>Ga0256914_1004457_pt1 | contig 10523 bp, 13 predicted proteins | sample HulkmetaG_FD_191571 | JGI IMG/M metagenome (GOLD analysis project Ga0256914, IMG submission 191571) | Hydrothermal chimney microbial communities from Main Endeavour vent field at the Juan de Fuca Ridge, Pacific Ocean - Hulk | ecosystem: Environmental > Aquatic > Marine > Hydrothermal vents ...
TATCTTTATAACCGTACTGAGCTGCTCGTTTTTTAGCTGCCATTAACCCACTACGATATACTTTTCCATTTTTACCAAAAGGAAACTTATACCGTTTCTTAGTCTCTTCAGCAGCCTCTTTATCTATCCCAAGAAACCACTTCTTATACTCAGCCCAGTTATTATCGCCAAGTAATTTATCTTTATCTGACGCAGTAAACTTCCAAGCAGATTTTGTGTCAATCTTTCCCTGCCTTATTAGCTTCTTTGCTTGATTTACGCCAGTCACATTAACAGTAATCATTTAAAATCCTCCACAAAACCATTATACCAATTATTTTTCGTCTGTCAAATCTTCAATCGGCAAATTTGCGATTTTGAGTAATGAATCCTCTAAAACTTTAGTAGGATGTATAACTTCTTGTGACACAAGCCGAGCAACATAACTTGCCAAATCTTTAAGATTATAATTTGTTAGCGGTACAGGTTCTATCCAACAATCACATTCAACTCCATTATATTCACAAAGCTGAGTCAACACTTGTTCATTAATAGCCTCAGCAAATATACGAGATATACTATCACACGCAGTTAAAAAGGTCTGCAAATGTAATTCAGTTTCACTGCTTTGCATACTTGGCCCAAGTCCAGCAGACATAAATGCCTCTAACAAGCCAATGCAAATTTCAGTATTATATCTTTTTATCATAGTATCTGCATTAGCTTTTGATGATGTACCTTCAGCCCTTAGCAGTTTTAATTCCCAACCATAAGGCAAAACCACTCCTTGCTGATTATCTTTACGTATTGAAGTTACTACATTAATTGCCCATTCTAAAGTATCTTTGATAGAAGGATCATACCCAGGATAATCTGGATCAGCAGCCGCAAAATTAAAACCCTCTGGAGCCGTCAGCGTAGGAAGGCCAGCTAAATCCCTATCTACACTATTAGCTTCACTTGCCTCAACTGCTATTTTCATAAAATATGGTTTATAAACACTCCTAAGCAAACTTATCCCATACGGATATCTTGCATCACTCATTATATAAAACCAAAGCAATTTAGCTTTAGGAATATCTACACAACTACCAAGATCAGGACATTGAGTAACATAAGTATCATATATATCATCAATAGTAGTCTGATGACGAGGTTCTATATCTATTAGTTTAACATAATTTTCAGCCTTCCATATCTTTTCTCCACAGTAAAAACCATAAACAAGAACAGAAGTTAAATCACCAAGAATCTTTTTAAAAAATGTTTCTGTAAGACAATCTTTAACAAAACTCGGAACACTGCCTTTTAAAACAAACTCAACTCTTCTTAATACCGTCTCTATATGAAACATAATCCCACCTATAATGGGATCATTTAATCTCATCTTACGGTAAACATGCAAACCGTAAGAAGGTGATAACTCAGTAATTACCTCATAATCTTTATAATAAAGACCAAGATCACCAAGTAACTTAGACAAAAATCGAGTACCTACCATAACGACTCTCCATAGAACGTGCACTTAACATAGACAAAACTTTTATACTTTTCTTATCTACTTTATAATTACAATCTTTAGAATAAATATCAACAGCACAAGTTAAAGATAACGCATCAGCGTGGTCAGGACTAAAATTCAATCTTGACCTAAAACGCTTCTTTTCCTCCATATTAATAGGCCCACTATGTAACTCAAATAACAAATTAGCTAACTCTTTTTTAAGCCTTTCTGGAGGAGCTACTGGAAAATGCAAATTCTTAAATTGTTTATGTAATGTATAGTAAACCTCTGTTCTTCTGTTTTTATACATCTGTTCATCTTCTGCCTTCATACTACCTTTATGCTCTACTAAATTATACCATTTAGGCTTAGAAGACAAAACATTCCATAAACCTGCACCAACTCCAATAGCATCTATAACCACATAAACATCTTTACCTTGATAAAGCATGTTGCATAGTTTATCTATTTCATCAGCAATAAAAACAGTGTTTCCTGTTTCGTATGTGTCCCACCGAACAATGGAATTACCTATCCTATGACATATCACCGTTGGATCATCACCACTTCCACCAACATCAACACCCAAAACAACACGCCCATCAAACCGTTTCTTATTAAATGTAACAACCTCATCATATGTTTTAGGATCAACCACAACATTATCATAAAGCGAAATAGGTTGACCTAAAACCTTAGCCTTATACATAGCAGAATCTTTACCATAACGAGAAATAATCTGCTCAATATAAGACTGCGAAACCAACGGCGAATCAGCAGAAGAATAATAAGAAACTTTAAACCCTGCACCCTTACCTTTAGGATCAGTTATTGTATCATAAAAATAACCACCTGAAGATACTGGATTGGAAATGAGAATAATATAACAATTATCAGATGTCATAGAACCATCAAGAGCCGTAAAAACTCCATCAGGAACATCAGCAGCCTCATCGACCACTATCAGCATAGACTTAGCATGAAAACCAGCAAGAGTACCATTAATAGCACGAGAATCTTTAGGCACAGTTCTGGCAACAGCATACCATTCAGGATAACCTACTATATGTAACTTACCTCTAAGAAGCCTATAAAAATCCTTTAATTTATTACGTGATAACCATTTACCTACTTCAGAAAATAAAACATCATGTAATTGGCGGGCAGTTGGCGCAGTAGTAGGGATACGAGAACCTGGATGTGTTATAAGAAACCATTGAATAAGCATAGCTACTAAAGCAGATTTACCTATACCACCGCCAGCAGCTATACATAAACGACGATGCTTAACTAAATCATAGCATATCTCTTCTTGCTGATCTGTTAATCCTTGAAAATCTAAACCCTCAAATGAGATAAAATCATGTATCCAATCTACAGGTTTATCAGAATATTTATCTACAAGTTTCTCAAATCCCATTTTCAGCCGCAAATCTATTACTTAACTCTTCAACTGTATAGTCTGAACGAAACTTTCTATATGATTTAGTATCCATATCCTCTATTATTTTCCATAAATCCTTATATCTTCTATACAATAATCTTAGCTCTCCTATTCGTTGCAAAGGACAACAAAAACAAGATACTCTATCAAAAATTTTATATAGTCCGTCCCAATCAAAACCTTTCCTATAACAATATTCAAGAGCCTGTTTTTCAGTTACTTTCCATTCTACTAATTGATACTTTATATTTCTATTTTTATTATTTTTACATCTTTCTTTCTCATCATAAGCTATTCCATGATACTCAACCGCTAATATATTACTATCTATTTTTAATCCACAATTTTTCGTATTATGTTTACAGTTATACAGTTGCTTATAAAAAGCCTCACGCTTTAATGCTGTACACCATCTATTCCTAAAATCAGGCCATCCATAACCCTTTTTACCTTTATTCTTACCTTTTGTCTTAATATGCTCTCCAAACCAATAATCATAATCTATTTTAACTTTTTCAATACGCAAAGGATAAATAAATTCCTCTACTCTACGTATATGCTTATACATCTGTGGAAATTCTTTTGTAGTATCTACAAAAATAACTCTATCTACTGGCATTCCTTTTTCCAGCATCATTAATAACAAAGCAGTAGAATCTTTTCCCCCACTAAAACTTATTACATGCTGCATTATAACCCCAACTTATGAAGAGCATTTTCAAACTCGTCAAGTTTTTTATCTTGTTTACTAACTCTCGATTCAAAAGTCTTCTTTATGGTAGATAAAGTTTGAATAGCTGACTGAATAATACGCAAGGCATTAATATCATCTTCATTTCTCGTAATTTCTTCAGTAAGATGTGCTATTCCAACATTAACATTACGCTCTATCCTCGCAGATGCAAAATTAACAAGATCATCATTAAAATCTTTAGCTATATCAGGATTATCGTCCAAAACTTCATTAAGATCAGACAATTTAATACCAAGATCATTCTTTAATTTAGTCCCAAAAATATGATCTCCAAAATAAGCTTTCACTACTGAATGTCTAAACTTTTCATCCTTCTTTAGCTTTTTAGCTAAATCTTCGTTAGATATTCCACAATAACGTCCTCCGGTAGCATCAGACCTTGCCATTTCTTCCTCTCATATTCAGTAATTCTTGATAACATACTTACTGGCTCGTGCACAAAACACATTAAATTAGCCAAATCAAGATAAAAATCAGCTATCTTAGTATACCACTCAATATCTTTAAATCTTGGATCACGGAAAAACTTAGCACACATTAAGGCAGGACAGAGTGGTATGTGTCCGCATAAAGCAATGCGGCGACATATTACTGAAAGCTGATTTATTGATCGTCTCTCAGTATGCTCTGTATAAGTTATGATTGGTCCACTGACATATACCTGCATGCGTAACATTATATACGCATACAAATAAAGTGTCAATATAAAATATGATTAGATTTTTGAAATGAAGTAAATTATAGGTAGGTTTTTGAGACGTGGAATCGTAAAACACCATGGGAAGGTAAACATGGAAGCTACTGGGGGCGGCGAAACAACCACCACACAAAAAACCCTTGACATCTCCAAAATAATACGGTATAATATTCCTATACCATGGGAAGGTAAACATTAGTTTACCATTAAGGCCCCCGCCACTCAACGACGGGGGCTTTTTTATTATAACACCATCCTAACTTCTCAATTCTTCCTCCAAACGAATAGCTGTTTTCAAGGTTTCAATATCAACTAAACTGGTATCCCACACTTACCAACCTCATCAGAATAATATATCCTCCAACCATTATCTTCCCAAAAAAGCCTACATCCATTTTCTAACTTAACAAAATCATACTGCATCATCTAACTCCTTGACAAGCCGCTTAATAATCCTAAAATCACGATCAAATAACGCAATTTTTAAATCCCTCTTAATCTTACCATACAAATCACACATAATACGCCATTTAATCTCATCCTCCACCAAATCACGACTAATATACTCATCTATGTTAGATAGATCAAAACTGTAATTAATAGACGCATCATACCGGCCAGGCATGCCTTCAACCTCTTTAATAACAACTGCCTCTTTCACAGACCTAAAATCATCAATCATTTCTAACATCTCCTTTAACTTCCTGGATGAATAGTTGCTCGAACAGCAGCATCTTTAGCATCTAATAATTTACGTAAAGCTACGGTTCTTTCTGGGCCAGGCTCTATTTTCTTAACAATATCTAAAGCTAACAAATAAAAATTTTTAGATACTTTTTGTAATTGTTCTGGTAAGTGGTCAAAAGCAAACCATTTTAACATATTTTCATCCATTTCTAACATCTCCTTTCAACAGCTTGAGTAAGTGCATGACATACATTTATTGCATCCACCTTCTCGTTTCAATGTCATTTTTCCACATTCAGGGCACACTCCCAAACCACTATCACACTCTCTAAAATATTCCCTGATCAATAGTTTGGCCAGCACATCCTGAACACTTTTCCCGCTTAATCCATCACAGAAATACATCATGCCAGCATCTATACCATCCAAATGCTTGCACAAACTCTCGCCAAGATCAGGCGCACCGTTCAAAATCAAACTAACCAGCCGGCCAATAGCCTCATTATCAGCATGCAGCACCGTGCCTCCCTTACCTGCCGTTATAAACACCTCAACCGGCCGTCCATCTTCTTCACTAATATGCACATAACAAGTCTGCGGGCCTCGAACCTTAAAACGCCTCGCCACGCAAACATCCTTACTAACCTTTCCTTTATTCTTGTTTAAAACTTGTACCTTTCTTTTATTCTTATTTAAAACTTGTACCTTTCTGGACTCATCACGGTACAAAGTAAAAGACTTTATACCACGGCCTTCAACATTCCGCAGCAAATCTTTAACATCTTCCACAGTAAAATTACTCGGAACATTAATAGTTTTAGAAATGGCCGCATCACAATTCTTTTGTACCGCTTCCAGTACATCCAAATGTTCTTCTACACTTATATTCCGTGCAAGCCAGCTCTCAGCATCTTCTTTCCTAACCTTAGCCTTACCAGCCCTCCTTTCAAAATCCTCTTGATAAATCCTTGGCCAAACCTCAAACTCCTTCCATCCATCTCCATCTTTAACCATCCGTTTCATAGGCAAGTCAAACAACGGCTCTATCCCACTCGCCGCAACCCGCCCAAATAAACTCGTTGTTCCGGTTGGGGCCTGCACAGTCACATAGCAATTTCCGTACTTACCATCTATTCTAAGGTCACTTACATGATAATCAGTTTTAGCTGATGCTTCTCTTCCACCTTCATTAAGCCACCTCTGCATTTCTTCCGCAAACCACGGCCTATCTTTAGCATCAATACCGAACCACATCATAACTTCATACAGCCCAGTTACTCCAACGCCGACTGGCCGCCACCGCCTACTGACACTACCAATCTCACTATTTGGATATCCCTCAGTTTGATTCAATATAAAATTACCAAAATCAACGGCGTGACCGCTGCATTTATGAACCTCCATAAAGAACCTTTCTTCATCCATCCCTCGTTCCAGTAACTCAACAAGGTTAACTGTTATCAAATTACAAGCACTGTTTTTCACACTCATATACTCGGCGCAAGGATTAGTGAAGATTGGCTCATACTCAGGCGGAATAATAGAATTTCGTAGATGGTTATCTATGAATATTACTCCAGGCTCACCGTTCCGCCACATACCTTCGGCCACCGCATCCAGCAACTCCTCATTCCTCAAATCTCCATCCCTAACATTTATAGAGATATTCATATTGCTGTAAACACCTTCTTTCTGTTTGCACCGCACAAATTTTAGTACATCTGGATGAGTTGCATCGCATTGTATCATTAATGCCCCTCGGCGCCGCCCACCTTGTGAGATTGTACCAGTAACTGCATCAAAAATCTGCAAAAAACTGACTGGGCCACTGGCTTTCCCTTGTCCATTGCACACAAGAGAACCTTCCGGCCTCAAACCAGAGACATCAACCCCGCAACCACCGCCGGACCTATAAATCCTGGCCATTAGATGCGCCATTTCCATAATCTCCTCAAGCGAATCTCCGACTCGTCCAAGCGGAAAGCAAGAGAAATAGCACGGGTGTTTAGTTGGCGCACCGGCATTCATTAAAACAGGCGTGGCCGGAATCAAAACCCGCCTTTTAAACAGGTCATCTGGGTCTTTTCCGTACCAATTAATAACTCTGTTAATAACATCATCATACGTTTTCTCAATAGGCTCTCCATTTTTACGGACAGCATACCTTTCTCTAATTAAATAATCTATCATAATATCTCCTTTTTAGACGTGGAATCGTAAAACACCATGGGAAGGTAAACATTCAAATTCATTCCCACCCGGCCCGCTCTTTCCTCGCAAAAATATCAATCCTTGGGCCGTCTAACAGCGATAGAAAATATCCGGTTTTTCTGAATGGGGCGGAAAATGCCAACGGAATTAGTTTCCTTTTAGGTAAAAGCGGCGGCCTGCCAGTATATCCGACAAGGTAAAACTCAGCATTCCACAAAAACCATTCCTGCTCTTCTCCCATAAGTCTTTTCCCAGACTCCAGTAAAACCCCAACCTTCCAGAATTTCCTTGGATTCGTACAAATATTTTTGAAAATCAAACAATCTTCATCATCGGCCCACTGCCTAATCTTTAATCCTCTGATTTCGTCTATGGTCATTGTTTTATAGTCCATAGATTTCTGGTTAGGGCGGCGCCGACTCCTTAGTTTTTTGATAGGCCACAACTATAACTTTGTACTTCATCTGGTTATCTCCTTTCTAAATAAAATATTTTGTGTTTTCTTGAAAAATTTTGGTTAGTTGGTTAATTACATTCTCATAGGTGCGGTTATTGAAGGTTATTTTGCCTATGGTTCCGCCTTGATAAGTAATTGTACCGTCAGCGAATAGTTCAAAACCGTCCAGTTGCCACAAAATTTTGGCGCAGGCCATGTGGGACCGGTCTGGTTTGTGCTCCAGAATAATATCAAATAGTATTTGGGCATTTATTCCAGTCAGGTGGGATAGCTGGCGGGCCTGGATGCCCTCTTTCAGGCCAAGTTTGTCTATTTCCGACAAAGCCAGGTTTACGATAGAAACTATTAGTTGGTCTGGTGTGATGTTGCGTTCCGCAGCCACGAGGCGCAGGCGACGCCAATTAAGGTTTCTAAGGTTCATTTCAATGCCTCCTTAAAGTCTTCTGGGGATATTAGGCCCTCAGAAAGTAGGGATTGCAGCCCTTTTTCCAGGTTAGCGTCGGAAACTTGGCCAGTTTTATCGTCGGTGATGGTTGGCACGTAGGCGTTAAACAGTTCTGTTAGAAAGTTGGCCACGGTCTGGTATTTGTTGGCCCCGTTTAGTGGGATATCTATGGTTGTGCGGGCGATTGCCAGGGCTTTTTGGGCGCGCTCGCCGGCGGCCAGTTTTTTAGAAAAGAGTTGTTGGTTAATAAAGGCAACTTTCACCGTGTTTCCGATAAAAATCAGCCGAAAATTGGTGGTATTAGAGAAAATTTCGGAGATTATTAGTGCCGGATTAGAGTGGCGTTCGAGAATGGCGGATATTTTTTGTGGGCTGCGGCGGGTTAGAGTGGCGGCCTTTAGTAGAAGGTCGTCCATTGTCTCGAACTCTGTGCCCAGGCTGGCTTTTAGTAGGCGTCCGGCGTATTTTGAAACGGAAAGGCCGGCGGCGGCCGCCCCTCTTTTGACCTCGTTGACGATGGCGTTTGGTAGATGTATAGTTATTTTGTCCATTTTAAAATGTTTACCTTCCCATGGTGTTTTACGATTCCACGGATCGTTGGTTATTTGTAGAGTATGCATTTACTACATCTTTGGTTATGGTTGATAATCGTAGGGATGTGTAGATAGGAAATGGGTTCATTGGATCTACCTTTTTGGCCCTGTTTAATAGCATTATTTGGTCTGATAATGCCGTTAGAAGGGCGTGGGAGATGACGGCTTGGCGTGATACGCCTTGGAGGCGGGCCTCCATGTCTATTGTTTCTTTTAAGATTTTAGTGAGTTTTACGTGGATTGTCATAAATTTTCCTCCTTTTTATGGATTGAATTGTACCATATATGGATTGATTTGTCAAGAGTGCGCACCTGCGCAGTGAAATGCGCATGGAATTTTTTAATGATATCGGGAGGTTAGTTGATTTGCGCACTTTACATTTATTTATAATTTAGCCGGTCAGGGGTAAATTTAGGGTTTTTATATTTATATATATTTGTGAGGGTTAGTTAGTTTTGAGCATATGTTAAATATTAATTTATTATTATTATTATATATAAAGCCCTTCCTTAGTTTTGGTCGTTTGTTAAATTATATATATATATATTACTATAATAAATCTATATTTAAAGCCTCTTCTTAGTTTTGAGCATATGTTAAATTTATATATATATATATTATTATTATTATTATTATTATTATTAAACTTATATATATATATAAGCCCTATCCTTAGTTTTGAGCATTTGTTAAATAATAAAATATAATAATTATATATTTATATATATATATTAAGTTATATATATATATATTTAAGCCCCTCCTTAGTTTTGAGCGTATGTTAAATAATTAAATATTATATATATATATAAGAGAGACTAATATATAGTAATATTATATTTATTATATTTTATTATTTAACAAACGACCAAAATTAACCTACCCCTCCAAATCTATATTTGTGATAAACATTAAAGAAAAGAGGGCAATTAAGGCCCCCCCCCCTAAATTATAGATAAATGTAAAGTGCGCACATGTGTTAAGTGTTTGATTTTATTAGAAAAACCTGTGCGCAGAATGGTGCGCATACGCGCACTTTGGCATTTTTAATCCATGTGGTGATAGACCCATCATTTTTCCTACCTCAAATTGCCTCAGAATGAAGCTTATTTAGCCTGAGGATTGCCCACAATCGACGCAACACCACCTAAAAAGGGAATGCATCATGCCGCACACGAAAACCTCTCAGAATCAATCCTCGTGCGTTTTTCAAAATTCCATTCCAAACACAACTATTTCACACACAACAAAAATACCAAATATAGACAAGTAACAAAACTATAGTTGTAACGTATATAAGATTGTCCAGGGAGATAAACTTATAAGCTATAGATTTGAAATGAATATAACTATAAAAGGCTTATAGATTTGAGGAAAATATAAATTGTTACCAGATAAAGAAATATAAATTTAAAGCAAGTATAAATCATCTCCACTACAAAACTGAAATATAGATTTGAGAGAAATATAAATTCATGGAACCGATACGCTAAAAATGAAATATAGATTTGAGAGAAATATAAATCTAAAAATCCGGTGCACCGGAAAAATGAAATATCGATTTGTAAAAAATATAAATATCAGAATTTTTAGGTCCAGGTTTAAAATAGGACAAATAAGATCCGATTTATCCTATTTAAAACCAAAAGCAACGGCAAGCCAAAAAACTTGCCGTTGAAATTATTAATATTTAATTATTTATCCGCATTTTCCATCATTTTTCGGATGCGGCAAATATCTTCAGGCCGCAA
>Ga0256914_1004458_pt1 | contig 10519 bp, 7 predicted proteins | sample HulkmetaG_FD_191571 | JGI IMG/M metagenome (GOLD analysis project Ga0256914, IMG submission 191571) | Hydrothermal chimney microbial communities from Main Endeavour vent field at the Juan de Fuca Ridge, Pacific Ocean - Hulk | ecosystem: Environmental > Aquatic > Marine > Hydrothermal vents ...
GAAGAAGCTGGTGCGGTTTAAATTTACGGTGCCGAATGATCTTTGTTATCCCACGAATCAGCACACTCTACACGCTGTAGTCGATGCGGATAACGATATAGTGGAGAATAATGAGGAGAATAACGAGGCCACTAAGGCTATCATCATTCGTGGCTGTCCCTTAAAAATTTAAAAGTTTAGATCTATATAAAGCCTTCCTATATAAAAAGGCCCCTCTATCTAAGAGGGGCCTTTCTCTTTGAAGATCCAAGTCCCTAATCGACTTGTCTAACCAGAGGTGCGGGGAAAATTTATCTATTTTGCAAAGCTTGGAGAGAAAGGGTAAATAGCTCTCATGCCCCAGGGGAAACTTTTTGCCAAAAGCTTGCCTCTCCCAGGGAAGACCAAACCCCTTTTTGCCATCGACGGTAGTTCCTTTATTTATCGGGCATATTATGCCATCCGCGGGCACCTCTCTACCTCCAAAGGCTTACCGACCAAGGCCATCTTTGGCTTTACCCAGATGATCTTGAAACTCCTCCGTGAGTGGGACCCGGAGTACGTGGTCCTTTGTTTTGACGCCAAAGGCCCCACCTTTCGGCATCAAGTCTTTGAGGAATACAAGGCCAATCGTCCGCCGATGCCCGATGATCTGGCGGTTCAAATCCCCTACATCAGAGAAATAGCCGAAGCCTTCGGCCTTCCCCAACTCGAGGCAGAAGGCTTTGAGGCCGATGACCTCATCGCCACTCTGGCTGAGCACCTGGATCATCCTTTGGTCATCGTCGGGGGAGATAAGGATCTTTTTCCTTTAGTCTCGGAGAAGGTGATCATTTGGGACCCGATGAAAGAAGAATTTCTGACCAAGGAAGAGATCAAGAAACGTTATGGTTTAGAACCTAAGCAATTACTTGATGTTCGGGCCCTGGCTGGGGACGCTATCGACAATATCCCCGGGGTGCCGGGAGTAGGCGAAAAGACGGCCCTAAGGCTCATCAAAGAATACGGAAGCCTTGAGGAGGTCTTAAAGCACGCTAGCGGGATCAAACAAAAACGTCTGCGCGAAAGGCTAATCGAATTTGCAGACCAGGCCCGCCTTTCCCGCCAATTGATAGAGCTAAACACCAAGGCCCCGATCCCGCTAGAGATCGAGGTCTATCGCCGAAGGCCCATCGATGTTTCCAAGTTACGAAGGCTCTTCCGAGAGCTTGAGTTTAAGAAACTCCTTAAGGAATTGCCTCCGGAAAAGAGCCTTTCTTATGAAGATTATCAGTTGGTAACTTCCCTTGAAGGGCTAGAAAGACTCATCCAACAGGCCAAGAAGGCCAAGGTTCTGGTCATCGACTTGGAAAGCAACCACACCGACCCCATGCGAGGAAAGATCATCGGGCTGGCCCTTTGTTTCTCTCCGCCCAAGGCCTATTATCTGCCCTTTGGCCACCGTGGTCCAGGGGCTTCTTCTCAGCTTGATCAAGAGGCCTTGGAAAGATTGAGAGAGCTCATAGAAAACCCGAACCTGCCCAAGGTCGGGCACAACATTAAGTATGACCTTATCCTCCTCAAGCGCCATGGCTACGAACTGCGAGGGCTTTCCGGTGACACCATGGTGGCTTCTTATCTCTTGAATCCCATCCGTCGCACCCACAGCCTTGATGAATTGGCTGAAGAAATCTTAGGGCACCACATGATCTCTTACCGAGAAGTAACCGCCGAACTTTCCCGGGGGCAAAGCTTTGAGTTTGTCCCGGTGGAGCAGGCCAAGATCTACGCCTGCGAAGACGCCCACGTGACCTATCTCCTGTATGAACATTTTTGGCCTAGGTTAAAGGAAGAGGGCCTATGGGAGCTTTATCAAGAGATCGAACACCCGCTGATAGAGGTCCTGGCCCGGATGGAGATGGCAGGTATCAAGATCGATGCCCCTTATCTCAAAGACCTTTCCCGAGAGATGGAACGAGAACTCCTAGAATTAGAGGGAAAGATCTTTGATCTGGTTGGGGAACGATTCAATCTAAATTCTAGTCGGCAGCTTGGGGTTATCCTCTTTGAGAAGCTGAAACTCCCGCGGGTCAAAAAGACGCCCAAGAAGTTGGCCTACTCTACGGATACAGAAGTATTAGAGGTCCTTTCAGCCCATCATGAATTGCCGCGTTTGGTCCTTCAGTATCGGACCTTGGCCAAACTCAAGTCTACCTATGTAGATGCCCTGCCGCGTCTGATAAATCCCGAGACCGGGCGGCTTCACACCTCGTTTAACCAGACGGTGACCGCCACCGGAAGGCTTTCAAGCAGTGACCCCAATCTGCAAAACATACCTGTCCGAGGAGAAGAAGGGCCCAAGATCAGGCGGGCCTTTATCCCTGAGGAAGGTTTTGTCTTTCTTTCTGCCGACTATTCACAGATCGACCTTCGAGTCCTGGCCCACTATTCTCAAGACCAGACCTTGATCGAGGCCTTCAAACGCGGCGAAGACATCCATCGCCGCACCGCCGCCGAAGTCTTTGGGGTTATGCCGGAGTTGGTCACCCCAGAGATGCGACGCATGGCCAAGACCATCAATTTTGGCATCGTCTACGGCATGAGCCCTTATGGTCTAGCCAAGGAACTAAAGATAGGCCGACGGGAGGCCAAGGCCTTTATCGAACGCTATTTTGAACGCTACCCCGGAGTAAAGGCCTATATGGAAAAGATCGTGGCCGAAGCCCGAGAAAAGGGCTATGTTACCACCCTCTTTGGCCGAAAACGCCATCTCCCGGATATCAAGAGCCCCAACCGGGTGGCCCGGGAATTTGCCGAGCGAACGGCCATTAACACCCCTATACAAGGCACCGCCGCCGATATCATCAAGTTGGCCATGATCCGCATCGACGAAGAGATCAGAAAGAAGGAGCTTAAGACTAGGATGCTCCTGCAGGTCCATGATGAGCTCCTCTTTGAAGTTCCTATAAAAGAAATTGAAGAAGTAAAGGCTTTGGTCCGAGATAAGATGGAAAGAGTGATAGAGCTTTCAGTGCCGCTTAAAGTCAATTTGGCGATAGGAGAAAACTGGGCCGAAGCCAAGGCATGAGCTGGGAAGCCTGCGAAAATAATTATCAACGCACCCGTCATAAAGAGCTGATCGAGGTCTTGCTCAAGGACATTCAAGAAAATGCCATCTGGGTCCAGTTCGTAGCTCCAGACTTTCGATCCGGCCCCACCATCCTTCTGGCCATTCGTTCCCGTGAATTGATCTTTGATCTCCCCCGCCCTTGGAATGCTTATCTGGAACAGGCCCGGGTGGTCTATCGAGATAAGTCCCAAATTCTCCATTTTTTCCGCGTGCGTATCATAGAAACTGATGTCGAAGAAAAGACGGTCCTTACCACCAAACCAAAGGAAATATATCGTTTACAAAGGCGCCGCTTTTATCGTATCGGCGTGCCTGAACCGTCTAAAGCTACCTTTCGCTTCAAAGACAGGGAGTTTACCACCGAGATCCTAAATATAAGCGCCTCGGGGATGGCCATCTTGGCTGACAAGGATCAACGCCTCCCCGTAGGGGAGACCATTGAGGACATCGAACTTTCTCTCTACTTAACGGCAGGGAAACCTTTTGACCAAATTCGCCTGGCCAAAGGTCGGGTGGCCAGGGAACAACCCCGAAATAGGGGGAAAAGACTTTATGGCATCGAATTCTTGATTGACAACGAAAAAGACCGCCAACCCTTGCTTAAATACGTCCTCAAACGCGAAATCGAGACCCGCAAGGCTAGTCGGCTTTGAAGGCCGGGGCCATTTTTAGGGCCTCACGATAAAGTTCCAGGTAACGTTCCCTCACTTTATCCCAGGTGTAATTTTCATAGATATTTTCAATGGCCTGTTTGATCATCCGAAGGCGTAAGGCTGGGTCTTCCCGATAGACCTTAAAGGCCCGTTTGATGGCCTTGGCCAATTCATCGGGCCTTTGTTCCACGTAAACAAAACCATTAAAACCTTCTTTGACCTTTACCAGACCGCCGGTGTGGCGGACGATGGGGAGATTGCCCATGAGCTGGGCCATAAAGTCCGTAAGCCCGCAAGGTTCGTAATTAGACGGGATGACGAAGAAATCTCCGGCGGCATAGATCAGATTGGCCAGGGCTGGATCATACCCCAAAAGAAGGGCCATCTTTCCAGAAAAGTCACGGGTCAAGGCAATGAGACGATCCTCTATCTCTGGAGAACCGGTACCTAGGATAACGGTCAGGAATTCTTCGTCCTCTTCATAGAGAAGACGCAAGGCCTCGGCCAAGACGTCGATCCCTTTTTGTTCGGTAAGACGACTGATGGCGGTGAGAAGCGGCCAATCAGGCTGATCTTTTACTTGACCATAAACCTTGACCCGCAGGTCACCCTGGACGATGCGGCGGAGTAATTCCTCACGGCAAAGCCTTTTTCCGTGAAGATCTCCTTGGGCCGGATCAAACCCTGCCGGAAGACCAAGTTTTTCCGGCTGGGTGGGATCGAAGTCCGCGGGATTAATGCCGTTGGTGATGCCATAGAGTCTTACCCCTCGTTCCTTCAAAGCGTGCCCCAGCCAACCGGTATGGGCATCGAGATCGGTCTCCTGTAGTTCCCGGGCGTATTCTTCAGAGACCGTGTTAATCACCGCATAACGGGCCCCACAGATGAAAGGATTAAAGGAATTATGATGGAGGGAATCATTAATCACCCACCAGGGTAGCCCGGTGTTGGCCTTGGCAAAGGGGAGATCAGCTACGTCTTGATGGTACCCCAAACCGGCATTGTGAATGGTGATCAGGAAACCGGTTTTTCGGAAATATTCTCGAAAGCCCATAATCTCCCGGGCAAGCGCCGGGGTGACGGCTGTATGGCCATCATGACAATGGATGATGTTCGGTTTTTCAGAAAGCCGAACCGCGGCACAGAGGGCAGTCTTTTGTAAGAGGATATTCATGGCAAAGTAATCGAAATGCCCGGAGCCCTTTTTCTTCCAAGGTTCTTTGGCCTCTTCTTCCTCGGTATAGGTGTAAACCCCGAGTTTTTCGGCATAGCGATTGGCCTCGATGAGAAAGACCCGTACGCCGTCGATCTCTTTTTCCCATAAAGAGACCCCTTCTCGACGTTCCTCGTAGGTATAATCCATATCTACTGAGAAGGAGATGCCGGTCGCTTTAAAACCTTTTTCTTTGGGATCGAGGAAACCGTAACGCGGGAGGAAGACGGTTACCTTGCATCCCCGACGAACTAAGGCCTCAGAAAGCTCACGAGCCACATCCTTGAGCCCTCCGGCCCCGGCCAAACCACGATATTCTCTGGTCAAGGTATAGATTTCTTTGATTTGGTCTTTCATGGTCTATACTCCTGTAAACTTGAATTGTCCTTTGCCCAAGATATCGTGCAAATGCAAAATCCCGATTACCTTTTGTTCCCTATTGACCACCGGGAGCACGGTGATCAAATTACGTTCCATCATGTCCAGGGCCTCAGCCGCCAGGTGATCATCTCTAATAGTTTTCGGCTGCGGGGTCATAATTTCTGAAACTTTTCGGGGACGAATATCACCAAATTTGATCATGGCTCGCCTAAGGTCTCCGTCGGTCACTATTCCCAAGAGCCGAGCCCCGTTATCCATGACCAGGACACACCCCAGGCGTTTGGCGTTCATCTCGAGCAGGGCCTCCTCCATAGAGACCTCTGGTCCCACGATGGGTAAGGCATCGCCGGTGAGCATGATCTGCGAGACTTTTACCTTTAAGCGTTCTCCCAGGCTTCCCCCGGGATGGTTACGCTGAAAATCCTCTGGCCTGAGGTCTCTAATCTTGGCCAGGGCCATGGCTAAGGCATCTCCTACCGCTAGGGCAGCGGTGGTACTGGCTGTAGGGGCCAGACCCAAGGGACAGGCCTCCCGCGGCACACCTACGTCTACTACTATGTCGGCGTGTTTGGCCAAGGTTGAATCCGGTCTTCCGGTAAAGGCTATGATCTTGACCCCTCTGTTGCGCAGAAAAGGGAGGAGGACGTTTACTTCTTCAGTCTCCCCGGAATTAGAAAGGGCCAGCAAGACATCTTGCCCGGTGACCATCCCCAGGTCTCCGTGTAAGGCCTCGGCTGGATGGAGGAAAAAGGCTGGTGTACCGGTGGAAGAGAGGGTGGCCACGATCTTTCGACCAATGAGACCGCTTTTGCCCATTCCAGTGACCACCACCCGCCCTTGGGCCTCGAGGATCAACTCTACCGCCGCTACAAAAGACTCTCCCAGTTTATTGGCTACTGTTTCCAGCCCTTCTATCTCAATGGCCAAGACACGATGGGCTGTCTCGAGGATCAGATCTTTTTGATCAAAGGCCGTCATATATTACCTCGTTAAAGGCTTATTTTGGGACTGAAAATCAAGATCTTTTGGGTGTGTTTCAAGATACCACAGGAGAGCAGAGTTAGAAGAGCAGATTTCTTTCCAACCTTTTAGGAGGCCTATTTCAAAATCTCGACCAAGACCGGATGGTCCAGGTATATAGATTATGCCTTTAGAGGATCATCTCCGGCGTCTTTCAAGAAATTTTTTCATGAAATCACGGATGCGGGAGTAGGCCTCTTCAAGGACTTCCTCTGGAGGGAGGAAGACCACTCGGAAATGAGCCGTCCCGGGTCTCTGGCCAAAACCACTGCCGTGGACGACCACCACTCCCGTTTCGGCGATCAATTCTTTAACAAATTCTCGGTCAGAGATATCGGGAATCTCGATCCGTGGAAAGGCATAAAAGGCCCCTTCGGGTTTGACACAAGAGATACCAGGGATATCGTTTAGCATTTCTACGGTGAGATCTCGCCGTCGCTGAAGTTTTTGGATTACCTCTTGCAAATGGGCCTGATTACCATTCAAGGCCACAGGGATGGCATATTGCTTCGGATGGCTGGTAGAAAGTCTGGCTCGGGCCAATTTGTGAATGGCCTCTACATAGTCCTTGACCAGGTCCCATGGTCCAGAGACAATGCCCCAACCGATCCGAAAGCCCGGGGCCAGATAGCACTTAGAAAGCCCGTTAAAGGTGACCATGGGGATTTCCGGATCCAAAGAGGCGATGGAGATGTGTTTTTTGCCGTCAAAGACCAGTTTGTCGTAGATCTCGTCTGAAAAGATGACCAGATTGTATTCCCGAGCGATCTCTACGATGCCGCGCAGGGTCTCTTCAGAGAAGACGGCCCCGGTGGGGTTATTGGGATTGATGATCACAATAGCCCGGGTACGCTCATTGAGCTTGGCCTCAATGTCCGCCAGATCCGGTTGCCAGCCGTTTTCTTCATCCAGATAATAAGGATTGGCCTCGGCCCCAAGTTTGGCCAAGATGGCCGTGTAAAGCGGATAGCCCGGAAAGGGCACCAAGACGTTTTCTCCTTCGTTTACCAAGGCGGTAAGGGCAAAATCTATGGCCTCGCTGGCCCCGGTGGTGATAAAGATGTCCGTTGGTTCGATACCGTGGTTACGGGCTTCTTGGCGGATGGCCTCGATGGCCTCATCCACCCCTTCTGAGGCCGAATAACCGGTTAGATTCTCGCACATGGCCTGATAAGTGGCCTCAACCAGGGGCATAGGCGTCCGAAAATCATACTGAATAGGGTCCCCAATATTTAGAAAGAGGAGTTTTTTCCCCTTTTTTCGGGCCTCTTGGGCTACTAAGACTATGTCACGGACGGCATACTCAATGTTTTGGGTGCGTAAGGCCGGTTTAATTGGTCTAAATTCTTTCCCCATTTTCCATCGCCACCAACTAAAAATGTTGAATTATGATATTGCCTCTCAAAGGGGGAGGTGTCAATAAGCCCTCCGATAAATAAATTTAGACCCATTGCTCGAGCCTTGATCACCGGAGACTACTCCGTAAAGGAGAGAAATTAACACTAGCCCTTTCTTCCTCTCTGTGGTAAAAGCCACTTAAACTCCAACGGGTTACGGTGAACGCGATGATGAGAAAGAACCCCCAAGATAAAGATCGACCTTTAACGCCGTTTTGTTTAGCTAAACTCAGTTTAATGTTTCTTTTTTTCTTCTTTATCTCTGTCTCGGCCTTTGCTCAAGATTTAACCGGTCTTTTTCGTGACTTTTCTACCCTGGAGGCCATGGTCATCAATGTAGAAGGAAACGAAGTCATTATAGATAAGGGCCGAGGGCAAGGTGTTCACCTCGGAGATATTTTTACGGTTTACAAGGAAGGGAAAAAGATCATCCATCCTGTGACCAAACAGGTCATCGGTTACCTCAAGGAACCCGTGGGGCAGATTGAGATCACCAGGGTGGAGGAAAATTTTGCCACGGCGACTATTTTGCGGCAGAAAGGGCCGTTTAAAGTAGGGGCTCCGGCGGTACGTTATGCCGATCTAAAGGTCCTTTTACTAGGTGATGATCAGACCATGGTTGATAAAGTCCTGGTCCTGGTGCGTGACAAACTGCCTGATTTATCCTTCCAAAGGGTTAGAGACTTACATTTTGCAGACCTTTCCCCGGATTATTTGGCCCAAAAAGAGATCGATTTGGTCTTCCTGGTCCAAGGGAATCTATTAAAGGTTTATAATCAGGGCCTTGAGATCCTGAAGATCTATGACCTTTCATCCCTTAGACCAGCCCCTAAGGCCGTGCCTTCGACCAGACCACCTGCTCCTGGAGGGCCTTATCCGTATACCACTTTGCGTTACCAGCAACCGATGGTCCCTGTCTTCAGGAAGGTCGGGCGTCTCCCGCAGGTGGTCATTGACCTGGAGATGGCGGATCTAGACGGCGACGGTCAACCAGAGATCGTTTATCTCACCCCAGAGGCCCTTTATGTGACCAAATACAGGGCTTCCGGGGCTTGGCGTTATGACTACAAAGGTTTTGGAAAGATCATCAATTTTTCCTTGGGGCCCAGAGGGTGGATAGCCCTTAATATATTTGTAGACAAAGAAGGATTGCGTTCCCGGCTCCTTCATTTTACCCCCCAAGGGATAGAGACCAGGGTGAAAGACATAAACCTGATTCTTGGTTTCTTTGATATGAATGGAGACGGCCTGAAAGAGACCCTCCTTGGTCAAAGCTACGATCGGGAGAAGTTTTTCGGCTCTACCGTCTACAAGATCCGTCCTTCTGGAGACAAGATTGCTTATTACGGAAAGATCAAAGTGCCCAATGGTTTTCGGATCTTGGGGGCCACCTTCGCCGATGTGGATGGAGACGGGCAGATGGAGATCCTCTGCCAGGATTTAGGGCACAAGTTAAGGGTCTTTAAGAATGGCCGAAAACAATGGGTTTCTACCCGTAAGGTAGGTGGTTCGGTATATGTCGTTCAGGCCTCGGTCGGACTTTCCCGTCGGATGTATAAGATGGCCATCAGTGCCGAAGTGGATCCTTATCCCATTGACATAAATGGTGATGGGCGCCAAGAAGTATTGATCGTGGCCAACAAGAGCACCCATCATGATTTGATCCCCGGTGTCCCGGCCTACTCTTCCGGAGAGGTCTTGGTCCTTACTCGTACCTCTATCGGCTATGAACTTCTGCCTTTGACCGGGGCCTTTGAGGGGCCGCTTCAGGGCCTGAGTGTGGTCCAAAAAGAGATCTTCGTGGCCTTGGTCAAGGGGAATCCATTTACCCAAAGTGGGGAGTCTTTCCTCTTGGCCTTCCCCTTAAGTATGCCGCGGAGTCGTTAAGCTTAAGAAATGATCTGGGCCCCAGGGTGTTCGGCTAACCAACGGTTGAAAAATTCTTGATGGATGGCCTCGATCTTGGCCTGATAGTCCCTGGTAGAGATCTTGGCCCCTTTTAACCCTCCCCGGAGGTTTATTTCAGAGAGATATACCTTTCCCTCTGGGGTGACCATGAGATCAATGTGGGCATAGGGGAAACGTCCGCGTTTCATCACCTCTTGGCACAGGGCTAATTCTTCTTGAGAAAGGACATATTCCTTGGCCTCTCCGCCGAAGTAAAGGTTGTTTCGGAAATTATGGGGGTTTTTCCGACTGTAGGCCTCGATATAGTCACCCAGGATGATTACCCGCACATCGGTGACGTCTTTGATAAAAGGTTGGACCACAAAGGGGTAGAAGAGATTGCCCAGGAGAAAGGACTGATTAGTAAGGGTGACAAAGCTATACAAGGCCTCAAAACTTTCCCAAAAATGGATGCCAAGCCCGCAGTTGAAACGATTCTGTTTGGTGATCACCGCAGAGACACCGTGCTCACCGTAGAGATTCACCGCCCGGATGAGATCATGTCTATCCCGCGCAACGAAGGTAAGAGGCGGCATATATCTTTCGTAAATCTGGGCTTGGAGGCACTTTGAGCGGGAAAGATACTGGGCCATAAGCGGAGGAAAGGTCTCTATGCCTCGATCAAGGAGGTCGGCAAAGATATATTCTTCAGAGGGTTTGATGCTCAACATGCCGAGGAAAAGATCCCCGGCTTGTAATTCATGGTAATGTTTGCGTAAGGCGCGATTAGAGGTAATGGCCCAAGGAGGTCGCATTTCAAAAGAGCATCTCTAAGAAACGGCTGTGATATTGGGTCAAGTCCGCATGACATCGACCGCAG
>Ga0256914_1004459_pt1 | contig 10516 bp, 6 predicted proteins | sample HulkmetaG_FD_191571 | JGI IMG/M metagenome (GOLD analysis project Ga0256914, IMG submission 191571) | Hydrothermal chimney microbial communities from Main Endeavour vent field at the Juan de Fuca Ridge, Pacific Ocean - Hulk | ecosystem: Environmental > Aquatic > Marine > Hydrothermal vents ...
CTGGGATCTCCCTCCAGGCTCAGGAAGACTCGGTCCACGGACTGAATCTGCTTTTTGGTTGCGCCAAAGGGCTCCTTCGACTCCCCCGGAATCCGGTATTCCATCAGGATGCCGCCCCTCGCCACGCGCGCTTGCCAGGTGGGTCTCCGTTCCTCATTCTCCTCCCTACCGTCCTCGGGGAAGAGGGCGAGCAGGAACATGGCGACCGCGTACTCGGTCGGCCGTTCACGGAACGGGACGTACCGGGTCTGATTTCCCCACAGACGCATCAACGGCCACTCTCCGGGACGCCTTTGCAGCGATTTGCCCTGGCGGGTAGGACCCAGGAGGCGCCACCGAGGCGCCAGGTTTTCCTCCTCCTCGAACAGCCGCTTCGCCACGCAGCAGGCAAGTTCTCTTGCCAGGGAACCCGCCCCCGGCATGAAAGGACTGAAGGCTCGAGCCCACACCTGCCCCGACGCGAACTCCTCCACGAACCGGCGTTTCCACCAGCCGTGCAACAGAGCGACCCACAGGTCGTCGGCGGGAAGCACCTTCTCCCTGCTCGCCCGAAAGAACGAGGCATGCTTGCCGGAAATCATGTTCCTCAACCCGGCAGCGGTCCCATTTTTCGACCGGGCACGGTCCGGTGGTTCCGTCTCCCGGCGAGTCCAGGCGTCCTCCCACCCCCACAGAAGCTGGGTCTGGTAGAAGGAGGGTCCTTCCGAATAGATCAGCATCCACGGTGCCGCCGGGAGGTCCCAGCAGTCCTCGGTCTCATTGCCACCCGCCAGTTCTTCAGGGGCATAGTTCCTGAACTCGCGGGTGACGGCCAGCACGGTATGCCGGATCTGCGGCTCCTCGCTCCCAAACCCAGAAAAGAGGAGGTGGCAACGACGGGCACGGTCCCGGAACATCTCCTCGGCCCACCGCTCGCCCCGGAAGCTCTGAAGCTGGCGCTCGGTGAGGATGATCCGGTCCGCCTCCTTCCGCAGGGTATGAGGATCGTTCTGCGCCTTCTTCCTGAACTCGGCCCAGCGCCTGGCGCAGCCGTTGAGCTTGTACAACCGGGCACGAACGCGCACGCCGGCCTTGCCAGGGTTTCCCGCACCGACCACGGCCGAACGCCCTGCTCCCCGCGAATCCCGGGAGGACTGGAATCCCGTGCCCATGTATTCCCAGGGCGTGACCACCACTTCCAGTCCGCCACGCTCCCCCCCTGGCACACCCTCGCGGCTCGTTCCCGCCCGGGGACGGGTGCCGCCTTGGTCCTGACATGTCGGCTGATCCCCGGTCGTTTCCTCCACTGCCCGCACGCTCCCGGGATCGCCGGTTATCTTGCGGAACGCCTCCTCCAGGCAAGTGTCGTAGTTGAGCGTGATCACCTCCCGAAACACCCCCTCGAGGATGAAAGCCGCAATGGCAAGGTGCGCCAGGGTGGGCTCGAGATCCTGGAACCGGTCTATGTGCAGGATGTTGCACAGCTCGACCGGCCCCCGCTTCGCATGGACGATCTCGGACAGTCGTGCCAACGGGCTGCCTCCGAGTTCTCGGAGCAAGCTGACTTGACACCGAAGCGTCTGCTCGGTGTCGCGGCAAGGATCATCACCGTTCGCGCTCTTGTCAAACCAGCCGTCCGCATCCTTGATTGTGCAGACATCAGGCCAGGAGATAGGCTCGACCGGAAGGCGCTTCTCCTGGGCCCGGGCCACGGCCCATGCTTCCGGGTCCTCCTGACCGATCTCGATCACTGCACGGGCCAGCTTGGTGTAGAGCGAGCCACCATTGATCTGGAGCCCATGCTCGGGGCTGGGTTCGAACCGGGGTCGTGCGGCCACGCTGATGCCTGCACCCAGGAAGGGGATGGCCTCGTGGCGCTCCAGGTGGTCGAGGAGACGCTTCAAGAGGTCTGCTGCTTCTTGTGAGGGGGGGGAGGGCCCTGTGCTGTCCTCCACCTTGTTTCCAGAGGGTGCCCTTTCGGGGCCGTGTTGCTTCTCCGGGGCCACGTGGACGTCTCCTGATCATCGGACCAGCGCCGTCCGCAGGGGTCGAGCAGCGGTGGTTCAAACGGACTCGTTGGCCTGTTGCGCATATGTTACCGCATGCACGACGCGAGAGCAACTGACCAGCTCATTGTCAGAGGAGAAGCTTTCCTTGAGGAGGGCGAGCGGTTACTGGCAGGGATTGGGACCGCCTTTGAGGATGGTGAAGGCGTCAATGATGTGTCCTCGAGGCCATCCGTAGAGTTGAGCCTCGGTGGTCCATGCGGAGTATTCGAGTTTGTTGCCCTCGATGGAGATGGACACGTAGTGGTTTCGTCCCGAACAGGTGACGCTCCCGGTGGCGGAGCAGACGGTAAATGGAGCGGTGGTGGCGCCCCCTCCCCCTGTGACCACGTAGACTGTACCCGACGCGAAATCGTCCACAGGCTGGGCCTCATCGCCCCATCCGCCGTAGGATGGTTCGAACCGTTCGTAGAAATGGTTGTGGCTGGTGAAGACGATGTCGACGTGGTGTTTGTCGAAGATCGGCACGAAATACTCGTTCTGTCCCTTTTCGTTGGGCTCGTGGAACACGCCAAAGGGGTCCGAGGTGTAGATGGGGTGATGGAAGAAAACGAACTTCCACTTGCGAGGATGGTAGGTCAACACCTGGTCGAGCCATCGTGCCTGCATGGCATAGTCGGTGTAGGTCTGTGTGGAGAGAGAGACGAAGATGGCGTCGGCATAGGTGAAGTAGTAGAAGTCCTCCACGTCTGCGTATGGGGCGAACTCTCCGGTCTTGGAATCGGGGTTGGTGGGGAGCTGATAGACCTGGTTGTAGTAGGCGTCGGGACCCTGGACCGGGCCGTCGTCGTGGTTTCCGATGGTGTAAAGGATGGGTACGTATGGGGTGATGTCCTCGATCTCGGACAACTCGTTCCCCCATTCGTGTACGTACTCCCCTTCGTGTACGATGTCGCCCCCATGGAGCACGAATGCGGGCTCCTCTCGCTCAATGGCCTCCTCCAGCACATCGTGGAAAATGGGAGATGGCCCCCGCTCACTTTCCGAGCGGCTGTCGCCGATGACGACGAAGCTGAAAGAAGAACATTCTTCAGTCTCTGCCTGCCCGGTGGTGAACGTGTAATCCTGGCTCCAGCCCCCGGTGTAACTTCCGACGCGATAGTGGTAGGTGTGAGAGGGTTCCAGGTCGGTCAGGACGACCTCGTGGACGTATCCGAGCTTGCCCGAGGCCAGGAAACTGGTACCCGTGGCCTCCATCCCGTAGGCGGTGGTGGGTCCGTACTGCACCACAGTGTCCTCATCGCCCTCGGTATTCCAGGCGATCCCGATCTCGGCCCCGGTGTTCGCCGTGGCGTAGGACAGTCGCACCTGAATCGGCTCGGCGGCCGCTGCCGAGGAAATCAGCAACCCGAGCATTGCCAGCCAGGCGCCGGTTCGAGCGTGGGTCATGGTCGTCCTCCTGTGTTTCTGTCATTCGGTATCGCGGCCGCTGGCCCGGGTGGTGTTGATTCCACCACGTTGCGACCGCCCGGGTGGTGAACCCCCCGACCGCTCGACACGATCGTAGCATGGGGACCGGGCTGACTCAAGTGAGAGCGGGCCGCGGGGGCCGGGTCACAAGGCCAGGAGCAGGGAATATGCGACCGAATCCTCTGCCCATCGATGCTTGTATTCCACCTCGACGCCCATGTCATACCAGGCGACGCCTTCGTCGCACAGGCGTCCTATCATCTCCCAGTGGAGCGCACTGCCCAGAGACGCCTGAGCAAACCGCTCATCGAAGCTCGCCTGTAGTCCTCGGAAGGTGTCATGCCGCACGACTCCGAACAGGTAACCCACGTCCTGGCCGTCTCGAGTCGCGAACAGCACCCGTAGCCCGCCGTGTATTCGGGTTCGCCTCATGATCTCGAGGTAGAACCTCGCCATGTCCGGATCACACAATCCCGTCCGGGCACTGCCCTTCCAGCTTCGAGCCTCCACGCCGAGGAGCCGCGCATGCAGGGCCTGCACATCGCCGTCCGAACGGGGCGCCGAGGTCGGTTCGAAGGTGATCCCCAGTGCGCTGAGCCTCCTGTGGGCGCGCCGGAGATTCACCCTGAACTTTCGACTCCGTCGACCGAGGAATCCGTCACGACCACCCTCGAGACTCGCACGCCGGACTCGAGTGACGGCAAACCGACGGACGCGCAAGTGCTTCCACAATCCCCGCACCACAATGCGCTCGAGCCGAGAGCCCTTCCGTATACCCCCGAGGAGCACCCTGGTCGGGGCCAATCGTCGAAACATGAGATGAACGAATTCCGCCACCAGTTGCTCCGGATGGTGCGCCACGATCGGAGAGGCCAATCCCCAAAGGAATTCCAGCGGCTCCAACGTGGGGCCGTAGAGGGGCAATCGGCTCACGGCAAACACGGCGAACCCCGCAGAAGACCGGTGAAACCACACGGGACGACCCGGGCTGAAGGCTGCATGAGCAGGCAGAATCCAGTCCGAGGAGGAACAGAAGGGGTCCAGGTCGGGCACCCTCGAGGCGATGGCGTCGTACTCGGCCGCGTGGGATTCGAACTCCGACAATCGCGACTCAATGAGGGGCGATCTCATCCAAAACCTCCTGGGCAATGAGAGTCGGTTCCGCACACGGCCACCCGCGGATTCGACACAGCATGCCACACGGCCCCCGACGCCCGCCCCTTCCGGTCCCTGACCCGTCTCCCTGCTCGAGGGATGGCAGAGACAGGCACCCGTTCCGCGTGAGTTCGACAGACAATCACCTCGCCCGGCCCAATGCTGCCGACTTGGTTGCGCGAACGGTTCGTGCTAGAGTAGCATGCAACTGGTCTCGGATGATCGCTGGCCGTGGTCAGGCACGGTGCGGCAACCAGGAATGCGTCCCAGAACCGGCCGTGGTTGCGGAACGAGGAGGATGGTGGCATGGCGACATACGCAGCGGGACAGAAAACAGAAGTGCTGGACAAGCTACGCAGTGGTCGCGTGTTTCGAGAGGACACGCTCCGGCAGTTGAACCTGGATCGGGAGAACCTGTCCGGACTCAGCCTGTTGGGAGGCCGCCTGGAACGGTGCAGCCTCGGCAACGCCGTGCTGGAAGGGGCCCGGCTCGACGGTTGCCGGGTGCTGAACACGAGCATGCGGCAGATAATCGCGAACGACACCGCCTGGGTGGATACTCGAGCCCGCCTGTCCGACCTGGCGGCGGCGACGATGCACGGAGCCTGTTTCAACGCCTGCCGGTTCGAGGAATCCCTCATGGCGGGCATGGATTTCGAAGGGGCCACGCTCACGGACTGCGAATTCGACATCTGTGACATGACCGGAGCCTCGTTCAAGGACAGCCTCATGGTGCGGTGCCGATTTCGGGACAACCGCCTGGGCAGCGCGAATCTGATGTCCACCTGTTTCGACGGCGCCCAACTCGTCGATGTGGACCTGCGGGACGCGAACCTCCAGTACGCGAGCTTCAAGGGAGCCCTGCTGGTCCGGGTTCACCTTCAGGGTGCCAACCTCCAGAGCGCCGACATGGAGGGGGCCACGTTCGTGGAGGTACGGGGACTCCCTGACGAGGTGAGAGATCGCCTGGCCGCCGCCCAACGTCAGGCTCCGCCTCCTCCTTCCCGGGCACGGGCCCGAGCTGTGGACATCGACCTGGACCGCGGCCTGGCTCAGATGAGTCACGACCGGTTGGTAGGCATCACCCGGGAACTCCTGCGAACCTACGTGATCGAAGCGTCGGTGGCCTTGCTGTCCGAAGATCCTGCCGCGGCCTTGCTCCGCCAGCGCTCCCTCCGCTTTGCAGACTTGATCCGATTCGTGAAGGAGAACTTCCCGCACGAAGAGTTCAAGCAGATTCTTGTGGAAGGGGATGCCGTCTATGTGAGGACTCCGGCCGGAGACCTGCCGCTCACCAACTATGGCAACAGTCCGGTCCAGGTGCCGGTCCCACCGCCGGCTCCCCCGGCGAACTACGGTGGGGCACCTGAATCCGAGACGCGATCGCCTCTGCCCCCTGCCAGCCTGCCTCCCAACATGCCGAGGCGTGAGGGGACAGACGCTTCCGAAGCCGGTGCACCGGATCCCTTCGACTCCCCGCGGCAACGTCGATCCGGTGGGGAGCGCCCGGCGGAATCGCCCCCGGATCAGCGGCGTGAACAGCCGGAACCCGACTCCTTCGAGCCGGACCGATGGGGCATGATCGACCTCTAGCTTCACCGCCGCCCCCCCTGGGACCCCTGTTGCAAGGCACCTTCCAACGCCTGCGTGAGCTGCGCGTCTGGAAACCCGGAGACCCGAACGTTCCCCTGGGGATCGATCACCAATTCAACCTCCCGTGCGGAGAACTCCTCCATCCGGTGGCGTGGGGTGAGAAGGTGAATTGTCTGGTTTTCCGAGCCGCGCAGCGCATGGCCGGTAACCCGCGTCGGGTCGAAAGGACCGTCGATCAGAACGTCGATGGTGTCCAACAAGTCCCGTCCCCTCGGCATGGACGCGATTGCCGAACGGGTCCTCCCCGAAAACACCACAATGGAGAATCCACGCGACCGAAGCCGTCGGCACAGAGCCACAAGAGGCTCGAGCTGGTCCGTCGGTTCCCCCCCGCTGAAGGTCACGCCGTCGGGACGTGCTGAACAAATGGCTTTCTCCAGCACTTCCAACGGCACCTCAATGCCCCCTTCCGGGTCCAGGGCGCCAGGGTTGAAGCAGCCCTTGCACCGAATACTGCACCCCTGCACATGAACCACCGTCCGGACCCCCGGACCGTTCACCAGGCTCCCGTGGCTGATTGCATGGATTCGCAACGTCTCGCTCATGTCACTTCCGCTCGAGTTGAGCCCGGACCCATTCTGAAGCGATCACCGCTGTTGGGGTCCAGCCCACCAGCCTGCCCCAACACATCCGGCACGCCCTGGGATCAGGCGGGCATTGCTGATACACGCCTTCGTCCCTGATTGACAGGATAGCACGAACACCGGCCGACGACCCTTGCTTCGAACAGACCCCTCCTTCTCTTCCACGGTGGAGGAGGTCCACCCTGCGGAACCCCTGCGCCCCGGACGCCTGCGCGGAAACGCCGGCCACGCCGGTCCGGTCATTCACAACTTTGTGTCAAGTACGGGATCATGCCGCTACGAGTCGGAGGCAAGCACCGCTGACACAGCTTTCACGGCAAGGGGTTGCGCCGAGGTTGGGCGGTCATCTTCCAGCAGGATCCGGGCACACGAATCTCGACGAAAATAGAGCAGGTAGGTTCGGACGGAATTGTGTATAATAGAACTGCTCGGTGGTGCATCCGGATACTTTGCGAAATCAAAAACTCCTGTCGAGTGGACGGCGGGGCAAGCCGTGCCAGGTGCATGCGTTTGCCGCGGTCGTGTCGTGCCTCGTGCGGGAAGGCCCGCGAAGGGTGCGGTGTGCACCAACCTTGCGTGGTATCCCAGCCTGCATAGGACTGTTATTGAAATCGAGCAGGAGTACTGATGGGCGGCACCCGGGTCGATGCCACGGATGGAGACCTTTTCCGGGCCATCTTCGAAAACTCGAGCGAAGGGATCGCGGTGATCGACCGTAGTGGCCGGTACCTTGCCGCCAACCAGGTCTACTGCGACATGCTGGGCTACCCGCAGGAAGAACTCCTCGAGCTGTCCGTATTCGACGTGATCACGAAGGAAGATCAACAGAGGCAGCCCATCCGCCTGGAGCGTCCGGTCGTGGGACAACCCCTGACGCTCACGCGTGTGCTCGAGAGGAAGGACGGCACCACGTTCACAGCCGAAATCTCGTCATTCTCCCTACCAGATGGGCGGCTGGTGGGATTCCACCGGGACATCACCGCGCGGATCAACGCGGCCGAACTGGTGCGACAGCAGCGGGACCTGGGCTTGCAGCTTGCTGGAGCCGCCACCCTGGCGGACACCCTGAAGATCTGTCTACAGTTTGCAATCGTGACGGCGGGAATGGACGGGGGCGCCATCTTCCTGGCCGACCAGACCGGTGATTTCGTGCTGGCCAACCGGATTGGAATTCCCGAGGATTCGGCTGGTATGCCCGCCCGCCTGAGACGGGATACCGCCCCTGGCCGCAGCCTGGCGGACGGGACGCCCCTGTATGGCAACCACCGCATGTTGGCCGATCGCCGGCCGAGCAACCCTGACGCGCCCCAACCGAAGGCCCTTGCACTTGTTCCCATCACTCGAGAACGAGAGGTCATCGCGGTTCTGGCTGTGACCTCGTTCCGACTCGAGGAAGTGTCGCCCACGGCCCGCTCCACCCTTGAAGCCGTGTCCATGCAGTTGGGGCAGGCCATAGCACGGGCGCGGCTCGAGGCGGAATTACGAGAGCAACGGGCACGACTGGCGCACGAAGTGGAGGAACGAACCAAGGCGCTTTCCGCAGCCAACGCACGTCTCCAGGAGGTTGTGGCGGGTCACGAGCAGACGCTGGCGGAGCGGGCACGTCTGATCGCGGAACTGGAAGCCAAGAACTCGGAGATGGAACGCTTCATTTACACGGTTTCCCACGACCTGAGAACACCTGTCATCACCATCAAGGGATTCGTGGGGCTGATGGAAGCCGACCTCGAGGAAGGCAACATCGACAGTCTGCTTCCAGACCTCCGTCGTATCGGGGACGCGGCGGCCCGCATGCAGCGTTTGCTGGACGACCTGATCGAGTTTTCGCGCGTGGGCCGGATCAACGGGCCTTCGGAAAAGGTGAGTATCTCGACCCTGGCCCGCGACGCGCTTGTGTCGTTGGGGGGTCAAGTACGCACCGATGGGGTTCGTATCCACATTGAGGAGGACATGCCGCCCGTCTGGGGAGATCGGAAACGGCTGATGGAGGTGATGGAAAACCTGCTTCGAAACGCCCTCATGTTCATGGGAGACCAGGAAACGCCCGAGGTGAGGGTGGGAGCCCGTTCCGAGAATGGGGAAACCGTCTACTTTGTGCAGGACAATGGCATCGGGATTGCCTCGCAATATCACGAGCGCGTGTTCGGCCTGTTCGAGCGCCTGGACAGCGGTCAGGACGGGACTGGAGTAGGACTGACCATTACGCGGCGAGTAATCGAGCACCACGGAGGGCGAATCTGGATCGAGTCAGCGGGCGACAGACGCGGGACCACCGTCTGCTTTACCATACCCTCAACCCAGTAACCTCTTGTTGCAGGAGTCGAGATCGTGCCCGGGAATGCACCTCCCATTCTTCTCGTGGAAGACAATGAGGATCATGCAGAGATCACTCGGCGCTGCCTGGGGAAACTGACCCCGCCACCAGCCCTCTACCACGTATCACACGGCGAGGCCGCCCTCGCCTATCTTTTCCGACGCGCTCCCTACGAGGACCCCAGCAGCAGTCCGGCTCCGGTGGTGATCTTGCTCGACCTGCGCCTTCCAAGGCTGAGCGGTCTCGAGGTCCTGCGCGAGATCAAGAAGGACCCGCACCTGAAGTCGATCCCGGTGATCGCACTCACTTCCTCCGACCGCCACGAGGACATGCGCCTCGCCTACGAACTCCATGTCAACGCCTACCTCGTAAAGCCGGTCGACTTCAAGGCATTTCACCAACTCATCGTGGATTTCGGCCGATTCTGGCTCAAGTGGAACCGCAACCCGCGCAGGCGGCGTCGGGACGCCTGAACCCCCATTTCACTGGACGGAAGCGTCGGTGTCGTCCGCATCGTATTCGGACGCATCCACCCCCTCGGGCGCATCCTCCAGCGTGCCCGGCCAAAAGTAGTCGGGCACACCATCGAGATCCCGGTCCCACTCGTCCCCCAGCGGCCCCCCGAAAATCCCGATATCCGCCCGGGATCCGTCCGGGTCGTGCACCAACGGGTCGCCCGCGTCGACCAAAGGGGAGGAAGTGGCAAGGTGAAGGTCGACGGGCAACCCCACCGCGTCGTAGGCAAGGAATCCCGGTTCATCAACCAGATTCGTATCGTCGACACCCGTCAAATTGTGGTTGGTCAGACCAGACGGGTTGTAAAGACTGCAGGCGTCAAACTCATAGAGCACACCATCCGCGTTGCTGGGCAGGTAGACATTCTCCCCGGTGTTGTATGCAAAGATCGAATTCATGGCGTAGGGTGCTGAGCCCGTGCTGATAAGCAATCCGCCGCCAAAGGTCGTGGCTGCATTGGCCAGGAGAGCGGTCTGAGTAAAAATGGGGCCTGAATTGGAGGCAAACACCCCTCCGCCTTCTCGAGCCGTATTGCCCTCCACGACGCAACAGGTGAGCATGGGGTAGGAAGACTCGAGATACACGCCGCCCCCGTCGCCTGTAGCCGTGTTGTTTTCGATCACCGTATGATAAAGCACGGGATTCGAATACCAGGCGTAGATCCCACCCCCATCGTCGTACCAGCTACTGCCGTTTGCCGAGTTTTCGGCGATACGACACTGGGAGAGTGTCACATCCGAATAGTCCAGGTAGAGCCCGCCCCCTGCGATCGCTGAATTGCGCTCCACCTGCACGTGGGACAACCCTCCTTCCACGAAGGCGAGGTACATCCCGCCCCC
>Ga0256914_1004460_pt1 | contig 10514 bp, 7 predicted proteins | sample HulkmetaG_FD_191571 | JGI IMG/M metagenome (GOLD analysis project Ga0256914, IMG submission 191571) | Hydrothermal chimney microbial communities from Main Endeavour vent field at the Juan de Fuca Ridge, Pacific Ocean - Hulk | ecosystem: Environmental > Aquatic > Marine > Hydrothermal vents ...
CGGATGGTCCCATGATAGCCACATAGTCGCCCCGATTCACCTGCAGATCGATGCCGCGCAAAGCGTGGACGCGCGTTTTTCCCAGAATGTACACTTTGTGCAACTTTTCCGTTTTGATGATAACGTCATTCATGAACAGCCTTGTCTCCTTTTTCCTTCGGGGCTTTTTTCTTTACCTTCACGCGATCCCCGTCTTTCAGGGTGCGACTGAGCACTTTAAACGGGCCGGTTACCACCTCTTCCCCTTCTTGGACTCCTTCTAATACTTCGTAATAATTTTCGTCGCTAATACCTATTTTTACCGGACGCATGTGAGCGATTCCGTCTTCCACGACAAAAACGACTTCCACCAGATCTTTTTCTTTACTCTTCTTCTTTTTCTTTTTGATCTGCTCCTGAGCTTCTCCGGCGCGTTGAGCGGGGGTGGACTCGATTCGTTTTTCTCGCGGAAGGCTCTTTCGCTCCCGGGCAGTCAGGCTCTGAATGGGAATATTGAGTACATTGCGATGGGTTTCCACAGCAATATCGGCAGTGGCGGACATGCCCGGTCGAAAGGTGGGGAGTTTTTCCAGTAACCGGATTTTCACCAGGTAATTGGTCACCTCTTCAATGGTTCCCTGCGCTTTAGTAATGGCCGAATTGGAGATTTCCGTAACAATTCCTTTAAACGTCGTGTCCGGGAAGGCATCGATTTCCACTGCCGCCGTATCGCGAAGCGACACATCCACAATATCGTTTTCGTTCACTTCCACCCGGGCTTCCATTTCGCTCAAATCCGCCAGCACCAGAATCACATCCGCCTGAAACTGGGAGCCCAGAGCGATTTCGCCCACTTCTTTGTTCTTTTTGATGATAACGCCATCCATTGGTGCGCGGAGAATGGTTTTCTCCAGGGCATCCCGGGCTTCCTTCAGGCTGGCTTGTGCCTGCTGTAACTGACTGATGGCATTCTCGTACTTCGCCCGGGCAGTTTGAACATCAGAAAGCGGGGTAAGCTTTTTCTCGTAAAGTCTTTGAACCCGTTCCAGTTCGCTCCGGGCTAACTCCACCTGAGCCTGCGCCCCTCGCACCATCGAACGAGCTCGGTCCAGAGAAGCCTGGTACTGTTTACTGTCCAGCCGTACCAGCACCTGACCGCTTCGCACGGTGTCTCCTTCGTCAGCGGTGATCTCCAGAATCTCCCCGGCTACCCGCGCACTGATGTTGACTTCCCGCACCGGATAAATCTTTCCGTTTCCGGTGACCGTCTGGGTAATATCCGCACGAAATACTTTTTCCGTCTGGACCTCAATGGCTTTTTCTCCGGACTTCAGGTTGGCTACCACAATTATTGCGATGACCAGAATTGCTCCGCCAATAATGAACCACTTTTTCATGGATGTTCCCATCTCGTTTGTTGGTTCCCAATTGTCTATTCATTCACACTTCGAACCCCACTGTCCGCACGGGGTTTCCCGTTCTTCGCCCGGACACATCAGATACAGGAAAACTTCTGCTACTCAAAAAACCCCTTCACCCGTCCAGGAAAATCACCTCCAATTCGATACGAACCATCACTTCCGTCCAGGCAAATGAAATATTTAACAATCTATCCTCATATCATCTAAACTACCCGGATTTCCAAAAATTATTTATAGGAATATACCAGCTCGCCCAGCGCCTGTTGCAGCTCTGCGTAGGTGAGGTAAGCGTTGAACTCTGCAGTGACCAGAATCTGCTCGGCATTGGCCAGCTTCACCTGAGCATCTCGCAACTCAATCAACGTACCGGAGCCCAGACGATAACGTTCCTGCGCCAGCCGGTAATCCTCCTTCGCAGAAAGCAAATTGGTTCGGTTCACCTGAATAATCTCTTCCAGCGCTTTTAGATTGGTGTAAAGGGTGCTTACTTTGGATTTTAAATTGAGAATCTGGTACTCATACTGTTCCCGGGCATATCGTAAATTTAGCTCCGCCTTCTGAACATTGATGTAATCGTTAAACCCGTTAAATAAATTCCAGGAAAGGCTAATCCCCAGATACCAGTTATATTCCCGATCGAAGTCGTCGTACAATCCTTTAAACCGGGGCACCCGACGCTGGTAGAAAAAATAGGCGCTCAGATTGGGTAAAAAAGCGCTTTTGGCCAGCCTGGTGTTATAATTGGCACTGATAATGGACTTCTGGTACGTCTTTAACGTGGGATTATTCTGAAGGGCGCGCTCCACCAACTCCTGCAATTCCCCCACCTGCCGGGGAAACTGAACTGTGGTATCGATAACCAGCGGTGCAGTGGGTTCCCGGCCCATGGCCAGATTCAGGGATTGACGGGCTTTCTCCACCGTGGTTTGCTGGTTCAGAAAAGCAATGCGGTCGTTCCCCAGATTGACCTTCGAACGATACACGTCGACCCGGGCGGCAGAACCCACCTCGTACATACTCTGCACCTGTTTCAACTGCTCCTCACTGCGCTCCATGGCCTGCTTTTTTACTTCTAACAACTTCTGCTGTTTGAGCAGGTCGATGTACAACTGGCGTACCGTCACAATGATATTCTGACGGGAAGCTAACAAATTATAATCGCTCACTTCCCGGTCAATCCTGGTCTTTTTAATATTCCAGTACCACCGACCACCATCAAAGATGTTCTGACCAACCCGAACTTCCATGAAATAATTTTTACCGGTGGTTTTCTGGTAAGTAAACGGCAGGGTGGGAACCACGCCGATGTAATCGTTTCCCAGATAGGAGGAAGGACCCCGTTCGTACTGACTGCTTCCGTAATTCAGGGTAAGACTCGGTAAAATATTGCTGTAGCTCTGTTTGTGGGTACGTTCCGCAACACGATTGTTAATCCGTGCCAGCTTTAAATCGTAATTGTTTTTCAGCGCCAGGTGCACACAATCGTCCAGGGTAAGGGTCCGGGTCGTGTCCACCTGCGCAAACAGCGTGCCCACCATGAATAATGAAAGCCAGAAAAGTAAACGGAGTTCCTTCATCGTCACCTCCTGAGAATGACGTTCGTTTAACCAAACCCGAATATCCCTCCCGGCAAAGGAGCCGAAAGGACAATGCCAATTTATACTAACCCGCCAAACCGCTCAGCAATCCGGCAATTAACACTTTACTGATCAGTACGTAAATGAACCAGGTAATGAATACGGAAAGGATTCCTTTAAGTTGCGTGAAACGATAAATAATGGCAAAACCAATTCCGAAGACCACCAGGAACCACAATGTGAACACATCAAAAGCGCTTAGCAGGCGATATAGGGTCGTTTGGGTGTCGGAGAGAAACACGGCAGGGCTGAAAGTCAGCTGAAGTGTTCCCTTTGCCAGCCACAGAGGCAACTTAACCACGGTTCCGGCGATGGCAACTACCAGATAGGAATATCCGTACACCGAAAGCATGTGTTTAAAGGAAGTCTTTCCACCCAGAATTACATTTCCGATAAACAGAAAGATAGCCGCTACCACAGAAAAAGTAATGATCACACCAATGGGCGGAAGAAGATAATTGTAAATTATCCGTTTCGTACCATGCTTGCTGGCTTCAATCTGATCAATAATCATATCTTTGCGATCGTCGGGGAGCTGATCATTTTGCTCGATTCGGGTAATCTGGTCGTTGATGGCAATGTCGTAAATGAGGGTGCTGGTCAGGATGGAAATAAAAATGACCAACAAAATAGGCGTGACCACATCCGGTTTGACCCGCAGGTAACGGAACAGACGCTGGGGATTGGTAAACACATTGATCACCCGTTGCACCACCCCCATCTCTTCCACCGGTTCCTCCTCTTCCTTTTCGGTAATTTTCTCTAAAATGGCTTCCACATTTTCCTCCTCGGGGTGTTCGGATTCGTCGGTTTCCGAAGCACCGGGAGGCGAAATACGTTCCACAATTTCCTCGGGTTCCGGTTTTTTGTCGGATTCTGTCTTCTTTGTTTCCGCTTCTTCTTTTTCGGTCAGTTTCCCCAGAATCTCGTCCAGTTCCTTTTTAACCTCATCATCGTTGGAGCTGGGTTTTTTGTTTTCCATACGGTCACTCATGCTGTTCTCCTCCTGAATATATGGTTATTGAACGAATCTCTTTTTCATTATGTTACACGGAAAATACGTTAACTTTTCCCGCTTCCCGAAGTAGGTTCTGCAGGTTGCGAAGAAGTGCTCTCTTCACCGACCAAAATGTCATCTTTTATTTTCATCATATAATCGTAACAGGCCTGATGTTCGTTTGGAATCACCCCATCCAGCACTGCATCCATTACCGCTTTTTTAATTTTGCCCACCGCCGGACCCGGAGTTAGGCCAAGCGCCTGCATAATTTCGTTGCCATCCAGAGCCAGTTTGAAATTGCGCAGCTTATCCTTTTCTTCTACCTCCTTCATTTTCTGTTCCACTTTGTCGAAATTCGCCAGATACCGTTTAACCTTTTCCGGATTTTTAGAGGTGATGTCCGCGCGGCACAGCATCATCAAGTCGTCGATTTCCTCACCGGCTTCCACCATCAGGCGTCGGATGGCGCTGTCGGTTACCGAATCGTCCACCAATTGAACCGGTCGCAGGTGTAGCCGCACCAATTTTTGCACATATTTGATGGTGCTCAGCGGCAGGCGCATCCGGCGGCCAATCCGTTCCACCATCCGGGCGCCCAGCTCTTCGTGGCCGTGGAATGTCCAGCCGACACCTTCCACAAAACGCTTGGTCTGCGGCTTGGCAATGTCATGCAACAGTGCGGCCAGCCGCAGCTCGAACCGATCGGTCTTCCGGGCAATGTTGTCCACTACCTGCAAAGTGTGCTCAAACACATCTTTATGATGAAATTCCTTCCGCTGTTCGACACCGGAAAGCTGATCCAGCTCGGGGAAAATAATTTTCAGCACGCCGGTTTCCTTCAACAATCGCAGACCAATGGAGGGCTTGTCTGCCAACAATATCTTCTTAAATTCATCGGTGATGCGCTCCTGCGAAATAATTTTCAGTCGTTCTCGTGTTTCGACAATCGCCCGATAAGTGTTCTCTTCGATGCGAAAATGCAGGACGGTGGCAAAGCGAATGGCGCGCAGAATGCGCAGCGGATCGTCCCGAAAGGTGATCACCGGGTCCAGGGGAGTGCGAATCAGCTTATTCTCAATATCCCGAATGCCTCCGTATAAATCTATCACCTGTCCGAATTTTTCCGGAGAGATGTCCAGCGCCAGAGTGTTGATGGTAAAATCCCGGCGGGAAAGATCGCTGGCCAGATCAGCCCGTTTTACATGCGGTTTCCGCGAATTGGGATCGTAGTGTTCCTGACGTGCCGTCACAAACTCCAGTTTGAAATCCTGATACATCAACATGGCAGTTCCAAAGCGGGGATAAGTGACGACCTTCCCGCTGCGGAATGTTTTCCGAAACTCCCGGGCCAGATTCAGCGCATCCCCAATTACCACAAAATCGATGTCCGTTCCTTCCTTCCCCAGGTACAAATCGCGCACGAAACCGCCCACCGCATACACTTCCATTCCCAGCTTCTGAGCAATTCGGTACACTTTCTGAAAAATCTCTTTCCCCCGGGTGATTTCCAAAACCAAACCGATGTCCTCCTCCTGATTCATCACTTTCAGCTAAGTACCCAGAAATATAGGAAAAATTTCCCTTTAAATAAACCTTAGTTATTTCGTCGCACCGCAAAAAACCGCCCTCCGGAATGGGATTTTCCTTCCAACCGTTTTTCTTCCGGATCAGTTTGTTCGGCGCATGTCGCTTCCATTTTCCCCTTGCGATGTCCGCCTCCCATCCGGTATTTTTGTTTATGATGATGACCGGTTTGTACCACAACAGATTTGCTGTGATTCTCTGGCTGGTCATACTGTTCCCCGGTGTGGCCACGCTCACCGCCGGGGAAGATGAACCGGCTATTCCTTTCCCGTTCGACCGGATGTTTCATCCTGCACAGCCCATTACCCTTCTGCCAGATTTTACCGACAGCTACGGGGTGGTTTTCCGCGATTTGAACCGTGACGGCTTCCCCGACCTTTACGTGGTGCGCTTTCGTAATCTGAACCGGTTGTTTCTTAACCAGCAAGCGGGTCATGCCTTCCAGGATTTCACCATTCCATCCGGTCTGGGAGGGAACCTGGAACCTCACGGGAAGAAAAACCTGGAGTTGGGTACCACCAGCGGCGATGTAAACAACGACGGCAAAATCGATGTTCTGATTGCCGGATGGGGTGTCAGCACCCGCATTTTTCTGCAAAGCAGGGGATTACACTTCCGGGACATTACCGCGGAAACCGATCTTCGTCCGCCGCTGGACGGGAACGGCGCATTTCTGGCCGATGTGAATCGGGACGGTAACCTGGACCTGTTCATCACCGATGAACACCACCCCAACCATCTTTATCTGGGCGACGGCACCGGGCGATTCCGGGAGGTGAGCCGGGAGTGGGGCGTGGCGGACAGCGCTGTGAGCCAGGGAGCAGCCTTCGCTGACGTGGATGGCGACGGGCGAATCGACCTGTACGTGTGCAACTGGTTTGCGCCGGATCGTTTTTATCGCAATATGGGTAACCATTTCGAAGCACAACGTCTTCCCCTGCTCCATCTCACCGACTCTTTGAATAGCAACGGCGTGACGTTTGGCGACATCGACAACGACGGGGACCTGGACCTGCTGGTCACCGACCGGAACCGGCAAAGCCGACTGTACCGCAACGATACCTGGCAGGGCGACAGCATTGTATGGCAGTTTACCGATATCACCGATTCCGCCGGCATCCGGGTGCCGTATCCTGCTTACGGCAGCGTAATTGCCGATCTGGACAATGACGGCTGGCAGGACATCTGGGTAAATACCATTGGTCCCAACATGCTGTTCCGCAATCTGGGTGGGAAACAATTCCGAAAGGTGTTTCAAGAACACCATCCGTTCTGGCATCCCAAACGGCATTACAGCACCGGCGCAGCCGTAGCAGACCTGGATGCTGACGGCGATCTGGACCTGTTTGTGGCGAATAAGGACACCCACAGCGTGCTTTACATAAATCCCCTGAACAACCACCATTTCCTCCAGGTAACCGTGGAGGGCGTGCAGAGCAACCGTGATGCAATTGGCGCCCGGGTCTGGTGCTACCGACTGGCAAATGAAGGCGATTCACGGGTACTGGTGGGCTATCGGGAAATTTCCGGTGGCAGCGGTTATCTTTCGCAAAATAGCACAGTTGTCCACTTTGGAACCCCCTGGCCCGGGGAATACCGCGTCCGGGTGCAGTTCCCGAACGGGCGTAACGTGGTTCGGAATCACCTCCGGGCAGGTCAACGGGTTGTCATCAAAGAATACAGCGGACTTCCCGAATTTTACTTCCGTACCCGGAAACAACTGGTACGCACCATTCACCAACCGGATTTTGTGGTGAACCTGTTGCTCTTCCTGGCCCTGATGTTGTTATTTGCCGGTGGATTGTGGGGAACCAGCAGGCGGTACCGCTGGTTTACCCGGCACCTTCCCCTGTTTGTCTCCCTTCTGTTACTCATTCTGTACGGCATTTTTCTGCTGATGCGGGACTTTCCCCTGCACGTTCGGCTGCTCACCCAGCTGGTGCTTACCGGAAGCACTTACGCTGTGCTGATTCTGGTGCTGGAAAAGTTTCGGCGGATTGAGATGCAACGGCAGGAATATCGTCGGCTGCTTCAGGATTTTTCCCGGGAATTGATTTTCATCAAAGATAATCGCAAGCTGTTCCAGACCCTGTGCGAAACCATTGCCCAAACCATTCGACCCTCCTGCTGTGCGGTGTACGCCAGCCAGGGGAAGGAACTGACCAGGCAGGCAGCCGAGCCGGAAGCCCTGTTTCCGAAAACCGTTTCACCGGTTGGTGAACTCCCTGCTTACAGTATCATCTCTCCGGACGAAACAAAACAACTTTTTTCACCCGCTTCTCTCCCACCGGCTTACGCCTTCCCCCTGCGAAGGGATGCCCACTTGTACGGAATATTGCTGGTGGGTGCACCGAAAGATCAGGAAGGATTTACGCCAGAGGACCAGGAGGTATTCCGCACGCTGGCCATCCAGTGTGCGATTGCGGTGGAAAACAACCGCTACATCGAAGAAACGCGCAAATTGGTGCAGCAGGTAACCGAAACCAAAATCCGGGAACAGTACATTCGGGAACTGGAGGAGAAAAATCGCAAACTGCAGCAACTCTATTCCGATCTGAAAAACGCCCAGCTTCAGTTAATCCAGAGCGAGAAGATGGCCAGTCTGGGACAATTGGTAGCGGGGATTGCCCACGAGCTGAACAATCCCATTAGCTACATCTACGCCAATATGAAGGAGCTGGAGAATTACATCCGCGCTATCGATCGGTTGCTCAAAACACTGACCCGGGAAGCCAGCCAGCCCGACTTTGCCCGGCGCCTGAGCCACACCTTGCAGGAAATTCGGGAAAAATACGACCTGGATTTCATCCAGCAGGACATTGGCAACCTGATTCGCGAAAGCATCGAGGGAAGTCAGCGGGTGAAACAGGTGGTGCAAAACCTGCGCAACTTCTCCCGGTTAGACGAAGCGGAATTCAAAGCGGTGGATTTGCACGAAGGGCTGGACTCCACCCTGATGCTTCTGCAAAACGAAATGAAGAACCGCATCACCGTGCACCGGCAGTATGGCTCTTTACCCAAAGTCCACTGCCATCCCGGGCACCTGAATCAGGTGTTTATGAATCTGCTGCTGAATGCTGTGCAGGCTATCGAAGGGCAGGGTAATATCTGGATTCGTACCGAACAGCAGGGAGAAGAGGTGCTCATCGAAATTCGCGATGATGGGCGTGGAATTCCACCGGAGATTGTCACCAAAATTTTCGACCCGTTTTTTACCACCAAACCGGTGGGGCAGGGTACAGGTCTGGGGCTGAGCATCAGCTACAACATCATCAAGGAGCATGGGGGGCGGATTGAAGTGGAAAGCCAGCCAGGAGCTGGCACCACGTTCCGCATTTATCTCCCGATCCAACCAACGCGAGCCGGAGAACCGGAGACTAAGGCGTGATCCCTCAGCCGGTGTGGCTCCCCTCCGGCGAAAGAAAAAACTGAAGCTGTACGGTTATTCGGTAATTGCTTACGTGATGATGCTCAATCCCGAATCGATTGTCCAGGGACAAACGTATCCGGTTATCGTCCAGCAGATAGTTGTACCCCAGGCGATACATGGGAACATCCGGGGTGTTGTCGATCAGGTCGTGATAGGTCTCACCGGAAAATACCCACTGACTCCGTTGATAGCTCAGCACGCAGAGCAGATAGTAACCATATGCCACCTGTCCCTCCAGATTCGCCCGAATCACTTCCGCCTGTAAGTCCACCTGATGCCATTTCCATTCCCCAAACAGATTGGTCCGCACATCCTTCCCGGTAAATCGGACGGAATCCGGTAGAATAAAATAGAGCGGTAAATCCTCCGCCCATCGGTACTGCAGGGAATATCCCAGTAACACCTTTCCGGCAGAAGGGAGCGAAAACATCCATTGAGTCCGGTGCGCAATCATCAATCCGTTATTGTGCGGACGATAGTCCTTAATTCCGTACCCGTTAAATACGCCTGTCTGGGTTCGGAATCGGCTCTTTCGGGTACCATAATTCAACTGGAAGCCCAGGTCTCGCACTCCCAGTGTCCCATCCGGAATCAGCACGTTTACTACACGGGCGCGCTCGATGGGTGCAATCTGGTAATCGTGCTGCGAACGTTGCAAACTAAATGCTGGTACAAACTGTCCCATGTCCAGCGAGAAACGCTTCCAGCGGTAATTCAGTTTTACATCCTGAAGAAAAAATTTCTCTTTATGAAGCGAAGTAAAGGTCGTCTGAATCTTGAACGACCAGTGTCGGGAGAATCCGGGTGTGGAGTGAACCCACACCTTTAACCGACGCAGGAAGAACTCCCCCTCACTCCTTAAATCGCTGGTTCCCCGAAACTGCAGATAAGCATGAACCCCCACCTGCTTTTCGGTGGAAGCCGCCCGCACCGGAAGCGTAAAAACGGTTAGAATCAATAGAATAAACAGAATGTACTTCATTTTATTGCCTTCAGAATTTTTCCTGGTTTCAAAGATGCTGCCAGCTCTTCGTTGGTGGCTTTTAACCACTTTGTACGAAATCCCTGTGAGAACAGGTAAAGATACGCCCAGGCAGAGCGGGTTCCGGAGGAGCAAAAGCACACAATCAGTCGGTCTCCGGGCAACTCTTCCACCCGATCCGGCAACTGATGGATAGGAATATTTTTGGTTGGAATGCCAAACATCTCCAGATCGAACCGTAGTGCCCGGACTTCCGCTTCGTCCCGCACATCCAGAAAAAAAGCATCTTTTACCTCCCATAGTTTCTCTAATGTCATCTTGTGTCCGCTGCTTCCGCAAAATTCCAGATCCATCCTGCGTAATGCGTCTTCCATTGTTCTTCCTCCTTAAATAAGTTTGAACAACAATTTGACAGCCATGATCAGAAGGATGATTGCCAGTACTTTCTTAACTGTTTGAGGGTGCAGGCGATTGTGCATCC
>Ga0256914_1004461_pt1 | contig 10513 bp, 17 predicted proteins | sample HulkmetaG_FD_191571 | JGI IMG/M metagenome (GOLD analysis project Ga0256914, IMG submission 191571) | Hydrothermal chimney microbial communities from Main Endeavour vent field at the Juan de Fuca Ridge, Pacific Ocean - Hulk | ecosystem: Environmental > Aquatic > Marine > Hydrothermal vents ...
GACTCAAGTCGGGCGCTTCAGGCCTGCGGCCAGCGGACGGCCTCCGCCGTCCAGGTCGCCGCAGGGCGACCGTTGGCGCGAAGCGCCTGCAGAGCCTGAGTTCACTCGACCAGTGCACCATTAGACAAATTGCCCAAGAATTGAAACGCACCCATGTCATCGCACTGTTTGCCTGCCGGAAAGCTTTGTGCTAAACTATTCGTGTAGCTCCCTTTCATATGCGTGATGCCCGAGGAACGTTTTGAGCCAACACCAGACCCAGGGGAGCCGGGTCATGCTCTGGCTGACGTGATAGCCCCTGATTGGCAAGACCGAAGCCAGGCGTAGGCTCCCACCTGTTTCATACAGGTTCAAAGTCGCCTGGGCACACGGTATGGAGGGGGGCCAGAGCACTCACCCGCATCCATTATCCACCCTTACGCTGCTTTCCATTTGTGAAAGCGGCGTTTTTTGATTTGCAGCGCATTGGCCGAGAGAGGTTTTTTGTGGGAAATCAGGGGGCGAGCCGGGCCAGGGCCGCGCGCAGTCGCTCCTCCACGCCAATCACGTCCTTGGGGACAGCCTGCACCGCTCGTTGGGCCTCGACGATGCTATATCCCAACGCAGTCAGCGCTTCGATGACCTCGGCATCCTCGTCAGTAATGGGGATCGCGCCCACGCCGTCGAACTCCGACACCCCCATCTTATCCTTGAGATGGAAGAGAATTTTGCGCGCGCTTTTGGGTCCGATGCCCGGAACCCGGGTCAGCAGACCTGGCTCATCATTGGCGACGGCCATGCGAATGGTGTCGGGCGGCAGGGTGGAGAGGATGCCCAGGGCCAATTTGGGCCCCACGCCGCTGACGCCCAGCAACACCTGGAACAATTCCAGGTCTTCCTCCGCAGCGAAGCCGAACAGGGTGAGCTCCTGCTCGCGGATGTGCAAATAGGTGAACAGGGCCACGGGCTGCCCCAGCTGCCATCCGGTCAGCTGCGCCGCGGGCGCATACACAGTGACGCCCATGGGCCCGATGTCCACAATGACGTGATCGTCGGCGATGTATTCGATCCGCCCTCGCAAACGGCTAATCACGAACCTTCCACCTCCACTTCTTCACCGGCATTGATGGCTTTCTTGGCCAGATCAGATTCCCGGATATCTTCCAGCCTCGTCGTCTTTTCGATGGCGCGCAGCTGGGCCTGATAAGGGAGCGCCGTCCATTCCGGCGCGCCATGTTGAGATCGGATAAACCAGACGAACATCTGTGAATCTCGTCAATACGCCCAGGCGGAGTTGAGATGGCAGAGGGCGATGGCCAGGGCGTCAGCTGCGTCGTCGGGACGGGGAATCTCCTCCAGCGCCAACAGCATCCGCATCATCTCCTGAATCTGCCGCTTGTCCGCGCCGCCGTAGCCGGTGACCGCCTGTTTGACCTGTGCGGGCTTGTAGTGGAAGAGGGGGATGCCGCGATGAGCCGCGGCCAAAAGCACGACGCCCCGGGCGTGGCCCACGCTCAGAGCCGTGCGCGCGTTCTTCGAGAAGAAGACCTCTTCGACAGCGACCGCGTCAGGCTGATGCGCATCGAGCAGCTCGTTGAGCGCCGCATAGATGGTGACCAGACGGCGGGAGAGCTCCTGATTGGCAGGCGTGCGGATGACGCCATAGGCCAGGGCCCGAGGCCCGCGGCCAGCTTCGCTGATCACGCCATAGCCGGTGATAGCCGTGCCGGGATCGATGCCCAGGATGACGGGCGGTTTTGCGCTCACGCGGTTTCCAATTCCGCGACCAGTTCGTCGCTCATGGCCAGATTCGAGTAAACCTTTTGCACGTCATCCAGGTCTTCCAGCCGATCCAACAGCCCCATCACCTTCATGGCCTGATCCACTGGCAGATCGACCTCCATCTTGGGAATCATGGCCAGCTCGACATCCTCGATCCCATAGCCGGCCTCAATCAGCGCATCCCGCACCGCGCCCAGATCGGTGTCGTCAGTGGTCACGACCGCCGCGCTCTTATCCTCGAAATCAACATCTTCTGCGCCCGCGTCCGCGGCCACCAGGAACAGCTCATCTTCATCCACGCCATCCATCTTGACGGTGATCTGCCCCTTGCGCTCGAATTGCCATGACACCGCGCCATTGGCGGCCAAATTCCCTCCGGCCTTAGTGAAGAAATGCCGCAGCTCGGCCACGGTGCGATTCTTGTTATCGGTCAATGTCTCCACGATGACCGCAACGCCGTGGGGCGCGTATCCTTCGTAAGTGATCTCCTCCAGGTCTGCGCCCTTTTCCAGACCAGCGCCACGATTGATGGCGCGCTGAATGTTATCCTTGGGCATATTCGCGGCCTTGGCCTTATCCAGGGCGAAACGCAGGCGGATATTGGAATCGGGATCGGGACCGCCCATGCGGGCCGCGGCCTGAATCTCGCGGGCGATCTTGGTGAAAAGCTTGCCGCGCTTGGCGTCGTTTGCGCCCTTCTTGCGCTTGATGGTGGACCATTTGCTGTGACCGGACATAGAGTTCTCCGTTGTGGTTAAGATTGGACAGATGATGCTCGTCGGAAAGCAGGCGCGCGTTCTCACCTGGCGCTCCAACATTGCATCATCATTATAGCACAATTTGGGATCAATCGCTGTCACAACCGACAGCTAGTGCGGGCCGAATCAAGTTGGACGCTTCAGGCCTCGGTCATCCGCGGTTCAGATCGCCGGAGGACGGCCATGGCTCGTCTTGCCCGGCTTGCCATCCCACGCGATAATCCCTACAATCCATATGTGATTTTTCCTGCCCGACGCATCCCGGACGATTGCCCGCAAGTCAGCACGCGCTATGCACCCAATAACGAGGACGCCCATGCCCACCATCAAAAATACGCGCTTGGTTTACTCCACCGATTCTGACGCGGAGGTGGAGCCTCGGCGAAGGAAGAAACCAAAGCGGCCCCGCACCACGTCGGGCCCGAAGCTGCCCGATGACGGCGTGATCCGGGTATTTCTGGAACGAAAGGGCCGCAAAGGAAAATCGGTAACCGTGCTGCGAGGGCTGCCAGGCGACGCAGCCGCTCAGAAAGCTCTGCTCAAACAACTGAAATCGAAATTGGGCGCGGGCGGCGCCCTGAAAGAAGGCGCTGTTGAGATCCAGGGAGATCATCGCGACCGGGTGATCGCCATTCTCGAAAAGCTGGCATACAAAGCCAGGAAGGCTGGAGGTTGACATTGCAGTCGGGGCAGAGGGCCTGCGCCCGTCTTGGCGCGGGGGAAGGAAACAAAGGATTCTGCATTTACTCAGACATATGATACGATACCCACCGTTCTGACGCGCTGAAAGCCGTAGCCAGCCGTTGGCGGCCATCTGGGTTGACCGCATCCATTCCCATTACCGGGTCAGAATCATGGTCTCATCTCAATCCGACGCCGAACAACAGGAATCAGGCAACGCCCGATTTCTACTCACCAGCCTGGGCATCCTTCTGGGATTGTTGCTCATCAGCTCCTTTTTCATCGATCTGCGAGAGTCATTTCGCATCATCCTGAATACGAACTGGCTCATGGCGGGAATGGGCGCGCTCCTTCTGCTGGCGGGCATCCTCCTCATCGACCTCCGCTGGTGGTATCTTCTCGCCCGATTTCCCCGGTTCTGGCGCACTTTTCACGCCAGCAACGTCAGCTACATCGTTCCCATCCTCACGCCCATCCCCAACATGGTAGTGCGGGTGGTGACGACAGGCGTCGGCACACGCGCCACCATCCCCCAGGCCACCACGGCCATGGCCATCGAGCGCTCCATCGCCCAGATCATGCGGCTGACCGCCATCATCCTGGCTATCCAAATGGGCGCGCAGGTGGAGCTGACCGTCGCGTACATCATCAAAACTGTGGTCCTGGCTCTGGGGATCATCGGGCTTTTCCTGCTGGCCATGCGCTATGCCGATGCGGTCAGTCGGGGCGCAGACGCTATCTTGCGACGTCTTCCCTTCATCAAGGAGGGACTTCGGGAGAGAATCATCGCCATGCTGCAACAGGCCCTGGCGCATGGCGGCAGCATGACCGAAGTTCTCATCGCCACAGGCGTTACTGTGATCATGTGGACCCTTTTCTTTTTCTTCCACTTCCTGATCATCACAGCCATGCCCATCGAACTCTCCACCATCGACCGCATGACTGTGGCGATGGGCGCACTGGCCCTGACGCCGCCCTCCGCCCCCGCCATGTTCGGCATCTACCACGCCTCCCAGATCTTGCCCATGCTGGCGCTGAATCTGGCCACGCTGGAAGTGCTGTTGCCCTACTCCTTGCTGCTCTATTTCATCCAAGCCATCGTGTGGCTGGCGCTGACCTTATGGGGCTTGAAAAATCTTGATATGAAATTCGCAGATCTTTTCCGCATCCGGGCGGAGCTGGGAGCCGAGGAGCCCCAGCCGCCTCCTGAAGAGACCTAAAGCCCACACCCAAGGCGAGTCTGCGCCCGCCTAATTTGTGGCAGTTCGTGCATGACTGTCTCGACCGAATCCAAAGATATTATGTCACCTCACCCACCTCCCGAAATCGCACCCGCACCAGAAGCGCCGACGGCCAGGAAGAAGAAAACCAATCTCTCCTACTGGATCGCGGGCATTGTCATCGCGGCGCTCATCGCCCTGACAGCCTTCTTCGTAGATGTGCAGGCGATGATGCAGGTGGTCTTGCACACAAACCCGCTGTTGGTGCTGGCGGGCGTGGTCTTTTTGTTGGGAGGCGTCTTCCTCATCGATCTGCGATGGTGGTATTTGCTCGGACGCAAAGAGGAGTTCGGGCGTCTGGCCCACGCTACGAACGCCAGTTACATCGTCCCCATCCTCACCCCCATTCCCAACTACATCAGCCGGGTGGTGATTACCGGCATGGCGACTGAGGTCACCTTCCCCCAGGCCACTACGGGCATGATGGTGGAACGGATGATTGCGCAGATCATGCGCATCACCACCATCGTGCTGGCCATTTCCCTGGGCGTGCAATCCTCCATGTCACCCGCGTCCATGTTCCGCAGCATCCTCTTTTCCATCGCTGTGCTGGCGGGATACCTGCTGGCCATTCATTTCTCGACCCCCTTGCTGCAAACTCTGGACAAATGGCTGGGTAAAATGCCCAAACTGAACGACAAGCATCGAACGAAGATTGTGGACATCATCCGGGATGCGTTGAGTATCGATGTGGGCACGCGCGATCTGCTCATCGCCCTGGGCATGACTGTCATCATGTGGACGCTGTTTTTTCTCTTCCACTTCATGGTGATTTTGGCCATGCCCCTGGGGTTGGACATGCACGCCAACGTCACCATCGCCCTGGGCGCGCTGGCCCTGACCCCGCCCTCCGCCCCCGCGATGCTGGGCATCTATCAGCTCTCACAGGTGGGCCCGAATTTAGTCTTGCGCCTGGGGTCGCTGGAGCAATTGCTGCCCTACTCCCTCGTGCTCTACTTCATTCAGGCCATCGTATGGCTGGCGCTCACGCTCTGGGGCCTGCGGGCGCTAAACATGGGATTCATCGATCTCTTCCGCCAGAGCAAGAAGGGGCAGGCGTCCGCCCAGAGCCAGCGATGAATGCGCTTCGTCGCGGACTTCACCAATCATGCAGCCACGCCCGCCAATACGCCCGCATTCGACTGACGAAAGCATCCGGCTTTTCGGCGTAGACGCGCAGCCCGATGCTAAACGCCTGCGCCTCCAGTTCGGCTCGATACGTCTCGATGAGCGCCAGCGACTTGCCCGCGTCAGGTTCTCTCAGACGCAATTCTGGATGCGCGACGAGGGTGAGATGCAGCTCGGCCAGGTCGTGATCCAGGCCCAGCAATTCGGAAAGAAGGACCAGCTCGCCAGTGAGGCCATCGAGAACCGGGGGCCACGCGGGTGAGAAGACGCGGACATGATAGCGGAGATATTTGACCCGTTTTCGCCATTCATGAAAATTCGCCGCAGCATCATCCTGACGACAACGCCTCAGCCCCCGGCGTCCGCGTGCATACACCCGCCGCATGCCGCCCGCCGGAAATTTGTTGTCTACAAGAGGCAGAGTCAGGATCAGCTTTCGGCCGCGGCGCAAATCCGCCGCCACCAGCCGAAACAAAGTCGCCCGGGGAGCCATCTCGCCCCGCAGCGCCTCATGATGATTTCGTAGTTTATGCACCAGCCGGGCCGCCTCGTCTTGAGAAAGCCGATGGGGAAAACGCTCGCGCACCTTCTCGAGGGTCTCCGAAAGCACTGCGCTGGTGCGCATATCCGATAGCGCCCGCCCAGCGTCGCGGAACAGGCTGTTGAGCCGGACATAAGTGGCGGGCTCCATCTCATCCCGCACCAGACGCAACATCCCGCGGACGCGTTTGAAGGATTTGCGGGCCTCATGCACGGCCGCGTCCACGTCCAGCCCGGGCGTTTCCAGCTCCCACAACGCCAGATCCACCTGCTCCAGCAGGATGCGCTTGATCTCGGCCAACAGGGGATGCCCAGGACGTAGCCGAAATAGCGTTTGGGGAGGCGATGGCGTTTCAGACATCATGATTTTCGACTTCCACAATCATAGCCATGAGACGCTCGTATGATAGCAGAAACAGGTCGTCAAACAAAAAGCCCGAACGAGGGGTTCGTCCGGGCTTGAAGGGGTGCATGACCATCATTTACTGGTTGTAATTCTGGATGCCGGGGTCTAGAAAATCGCCAGCCACCCAGCCCTGCTGCTTCTCTCCCTCGGGGGTGGAGAATTCGATCTGCCACCAGGTGTAGTTGTCGGCTCGTTCGGGCCCGCCGATGACGTCCACCACCATGGCGTAAGGCAGGGTGATGACCAGATCGAAGTTGGTGCCGGGACCGCTGCGCACCCGCAGCCCCGCCTCGGCATTGACCGTAGCCTTGCCGCCCACCTGCAACACATCCGGAGCAGGCGTAGGGGTGGGCGTAGGCGGCTCGGGCGTGGGAGTGGCCGGTTCGGGCGTAGGGGTAGGGGTGGCCGGTGCGGAGGTGGGTGTATAGGTGGGTTCGCCCGGCGCCGCGACATTGGCGGGCGTAGGCGTGGGCGTGGGCGCCACACCGCCGCCCAGCATGGTCACCAGCATATAAAACAAGCCGCCCGTAATGACGATTGCCAGAAAGGGAATCAGCAATGCAGCCCAGGGAGAGCGGGGGCGTTGTTTCCGTTGTCGGGGTTGATAGCGTCGTTCTTTCATAAAGTTCTCGAGGGGAGATGAGAATCGAACAGGGGCAAGTATATCACGATCTGCCAGGGATGAGAAAAGCCGCGCGGCGGATTCAGTTCACTATTCCCCATGCAAGGTGAGAACCAGACGGCGGCGCCGCGCCCGATCGCGATGCTCACCCAGATAGACGCCCTGCCACATGCCCAGATTCAACTGGCCATCGGTGATGGGAATGGCAAGCGAGCTGCCCGCGATGACATTTTTGATGTGGGCAGGCATGTCGTCGTCGCCCTCGTAGGTGTGGCGGTAGTAGGGCATGCCCGCAGGAGCCAGATGTTGGCTAAAGTGCTCCTCCATATCCAAGCGTACGGTGCGATCGGCGCTTTCGTTGAGAGTCAACGAGGCGGAGGTGTGCTGGATGAAGATGTGCAGCAGACCAACGTGCACTTGCTGAATTTCGGGCATAGCCCGGACGATTTCATCGGTGATGAGGTGGAAGCCCCGGGGTCGCGGGCGCAACAGGATGGTGCGTTGAATCCACATCGTTCAGTCACCGTACACGTCCCAGATATCCTGAAACACCTGGGGGGCCAGGGGGTAGATGAGACGCAGCATCTGGTGAGCCACGTCCTGCACCTCCCATTGTGCGGCTTTATCCAGACGCAGCCAGAAGAAATGTCGCAGGCCCGGATAGTGTAGCGTCATTACCAATCGAGTTTCGGCTGCGTTGGGCAGCAGAAAACGCGCGTCCTCCTTGCGAATGCCCATTGTGCGCAATTGCCGATACGCCTCTTGCAGATCATCCCAAGCCCTGTCCAACACCATCCGGGCATCAGGCCGGGCATCGATGGCGGGCGGGATGACCGGCTCCCAGCCGCCTTTCTCCAAATCCACATAGCGTTGACTTTCTTGACTGAACGAAGCCAGCCGGTGACGCACGATCTGATGACTGCATGTGCGAGAGATATGCTCAACCAGAAAGGTGGCTGCGCCATGCTTTTCAGGCTCGGGAATGTCGTCGGTGGGCGTGTAGCCCAACAAGGTGACTTTGGCTCTGCCCATCATAACGCCTCCTCCACGCCCGGCAGGTCCCGAAAGACCGCGGGGGTGATGGGCGCTGAGAGCCGGGCAAATTCGGCGGCCAGAAGGGAATCGGAAGCGCGCCAGAAATCTCGCACATTGCGGGCGTTCATGCTGAATATCCAGCTTTCCCCGCCCAAATCGGTGAACTCCACCGTGGGCAGGCTAACCAGATTCAGCACATCCCGATCCAGTGGCTGTCCCGACACGCGAAAGATGAAGCGGACATGCTCAATGATGTCTTCATGTCCTTCGCGCACCCGCAAGTCGATAAAGGCGGGATTATGGCCCATTTTTGCGTCCGAACGATAGCACACCCGGCCCGCGTATTCGATGAGATTTTCCTGCAACGTGCCCGCTCCCGCGGGAATAGGCGTGGCGGCCAGCTGTGCAGCGTCCATTTTCGTAAAACTGAGCAACGTCACCTTGAGCATAGCAACTCCTTATCCAATTGGGATGGCAGGGGGCGAGAAAAACAGCGCGTGCTGCATTTCCGGTTTTATCCGGCAGGAATCATAGCACAGGATGCCTTGCAGGGACAATGCGCAGTGATTGCCGGGTGCGTTTCAAAGCAGCTCCTGCACGGCTGCAATGACATCTCCGATGCGAGTGGGACGCTGAAAACAACGATCCGCCCGTTCACACAGCGGCCGCCACCGTTCCCCATCGAATACGCCCACCATGAGGATGACCGGGCGGTCTGGCAGCAAAGAAAGCAGGCCGCTCACCTTTTCGGGCGTGGCCGCGGCATCGTTATACACATCGATGAGCAGGAGAGGCGGATCGTCCAGACCCCGGAGAACAGCCTCGATGGCGTACGTCACGCCCGGCGTCGCCATCACCTCATAGCCCAATTCCTGCAATTGGGCTAGAATCAACGCCCGGCTCTGCCAGTCGGCCGCACACAGCAGGATGTCGCGACGCGATTCGCCGGAGGCGAGATCACCCATCGTCGACCTCTGCTATCTCGACCAAAGCTGCGCCGTTGGTCAATCCGATAAGCGCCTCGGTAAAGGCAGCGACATGCTCGTCGGGCAGACGCAGCCGGTAACTGGCATCCGCCCCATACTCTTCGGCCAGCATTTCGGCTTCGTAATCGGGCAGCATCCGCCGGAGAGGCGTGACAAAGGCGTAGGGAATCACCACGTCCAGATCGGTGACGGCCCGGTGTTCGGCCCGGGGCAGACTCGCCAACGCCAGCTTCACCCCATCGCCATATGCCCTCACCAGCCCGCCCTTGCCCAACTTGACGCCGCCAAAGTAGCGGGTGATCACAACTGCAATATCTCCCACGCCGCTGTGGAGGAGTATGGTGTAAGCAGGACGCCCCGCCGTGCCGTGAGGCTCTCCGTCGTCACTGTATCCCGCCCGAGCAGTGCTGCCAGGCGGCCCCACCAGGTAAGCCCACACATGATGCGAGGCGTCGGGAAACTCAGCACGGATTGCGTGAATGAAGGCGCGGGCATCTTCCACGGTGGGTGCATACGCCACGGTGGTGATAAATCGGCTGCGACGGATTTCCTCCTCCACCCGATGGCGGCGGGCCGGAATGGGATAACGTTGAGGCATGATCAAAAAAACGTCCCGCACAGGGCAGGACGTTTCTGCGCGGGATGGAAGGAGATCAGTAGGTGAGAACTCGAGGCAATTCCTTGGCCTGAGCAACCCAACTTTGCACCTGTTTGAGACTCGGCGGGCGCCGAACGAGCTTTTTCTGTGCATTGACTTCCAGCATCTTCTTGTGGAGATTCTCGGCATTGCGCTGCGCCAGCTCGGGCACCGTGTCCACGCCCGCGACCTCCAGCAGATCGGAATACTCTTCGCCCACGCCCTTGATGCGGAATAAATCGGCCCGGTTCGCCCATGCCAACACCAGTTTGGGGCTGACATCCAACGCTTCGGCCAGCTCTTTTCGACTTTTGGCATCGGCGACGCGGGCCAGAAGCTGCTCAGTTGTCTTGATGCCCGCTTCCATCAGTTTGGCGCCATAGACTTCGCCAATGCCCTCGATAGCAGTAATCTTTGCCATGGTTGTTGCTCCTTTTTACAAAATATGGGAGAGGTAGTCAAACAATAACGAACGATAATAGAATAGCCCGAATGTGCAAATTGTGCAACCTGTAAGAAGAGGTGGGGGTGCGTTTCAAAATGGGGTCGCTTTTTTGCGTTTCCGGCCGACTCAAGTCGCGCGCTTCAGGCCTGCGGCCAGGGGACGGCCTCCGCCGTCCAGGTCGCCGTAGGGCAACCGTTGGCGCGAAGCGCCTGCAGAGCCTGAGTGCACTCGGCC
>Ga0256914_1004462_pt1 | contig 10511 bp, 9 predicted proteins | sample HulkmetaG_FD_191571 | JGI IMG/M metagenome (GOLD analysis project Ga0256914, IMG submission 191571) | Hydrothermal chimney microbial communities from Main Endeavour vent field at the Juan de Fuca Ridge, Pacific Ocean - Hulk | ecosystem: Environmental > Aquatic > Marine > Hydrothermal vents ...
CGAGATGGGCAGCGCCGTCTCTTCGGACAAGATGCCGCTGTCCAGGACCTTTGACGCCGCCTACCGCAGGAAGTGGGGTAAGCCCATCGAGGCCGGCCACGGCCCGGCGCCGTCCTACGAGTCGGTCTACATCCTGGCCGAGGCCATCGAACGCGCCGGCAGCCTGGACGCCGACGCCATCGTGGCCGAGCTGAAAAAAACCGACCGCCGGGGCATCATGGGCCGCATCCGCTTCGACGAGGGCCACCAGGTGGTCTACGGCATGGATCCCGAGGAGACCGCCGTGGCGGCCGTGCTGCAGTGGAACGCCGACGGCAGCCGCACCATCGTGTTTCCGCCGGCCATCGCCGACGGCCAGATCCGGCTGCCGGCAGGCCTCGAGCCCGCCAAGTAGGCAACGCCTGACACCTGACCGGGAGAGCCGCGCGGCATGCTCATCGGGACCACCATCTACGCGCTGATCAACGGCGCCATCCTGGCGCTGATGGCCATCGGCTTCAGCCTGACCTTCGGCATCAGCGGCATCGCCAACTTCGCCTACGGCGCCTTTTACGTGCTGTCGGCCTACGGCATCTGGATGCTGCTGCGCCTGCTGCACCTGCCCTACCCGCTGGCCGTGGTGCTGGCGGTGGCCTTCAACATGCTGGCGGGCGCCGCCGTCTACCGCTTCGTGCTGCTGCGGGTGCGCGGCCAGGCGCTTTCCGAGGTGATCGCCACCTTCGGCATGGGCCTGGCCATCCTGGAGCTGTTCCGCTACCTGGGATGGGTGGGCTTCGAGTACACCCTGCCGGTGTTCGTGGATCGCAGCTTCGTCATCGCCGGCACTTACGTAGACATGCAGCGCATCCTGATCCTGGCGTTTGCCGTGGTGCTGATCCTGGCGCTGTACCTGTTCACCCACCACACCGCCACGGGGCTGGCCTTCCGGGGCATCGCCCAGGACGAGCGCACGGCGCTGACCTTCGGCATCGACGCCGACCGCGTGGCCGCCCTGAGCGTGGCCATGGGGGCCGGGCTGGCCGCCCTGGCGGCGGTCTTCATCATCCCGCTGGGCAGCATATCGCCGGGCGAGGGCTACGACGTGCTCATCAAGGCGCTGGCGGTGTGCATTATCGGCGGTCTGGGCAGCACCGGCGGCGTGATCGCCGCCAGCGTGATGATCGGCTTCGCCGAACGCTTCACCGACACCTACGTGGGCTCCCACTGGACCATGATCGTCAGCCTGGCGGCCATCGTCATCGTGCTGACCGTCAAGCCGTCCGGGCTGTTCGGCAAACAGAAAGAACTGGAAGAAAGGATCTGAGGCCCCTTGAAGCGACGCAAAGAGAGAATCGACCGCGGCATCAGGGTGCGCTCCTCGGACGTCTTCGCCCTGTGCTCCTGGCGCGAGATGCTCTACCTCTCCGGCCCGCGCCTGCTGCCCGTGGCGGCCTGCCTGCTGCTGCCCGCCGTGCTCGGGGTCTACTGGCAGAAAGTACTTCTGTCCGTGGCGGTTTTCGCCCTGCTGGCCATGAGCTGGGACATGCTGGCGCAGACCGGCATGATCTCCCTCGGACAGGCCCTCTTCTTCGGGGTGGGGGCCTACGGCGCAGGGATCATGGACCACTACTGGCACCTGCCGCCCTGGGTCACGCTGCCGGCGGCGGCCCTCGGCGGCGGGGTGGTCTGCACCCTGCTGCTGCTGCCCGTGCTGCGCCTGCGGGGCATCTACTTCTCCATGGTGACCCTGATCGTGCCGCTGATGATGGTGCGCATCATCGAGGCCACCAAGATCTTCGGCGGCACCGAGGGCCTGAGCGGCATGACGCCCCTGCCCTCGCGCTGGGTGGAGGCCTACGTCGCCATGGCCGTGCTGCTGGCGGCGCTCTTCGGCTTCCGGCGCCTGCTGGACTCGGACTACGGCCTGGTGCTGCGGGGCATCTGCGACAACGACCGCTCGGTGATCAACGCCGGCATCAACATCTACTGGTTCAAGGCCCAGGCGCTGTTCTTGGCCGGCTGCGTGGGCGCCTTCGCCGGGGCCTTCATGACCCACGTCTACATGTTCGTGGGCATGCCGGTGTTCGCCCTGGACTACTCCATCCTGCCCATCGCCGCCGCCGTGGTGGGCGGCCCGGGCAGCTTCGCCGGCGCGGTCCTGGGCGCCTTCCTGCTGGTGCCCGTGTCCGAGGCCCTGCGGGGTTTCGGCGGACTGCGCATCGTGCTCTACGGCCTGTTTCTGGTGATCTTCATCGTGGCCCTGCCCGAGGGGATTTTCCACTTCCTGCAGCGCAAGTACCACCAGTTCGAACGCTGGGTGGAGGTGGAAAAATGAGCACCGCTCCGCTGCTGCGCGTGGTGCACCTGGGCAAGTCCTTCGGCGGGGTGAAGGCCCTGCGGGACGTGAGCTTCGACCTGGCGCCCGGCGAACTGCTGGGCGTCATCGGCCCCAACGGCTCCGGCAAGACCACCCTGGTCAACCTCATCACGCGCTTCATCCGCCCCAGTTCCGGGGAAGTACTTTTCAAAGGCCGCAAGATCAGCCACCTGCCGCCCTACAAGATCGTGCGCCTGGGCATCGCCCGCACCTTCCAGATGGTCAAGCCCTTCTACCAGCTGCCGGCCTACAGGAACATGATCATCCCGCTCTGCTCGCCGCGCATGAAGCAGCTGCCCGGGGCGCGCTACGGCGACCGTGACGCCGTTGCCCTGGACCTGCTCGAGCAGGTGGGCTTTGAGCGCGACGCGCACGTGGCCTACAAGCCGGCCGGGGCCCTCCCCCAGGGCTACCTCAAGCGCCTGGAACTGGCCAAGGCCATCGCCCTGCAGCCCGAGCTGCTGATCCTGGACGAACTGTTCTCCGGTCTCAGCCTGGCCGAGGTGGCCGGCATCGTGCCCATCATCGAGAAGCTGCGCCTGGACGGCATGACCATCATCATGATCGAACACCGCCTGAAGGAACTCTTCCGGGTGGCCGACCGCGTGCTGGTGATGAACTTCGGCCGTAAGATCGCCGAAGGAGCGGCGGCGGCCGTGATGGAGGACGCGGCCGTCAAAAACGCCTACCTGGGAAGCGAGGAATAGGCCGTGGCCCTGCTGGAAGTCGACAACCTGATGGTTTTCTTCGAAAACGCCCTGGCGCTGAACGGGCTCAGCCTGACGGTGGACGAAGGGCAGATCGTAGGCCTGATCGGCTCCAACAGCGCCGGCAAGACCACTTTCATGAACACCGTCTCGGGGCTGATCATCGACATGCGCCTCAAGGAAAGGCGCCGCGGCGGCCAGCGCATCAGCATCTACGGCCGCGTCCGCTACGAGGGCCGCGACATCACCGAGGCGCCGCCCAGCGAGCGCGTGAAGGTGGGCATCGTGCTTTCGCGCGAACGACACCCCGTCTTCGGCGAAAGCACGGTGCTGGAAAACCTCAAGATCGCCGGCTACCTGCGGCGCAAGTCCGAAATCCAGCGCAGCGCCGCCTTCGTCTTCGAACTGTTTCCGCAGCTGGCGGCGCTGCGGCGGCGCAAGGCGGGTTTCCTGAGCGGCGGCGAGCAACAGATGCTGGCCATCGGCATGGCGCTGGTGGCGCGGCCCCGGCTGCTGCTGCTCGACGAACCCCTGCTGGGCCTGAGCCCCATGATGCAGCGGGCGGTGGTCGACGCCATCGTCAGCTTAAACCGCGAAACCGGCATCACGGTGCTGCTCAGCGAGCAGTTCGCGCGGCCGGTGCTGCCCGTGGTCGACCGCGCCTACGTGGTGGAAAACGGCATGCTCTCGCTCTCCGGCAGCGGGGCGGAACTCATGGACAACCCCGAGATCAAGGCCGCCTACTTCGGGGTCTGAACCGCGATGAAAGAACACCGACACATATTCGCCGCCTTCGAGGCCGTCGCCACACGGCAGCCCGACCACACGGCCGTCATCTACCTGGGGACGCGCTACCGCTACGGGCGCCTGCTGGACCTGTCGCGGCGCTTCGCCGCCGGCCTGCGGGCCCACGGCTTTACGCCCGGGCGGCGCGTGATGCTCTACGTGCCCAACAGCGTGCACTGGGTGGTGGCCTGGCTGGGCATCCTGCGCGCCGGCGGCGTGTGCGTGCCCATCACGCCCATCTACACCCCGCGGGACCTGTCCTACATCGCCAACGACAGCGGCGCCGAGGCGGTGGTGTGCGCCGACACCAACTTCGGGTACGTTCAAAAAGTACTGCCGGAAACCCGCTTGAAGACGGTCATCGTCTCGCGCATGGTCGAACTGCTGCCCCTGTGGAAGCGCCTCTTCGGCCGGCTCTTCGACGTGGTCCCCCGGGGCCGCATCGCCCCGGGGCCGGGCATCCGCCCTTTCCGCAAACTGCTGTCGTCCGGCGGCGACCTGCCCGCCGTGCCCGACGGCGGGGAGCGGACCGCAGAGATTCTCTACACCGGCGGCACCACCCAACACCCCAAGGCCGTTCCCATCAGCCACGAACTCTTCCTGGCCTCGGCCGAGCCCCAGATCCGCGTCAGCGAACCGCTTTTCCCCGCCGCCGATAACGTGATCATGGCCGGCGCGCCCCTGTTTCACATCCTGGGCCAGACCTGCAGCCTGGCCACGTTGCTGGTGGGCGGCAGCCTGATCCTCCAGCCGCGCGTCAACCTGGACGCCATTTTCAACGCCATCCAGCGCTTCCGGGCGCGCACCATGATCGGGGTGCCCACGCTCTACCGCATGATCCTGGAGCACGAACGCCTGTCCCAGTACGACCTGGGCTCGGTGGATTACTGGTTCAGCGCCGGGGACGTGCTGCCGGTGGAGGTGGGGCGACGCTGGCGGGAGGCCTTCGGCAAGACCATCTACCAGGGCTACGGGGCCACCGAGACCTGCGGCGGTGTGGCCATGTGCCCCACGGATCGGCCCAGTCCGCCCAAAAGCGTGGGACGCGTGGTCGCCGGCAAACGGATCCGGATCGTGGATCCGGTATCGCTGCAGCCCGTGGCGCCCGGCCGGGCCGGCGAACTGCTGGTGTCGTCTGACCCCATGGTGACGGCGTACCGCAACAAACCGCAGGAAACCGCGGCCGCCTTCATCGAGATCGACGGCCGCCTGTGGTACCGCACGGCCGACGTGATGACCATGGACGCCGAGGGCAACCTCTACTTCGTGGACCGTACCGTGGACACCATCAAGCACAAGGGCTACCGCGTGAGCGCCTCGGAGATCGAGGCCGTGCTGCAGGAGCACCCCGCGGTGGTGGCGGCCTGCGTCATCGGCGTGCCCGACGAAAAGGTCGGCCAGCGCATCAAGGCCTATGTGGTGCTCAAAGAGGACATCAAGGGCATCACCGGCTACGAGCTGATCCGCTGGTGTCGGCGGTCCATGGCGCCCTACAAGGTGCCGCAGTACATCGAGTTTCGCGACATGCTGCCCAAGAGCAAGGTGGGCAAGCTGCTGCGCCGCGAGATCCGCGACGAGGAACAACGCATGAAGGAGCAGTGACATGGACTTTACGCTCAGCAAGGAGCAGCAGGACATCGTGCAGGCGGCGCGGCGCTTCGCCCGCGGGGAGTTTCCCCCGCGCGCCCTGGAGTTCGACCGCGAGGAGAAATTCGACCTGGCCATCTGGAAGAAGGCCTGCGAACTGGGCTTCGTGGGGGTCTTCATCGAGGAAAAATACGGCGGGCCGGGCTACGGCTTCTTCGAGCACTGCCTGATCAACGAGGAGTTCTGGGCCGTGGAGCCGGGCATGGCCGCCCAGGTGCTGTCGTCCACCTTCGGCGCGGAACTGATCCAGCTCTTCGGCAGCGAGGCGCAGAAAGAAGCCCTGCTCCCGAAACTGGCGGCCGGAGAGGCCATGATGGGCACGGCCATCACCGAGCCCGACGCCGGCTGCGACGTGACCGGCGCCGTCACCACCGCCGTCCGCGACGGGGACCACTGGGTGATCAACGGCACCAAGATGTTCACCACCAACGGCACCGTGGCGGACGTGCTGCTGGTCTTCTGCCTGACGGACCCCGACGAAACCTCGCGCCACCGCCGCCACAGTTTCCTGCTGGTGCCCACCGACACGCCCGGCTACCGGGCCGTCAAGATCCGCGGCAAGATGGGCATCCGCGCGTCGGACACCGCCGAGGTGTCCTTCAGCGACGTGCGCGTGCCGGCCGGAAACCTGGTGGGCACACGCGCAGAGGGATTCTACCAGCTGATGGCCTTTTTCAACCGCACCCGCCTGCACATCAGCGCGCAGGCCGTGGGCCTGGCGCGCGCGGCGCTGGAGGACGCGATCCGCCACACCCGCGACCGCCGGCAGTTCGGCGCCCCGCTGGCCTCCTTCCAGGCCACGCAGTTCAAGCTGGCCGAGATGGCCACCCACATCCGCGCCGCCCGCAACCTTTACTACGAGGCGGCCTGGAAAGCGGACCGGGGAGACATCGACCACGGCCTGGTGGCCATGGCCAAGTGGTACGCCGCCCGGGTGGCCGTGGACTGCGCCGACGAGGCCGTGCAGATGCACGGCGGCTACGGCTACATCGACGAGTACCGCGTGCAGCGCCTCTACCGCGACGCCAAGATCCTGGAGATCTACGAGGGCACCCGCGAAATCGAAAAGCTCATCATCGCCCGATCGCTGCTGGGAAAGATATAGAAAAGGTCAGGCCACATCGCGGGTCTTGTGAAATGTCACCGCGGGCCACTCCCTCATGCAGTACTGCAGCTGGAAATCGCTGGTGGTGAGGTAGGACAGGCGCCCCTGCGAATCCCGGGCGAGGCTGGCGGCGTTGGCCTTCTCGAATGCCGCCAGCTGCCGTCGGTCGTCGCACGACACCCAGCGCGCCACGCGGTAGTCCACCGGCTCGTAGACGGCCTCCACGCCGTACTCGGCCGCCAGCCGGGCACGGGTGACCTCGAACTGCAGCACACCCACCGCCCCCAGGATGTAGTCGCTGCCGCCCACCGGCCGGAAAACCTGCACGGCGCCCTCCTCGGCCAGCTGCATCAGGCCCTTGTGCAGGTGCTTGGCCTTGAAGGCGTTTTTCAGGCGCACGCGCTGGAAGTGCTCGGGGGCGAAATTGGGAATGCCGGTGAACTGCAGCGGTTCCTTCTCGCTGAAGGTGTCGCCGATCTTGATGGTGCCGTGGTTGTGCAGGCCGATGATGTCCCCGGGAAAGGCCTCCTCCACGTTGTCGCGGTCGCGGGCCATGAAGATGGTGGCGTTGGCCAGGGTGATCTCTTTTCCCAGGCGGTGGTGCACCACCTTCATGCCGCGCCGGAAACGTCCCGAACAGATGCGCACGAAGGCGATGCGGTCGCGGTGGGCCGGATTCATGTTGGCCTGGATCTTGAAAGCAAAACCGGAGAAAGCCTCCTCGTAAGGGGATACCTCGCGGGACACGGCGCGGCGCGGCCCGGGCGGAGGCGCCATCTCCACGAAGGCGTCCAGCATCTCCTGGACGCCGAAGTTGTTGACGGCGCTGCCGAAAAAGACCGGCGTCTGGCCGCCGGTCAGAAACTGCTGCATGTCCAGGGGGCCGACAGCACCCTCGATGAGTTCGACGTCCTGGCGCAGCTCGTCGGCCTGCTCGCCCAGCAGTTCGTCCAGCTGCGGGTCTGAAAGGTCATGGATCACGATGCCGTCCCGCCGCCGGGTGTCGCCGCCCGGCGTGAACAGGTGCAGCTGGTGCCGGTAGAGGTTGTAGACCCCCCGGAAGCGCTTGCCCATGCCGATGGGCCAGCACAGCGGGATGCACTCGATCTGCAGCTTGTCCTCGATGTCGTCCAGGATGTCCAGCGGCGCCATACCCTCGCGGTCCAGCTTGTTGATGAAGGTGATGATGGGGGTGTTGCGCAGGCGGCAGACCTCCATGAGCTTCTCGGTCTGGGTCTCGACCCCCTTGGCGCTGTCGATGACCATCAGGGTGCTGTCCACGGCGGTCAGCACGCGGTAGGTGTCTTCGGAGAAGTCCTGGTGACCGGGGGTGTCAAGCAGGTTGATCTCGAAATCGCGGTAGTTGAATTTCATCACCGAGGTGGTCACCGAAATGCCCCGCTCGCGCTCGATGGTCATCCAGTCGCTGGTGGCGTGGCGCGCGGCGCGCCGGGCCTTGACCGCTCCGGCGCGCTGGATGGCGCCGCCGAAGAGCAGCAGCTTTTCCGTCAGCGTGGTCTTTCCGGCATCCGGGTGGCTGATGATGCCGAAGGTCCGCCGGCGGCGTATTTCCTGTTGTGTGTGCCTGTCCATTTTCCTGTTTTCCGTTTGCGAAAAAAATCCCCGGGACCAACAGGGGCCACGGGGGTGCCGTTCCTGCAACCGCATCGATTGTTTCCTATCATAATTTCTCGCGGAGGCTTTGTCAATCGTTCCCGCAGGCGCATCTTTTCCCGCCGGTCGGCCAACTGCGCACCGCCGGACCCGGCCGTAGCCCGAACCGGGCTGCATATATAAGGAGAGTCGGCGGCATCAGGCAGGACCATCGTTGCGCGCAATTGCCCCGCAGGGGGCGACTGAAAAAAAACGGTTGACAAAAGCAGGACGGAATCCTAATGTTAGTTATCACTAACTAACATTAGGATTTTTATATGACATCCCGAAAACAGGAAATTCTCGAACAGGCCATGGATCTGGTGATCCGCGAGGGCATCGCCGCCCTGACCATGAAGCACGTGGCGCAGCAGGTGGGGTTCACGGAGGCGGCCATGTACCGCCACTTCCGCAGCAAGCGAGAACTGGTCATCTCGCTGATCCGCATGATCCAGGGGCAATTCGACCGGATCTTCGCGCGCACCGCCTCGCAGGAAAGGCCCGAAGTTTTTTTCCGGAACCTGCTGGGCCCCATGCTCGGCTATCTCGAAAAGGTCCGGGGGGTCACCTTCCAGTTCCTTTCCGAGTCCACCTACAACCGCGACGAGCTGATCCGGGCCGAGCTCGACGGCTTCTACGTCAGCCTGCTGGACCGGGTAGCGGCCTATCTGGAGGGCAGCCGACGGCGGGGCGAAATCAGGCCGGATGTGGACTGCGAGGCCGCCGCCATCCTGTTTACGGGCATCATCCAGTCCCTGACCATCCGCTACCTGCTGTCCGGTCAGCGCTCAGATCTGCAGAAGAACGGGGACGTCGTGCTGGATGTCTACCTCAGAGGAGTGCTGGCATGAAAAAGCTGTGCATGCTGCTGTGTCTGTTGCTGATGCCGGCCGCCGCCCAGGCGCAGCCCCTGACCTTGGACGAAGCCGTCCGCCGGGCCATCGACCGGAACCCGGGGATTCAGGCCCTGCGGGAGACTACGGGGTCCGAGAAGAGCAACGTGGGGGTGCAGAAGTCCCGCCGGTTCGGCGAACTGATGTTGAACGGAGGGCTGATTCACAACAGCGACGAGGTGCTGGTGCGCCCCATGACCAAAGACCTGATGCAAAACGGGTTCGTCGGACTGCCTTTCGACGACACCTCCGGCAACTGGTCGCTGGTGTACCGCCTGCCCCTGTACACGGGGGGTGCCCTGACGGAAAACGCACGCGCTGCGCGCTCCGGCATGGAGGCCAGGAAGAACGAACTGGCGGCGGCCGTCGCCGCCGTCACTTACCAGGTGGCCGAGGCCTACATCGGGCTTCTCTCGGTGCAGGACCAGGCACGGGCCTGGCACACCTACCGCAAGGCCCTGACGACCCTCGAGGACAATATCCGCTTCGGGCTGGAAAACGGCAAGTACGCACGGGTCGACCTGCTCAAGGTGCGCTACGAGATCAAAAACGTGGACCTGAAGCTGGAAATGCTCAAGACCCAGCAAGTCACCGGAACGGCCAACCTGATGTCCCTGATGGGTGTCTCCGGGCAGGGTGCGGCGCCCCTCGAACTGGCGCCCGTGCCTTTCGAGGAGCGTGCGGTCCAACTGCCGGACATCGACACCCTGGTCCGCAGGGCCCTGGAAAACCGCAACGACCTGAAATCCGCCCGCCGGCAGGCCGAGGCCCAGGAAATCAGGGTCAAGGTGGCCCGCGCCGACCGCTATCCGCAGGTCAACCTGGACGCCCGGCTGGACGGCGCCGACGGTTTCAACATCGGCTACGACGACCAGTATTGGTCGGTCAGCGCCCATCTCTCCGTTCCCCTGTTGGATTTCGGCCGCCGCAAACACGCCGTGCGGCGCGCCCTGCACCAGGCCTCGGCCGCGCAAAAGCGCGTCACCGAGGTCGAACTGCGGGTGCGCCGGGAAGTGCGTTCGGCGGTGGCCAACGTCCGGCTGGCGGAGCAGGCCGTGGAAAACAACCGCGCCGCACTGGACCTTGCGGCCGAAGTGTCACGCATCGAACAGCTCAAATATGACAACGGCCGCGGCAACATCGACGACCTGCTGCGCGCCCGTGCCCAGTACAAGCTGTCCGAGGCCGAGCTGGTCAAGGCCCGCTACGATCTGCTGGTGGCACTGAAGAATCTCAAGAAAACCATCGAGGGGGAAATATAAACGTATGATACGCCGAATCGTTTTGGCAGTACTCGTCATTGCGGTGGTGATCGGCGCCGTCCGGTTGGTCAAATACCGCAAGCAGCAACTGGCCTCCATCCG
>Ga0256914_1004463_pt1 | contig 10510 bp, 6 predicted proteins | sample HulkmetaG_FD_191571 | JGI IMG/M metagenome (GOLD analysis project Ga0256914, IMG submission 191571) | Hydrothermal chimney microbial communities from Main Endeavour vent field at the Juan de Fuca Ridge, Pacific Ocean - Hulk | ecosystem: Environmental > Aquatic > Marine > Hydrothermal vents ...
GCCGCTGAACCGTTTGTTGTTGCTCAGAGGCGTGGTGGTGCACTCAACCAGGAGGTGGTGTCCGCCTGCCTGGAAGAGTTTGAATGTTCCCAATGGCTTGGCCTTGCGGCAGTTGCTTGGCCGCTTCTGGTCTGAGGGGAAACACTCCACAGCTTCTTCCGGTTTTTCCGGGTCGGTGAGTTTGATGACCTCCCGGTAGCAACGGCCGATACACTCTCCGGCCTCCATTTTGAGCATATTGAGAAGAACGGCGTTGATAAAGGTGATACGCTGTTGATGATCAACGGCGCACATGCCGTTGGCGGCGGCATTGAAAATACACTCATATTTGGACACCAGCCGTTTCTGTCTCTGCCTGTCGGCATGATCGCCGATAATATACTTTATCTTGTTCTTCAGAATGGTCCAGTCTATGGGTTTTCTGATGTAGTCGGCGGCACCGGCGGCAAAGGACTGTTCCACCGAATCCTCGCTATCCAGGGTGGTGATCATCAGGATCGGCGGCACCGGTGAAATCCGGCGGCGGATGAAGCGGCAAAGGGAAATTCCGTCCATGTCATCCATCTGGATATCGATAATCAGCAGATCAAAACGCTTTTTTTCAATCCGCTGCATGGCCTCCCTGCCGCTTGCAGCAACGGTTACCCGGTATTCTTCCTTTTCCAGGGCGGTCCGGGTCAGTTCCCTGGTAATCTCTTCGTCGTCAACCACGAGAATATGGTGGCGAATATTCTTCCCTGAAGTCATGGAGTCTTTACTGGTGTCCCTAGTTAACAGAGCCGGCAACCATGAACGTCGGTATGGATTACGGATCCTTCCCGGCGATAGTTACCGGTTATTACCACGTAACCCGGCGTTATATCATGCTTCCAGCCTGTGATCAGACCGGTGAAGAGGCCAACGATCACGGATAAACAGGATTATAAGATTATATCATACTCGCTTATCGGTAACCAAGGCGGGGCTGTTGAGTTTTTTTGAAAAAAAGACCAGGGAGAAGAGAGGTGATCCCGGGAATTGAGCCCGTGATCGGTTTCACAGTGGTGGGTGATGAGAATTGGCCGTCGTGCGGGAAGCGGAAAAAATTCCCGGTCGCCATATCCCCACAACGCGGGAGGGACTGAACGCCTGGAGATGCAGCGGCCGAGATTGATCCCGGGATTGTCAGCCGGCCGGATAGCCCTTGCGGCGGCTTCTGCCCCGCAGAAGCATAGTGGCGGCCAGGCCGGGCACCAGGAGCAGGATGGTGGCCGGTTCCGGAAGCGGTTGCAGGGATACGGCCTGGACAATGGCGCTGTGTCCGGCCTCGGTGGGGTGGATACCGTCCCAGAAAAATGTTGCGTCGGCATCGGCCAGGCAGTCGGGATTAACGGCACAGGCATTGCTGATATCTTCAAAGCCGGTGGCGCCGGGATGGCTGACGGTATAGTTGATCAGGCCGAATGTATCGAAATCGATGAGATTGATATTCAGTGTCTTCTGCAGGGAAGCCAACATTGTCCCGGCTTCGGCATTGAACCCGGCGGTCATGGTGCCGACCAGTGACGAGGCCTGGGGTCCGGCGGCGAGGATGGCCGGAGTTTTACCGATATCCGGTATGTTCGGTACCAGGATGTTTTTTGCCCCTTCAGCGGCGAGCGCTTCGATACTGGCGGCAAGGCTGTCGACGTAGGCGCTGATGAAGGGGAAAGCTGCCTGGGCGTCGCCGCTGGTCAGAACGGCAACCGCCGCATCCCTGGCATCGTTGCCGCCGCCCCAAACCGAGTAGAGGGCATCGGCAGGGGCATCGGGGCCGGTGGTGATATCGATCTCATTGAGAAACATCCCCACCTGTTCCCGGACACTGGGCGGTGTCGAGGGATTGCCGCTGGGCGCCATGCGCGCGCCGCCAAAGGCATAGTCGTTGCCGCCCGCAAGGGAAGGGGTCAGGTCAAGTCCCAGCTTGTCGGCAAGCTGTTCAACCCAGGTTCTGCCGTTGGAAAGTGCCGGCAGCAGGTCGGTGCCGCGGTCATAAGGGAGCGATGGAATAAAGTCGTTGCCGCTGATGGGAGTCGGGGTGGTATCTCCCAGCACCAGATAAAGGTTGCCGTTATCGGACAAGCTGTCGCCGAAGACAAAGATATCGGAAAAAGGGGCCGCCTGCCCGGACAGTGGAAGGGAGAAAAGGAAAATCGCCAAAAGGAGAGCTCTGAAATACGCGCCTGTCATGGTTTGCTCCACGGAATATGCACTGATTTTTTCTCTGTATAAATTTTTGTACTTAATCTAGACAACAATGTCAAGAAAATGACACATGTTTTGTTTATTTTTTTGAAAAATTCGCACAGATAAGCAGATAGTAATCAAATTAAAAAAAATTGTACTTTCTTTTGCCGTGGGTTTGACTTCCACTTTGCATCTACTCTATAATTAAAATAGGTAAGCAAGTTGAGCCAAACCTGCCGCAAGACAGGGACGGAAAGTTACGGGTCCGCCTCATGGTGGATAGCCGGGCTGCCTTGATCAAGGTGTCCGGCTTTTTTTATTCCCAGCCACACATTCCATTCACGCTTTTTTTATATCACCCATATTTCAATTTCCTGGTTTGTTCATATAGTTATGGTTTGTAGACAATAAAATTTCAATCAAAGAAAAGGAGGTGTTGGTCTCAACTGGACAAGGTGAAGTGAAAGTGAACTAAGGAAAATCCTTGGCGTCGGAAGACGTGCATCAAAAACAGTGGAAACTCTGTAAAAGGAGGATAAAATTGCAGAAAAAAAGCTATCTCAGCAGAAACCTGTCATGCCTTGCCGCCGGCGTGCTTCTGATGGCCGCGGCTCCGGCCCGCTCCGCCCCGCCGGATAGACATGACTATGCCCTGCGATCCCGGGATGGGGTGCGCATCAACCAGCAACTGGACATGGACGATACCATCACCATGGCAAACGGTGCCCTTTACGCAGCCGGGCCCGCCTACAGCCCCAAGGCCACCTGCGGCTCCTGCCATGACTACGAGGCCATTACCAAGGCTTACCACTTCCGCGAGGGAACCGGACCCAATGGCGAGGGATTGTCCGACCACTGGTCTGACGAAAACAAGGATGGAGAACCTTACAAATACCTTGCCAATGCCTACGGCCACCTGCTCAGCGCCGGTCAGTATGGTGCCTGGTGACCGCCCTCCTACCGCCAGTTGGCGGCTAAGGAGAGCCGGGGATCCAAAGACGACCCCATCAATACCGAAGGAAAACCGTCCTGGTTCGACATGGGAACGGCGGATGAGCTTGCAACCTGTAATTCCTGCCATATCGGCGGCGGGCCCACCGAGGGGATTGTCCAGGCCGACGGGACGGTCATTCCTTATGACGACCCGGGGCTGTCACCGACGCACAGCTATGACAGAGACTTTTACTCTTATGATGCCGATGCCACGGTTCGCGCCTATTACGGCGGCGATACCATCGCGGAATCGGTAGCTGCGGCCGGCGAACCCACGCCCCATGACTGGAGCAAGTCGGGGGTCATGGAGGCGGATTGTCTCATGTGTCACATCGATCCGGAGACCCCGGCGGCGCTCATGGCCGCAGACGGGTTGAGAACCGATCCTAACCGGCCCCGCCTCATGGTCTTTGCCGAGCGCAACGAGGCCGGCGAAGTGGTGAAAATCTCCATGGGTACGCCGCTGCACACCGGGCTTGTCAATGAGAGCGCCATGCCTTACACCAACGATCTCCAGCGCATGGGAAGGCCCACGCCGATGATGGCCCTAACCAGGCTGCCTGCCGAGAACGTCGGTGAAATGATGGAGATGTGGACAAACGGTCTGAAACAGATCGAGGAAAACAACATCGCCACCGGAAAAACGCGGCTTCCCTATGCCCTCTATGGACAAAATGTCGCAAAAATCTGGGATATGAACGGCATTCGCGCCGAATACTGTGCCAACCCCGCCGGGCCCGCCGACGAGATGGCCCGTCTCATGGCCAATCAGGATGCCATCAACAATCTCTTCGCCGGTTTTCTCGACTACCTGATCGGCAACGGTTTTCTCCCGGAGAATGCCGACATGGAGATGATGATGGACATGTTCTTCAACGATTTCATCTATGCCTACAAGATCAAGAACAGCATGGATCCCAATGAAGGCCTCATGCCGATTCCCATCGGGCTGCGCGCCTATGACCAGGGCCGGTTCTACACCGACTGGGACAACCCCAACGCCTCGGTGCGCGATTATGTGCGGGCGCCGCTGGTCGAGGGTCAGGGCGTTCCCTATTCCGGCCGGGTGGGACTTGCCTGGCAGGCGACCATGTACGGCATGGGCCTGGCCATGCAGGGAGATCCAACCTATATCGACCCTGCCAGCGGTCAGGTCATGGCCGACAAGGTGGTTGCCGATTATCAGTCCGGCGTCATCCCCGAGGAAAATATCAAGATGGTGCTGCGTGATTACCTGCCCAACTTTTTCAATGTCATGCCCACGGCCGAGCTCATGGGTCTTGACCTTGACCAGGATGGGTCGCCCCTTGCCTATGTTCAGCTGGTCAAGGACGAGGAAAGCGGCGAGTGGACGGCCAAGACCTATTGGGAGGTTGATGAGATCAGCCACCGTTCCGTCCATCAGCAGGTCTTCGGCGGCGGCAACGATGCCAATGATCCCCGCTGGGTCAAGGTCTGCGGCGAGTGTCATGTGATGACCCATGACAACGGCAACAGCGAAGTGGATGTGGTTCGCCTCTACAATCTGGGAATGAAGGCGGATTTCGTGAAAAACGGCCAGTTCGTCAATCTGACTTCCGACCGCGAGGCTGCCGGCTACGATGTCCACATGTCCGAAGGAGCGCTCAGTTGCGGATCCTGCCATTTTGCCCAGGCGGGCCACCACGTGACCAAGGATCTCGAAAAGCTGCACAACTTCCTCAAGGGAACCGATACCGCCCACATGGTGCGTAACGATCTGGACAACAACTACCGTCCCAAGACCTGCGAGAGTTGTCATCTGGCCGGCAAGGATCCGGGAGCTGCCGATCCAACCGGGGCCCACAAGGCCAGGTTTGGTGAATATGCCGCCCGGCACATCGAGAACATCGCCTGCCAGACCTGTCACGTGCCCTTTAAGAAGAGCTGGCGTTTCAGGGCGTTCGACGACACCCTGGGCTACTACGGCAACTTTGATAACCGCATGGGCTACAATGTCCTTCCCGGCGGCGACTTCAAGCTGATGGCCTTTCCCGGAGAATATGCCATCAGCCCGGTGTACGGAACTTCGCCGGGATACGGTATCCCCCATTTCAATATGCTGGCCCAGCATATTGATGCAGATGGCAAGGGAACGGTTCCAATGGACTATGTCAGTGAAATGGTAGATTATTTTCATCTGACCAAGTCCGGGGATCCGGGACGCATCGTCAACGGTATGCCCACCAACCCCGGATTTGATTTCTGGAAATATTTCTACCAGATGGGTCTGAACATGCGGCAGGCGGCCGGAATACCCCTCAGCTATGATCCCACCTGGGATAACGAGGTCTTCCCGCCGCTCTACTGGGCAAACGGCCAGAACGGCTATCCCCAGGTCGTCATCGGTAATCCCATCACCATCATGACCTGGGTGGATGCCAATCCCGATAACGGCGAGCATGACATGAGCGGGCTTCCCTACGGCGGCGCCAAGATTCTCTACCTGCGTGAGATCATGGCTGCCATCGAGGATTACCAGGCCCCGACCATGCTGGGCGCCAATCCCATGGACCTGGCAACGATTCCGCCCAACGATGCCAACTGGGCCCGGAATCCCATGGTGGGCAAGGTTATCCTGAAGGATTCCGGCTACGTGATCTTTGACCATACCGGTGACATGTATCCGGATATCTGGTATACCGAGGATGTTCGCGCCATGCAGGAGGCCCTTGTCAAGGTGCTGAAGGCCGAGGGTGTGGTCAATCCCATGCCCATGATCTTCATGGCCGCTCACTATTTCTCCGATTCCCACGGCGTTCAGCCCAAGGAAAAGGCCCTGGGCGCTACCTCCTGTACCGATTGTCACGGCGAGTACAACGAGGTGACCGGGCATTTTGAAACCGATCCGGGAACCCCGGGTGCCTACCGGACCACCGATCGGTTGATCAACTTCCTGCCCTGGGCACCCCCCTGGTTTGCCGAGGAAAACAGGGCGCTTGCCTTCAATCATGAAAGCGGCCGGATGGAGCCCACCGGCAACAGCGGTACCGACGGGAAGGGTGCTCTGTTTATCGTTGACGGCGAGGTGGATTACATCAAGCCCGTCAGCGGCAATGGTCTGCACTTTCTCGGGGCAAAGGCCGAGGAGGTCCTGGAGCTCTCCAAGCATCATGCGGAGCATCTCTTTTATCTGCACGGTGAGGAAACCGTCAAGGGTGCCGAACTGCCCGGTATCAACCAGCGCTATCTGACTCCGGAGGAAAAGGAGACAACCTATGTCAAGCAGATAGCCAATGGTCCCCGCGACCGGCTGGTCACCATGTTCGTTCCCGAGCATCTGAAGCCGGAACTGACGGAGATGGGCATGCCGCAGTTTATCCAGGAGATCACCTTTGCAGACAGAGACGGCAAAACCGTTACTGCCGAGGGATACGTGCTTCGGGTGGGCCTGCATCACGAAAGCGATGAGGCGATGTTCGTCTCCATGCCGGTGATCAAGGGAGCCCCCAACCGTACCTGGCCCATTATCCTCAAGCAGGATGAAATAGGCCTTCCCTGGCGCCCGGTCAACTCCTGCGAAGGCAGAGAGGCCCGGATCATCGGTGCATTTGCCGATTATGCCAAGGTCAAGCTTTGGGGCGGTTCCGGCCGCTATGCCCTGGTGTACGCCAACGGCAGGAGGTGCAGGAACTAGCCTCCGTGCCTGAACCGTGAAAACACCACCGGCTCTCTTGTCTGCCGGCTGGTACTGGAAACCGGGCTCCCCCGTTACCGGGCAGCCCGGTTTTTTCATGGAAAATTCACCTTGCCGGTGCCTGCGGGAGGTTGTGAGGGACGGCAACATATTGATGTTTTTACGGAGTTATGGTGTGACTTCCGGGGCGTCATCGGGTAATCTAGAAGTTGATAACCAACTCCTGTATCCCTGTTCCCACACACCCAGCCATCATGCACAAGAAATGCGAGTTTTGCGGCAGTACCACCCGGATCGTCCGTACTTACAGGCACGCCACCTGCCGCCGCTGCCGACGTGTCCTCTATGTTGTCAAGAATCATCCCGCCACCGTGGAAAAGGCCTGGCCCATGTTCCATGATTACGCCATTCTGCCGGAGGCACGGCAGATCAAGATCCCCTGGAAGAGCGATCTGCCCGAGGAGCTCTTCGGCAAACGCTACAAGACCATGGACCGGGAGGCCAATTCCTGGTACCTGGTGGTGACGGAGTATGGCAACAAGCCGGTGGAGGTTTTTGCCTCCACTGCCATGGATAACGATTTCGACCTGCAGTCGCGCATTGCCAATCTCACTGCCCTGACCCGACTTGTTTCCCTGATTCTTCGGCATATTTTTTTAGGGGAACGGCTGACCTTTGCCAAGGTGAGAAACCAGCTCCGCCGCAGCTCCAGGCAAAAAAACGACCTGCCGGATATGTTGCGCAAGGTGCTGGGGAATTACAAATAGGACCAGGGCGCGAAAACAGGTTGATTTTTTCCCGGCAGACCAGAGTTTGTGGTTGCCGTTTTAAATGGAAAATTCTATAATTACCAGTTTGCTTCTCACACTGAGAATGAAGCTGTCATGACCATATCCCGAACCTGGAGGAAATCATGATCCGTGGATATCTGAAACACTGTTTCGCCTCTTTGGCGGTTCTCCTGCTTCTGGCGAGTCCCGTCCGCCTCCGGACTGCCGGAGCCGAAGTGCTGGACACCGCATTCGGCGAGAACGGTCAGGTGGTTACCGCCCTGGGACCGGTGAGCGACCGTGCCTATGACGTGGCCATTCAGGCCGACGGCAAGATTGTTGTGGCCGGTTCTTCATCGACGACCGCAGACCTCGATTTCGCCCTGGCCCGTTACACGGCCGATGGCGCCCTTGATACCGCTTTCAACAACGACGGACAGGTGATCACCGCGGTGGGCGGCGAGGATGACGAGGCCCGGGCCGTGATCGTCCTCGACGACGGACGCATCGTGGCCGGCGGCTACAGCTGGAACGGGGCGGATCGTGACTTCGCTCTGGTCCGCTACCTGCCGGACGGCAGCCTGGATCCCGGGTTCGGGCTCAACGGTATGCGCACGGACAGTGTCGGCAATCAGGATGACGAGATCGTCTCCCTGGTCGCCAGGGAGGACGGCGGTATCATTGCCGCCGGTTATTCCACCGGTACCGGCGGTAAAATACTCATCCTTGCCGCCTACCTGCCGGACGGCACTCCCGATCCCGATTTTGGAGAAAACGGTATCGTCTACAGTGCCGTGGGCGAGAGTGCTCAGGCCACGGGTCTTACCCTGTTGGCTGACGGCAAATTGCTGGTGGGAGGTATTTTCAGCGAAGGCGATCGCCGGCATGTCATGGTGCTGCGTTATCTTGAAAACGGCAGCCTGGATGAATCCTTCGGCAGCGGCGGCATAGCCGTCGTCCCCGAGGCAACTCCCGATTCCAGTGGTTACGGCCTTGAGGTGGAGGAAAACGGCTCCATCCTCCTTGTCGGTGCCGTGGAGATCGACGGCAACCGTGATGTTGCCCTTTTCCGCTTCACCCCCGACGGAGAGGTGGATGAGGGTTTTGGTTATCACGGAGTGGTTGTTGCCGGTATCGGTCCGGAGGATGACGTGGGCTACGATGTCAAGGCACTTGACGATTCCCTGGTGGTTGCCGGCTTCACCACCGAGGAAGGGGTGCGTCGTTTCCTCAGGCTGGAATATGTCTGGGCCGGAAATCATTCCAGAATCGCCGAAATCACGGCATCCACGGTGGAATTTGGTCCCGGGGACGAGGAGAGCCGCAGCATGGCCGTGCAGGCCGACGGCAAGGTTGTGGGAGTGGGATTCAGCCGGGACGGCGTGGGCAGCAGATTCGCCCTGGCCCGTTATGGAGACGCCGTTGTTGCCGGAGCAGCCGAGAAATCATCAACGGGCGGTGACGACGGCGAGGAAAAACCCTTTATCATCACCACACCGGTGAGCGGCCTGACACGTAACTCCGTACTCAGCGGCGGTACAATCACCCAGCAGCCGGGAATCACCTATGAACTGCGCGGCGTGGTCGTGGGAATTGCTCCCTACCCGGTGTATAAGGCCGGAGATGCCGAGGGATCTGGGGGCGCCACTCCCCTTTGCCGGGCAACCGGCGACAGCTCTTCCTCCGCCTCATCCACCCCTGTTACCAACAGCACCGTCAAAGCGACGGGAGGGAGCTGGCCTGAAACCAATCCCGGCCTGGGTGCGTGTCACACCGAAGACGGCTCCGGTGCCGGTCGCTACGGTTCACAGATTTCCGGTCTGAAGATCGGCACCCGCTATTATCTGCGTGCCTATGCCCGCACCGCCGACGGCGATATCCATTACGGCAACCAGATCAGCTTTTCCACCGCCGATGCCTGTTTCATCGCCACCGCCGCCTACGGCTCCCTCCTTGATCCGCATGTTTCCATACTCCGCCTGTTCCGGGATCGCTACCTGCTGACCAATGGCCCCGGACGGCTGCTGGTGCGCTCCTATTATCGCCACTCGCCCCCCCTGGCCGAGCTTGTGGCGGCTCATCCGCTTTTGCGGCTACTGGTGCGTTTGCTGCTTGTGCCCTTTATCGTCCTGGGATCGCTTTTTCTCTTCAACGCCGTGGCCGGCCTATTTGCCCTTGCGGCCCTGTTCTTTGCCGGTGCGGCCGCCATCCGGATCATGTATCGCCGGACGGCTTGGGGGAGGCGACCACTTGCGGCGGCGGGTGATCAGCGGGGCTTTACCCTCATCGAGCTCATGGTGGTCCTGGTCATTATCGGCCTGTTGGCCGGGCTCATCGGTCCCCGTATCGTCGGCCGCACCGATGAGGCGAGGCGGACCAAGACCGAAGTGCAGGTGCAGAACTTCATCACCGCCCTGCAGCTCTACAAGATAGATAACGGCACATATCCCTCAACGGAGCAGGGACTGCAGGCCCTGGTCGAAGCACCCACCGTCGGCAACCTGCCTCCGCACTGGCGGCAGGGTGGCTATCTGGAGAAGGGCAAGATTCCCCAGGACGCCTGGGGAAACGACTTTATCTATCTCAGCCCCGGCCTGCATGGGGACTTCGATATCATGTCCTACGGGGCGGACGGAGAACCGGGGGGTGAAGGCAAGGCCAAGGATATAACCAGCTGGGAAATTGAGTAGAGCTATTATTTTTTCTTCTTGCCGGACGATCCCCCGGGGGAAAAAGGGTTTCACCCTCTTTGAACTGGTCGTGGTGCTGTTTCTTATCGGCATGATCACCGCCGTGGCCGCGCCCCGTTTTCGCCGGCTGATTTTTGAAAATTCATTAAAAAAGGACAGCCGCAGACTCATCGGGCTCATCAACCGCACTGGTGCCA
>Ga0256914_1004464_pt1 | contig 10507 bp, 5 predicted proteins | sample HulkmetaG_FD_191571 | JGI IMG/M metagenome (GOLD analysis project Ga0256914, IMG submission 191571) | Hydrothermal chimney microbial communities from Main Endeavour vent field at the Juan de Fuca Ridge, Pacific Ocean - Hulk | ecosystem: Environmental > Aquatic > Marine > Hydrothermal vents ...
CACCCACGATGGCACGGCCAAACCCGTCACGCCCGCCTTTGGCAACGCCGCCTCCCCCGCGCCCTCGCCGGATGGCCGCTACCTGCTTTTCGTCCACACCTACGAGCGGCGGGACTGCCTCGCCATTACCGATGCCGAGGGCAAAACCTGGCCCCAGCAACTGGTCAGCGGGGATGATTTTTACATGCAGCCCTGCTGGCACCCCGACGGGCGGCGAATCGCCTGGATTGCCTGGAATCACCCGCAGATGCCCTGGGACGGCACCACTCTCAAAATCGGTACCCTCTCCGAGGCAGCGTCCGGCGCGCTCCCGGTGATGGAGGAGGTCATCACCGTCACCGGCGGCGAGAGCATCGCGGTCTTCGGGGCGCAGTTCTCCCCCGACGGGCGTTACCTGGCCTACGTCTCCGACCCGGAGGGCTGGTGGCAGTTGTTCGTTTACGATTTGGCGAGCGGCGGGCACAAGCAACTCACCGGCGGCAAGGCCGAACACGGCGTCCCCGCCTGGGTGCAGGGGCTGCGCACATTCAGTTTCGCCCCGGATGGCAAATCCATCTACTTTTTGCAGAACCGCGACGGCTTTGTGGGCCTGTGGCGGGTGGAGATTGAGAGCGGGATGCAGGAGCGCGTCCGCATCGGTTCGGAGTACACCGGGATGGGACAGGTGGCCGCCGCGCCCGACGGGGAGCGCGCGGCAGTGATCGCCTCCGGCGGGCGCGTGCCGCCCCGGATTGTGACCTACAGCCCTTCGGAGGGAACCCGCGTGGTTGCCCGTTCCCTGCCGGAAGACCTGCCCCCGAAGACGTACGCGCTCCCCAGCCCGACCACCTGGAAGGGCATGGACGGCGAGGACGTTCACGGCATTTTCTACGCTCCGCAAAACCCGGATTTCGAGGGCGCGGGGCTGCCGCCGCTGATGGTGCTGGTCCACGGCGGGCCGACGGGGCAGCGCGGTGCGAGTTTCGATGCGCAGGCGCAGTATTTTGCCAGCCGGGGCTGGGCGGTGTTGCAGGTTAATTACCGCGGCAGTGCCGGTTACGGGCGGGCTTACCGCGACAAACTCAAGGGCAACTGGGGCATCTACGATGTGCAGGATTCGGTCAGCGGGGCGCAGGCTTTGGTGAAAGACGGGCTGGTGGACGGGAACAAACTGGTGATCATGGGCGGCAGTGCGGGCGGTTTTACCGTGCTGAAGGCGCTGGAGGACTATCCGGGCGTGTTCAAGGCCGGAGCGTGCCTCTACGGGGTGGCGAATCACTTTACTTTGGCGGCGGACACCCACAAATTCGAGGAGCGCTACCTGGATACGCTGCTCGGTCCGCTCCCCGAGGCCGCGGAAATCTACCGGGAACGCTCTCCGATCTTCTTTGCCGACAAAATCAAGGACCCGGTCATCGTTTTCCAGGGCGAGGAAGACAAGGTGGTGCCCAAGAATCAGTCTGATGAGATTGTGGCCGCCCTGCGGCGCAACGGCGTGCCCCACGAGTATCACGTTTACCCCGGTGAGGGGCACGGTTTCCGAAAGAACGAGACGATTGAGAAGTTCTACACTGCCCTGGAACGCTTTTTGAAGACGTATGTGATTTTCGGGTAGGGCCGCGTGCAAGCAAAAAGCGGGCTGCCGAACGGCAGCCCGCTTTTTGCTGTTTTTCGGGGGTGTTTAGAACCCCGGCTCAGACAGCAGTTCGTTGCCAGTTATGTTTTTCTTGGCTTCACGGTATGCCTGCCCGTAAAGGTGGGCAATTACCGTTTGGGCGTAGGTCGCCGTGACAAATACGCCAATGAAGCACAGAATCAGCCCCAGGGAGGCGATCAGCGCGGCGAGCAGCGTGCCGAGGAAGACCAGCAAGTACGCCCCCGGCGCCGCTTTGAGCATCTTGAAGGCCTCACCGATGCGGAAGGCGGCGCCAATTTCGCCCGTATCGGCATAGATGCCAATGGCAGCCATCAGCAAAAAGCCAACCAGCACCGCGTACACCAGGGCGAACAGGCCCAGGCAAACCCCGCTGGCTGTGCCCAATACGGCAACAGTCTCGTCGGCGTTCTGCGCAAATAGCGCCAGCGAGATGCCGCAAATTTGAACAACGATGAAGGGGAGCATGTAAACAAAACTGATCAGGACGACAAGCAGCCCTTTGATCAGGTAATCCACAAAGCCGTTCCAATCGGGGAGTTTTTCATCCTCATCGTGGATCACGCGTCTGGCGATTTCGACCATCCATCCGCTGACGGCTAACGTGCCGACAAAGGGGATAAAGGCGATCGCAATTGCCAGCAGGATTTTGGTAACCCAATCATCCTCTTCAAACATGTAGGTAAATGAATTTCCGAACTGCATTTTTTTCTCCTTCTATCTACGAATTTTGGGCTTTAGATTCATCACACGACAGCGGTTTCTCCACCACATGACCGTTTTACGGCGTCAGCGGTAATGCGTTGAAGAAGCCGCTCACCGAAAGTTCGGCGCCGCTTTCATCGACCGCGACGAAAAACATTGAACCGCTGATCGTATTGCCATCCATCGCTTCAACCATAATGATGCCATCAGTGCTGGTATACAGGGCAGACCCCAGTTGGATGGTCGCGCCCGGTGCGTGGGCGGCTGCGCTGGCATCGTAAGGCACCATCATCAGCATGTCTGCGGCGGCATCATGGGGCAAGAACAGCGTGATGGTATTTTCCGGCTGTTTTCCCGGCAGAACCACTACATATTCATCCCCGGCGGGTTGAGGCTGTGCCTGTTCCCCCTCAACCAGCACCAGTGTTCCCTGTTCGTCCGACAGAACCACAATAAAGCCTCCCGGCGGCAGATCGCCGGTTTGGGAGGGAAAATCGCTCAACGCTTCCAGGTCAGAGAGATCATATTCGCCCGAATCGTCCGGATTGGTCTCGGAAAATTCTTCGGACATCCCTTCAAGTACATCGTTCACGACGGCCAGGTCGTCGGGGCTGATTTCCTGCGGTTCAAAAAAGGAAATCGAGGCCAGTACACTATCAAAATTGGCATCAACCTCTCCCCAGCGGTCTATCGGAGCAAGAACCATGATGGTTAAATGCTGTGTATCGCTGACAGAAACGATCACCACCCGTACCCTTGAGGTTGTACCGCTGTCATCTTCTCCTTCCACGTCCATCAGGATACCCTGTTTGCCGCCCACGGTGATCTCGCGTTGTTCCAGCGTTACCGTATCATCTTCGGAATTTTCCATCATCTCGCCGATGATTTCCTCCGTGATGAGAGGTTCGTCGCTGGCGCCTCCAACGAACAGGAAGACGGGGCCTTCGTCTGGGTCGGCACCGGGGGCAAGCATACTGGCAAGGCCAAAAACCTCTTCCACCTCATAACCGGGAATTGCCTGAAAAGCATATCCGCCCACCTCGCTGCGATATACATCGCCCAGATTCGCCTGTGGTGCGGAGGGCTGAGAGTCTCCTGCCCCCTGGGGAGAGGTAGTATCGTTGCCGGAAGGCGACTCGCTCCCGCCCAAAATACCGCAAGATAAGGAAACGGTCATCAGCAATACAACGGCTAAAATCAGCCACCATCGTTTGGGTTTCATAAAAATCTCCTTTTTGTAGCAGGGGTTTCGCTTTATGCAATGGTTTGCGGTATTTTATCCTTACTCTGCACGGATGCAATACCACTTTCCCCTGCGTTTCAGCGAAAGGCCTAATGTAACCTGGGATGCAGGCAAAAGATGTAGAAATTGAGCAAAATTCAGCATTGCATTGTCGAGTGTGCCCCTACCCCCGGCCCCTCCCCCATTGGGAGAGGGGAACCAAAGCGGAAATTCTGGGGAGGGGGGATGCAGGGGGATGGGGCTTCAGAATACCACAGTTCGTTGACAGATCACTATCTTTCTACAACATTTGCCTGCACCCTGTAACCTGAATTCCGGATAAGGTGCGGGACGGCTGGTTCGGAACATGAACATCCACGAATGGGAGGAATACCGCGAATTTTCTGTGTGTAATTCGCATCATCTGGTGTATTCGTGTTCTCCAGACAGTGCCAGTAGTATATCCGCGGTTCAGGTTAATGCAAGATTCAGTGCGCACCAGGAGCAGGTAAGCGCAAGCGGCAGAAATCCGTCAGTGCGAACCACGCGCTGGTGCGCAAAGCCGTTTCGCGGCCTGCAAAGAGTGCTTCAGGCTGCGCTTTTGGTGCGCCTGGCTTGTTTTCTCGTCTTACGCCAAGGCGCGCTGTAAATTTCTCTATAGTCTTATCATACCCCATCTTGTCAATAGCGGGGCGGCTGAGGGTGCAGGCAAATGTTGTAGAACATCGGTGTTCCCCCCTTCCCTGCCCTCCCAAAATTTTCCGCTTTGGTTCCCCTCTCCCTTCGGGATAGGGGTTAGGGGTGAGGCGGGGGGAGGGGCGTGTTCGTTCGTCAGGCGCGTTTATGTTTGGCTTCCCTTAAACTGGTAAATTCGGGAGCGGGAATCAATACCCGTAAAATCCGGGCGCACATCGGAAAAATCCAGCGTTTCACGGCTGCCCAGGCACAAGAAACCGCCGCGGCACAGACTATCCCGAAAAGTGTGCAGCACCCAGTTTTGCAGCGTGCGGTTGAAGTAAATCAGTACATTCCGGCATAAAATCAGGTGCATTTCGCCAAAAACGCCATCCGTTGCCAGGTTGTGGTTGGCAAAAATAACGCGTTCCTGCAAAGATGCATCAAAAATCGCTGCGTCGTATTCGGCGATGAAATACTCCGAAAGCGAGCGTTTTCCCCCGGCGGCCAAATAGTTGCGGTTGGCATCCTGCATGCGGGCCAGCGGATAGATGCGGTTGCGGGCTTTTTCCAAAGCGATGGCGTTAATGTCGGTGGCATAAATGCGGGAACGCGCTGCGAGTCCGTTTTCCTGCAATAAAATGGCAAGGGAGTATACTTCCTCCCCGGTAGCACACCCCGCAATCCAGATATTGATAAACGGGAAAGTTTGCAAAAATGGAAAAACCTGCTCCTGCAAGGCAACAAAAAACCAGGGGTCGCGAAACATCTCCGTAACCGTTACGGAAATATCAAACAGCAGGGATTGAAAGCGGCTCTCATCCCGCAGAATTGCCGGGATCAGGGAGGAGATATTCGGCAGGCCGCACCGTGCCAGATGCCGGTTGACGCGCCGCATCAGGGAAGCACGGGCATAGTTGCGGAAATCGTATCCATAACGGCGGTGGATTGCTTCCACCAAGAGGTCCAGTTCGATCTCGGCGAGGTCGGTCGTATCCATAATCAATTGCGTTCATACAGCCACACCCGGAGCATCGTGAACAAACGGCCGGTATCTACCGGTTTACTTAAATAATCGTTTGCCCCGGCCTGGATGCACTTTTCCCGGTCGCCAATCATTGCCTTGGCGGTTAGCGCAATAATCGGGATCTGCTCTCTTCCCGGCATCTGGCGGATGCGGCGGATCGCTTCAAAGCCATCCAGCACAGGCATCATAATATCCATGAGCACCAGGTCAATCTCGGCATCAGATCGCAGGATATCAACGGCCTGCTGCCCGTCGTAGGCCAGCACAACATCAACCCCCTTTTCGCCCAGCAGTTGAGAAAGGGCGAAGGCCGTGTGGGGGTCATCTTCGGCTATCAGAATGTGTTTTCCCTTCAGGGCATCTTCGTGACGATAAAGTTTCTGGATGGTTTGCTGCTGCTCTGCGGGCATATCGGAAACCACACGGTGCAAAAACAGTGCCGTTTCATCCAGCAAACGCTCCGATGATTTTGCACCCTTGATGATTACGCTGTCTGCGTAGCGCATCAATTTCAGATTCTGCTCTTCGGTGAGTGATCTCCCGGTGTAAACAATAATCGGGGTATGGGGAGATATCCGGTTCAGTTGTTCAAGCAGATCAAAACCACTTATATCAGAAAGCCCCAAATCCAGAATAACGCAATCAAAGTGGTGTTCACTCACCTGGGTCAGTGCTTCCCGCCCCAGGCCGGTTTCCGTGATTTCCACATTGTCAGCAGAAAGCAGTTGCACGATGCTGTGACGGGCAGCAGGATCGTCTTCAATCACCAGCAGAGATTTGAGCCGCCGCTCGATGAAATTCTCAATCGTTTCCAGCGCGTCAGAGAGGGATTGAGAAGTCACCGGTTTGGTGAGAAATCCAATTACCCCGCGCTGGTAAGCCTCCGCGTTTTCAGATTCAGCAGAGATGATATGCACCGGAATGTGCCGCAAGTGCGGGTCGCTTTTCAGGGCATCGAGAACTTTCCAGCCGCTGACGGCCGGAAGGTTTAAATCCAGGATGATCGCCTGCGGCAGGTAACGGCGTGCCAACTCCAGACCGCGTTCCCCGTTATCGGCCAACAGGGGTTGGAAATTTCTTTTCTGGCTGAACTTTTTCAGGATTTCGGCAAAATCCGGGTCATCTTCGATGATCAGGAGGAGACGGGCATCGGGGGAAACCTGAATTTCACGGGCGGGTGGCGGAACTGTTTTTTTAGGAGGCGGCGCCATTGCAGGCGGCTCGCTGCCCGCGGGTTTTACCGGCAACACCGGCTTCGGGGGGGGCGGCTGCTCCTGATGAATATCCGCACCTGCCGAGGCCGGTGAATCCGGCTGCCGAATGGGGTGGTAGACGGTGAAGGTACTGCCTTCTCCCGGATTGCTCCGGACTTCGATTCTGCCTCCAAGCCGGGTAATCAGCCCGCGCACAATGGAAAGCCCCAGCCCTGTGCCGCCATAGCGGCGGGTGATGCTGCTTTCGGCCTGCCGGAAAGATTCAAAGATGATTTCCTGCTTGTCTTGCGGAATACCAATTCCGGTATCACTTACCTGAATGGTAATTGTGTTTTTGTTCTGCCGCCGGATGCGGAGTTCCACCCAGCCCTGTTCAGTAAACTTGAAAGCGTTGGAAAGCAGGTTTCTGACAATTTGCTGCAAACGCAAGGCATCCGTTTCGATTTCGGAGGGCAGATCGTCTTCCGCGAGTATCCGAAATTCAATTCCTTTCTGAACCGCAACCGGCTCAAATTGCACCTGCATCGCGTCGGTCAGTTCGGAAAGCGGCATGGTGCGGATATTGTATTCCATGCGTCCGGATTCAACTTTGGAGAGGTCAAGAATATCATTGATCAGATTCAGGAGGTCGGTGCCGCTGCCATGAATGATTTCCGCCGATTTGACCTGCTCTTCTGTCAGGTTTCCTTCCGAGTTGTCGGCCAGCATACGCGAGAGGATCAACAAACTGTTGAGCGGGGTGCGCAATTCATGCGACATATTGGCAAGGAATTCAGATTTGTAGCGGCTGGCACGTGCCAGTTGTTCCGCTTTTTGCAACAATGCGGCCTGGGCCGCCCGAAGTTCACGGTTTTGGTTATCCAGCAAAGCGCGCTGACGCTGAAGTTCAGCGGTTTTTTCTTCCAGTTCGGCGTTGGCCGCTTCCAGTTCGGACTGGTTGGCCCGCAATTCGTCCTGTGAGGCGCGCAAATCTGCGGCCTGCCGGCGCAGTTCCAGGTTAGCCAGTTTGAGTGCGTCTTCGTTTTGCCGCAGTTCCTGTGCCTGACGGCGGGTCTGTTCCAGCAAGTGGTCAACCTGCTGCCGGGCGAATGCGGTGCCAAAAGAAACGCCCAGGCTTTCCATGGCCTGCTGAACGAATATCAACTGGCTTTCATCGAAGGGGCGCAGGACCCCCAGTTCCACCATGCCGATTACGCTCTCGTTGAACAGGAAAGGGATTGCCAGTACCTGAGAGATTGCAATTTGCAAAGTGCCGGTTTGGACGGGCAGATAATTCGGCGGTACAGGGGCAAGCACCAGCATTTGCTTTTCCAGTGCGGCTTGCCCAATCAGCCCTTCTCCGAGGCGAAAACGCAAATTTTCGGATTTGCGGTGTGTGTAGGCATAACTGCCTTTCAGGATAAAAAACTCTCCTTCCCGAAGGAAGATGGCGCCAATGGGTGCGTTTAGCGACCGGCACAATTGACGGATTACCCGAAAGGCCAGCGTGGGAATATCCTGTTCGCCGCGCAGCACGTCGCTGATACGGGCCTGTTCGCGCGCCTGACGAAGGCGTATTTCAAGAGCGGTGCGGGCGGCTTCTGTTTCCTGGCGAGCCGCTTCGGCCTCCTGGGAGGCTGCTTCGGCGCTGCGGGTGCGTTCCGTTACCCGCGCTTCCAGCGAATCAGCCAACTGGCGCAGGGTGGTCTCCGTGCGGTGAGCCTCCCGGATGGCGCGGTTGACACTGCGGGCAATCAGCCAGAGCACAAAACCAACGATGCCAGCCAGCGCCGCCTGCCGCCAAAAAACCGCCCGAACCGAGATCTCCGGCAGCGTGGTGTTGATCAGCCCTGCGTATTCTGCGCCTGCCAAACCTCCCAAAATGCCAACAACTGCAATGGTAACAACGATTGTGCCCCATTCTCCCAAAAATAATGAGGCCAGCGCAATGCACAGCAGCAAGCCGCCAACATACGGAGAATGCAGCCCGCCATGCTGAAGCAGGAACAGGGTGATGATTCCCAGCAAGCACAGTAAAAGAATCCCCACAGCAAGGTGCGAACGCCCGAAGTACAGCAAGATCAATCCGACCAGCAAAAGCAAAATCAGGCCAAAACTCATCCAGGAAGATTCCCCTCCGCGCAGCGGGGCAATGAGTGCAGCGGCAATCAGCAAAAAGAAACTGGCATACAGCCAGCGCGTTACAACTGTTTTGCTACCTTGCTCTGCAAGAGCAAACGAAACCACCATCCGGCGCAGCCCTTGCCAGCCGCGGGAGAGCAATGAGTTGTTTTCTGTTGCCCGTGTCATGAATCTCTCCCTAAAGCGTGTTCGGCCTGCATCCGCAATTCTTCGTTGGTAATTCGCAGTTCTTCCTCCTGAGAGCGCAACTGTTCGGCCTGCCGCTGTGTTTCGGCAAGCAAATTCTCAATGCGCATACGGTTTCTGATCACATTGAATGCAACCGCAATGCTTTCAGCGGCCTGCTCCAAAAATGTCAACTTTTCACTCAAGGTATCGTCATTGAGCAGGCCAAGTTCCAAAACCCCAACTGTTTCTGCGCCAAAAAATAACGGGACGGCCAACACCAAAGCCGGAGAAGCGCGCCCCAAGCCGGAACTGATTTCAAGCCCGCCGGGGGGAATATCCCGCACAACGACCGGGTGTCTTTCCATTGCCGCCTGACCTACCAGCCCCTCTCCAGGCTTAAACGATTCTCCTTGGGAAAAATCTGCCGGAAGTGCAAATTTTCCAATACGTTCAAACGCGCCATCCTGCAACAGGTACAGCCCGCCAACCGGCGCATTCAGATAGTGACAAAGATACCCCAGAGCATTGTCCGCCAATGTGCGGATATCCTGTGTGCTGCGCAGGATATTGTTTAATTGCGTTTGCGCCCTGACAAATGCCAACTGCTGCTCCAGAACCTGGCGAGATTGTTCGGCTTCCTGACGGGCCAGTTCGGCGCTGCGGGTACGTTCGGCAACTCGCGATTCCAGATCGGCCTGAATACGCTCCAATTCCTGTGTCAGTTTCCGGCTGCGAGTCAGCGAATTGCGAATTTGGGGGACCAGGTAATTTAGGGAAATTATGATGAAAATCCCCATCCCCAGCAGTTCAAAAGTCATCGTTGCCCATGCCAGTCCGTCAACCGAGACCACGTCCTCGTAGTTTTTTATATACCCGGCAGTAAACAGCCATGCGAAAACTGCCATTGTTCCCAACACAACCAGTAAAGTGTACAGGCATTCCCGCCAACTCAAGAAAATACCGGCCACGAAGAGCATTGTCAGCAAATAGATGCGGCTGCTATCCCCCAGCCCGCGTGTGACAAACACAACCACGGCCAGGACATAAAGCAGCAACAGCATGATAAACACTTGCAGACGATAAGGGGCATGAGACCAAAGCGAAATTGCCACAACAATCAGGTAAATGATCAGATACACCGGAATCGCCCAATAGTGGCCGCGCACATAGCCGGAATAGACAGCCCCGACAAGCATAAAAAGGCCAAAGAAGGTCATCGCGCGCAGTGCGCCTTGTATCAGATTCCGCTGCCAATGACGAACTTCGTCCGATTCAATATCTTCTGTTCGATGGTTGGGGTGCGCTTGCGCCATGCTTCTGGAGCCTTTCGTGATCGTGTCGGTAATAACCCGGCTGCGGAAAAGAAACCTCCACCAGATTGTGCCTGCAAGTAATGAAAGCGGTGCGGCAGCCGCCTGGACAGGCGGTCACTCTGCTGTGCCCGGAATGACATGCCAGTGGCTCACGTTCACCCAGCAAACACCTTCACCACAGGCAACTTTCCTGAATGGAGGCGGGCAAATACTGCTGTCTCCCCATCCCCCCTGTGTCCCCCTTCACCCTTCGGGCAGGCTGCGCACTCTCAGAGAAGGGGGGAGCAACCGCTAAGTGGTGTATTTTCGGGCACTTCGTGCCCGAAAATACACCACAGGGTGATTCCCCTCCCCTGAGGGGGAGGGGCTGGGGGTGGGGGCGATAGAAAAGTTCATAACAGGGTCTAGGGGCTGAAATGGTCAATTTGC
>Ga0256914_1004465_pt1 | contig 10506 bp, 6 predicted proteins | sample HulkmetaG_FD_191571 | JGI IMG/M metagenome (GOLD analysis project Ga0256914, IMG submission 191571) | Hydrothermal chimney microbial communities from Main Endeavour vent field at the Juan de Fuca Ridge, Pacific Ocean - Hulk | ecosystem: Environmental > Aquatic > Marine > Hydrothermal vents ...
TCGCCCGTCAGCCATGGGCCCTCACCTCTATCATACCCCCAAAAGTCAATGCCCGTCCCCACTGCATGTTGAGGATGATCGGGCCGCGGCGTCACGGATGAAGCCTCCGGGATGGAGATCGTCTCCAGCCAGGCTTCGGGTGCGGGGTTGGGGCCAGCGGTGGCGATGGGGCTGAGGTCAGGGCGCAGCAGGGCCATGACCAGATCGTAGTCGCCCGGCGGCGTGCCCGCGGGCAGGGTCAGGCCGATGCGATCGACATCGCTCCAGGGCGCGGACGCGTCGGGCGGCAGTTGGGGCCAGGGATGCCCAAAGGGCGTCACATCCCGCTGGGCCCAGCGTTGGCCATCGGGCCCCAGCAGCCACAGCGAGTAGGTCAATTTCGATGGATCGATGGCCCCGTCGCCCGCCCAGTCCAGCTCGAAAAAGATGCGGCCGGGCATTTCCGCATACCAGCCACCGGTGAGCCGGACGCCATTCTTCCAGGCCTGGGGCGTCACCAGGGGCGTCTCACGCCCGGCCCCGCGCGGTTCACCCCAGCCGGTGAGACGGGTTTCTTCGCCGAACCACTGGTTCAGCAATTGATAGCTGTGCTCGCCCAGATAATCCTCCACCTTGGTCTCGAAAATGCCGCCCAGAGAGAGATGTTCGGGAAACCAGACGCCGCCGCGCTGACGCATGGCGTCCAGGGTTTGCTGCACCGCGGGGGTCCAGTCTTCGTCGGGGCTGTGGATGACGATTTCTTTTTGCTCCGGCGGCAGATACGCCCAGAAATAGCCCACCTGCCAGGGGAAGATGGCGAAAATGCTGTCGCCCGGGCGCAGATTTTTCTCCACCGTGGCGATGAGGGGCCGATAATCCCGATCCGCGTAGCGGGGCGTGGTGTAGAACGCGGCCAGACTCGCGGCCTGCATGCCCACCAGCACGACAAGAAAGATGCCCGCGGCGGGCCTGGATTCGCGCCAGAGGGCCCGGGTTCCCAGGGCCAGCAGCAGCCACAGCGCGGGCGCGGCAAAGAGCAGCACCCGCTCGAAACGTTCGGGGATGAAAGGCGCCCGCAGCTGCTGGATAAAACCCACTGCCAGCGCCGTCAGCAGGATCAGGGTCAGATAGGCGGCGGGGGAAGCAAATCGCTTCCAGCCCGATCCATTTGATTTGGATAGGGCCAGCGCGGCCAGCGGCGGGATCAGCAACAGCAGCGCCCACGGCCACAAGGAGGCCAGCGGGCCTTCCAGATGCCCCACCAGGAAGGCGCTGAGATGCCGTCCCAGATAAATGAACAGAGAGAGGGGCTGGTCGTTGTCCTTGACCACCTTGTAGGCCACGTAATTCAGCAATTTCGGGCCTGCGTAGAGCGCCCAGGGCAGATAAAGCAACGCCACGGCCAGCAGCGTGAGCAGCCAGGCTTTCAGGCGCTGGCGGCGGGCGATGAGGATCCACAGGAATTGGGCCGCGGGCAACAATGCGAACATGTACAGCGTGTAAAGCCCGGCCAGCACGCTCAGCCCGTACGCCACACCCCACACCCAGCCTCCCTTTTCCTCCCCGCCCTCTTGCGCCTTTGCGCCTTTGCGTACGCTCTCCGCCCAGCGCCAGCCCGTCCACATCGCGGCCAGGCTCAGGGTCGCGGCCAGGCCATACATGCGGATCTCCTGCGCATAGAAGATGGCGAAGGGGTTGAGCGCCACCGCGGCCGCGGCCAGATAACCTGTGGCCCGATCCCGCATATCTCGCCCCAGCGCGTAGGCCAGGGGGATAGCGGGCAGGCTCACCAGCACGCTGAACAGCCGCAGCGCGGGCGGCTGCATCCCGAAAATCTGCGTCCAGCCATGCAGCAGCGCGTAATAAAGCGGCGGATGGATGTCCGCCGCGGTCAGTCGCACCATCTCCGCCAGGGAATTCCCCGCAAACCACACCGAATAGCCTTCATCCCACCACAGCGGCTGTAGCCCTAATTGTACAAGTCGTAACGCCAGTCCCGCCAGAAGAATCAGGGACAGGAGAAGCTTTGGGGAGCGAAAGTGTATTCGAGCCTGCATGGATGACATAATCTATTAACTGGAATGGCGGAGAATGTCCAAAACGCTTCCTCCGCCATTCCAGTGTATTGCCACCATTCGATCATTTCTCCTGCCACTGGGGCAAGAAGGTGCGAATGTTGTCTCGAACCGTGGCCGTCCATTCCTCAGAGACCGGGTTGCCTCCTCCATCAGTGACAAACATCCTGTAATTGCCCGGCATAAGAGGGAATTCAATCTTGGCGTTGTAAATGAATTGGCTATCCAGGCCAGGATCTCCAAACTGTAGGTCGCCAAAAGGCGCTTCGCGACGTTCGCCATTGGGAGCAATGACGGTCAGGTGATAACCACGAACTGGTCCTGTCAGGTCTCTGTTATAAAGACCGCCGAAAAATGTTACGATGGCGTTGGAGTTGATACGTTCCTCGAATTGATATTTCTTGAATGGGTAGGAAGGTGCAGGCGTGGGGGTCGGGGCGGGCGTGTTGGTTGGTCTGGGTTTTGGGGTGGGAGGTGGTTTGGGGATGTTGGTGGCGACAGTGATTGAACCTGTATCGCCAATCGTCGCAGTGAATTTTGGATCGTTGATCACCCAGACCTTTTTCCCGTTTGCGGTGATCTGATACCAGCTCCCTTTCTGATTTTTGGCGAGAATGTCAAATACCTGTCCCTTTTTGGCCTGGCTTGCCACCGGATAGTTGGTGCCTGGTCCTGAGCGGAGATTGACCAGATTGGCTGTAATTTTGACCTGGGGTTGATTTGGTGTCGGTGTAGGTGTAGGGGGCGCCGGGGTGGTGGGCTCAGGGGTTGGTGTTTGAGGTTCGGACGTGGGAGTGGCTTCAGTTGGCGTGGCTTGTTGTGTTGGCGGAGGTTGCGTGGGCGCCTGGGTGGGGGCGGGCGCACCGATATCTTTTGTTGGGGTTGGGGTAAATGTTGGATGTAATGTTGGCGTTGAAGTTTGTGTGACTTCAGTTGCTTTATCTGCGCCGCATCCTGCAACGGCGACGACAAACAGCAACAGTATGATAAAAATGGTGTAAGTTTTATTCATAGAAACCTCACTCAGGGAGATGGTCGTGTAGCGTGCATTGCATTGGATCGCAGCGCCACGGCGTTTCAGTATAGCACGCCCCATTAGCAGCCCCAAAGGAAGTGCGAAGCGTTTTTTGGTCGAAAGTGCGCATACAGTAAGCGATATCCCATCCATGACTACGAAGGCTTGAAGATAACGAAGCCATGATGATCTTGCTAACCTGGTAGGTGAGATGATGGATGATGAAAGTCGCTGAATTGATGGCATGAGTCGTCCGTCGTTCCTGGGCCATTGGCTTTGAGTGTGAATGGGAGGTGTTCGCCTCCGATGTCGTCAGTTAAACCGGGGCTACTATCAAAATTTCACATGTTATAACTAAGGCTTTGAGATGTCGCTTCATGTCCGTTACTTTGCTCCGAGAGGACGCCGAGGAGGCGCGAAGGCCAGGGCGCAGATAGATTAGTTTTGGTGATTTCTTCTCTCCGTGAACCTGTTAGTTCGAAGTGAATGGAGAAAGTGTCATTTATCTTCCTGCGCGAATTTTGTAAAACGACGCGTCACGGTGTAAAATTTGATGTTGCCCTCACACAATGTGTCGAGACACGCTCTGGCCGGCCTTTTTGGGGCCGGTCTTCTTTGCCAGGCATCTTATTCTCCCGCCTCAACTCATCAACGTTGCCCATCATGGGCCGTTATCTGGTTATTTTATAGAAGGAGCTAACCCCAACAATGGAAATCTTGCTGAAACAAGATGTAGAGAATTTGGGCTCTGCTGGCGATATCGTCACGGTTAAGCCCGGATTTGCCCGCAACTATCTTATTCCACGCGGGCTTGCATTGCCTGCCACGTCTGGTTTGCGCAAGCAGGCGAATCAAATTAAACAGGCTGCCGAACGCCGTCGCTTGCGCGAGTTGAAAACCGCTCAAGACATGGCCGAGCGCATTGGTCAAATTACCCTCAATTTCAAGGCAAAGGCGGGTGAGAGTGGACGACTTTATGGATCTATCACTTCTGCCGCCATTGCTGAGGCGCTCAGCGCCGAATTGGGTGCGGAAATCGATCGCCGGGATCTGCGCATGGAACATTCTTTGCGAGAATTGGGCGAACATGAGGTTTCCATTCATTTGGCCCAATCTGTCAACGCTACGTTCAGGGTTGTGGTTGAGCCTGAAGGTGAGTTGGAAAAGGACACGCTCTCGGAAGAAGAGTTACAAGAGGCGGCAGCCGAGCAAGGCATTGCGCCTGTTGAGGAAGAGGTTCTTTCCGAAGCGTAACGCGATACATTTTTTACAAAAAAGGGCCTGACGTTTTGTCAGGTCTTTTTTTGTTTTTTTCGACGCTCAATCTGTGAATCATTCCATTTCTGGTGATGCGATTATTGGGGATGAGAAGATGGTCTGGGTATTCTGGAGGTGTGGGGAGGATGTGGCCCACGGGGGCATCTACACAGCTTGTTTCAGGTTCGATACTCGCCGTTGATGGTCACATATTCGTGGCTGAGGTCGCATGTCCACATCGTGGCCCGGCCAGGGCCTGCACCCAACTGTAGCTCAATGAGTAATTCTGGTTGTGCAAATCGGTGTGCGGCTTGGTCTTCGTCATATTCCAGGGGCATGCCTTGCGAGACGAGATGGAGTCGAGGCAAGAAGGATGTGCTGTTGGGGCCACCGGTGATCCACAGCTCTGCGGATTCTGGTTCGAACGGTGCGCCGCTATAACCTGCCGCTGCCAGAATGCGCCCCCAATTGGCGTCGCCGCCGTAAATGGCTGTCTTCACCAGGGGGGAGGTGGCGATGGCATTGGCCACCTGATGTGCGGCCTGATCATCAGCCAGTCCTGAAATCTGCACCGTTACAAATTTTGTCGCGCCCTCGCCATCTCGTACGATTGCCTGGGCCAGTTTGGTGCTAAGCTGGGTCAATGCTGCCAAAAAAGCACCGAATTCGGGCGTGTGCGAAGTAATAAGTGGACCACCGGCCAAGCCGTTGGCCAGTAAGGCTGCAGTGTCATTGGTGCTGGTGTCGCCATCCACGCTGATGCGATTAAAGGATGCATCGGCAGCGCGTTGCATGGCCAGCTGGGCGGCTTCGGGCGTGAGTTGAGCATCGGTGACGATAACGCTGAGCATGGTGGCCATGTTGGGATGAATCATGCCCGCGCCTTTGCTCATGCCCGCGATGTGGATCGTTGCATCCTGGAGACGTATCTGTTCGGTGGCCCATTTGGGGTGCGTGTCAGTGGTCATCATGGCCTGAGCGGCCGCAAAAAAGCCGTCCTTATCTGCGCGGAGTGCCTGGACAAGCGTTGGCATGGCCTCCTGGATGCGGGCGATGGGTAGTTGGACGCCGATGACGCCGGTTGACATCACCAGTGTGCTTTGGGGAGTAAGCCCAAGCATGCGTTCCACAGCTTCGGCCATAAGTCGGGCATTGGTCAGGCCCACTGATCCGGTGACCGCGTTGGCATTGCCGCTGTTGATGATGACAGCGTGGACGCCATCTGGCTTGGCAGCCAATAGCGCACGATCGTATTGCACCGGTGCGGCCGCGTAACGGTTTTTTGTAAAAACTGCACCGACCGTCGTTGGCGTTTCGGAAAAGATGAGGGCCAGATCTGGCCGCCCCTGAGCTTTGATGCCACAAGAGATGCCGGCAAAACTAAATCCGCGAGGAAGGTGGAGGTGATCGAACATGATGATGTGCTGGGAATGGGGTCGTGGAGGCATCGCCTCGCTGTGTAATCTGAGAGGGAATGCAAATGCAACAACGATTCACGAAAATCCATTTTCAGTAGATCACGATTGCGAGAGTATGTGTCCAGCCGGATTCGCAATCCGGCGGGTTTGACGCTCGAATCACCGCTGGATCACGAATCCGGCTCTGCGCATCATGGCGAATCGTGATCTACTGATTTTAGCAAAAGCGAGATAACCTGGTGCGTATCTTTTTGGTGCTAAAAAACGGGCGTTGATGCTTGTGTTCGCCTTTCGATAAACATTCGCCTTTCGATAAACAGACGAAGGAGCGACAGGACGGACATGGGCATAAGGAAGATGCCGTTTTCATCCATGTTCGTCGGCTCGTTTAGCGGAGATTACTTGATCCTCCTGTTGCTGTATGAAAAAAGTGGCACATTGGGTGCGTATCATCATTTTCTACGAAGAAGTCGCGAAAGGCAAAATCATGAATAGACCACTTGAGATGTGTCTTTTTCGTTTTGGCGCCGTTGCCCCCATCGTCTCTTCCGTCGCAAATGAGTGGGTCTTGAATCGTTGTAATTGATATTCTAGTTACCTGACACAAATTAGCTTTGACCGCCGTCATTGGCCGAATGAATTCGGTTCTGGGGGCGCAGCCCCCTCCTTTGCCTCCTCCCCCACTCCGAGATGGGCGGGGGAGGAAATGCGGGGAGGAATTGCCTGTGCCGCCCGTCCCCCTGCGGGGACGGTTCCCAGTCGCGATTTTGCAATCTAATTTTTGAAAGAAGGGCTGTCAGCACAGGCAGACAGGCGGCCGGAGGCCCTCAGCCCTGATTTCAATCGGTGGGCAACTGGGCATGAAATTTGTGTCAGGTTGCTAGTACTCAGTCAAATGTGGTTTGATGGAAATTCTCTTGTGGCCGTGGCCTTTACCATCGAGTAAACTCGGACTCTCCAGGCGCTTTGCGCCAGCGGTCGACCTCCGTCGACCGTCTCTGGTTGGTGAAGGAACGGCGTAGGCCGTCCGTTGGCCAGAGGCCTATAGAGACCGACTTCAGTCGGCCTGTCGGGTCGGCCGCCGTCTTCTTCACTCAAAGCAGACTTAACTTAGTACTAGATTGATTTTCAATAAAATTCCAAAATCAAAACTCTTCGATTCCGCCGTAGCGCAGATTTTCGATGACGATATAGCCGATGGCGGTCACCAACATCAGTATCACGCTTAGAGCCAGAGCCTGGCCAAAGTTGCTGGCTCCGGGTTGGCCCAACAAGCGATAGATGGCCACGGGCAGGGTTGGGAATTGGGGGCGAGTAACCAACAAGCTGGCGCTAAATTCGCCCATGCTGATGGTAAAAGCAAAGACGATCCCCACCAAGAGCGACCGACGCAAAAGAGGTAGATCGATATATCGCAACACTCGCCAGCTGCTGGCCCCCAATAAGCGCGCCGCCTCGCGTAAATGAGGATTCATGCCTCGCAATACGGGTAAGATGGCGCGCAGGACAAAAGGAAAGGCGATGATGGTATGGGCGATGGGTACAATGACCAGACTCGTTCGCAGGTTGAGGGGGGGGCGGTTGAGCGCCACGATGTAACCCAACCCCAGGGTAACGGCGCTGGTCCCCATGGGCAACATAAAGAGGGGGTCAAAAATGCGACTCAACGCCAATTTCTTGGACTGAGCGTCGCTGAGTAGATAGGCTGCGGGTAATGCGATGCCAACTGAAAAGAGGATAGTGACCAGCGCAAAGAGTAATGAGTTGCGCACAGCCTCGATGGGGGTGACGAAGAAGATAGAGTTGGTGCGATTGATGAATAGCGCTTGATAATGCGCCCATCCAGCGCCTGTCAGGGTGAAGGATTGTAGCACCAACGCCGCCAGAGGCGCCAGTAAAAAGATGGACAGGGCGAGAAAGACGCCAAGCACTAACAACTTTTCGGTCCAAGAGCGGGGTGGGCGTTGATTTTGACGGGCAGATTGAAATTCCTGCGGGGCGCTCATCCGCTGTTGGAGCCGCGTGTATGTTGCCATGATGGCCAGCGTGAAAAGCATTTGCACAATAGAAAGGGCCGCGGCCACGGGCAGGTTGAACAAGCGCACGGCAGTGCGATAGATTTCCACTTCGACGGTGGCGAAGCCTGGCCCACCCAGAATCAAAATCACTCCGAAGGAGGTGAAGTTGAACAAGAACACCAGTAGGCTGGCAGCCAGGATGGCGGGCGCCAGTAATGGCAGCGTGATAAAACGCAATCGTTGCCACGGAGTTGCTCCCAGCATCGCGGCCGCCGCCTCCTGCCTGGGATCCATATTGGCCCAAAATCCTCCCACGATCCTAATGATCACCGACGTGTTATAGAAGACATGGGCCAGCAGGATGATCCAAATGGTGTGCATAAGTTGGATTGGCGGTTCTGTTAGTTCCAGCATCGCCATCAGTATTCGATTTAGCAGTCCATGCGGCCCGATCAGGGCGATGAACGCCGCGGCCACGACCACTGTGGGCATGACAAAAGGGAGTGTGACCAATGCTCGCAACAATTTCTTGCCTGGAATCTGAAAACGAGCAAAAACCAATGCTGCGGGGAGTCCCAGCACCAACGCACCCAGCGTGCTAAGCCCCGCCTGCCAGAAGGTGAACCAGATAACCTGCAGGTAATAGGGTTTCTGCCATAGCACGCGCAAACTCTCCGCATCGAAATGCCCTTGTGGAAAGAGGCTGATGCGAAAAATCGCACTGATGGGATAAAGGAAAAATATCCCCAAAAAAAGCAAGGGGATCGAGGCAAGCAGCCAACGTTGGGATCGGGTAAGTGTTATCATCTCAGCATGATATCTGTCCAGACTTCGAGCCACGCTTCGCGTCGGGTTGCAATGACTTCAGGTGCGATCTGCACCGGGGCGACTGGGATTTCGGCCCACTGTTTGAACAGCTCGCCAACATCGGCCTTGCTGTTGGCCGGATACACCCACATGTGCTGTGGAATATCCTCTTGGAATGTCGGGCTGAGCAAAAAATCGACCAGCTTACGGGCTGCGTGAGGATGCGGGGCATTCGTCAGAATGCCTACGAACTCAATTTGACGAAAGCTATTGCCGGGCGTGTTGACGCTGGCTGAAGGCGGTTCATCCAGATCGTTGAAAAACACTTCTGCTGCGGGGCTGGTGGCGTAGCTCACCACAATAGGACGATCTCCCTCTCCACCCGAGCCTACAGTGAATTGCCCAAAGTACGCGCTGCTCCAACCATCGGCGACCAGCACGCCGTTGTTTTTGAGATCGCGCCAGTAATCCTGATAAGTGTATTCACCCTCTTCGCCAAAACGCCCGATGCTGAGGATTAGAAAAGCCAGGCCTGGCGAAGAAGTCGCCGGATTTTCGACGACAGTCAGATTCCGGTAGGCTGGTTTGATTAAATCATAAATGTCGGTGGGTGGGGTAACACCGTTTTCTGCAAACCAGTTGATGTCGTAATTTATCGTAACATAGCCAAAATCCACAGGCAGCAGCTGGTTGCTTGAATCAAGTTTCAGATCGTCGGGAATATCGGCCAGGGCGGATGCTTCGTAAGTGCTAAAAATGTTTCCTTTCAGTGCGCGACTGAGAAAGGTATTATCGATGCCGTAAACGACATCGCCTAAAGGCGCGTCTTTGGAAAGCAAGAGCAGATTGAGCATCTCGCCCGCATCACCGCTTTTGAGAATATTGATTTTGATGCCGTGTTCCGCTTCGAACTGCTTCATTACATCCTCACTGGCCTCGAAACTATCGTGCGTAACCAACGTCACTTCGGTGGCAATCTGTGGAGTGACGTTTTTGGTCGGGACACGCGGCGGCTGCATGGCGCAGGCCGAAAGCATGATTGCGAAGCTCAACAGGATTGTGAAAGTGGTTGTTTTTTTCATCATATACTCCAATTCAGTGTGATGGAGTTACAGTGTTTGGGAGGTTGTTTGGGTATGGATGACTAGAATGACGCCTGTTTGTAAGCTGATGCGGGCCTCGGTGGCGATGAGTTGGTTGCTCACGCCCCGGGTGCTACCCAGAGTCAGCGTTGCATCCCTTAGCAGCCAGCGTAAACCGCTATGATAAGTCAGACCCGTCACGTTTGTAGTTAGGGGAAGCACCGACAGCACATCTCCAGGATGCCCGCGGATCACCGCCTCCTTGCTTACGATTTGCGCCGATTCTGGACCCGAGATTAGACGAATGGGCAGGTCGATGTAGTCGGGATGAGTCAGAAGCAAGATATTGGCCAATGTTTGATCCAATCGCCCGCCCAACGCCCCCAGTAAAATGATTTCATCTGGATGCATTTCTTGGGCCGCCTGCAAGGCTAGCTCCAGATCGGTGAAATCTTTGTCGGCGGGATAGCGGCGGATGGGGACGCCCGCCTGACGCATCGTAGCAATGGTTGGGATATCCAGGCTGTCGAGGTCTCCAATGATGAGATTGGGGGTGAGGTCTAACGCTCGGGCGTGTCGAGCGCCGCCATCTGCGCACAAGATAAAGTCATCTTCGCGCAGAAGTTGAGCGTCTTGTTGGAGATGAGGAAAGTTGCCATTGGCGAAGATAATAATGCGCATAAGCGGTTTGAGAAGTAAAAAGCCACCTGCCGGAGTTGGGCAAGTGGCCAAAATGCAAACATGCGTAGTCCCTACGCCGGCATTATCCGGATCAGGTTCAGGGGTCGGTGACGAATTCGGTCACCCTCTCAGCCGAGCTTCTCTCAGCTCCCCCGAAAATGTATGGTTTTTCAT
>Ga0256914_1004466_pt1 | contig 10506 bp, 8 predicted proteins | sample HulkmetaG_FD_191571 | JGI IMG/M metagenome (GOLD analysis project Ga0256914, IMG submission 191571) | Hydrothermal chimney microbial communities from Main Endeavour vent field at the Juan de Fuca Ridge, Pacific Ocean - Hulk | ecosystem: Environmental > Aquatic > Marine > Hydrothermal vents ...
AAACATGCAAACACCTCCCGGCGGCATCTAATCATTTATATTTATCGTCACCTGAGTGACAAAAAATGACTTTTGAACCAAAAAAATCCGGAAGGAGAACAATCTTTGATAGAAAAAGCACTTTTCTATGGCGGGAACCGTACTAATCTCGCCCCTCAAACATGATCTTCTGTTTTCTACCGATTAACCAGGGGATATCCTAGGGCATATTTGTGTAAGTTTAGAGTCTTGACTTGTGAGTTATTACTGGGGTCATCAAATATGTGACATTGATGGCTTTTGAAACTTTAAAATTCCTGGGACTGGATGTCATATAAAAAGTGCCCTCAGTAATATGCTCATCATCCATACATGCAAGAGAATATGGCACAAGTAAAAATGGAACAGGGCCGGCCATGTCCGGAATAGATATGGGTAACTGAGTTCCTATAATTGATATTTTTTTGCCTTCAAAGGAAGGTTATTTTCCTGATCAAATGGTTTAACTGTCGAAAAAGATGGACTTTTTTGTTTGGTATATTTGTTGCTAATAGTGTTGTTGGAAATTCTGAATCAGGGGTATCAAAAATGAAAAAGAGCATATTACTATTTCTATCTGTCGCAATATTTACATTAAATCATATCTGTTATGCCGTTGAGGTATGTCAGGAATCAAATACCGATGCTTTGGTGCTTTCTGGTATTGTCAGCGAAGTAACTGCCGATCCAGAAGGTTGGAGTGTCAAAATTGATATAACAAGACCCAATTATTGTAGAGGTATCAAAAAAATATTTATTCCAAAAGAAAACACTAATATTCCTGATAATAAAAAAATCAAGGAAGATGCTCATATAATTTTCAAAATTAATAAAAGTATTTGTAGTAAGCAGGAAGATGAGTCTTATGAACTGATACAGATAATATCCATCTTTTAAAATGGAGTATGGAGTAGGGAGATGAAAAAATATAAAATTGCACTAACCATATGCTCTTTATTGATAGCCTTGTCTCTTCATCAGGCTACTGCCTGTCCTCCGGTCAGCTCAGACCGCTGTAATGTTCCTCCCTTCTATAGTTCCGATATGGAGCCTCCCAATATATTGTTTGTGGTTGATGTTAGTGGCTCAATGGGATGGAGGGCTTATCGTTCTTCGGAATATCAAGGAAACGAAGAAGGCTATTTTATTCCTGATAAATACTACTATTACGATAGTGGTGATTCTACTTGGAAAGAAACAAATGTCGTTAACTTGCCATCTTGGGGAGGAACTGTTTATCACTCTCCAGATGACCCAAACGATATCTGTCCGGATGACCCAGGGGATATCACCTATTATCGTGAGCAGTCCAATGCCAATGGCAGGTATACCTTTAAGGGTGCCTGTCTAAATGTGCAATTTATGTCAAGAACAGATGTGGCGAGGTGGGCCATCACTGGCGGTAGGCCAAAAGGGTGTAGTGACGTTGATGATGACGATTGCGATCCGGAACTGTCCAGCGCATGTGATTCAACAGCAGGGGTCTGTATTCTGGAACCCTATCAAGATTATGGGTATATCCAGGTGCCTATGAGCAGGATCACCGGTTTTGTGCAATCAGCAAAGGACCTCGAGCTCAAGCCGAGAATGGGAGCCCTTTTCTATTCCTCTTCAATCAAGAGCAACAAGGTCTATATAGGTGACTACGATAATAGCGGCAATACCCCAGGAGTCCCTCTATATACCAATTTAATCAAGTACTTGAACGCCATGGATCCCGGAGGTGGTACAGGTACACTCTATGCAATGGAGGAAACACTAGACTATTTCAAACAGAGTGATGATCATGATGTTGCAGGCTATGATTTTTCAATTGCTCCGGGCACATGGAAAGACCCAATGTACAGGTGTGATTCTTCCGGGGCCAATTGTGAGCCTGCGGGGTGGTGTACGAAAAATTTTGTAATCTTATTATCTGACGGCCAGTGGAATACCCCATCATGTCAATATGACGATGATCCCGTTGTTCCTGCCCATGAGATGCATACCAGCCTGAACCGGACAATAAACGGCCATGCCATCGATGTTGAAAAGGTGTATACAGTGGGCCTGTTCATGGGAGGTACCGGGGTTAACTCCATGCAGCAAATCGCAATCTTTGGTGCATATGATGATAGTGATGACAACGGCTGGCCTGGAGAAATATCAGGCTATCCAACGGATTCATGCAATGTGGATGATTGTTCCAGTTATGGCTCAGGCAGTAGCTGTGCCACTCTGCCAGATCCGACATCTACCGAATGGGATAAGGATCAGGATGGTTTACCAGATACATTTTTTGCTCCGCAAAATGCCCTCGCCCTAAAAGCGAGTCTCTTCTCGATATTTGAAGACATAATCAGCGAGGTTGGTTCTTCTGCGTCGGTTGCTACTGTTACACAGAATGTTCTTGGTCAAGATGTGGTCCTTAGAGGCGCTTTTCGTCATAACCCTCCAGACAACAGGTATTGGGAAGGGCATCTGGAGGCATATTGGCCAGATCCTGAATGTCATGGAATTACCACTGAAGATGAATGCACAAACAATGGCTGTTCCTGGGACAGCTCTTCCCAGGAATGTCTCTCTTATAGCTTCCAGCTAGACCAGAACAGTGGAAAGTTTTGCTCAGATCCAGGCTATGTTGGAGGGCACTGCTGGGATGCTCATGAGACACTGGCTACCCAAGCATCACGTACAATTTTTACTTATATCGACGGACAGAAAATCGAAATATCCGAACAGAATGCCGCACTTCTTCAACCTCTATTGCAAAACCAAATTGATTTCGATGATGATGGTGATATCGACCTGGAGGATACCAAGCAGCTGATTCGATGGGTACATGGAGAGTGGGATTCCAATTGGGCCCTTGACGTTCGAGCCAGAAGCGGATTGTTGGGTGATATAGTCTTTTCCGCACCTGTAGTAATTGGCGAGCCCTCCTTAGCATCTGTGCCGCAGAAGATTGCCCTCGAAAGTTGCTCAGACTTTTCACCTTGCTCAGAGCATTTGACCCAAGACGCCTGTACTGGTGACACAGACAACAAGTGCATGTGGGATCCAAATCTCAATTATTGTCTCTCTCCTGCATGTAATGCCTTTGATGATGAAGATTCTTGCAATGATCAACCCCTGTGTGAATGGTCTTCATCAGATGGCTCATGTCATCAGAAATCGGCGGAAGAGATCTGTTCGGTTGAAGGGGCAGGCAGATGTTTTTTCACCTATCGGGCTTGTAATATCCATAGAGACAAGGTGGTAGTAGTTGGGGCAAATGACGGCATGTTGCACGCCTTCAAGGTGGGTTTTTGGGCCGAGGATCCAGATCCAGAGTTTGATAACGATGGTGATGGAGAAAAAGATGAAAGTAAATGGATCTATGATCCTGATGAGGTGACCGTCGATGGCCACGACATCTCAGCTATGAATGATATAGGTAAAGAGCTCTGGGCCTATATCCCGAGTAACTTTCTCTCGGAAATGGCCTGTCTGGCAGATGTGAATTACGGTAAAGAGGGTGGTTGCCATCATAGGACCATGGTGGATCTGTCCTCAATGGCATGGGACGTCCTAATTCAGCGCGGAGCGGGTTCGTGTAGCGGCACAGTTAACAAAACATGTGGCGATTTTTCCGATGACTTGGCCATGTGCAGCGACCTCGGCTGCAGTGCCGGATGTTCCGGTACGTTTTCTTGCTCAGGGCTCGGCTTGAGCGGATGTCCTGAGTCGGCAGGTTGTACAATTTCCTGTTCCGGCAATGCAGACTGCAGTGATATCGGATCTGAGTCACTTTGTACTGAAGCGGGCTGTTCATGGACAGGATGCTCATGGCATGATGCAGTAGAAGGACGGTGTGATGGTGAGTTAGCCTGCTCTTCAATCACCAATAGAAACCAGTGTAGATCACTTTCAAGATGTAGATGGAGGAGAGGTCATTGTCGTAACAGACGCGGCTCTTGTGCCAAGATCCATAATGAAACCAATTGTGATCTGCATCCTGGCTGTTCATGGATTGATGGTTCAGATGCCGCCTGTACAGGTCCAAGCGGTTGTGAATCATACTCTAATGAATCGGATTGTGAAAATGCCCTTACCGGAGAGTGTACAGGTGGTACGTTCAGTTGCGGTAATCTGAATGAATGTGGCACGGTGTCAGGCTGTTCGGAGGCGTGTGAAGGCACAGGAACCTGCTCTCTTGATGCATGCTATACCGATGCCGGATGTACAGCAAGCTGTAGTGGAACTATCTCTTTGTCCTGTTCCGAGATCTCCTCCAGGACCAAATGTCAGGCTCTGGGGTGTTCCTGGACAGATAGCGGCAGTAGCGCTTGGCGTACTGTTCTGATCGGTGGAGAACGGGGTGGCGGTGACGTATACTTCGCCATTGATGTTACAGATCCCGAACATCCTGAGATTTACTGGGAGTATTCTGTGCTGCGCAATCTTGCCACATTGCAGCCTGGGGCTACTTCTGGATCCTTCAAGGCAGTGCGTCCCTTTGTGGAATCATTCCAATATGAGAACGCCAAGATACTGCCATTTTCTTGGTCCATGCCCTACGTTGGAAGACTCGATCTGCCTAGCGATACTTGTTTCTATGCGGAAGAGGAGTCCTTGGCTCCCTTGAGCTCTGATCCTGCCTCACCGGCTCCAAATCCCGAGTGCTGGAAGATAGATGCCAATGCGAATAATCCTATGAGCGGCTGGTTTGCGATCATCGGGGGAGGCGGAAGAATATATGATCGGGATGACTTGCCTGCTCCCTACTGCAATTATACGGATCAGACCTCTTGCGAGGCCGCAGCTTGCTGTCAATGGAATGCCGGCTCCTCAACATGCTCCGCAATGCCGGCATCCTCTTGTGATATACGGGAAAAGATATTCAAACCATTTTTGCTGGCCATTGATATAGAGACGGGAATAAATGCATTTCAATACTTGTGGCCCGCTGTTGAGGAGGCCTTTGAGGAGTCCTGGCCGGAACTTCAGGTCGAAGACAATCTGGTGCCATATGCCATGACCAGTCCAATCGCACTCGATATCTGGACGGGTTCCTGCAGCGATATTTCCAATAGAAAGGAATGTATCAAATCTGGATGTATCTGGAATGATGGAGGTACCAGTGATGTCACCGATGATCGCTGTGAAGGGGAGGCCGCCTTTGGCAAAGATGGATATATCGATCATCTCTTTGTAGGTGATATAGGCGGTTTGCTTTGGGGAATCGCCTTTGACGACAATTCATCGAGTAATGCCTTCAGGATTACTCTTGATACCTGGGAAACGAAACTAGCCTTTCCGGATTGCAGTTCTATCAATGACGAGACGGAGTGTGTCGAATCTGGCTGTTGGTGGGATCTTGCAGCAACCGAGTGCAAAGAGGGATATGGCACGCGGTATGGAAGACAGCCTGTTTCAGCTCCTGCATCAGCTGCTATCGATACAAACAAAAATTTACGAATATATTTTGGTACTGGTAAGTTTGAGGTTGTAGAGGCTGATCATAGCGATAGAACTGATTTCGGTTATAGCTCTTTTTATAATATTGCACTGCCACTAAGATATTATACATCTGATAATGATGATGTTGAATTTTCTATTAATTTGTCATCATTACCTAATTTGATAATCAATAAACCTTCTAGTGCAAATGCATTAAAATTTGATCTTGAGACTGATATTTTAGTTCGTCATATTCCTCATGAATGTACAACAGACTGTACAGGCTCTCCTGAAAATACTGGAGATAAATGGATTGAGCCGCCACATCCTGATATAACTCGGGCATCTGATATTAGAAGTGGATGTCAGAATTCTTCAGAGTGTCAATGTAGTGGTGGTTGTTATAGCTGTATCCTTGATCTTATGGATCAGGGAGAAAAGATAATAAATCAGCCATTAATAGCTGGTGGCCTCGTGTTCTTTACTACATTTAAGCCTCAAAGTGAAGTGTGTAGCGGAGGCGGTGTAGGATATATTTATGCTGTTGATTATATGTGCCGTCCTTTAACTTATGATCCATTTAGCTCTTCTGGATTAGCAAGTGAGGAACTGCATCATGATGATGATAGCGGGGGTGCTGGTGCATACAGAGCAAATCTTGGCAATGGTATGCCTAGTAAGCCGGTTTTGGATTCATCAGGGGAATATTTAATTATTCAAACAAGTGATGCCAAAATTCATAGGATAAGAATAACAATTCAGAATCCATTATATTTAAAAGGATGGCGAGAGTCTGAATGATGACACAAGTGTTTAAAACAAATAATGCTTTCTCACTTATTGAATTAGTTGTTGTTTTAGCAGTTATAGCGTTGCTGTTAGCCTTTGCTGCACCAAGATTTCAACAGATGAGAGAAACTTGGAAGTTGAAATCAGCAGCAAGAGATCTTTTTTCTGAAATTAGTTATATGAAAATAAAAGCACTGGAAACTGGTAAGTGTTATACAATTAGTGGGGTTTCTAATAATAGCTATCAATTATTTTTGGATAATGATTGTGATAGCTCGCTTGATATATCAGATGGAGATTCTATTGTTCATGTTAATGGTCTTCCAAATGGTGTACTTGGAACTAATCTTATAAGTATGTCTATCTCTTTTGATAGAAATGGTTTTCCTTTTAGAAATGGCTCTGCTCTTAGTGCAGCATTTACTTTACAGCTGCAATCTCTCGGCTCTCAAAATATCAATATTATTATAAGTCCTTTAGGAAGGGTTAGAATACAGTGAAGTTAAATCAGAACAATAGAGGCTTTACATTGATTGAGATGATGGTTGCAGTGTTGTTGCTTATTATAGGTATATTGGGTCTATATACCATGCATTTAAATGCCTTGAGGTCAGATGTTACTAATAGTAAGTTGGCACTTGCAAATAGAATAGTCAATAAAACTATTGAAGAATTCAGGATAACATCACCAGGCTCTAATGGAATGGATAGTGTTACATTGCAAGGCAATGTATTTGTTAGAAAATGGACTGTAACAAATTGGCCACCTGATCCTGCTTTAAAACAGGCAACTATAGAGTTAGGCTGGGGTGGATCAAATTGTGATACAACAAATGGGGTTGAAAATTGTAATCACCATTTAGAAGCTAATACTATTGTAAAATGATTATGAAAACCAAGCAACAATTCTCCTATTCTGGATTTTCATTGGTAGAATTATTAGTGGTTATATTTATTCTGTCTGTTATTCTTGGTGCGATATATTCATCAATTATACAGCAAAAACATAGTGCAATTTATGAATCTGCTACGTCCTCTGTTCAAGTTGTTGGAGAATCTATCATAACTCTTTTAAGAAGAGATATAATGATGGCCGGTTATGGGGTTGATAAAAAATTATCAATTTATATTGAAGATGGTGGAAACAGCAATCCTGATAAAATATATCTGAATGATTATTCTGTTATTGATAATAGAGACCTAGCTAATGGATTTTATGGACATATCGATATTAGTAATGCTTTTTTGAATATTACTTCCTTGTCTAGCTATAATCATGATATAAATGGAGATGGAACTGATGATTTTGTAGATTGTAATAGTGGTAATAATGCTCAAAAAATAATAACTGATCTTGTTGATCTTACAACTGGCAATAAAGTTGCGACAATAATCTGTAATGGTTCTGATAATTACGCACTGGATCAAGCTGTAAGGGCTAAGCTCATTGCTCCAGCTATCTACTATGAGATAAATAATAACCGACTGAGACGAAGTGATAGCCGCTCCGCTGGAGCTCAGCCTATCGCCGGTGGTGAGGGTGGAGCAGACGATCTTCAGGTAGTTGATTTGCAAGTTGCGTATCGTGCTAATGGTACATGGTATTGTAATGATCCTTCTACAGCCTGCCCCAGTTCCTCCACCTTTGATCCCGAGGATATCGAGCTGATAAGATTGAATGTTGTTGTAAGGTCGCGATCGCTAGACAAAATTATATCTAGTACCCGGAGAAGACCACAAGTCGAGAATAGAGTTGGCTCCAATACGGATGACAATTTTACATATCGAGTATTTTCGGAAACAGTGGCTCCTAGAAATTTAATGGGATTAAATTAATCGATAAGAAAATGGATACTAAAAATAAGAGAATTCTTCCTACTAGCTTCTTTAGAGATCAGGCTGGAATAGCCCTGCCTCTGACAATAATTTTTTTAGGAGCGATGTTGCTTCTAGGAATATGGACCTTACGTCAGACTGAAATTGCATATAAAATAACAGGTGCTATAAAGCAATATACTAATGCATTTTATTTAGCCGATGGTGCATTTATGGTTACTGCAAATTATTTAAAAAATCATGCGCCTCTACCTCGAACATGGAATCCAACAGGAATAGAACAAGATACTGAATCGACGACTTTACCATTGCCCACATATTTTGAGAGTGAAAATGATATACAAGCAGGAAAATTGATCCCTAAATTGCGTTGGATGGGATATGATGAGACGCCTTTACCTGGCTGGATGCTGAATTGGCAGGGTTATAGTAATTTTTATAGGGTCAATTATCTTGCCAAGGGGAAGGGAAAGACATCTCAAAACCACACAGTTGAGGTTGAGGGATTGGTTATGAGAATAATTAGGTAAGTTGTTCTAAGCTTTCAAAAGATGGAAAGAAAAAAGGGCTGCTTTTTAGCAGCCCCTTTTTTCTTCGCTAACCTAAATTTAACCTGGCGATTACCTCCAGATCCAGTCGCCCTTCAGCTTGATATCCCGCTTGTCCTCAAAGAAGAGGACCTCGTTGCCATCGAATTCGCCAAAAGGCACATACCAGAGTTTGAGATCCACGTTCATGGTATCTGATACGAGTTCCCTCCAAGGCTTTCCGTCCTTGGTGGTCTTTATGATGGGGTAGGGGATCTCAAAGGTCTCTTCCACCTTTCTCAAGGGCGGAAGGCTGGTCTCCCGGAGGAGTCCGCTCTTCTCATATGGGCCGCGGCCCATCTCCCTACTCCTGCCCATGCGGCCTGGGTGGGGCATATAGATACGCTGCTCGTTGAAGACTACCTTTTCCTTGCCGTTCTTGTCCTTGATTGTGCCGGTCACGTCCAGGACCAGTCTGTTTGGAGTGGGTCACCCGTCGGGGATGACATGGCCAGCCTTGTTGAACATCCCGATTTTTACGACAGCCATCGGGATTACGCCCTCAGCCTTGTTCTTCCTCCAGTAGTATGCCATGGACTCAACATCCACATCGAGTGCCATCTTGCGCATCTTTTCATCCCTGTAGGCCTGCATGTCGTGGCCTAGGCCGGATTTTTCCATATGGCACTCCTGACAGGTCTCTGTGCCCCCGTCAGGTATGTAGGCAAAGAGATAGCTGCCATAGAGAGTGGCACACTGTGATGGATGATCTAGCTCGAAGTTGGGGCCTGTTCCGTGGCACTGGCCGCAGAATATGGACTCATCCAGTGCAGGGGCCTTTGCCATCTTGTTGAAGTCGGGATGGTCGTGCTCGCCATCCTGGGAGCCGTAAACGGTGTCCGGCTGTGGATAGCCATCTGCCCACTTGTGGATGAGCGCCTTCTTGTTGTGGCATACCATACAGCCTATGTTCAGGCTCTCGATCTTCTCTTCCAGTTCATCGGCCAGGTCATCGTTGCCCTCTTTGTTGGCCTTTTGCCATGCCCGGATGGTTGCTACAATCTCGCGGGCCACGTCGTCTGTTGCCTCATCAAGCTGTGGCAGGTGGCACTTTGCACAGAACATCAGATTCTCCACGGTGATGTCCTCATCCTTCTTGACGCCTGAGAAGGGAAACCTCTTGAGGCCCTTGTCGATGGCTGTGAGGATGGTGGGAGCAGTTCTGGGGGTTCCGAGGATGGAACGGGCATGCAGCGAGTTCTCCCACTGATCGTAGATCTCTTCGTGGCACTCTGCACAGGATTCAGAGTTGTACCGTTCTGCAAGCTCTGCCATTGTCTTGGCCTTTGGGGGAGGTGCCGTCTTTGGCCCTCCTGCCCCAAAGGCTGGAATCGTCCAGGCCATGACAGCTGCGCACAGACACCCGATTCCGAGTTTTTGCCTTAACCTCTTGATCATACAATCTCCTCCTGATGTGATAGATTTTCTCGTGAATATGGTGAAATCACGAGTTAAATGGCATGGTAGAGCAATAATTTTGAATATTGATCCATCATTTAATTTAAGATGCTGCCTTCGGAATGAATGACCATTTCCGGACAAGGATACAATACCAGACAAAAAAAGCAATAATGGATCGATATCGAATCGAGAATTTCTATCTTGAATATTGAGTTCATTATTTTTTAGAAGGCTAAACAATAACATCTGATATCAAGAGCCATGCGGAGGCCAGCCGCTCCCCATGCGGTCAAAATACCAGGCGGGCTTATGGGCCCTGACTTAAAGGGCCCGAGTGCCGCAAACTCCTTTTTTCTTGAACTGGCCCTGTAATTGGATTAATTTTCATCTTTCGAAGATTTTTCGCTGCCTGTGACCTTCCTTGAAAGACACCTGAAGAGCGTTCTTAAGAATT
>Ga0256914_1004467_pt1 | contig 10503 bp, 8 predicted proteins | sample HulkmetaG_FD_191571 | JGI IMG/M metagenome (GOLD analysis project Ga0256914, IMG submission 191571) | Hydrothermal chimney microbial communities from Main Endeavour vent field at the Juan de Fuca Ridge, Pacific Ocean - Hulk | ecosystem: Environmental > Aquatic > Marine > Hydrothermal vents ...
AGGGATACTTTCAGGCGTTATTTCCCTGAACATGGAATGGAGGTTTTCGTTCGCTATATCGATCCAAGCTATATTGTACGCAGTGTACCCGCCAACGTGGATGACAGGCTCTATTGTGCCAACCTCGGCCAAAATGCCGTACATGCGGCAGTTGCAGGCAAGACCGCTATGCTGGTGAGCAGATGGAACGGACGGTATGTCCATGTACCCATACAGGCGGCCATTAAGCGCAGAAAGCAGGTGAATATAAAATCAGGATTGTGGCAAAGTGTGCTTGAATCCACAGGGCAGTCGTCACTGAAAAATCCGTCTTAGACGTTAATAACAATTCAATTTAAAGGAGATGGTCATGAACAGGTTCATAAGCATGAGTTGGGTGGTCATGCTTTTGGTGGCGGCTCTATGTTTGTTGAGCTGCAGCTCTCCCGAAGAAAAGCGGGAAAAGCATTTCAAAAGGGCAACGAAGTACATGGAACAGGAAAAGTTCCGTGAGGCTGTAATAGAGTTTAAGAACGTGGTTCAAATAGATCCGCAATTTTCTCCAGGTTATTACCAGATGGCTTTGGCTTACTTGGAGCTTGGAGATGGCCGTGCTGCATTCTCCAATTTTCAAAAAGCAGTAGATGCAGATCCCAACAACGTTGAAGCAAGGTTGAAGTTGGCTCAACTTCTATTGCTGGCAAAGCAGCTGGACCAGGTCAAAAAGCATTTGGACCAGCTTTTGTCACAATCTCCCGACAACATGGATGTCCATCTCCTCCACGGAGGCTATCTTCTGGAAAAGGGGGATGCCAATGGAGCCCTTGAGGCTTTCAGGAAAGCTGTCCAGATTTCTCCTGACAATCACAGGCCCTATCTTGCCTTGGCCGCATTGTACAGCAAAATGGGCAATGCCAAAGAGGCTGAAAAGATGCTACGGAAGGCCGTTTCTTTGAGCAAAAAGGGAACAGCAAAGACCAGGTCGATGCTTGCCCTGGCTTCCTTATATGAACAATCCCACAAAATAGACAAAGCGGAAAGGGAAATACGTCTGCTGATTGAGGAAAATCCAGACCAGGTGGAGGCAATTCTTGCCCTGGCTGCTTTTTATGCCAGAAATAACCGTATGGACAAGGCCAAAGAAGTGCTCAGCTTTGCCATGAAGAAGTTTCCCAACAAACCTGGTCCATATGTATTGATGTCTGAATTTTTGGTCAAGGAAGGAGATGTCGAGCAGGCAATTGGCGTGCTGGATGAAGCCCTCAAGCTCATGCCAGAAGATCCCAAGATCAAGGCAAAATTGGCAAACTTGAAATTTGAAACAGGGGACACTGAAACTGCCCAAAAACTGGTGGACGAAGCCTTGAAGCTCTATCCCTATGAGTCGACTGCATTGAAGGTCAAGGCCAAGCTACTCATCTCTAAAGGAGAGACAAAGAAAGCCGTATCCATTTTAGACGATCTACACAAAGCCTACCCCGACAACTTGGAAATACTCTTTTACAGGGCGTTGGCCTATCTCAAAGAGGGCAGGCTGAGCCGTGCTCAAAATGATCTCGAAAGCCTTGTGATACGGGCACCAGGCTTTGTAAAAGCGAGACTGCTGCTTGCGGAAACGCTTCTCAAGCAGAGAAAGGCGGAAAATGTTATACAACACACCCAATTCATTTTGAAAAGAATCCCAAATAATGTCGAAGCCCTAACTCTGCAGGGAGCTGCAAGGGCAATGCTGAGAGAGTTCGATATTGCTGAAAAGGAGTTGCTCAAAGCCTTAAAAAATGATCCTCATGCATTGTCGGCAAAATTTATCCTTGCACGCATATGGCTGGCCAAAAAGGAAAACGACAAGGCCGAAAAAGCCCTCTTGGAAATCCTTGAAAAAGATCCGAGTAACTTACCCGCCATTCGTACCATCGTTTCTGCATATCTTGCCAACAAAAAAATGGCAGAAGCGTTTGCCTTGTGTACAAGGCTTCTTGAAAAAGATCCTAAAAATCCCATGTTGTATATGATTCAAGGAAAGCTGTTTGCCATTTCGAAAAATGAGGAAAAAGCTATAGAATCATTCAAGGCTGCAATGGAAATAGAGCCTCAATTGATCGAGCCCTATGTGGCATTGGCACAACTCTATCTCAAGACAGGTAAGCTCGAAAAGGCGCTTGCAGAATATAAAAAACTTGTTGAAAAACAGCCGTCGCTAGCTTTTGCATATGTAACAATGGGAGCTATAGAGGAAAAATTGGGAAGATTTGATGAGGCTGAAAAATCTTATCTCATGGCACTGGAATATAAGACCGACTTTGCCCCAGCTGCCAACAACTTAGCGTGGCTGCTTTTGAAAAAAGGTGATCTCGAGCGTGCGGTGATCTATGCAAGAAACGCCAAGCAGGCGTCTCCAGGGCAGCCAGCCATACTCGACACCCTTGGATGGATACTTGTAAAGAGGGGAAGCTATGAGTTGGCGCTCTCCAATCTGGATTCCGCAGTTGAAAAGTGGCCTGACAATCCTACTATAAGATATCATCTTGCCGTGGCTTTAAAGGCCTTGGGGAAAAAAGAACAGGCTGTAACCGAACTAAAAAGGGCTTTGACAACAAAGGACGATTTCCCCGAACGTGCAGAAGCCCAGCAATTGTTAAATGAGCTGTCTTGACCTAAGAGACTTAACCAAAAGTGAATTGGAAAAATGGGTACAAGATCTAGGCTTACCCAGGTTCAGGGCAAATCAGATTTTCAGGTGGGTGTGGACTCCCGGTATATATTCCTTTGATCAGATGACCAACTTGTCCAAGGTGTTGAGGTCTGAAATCGGAAAAAAGGCGTGCATAGGCTTACTCAGGAAACTAGATGTTCAGGCCTCCAAGGATGGCACCATTAAGTTTGCTTGGCTACTGAAAGATGGTCATATTGTCGAAAGCGTATTGATTCCTGAACGAAACCATTACACCTTGTGTCTCTCCACACAGGTAGGCTGTGCCATGGGGTGTGTCTTTTGCCATACTGCAAAGATGGGTTTTAAGCGTAATCTTACGTCTGGTGAAATTGCAACTCAGGCACTTGCGGCCTTAGAGCATTCTTCGGTAGGGTCTGAAATGAAAAATTTGGTCTTCATGGGAATGGGAGAACCTCTGGCCAACTATGAGAACTTGATCAACGCCCTCCAAATTTTGACGGACGATCATGGCCTCAATTTCTCTTGGCGAAGAATTACGGTTTCAACTTGTGGTCTTGTACCCCAAATGCTCCGTCTGGGCCAAGAGACAAATGCTGGACTTGCTGTTTCTCTTCATGCACCAGACGATGAATTGAGATCCAGGCTTATGCCAGTGAATAAGAGATTTCCCCTGAACGAGCTCATTGAAGGATGCAGGAGATATCCGCTTTCCAAGAGGAGACGTATCACTTTTGAATATATCCTTCTGGGAGGAATCAACGACTCCATTGATCACGCCAGAAGATTGGCAAAACTGCTAAGAGGAATTCGTTCCAAGATCAACTTGATACCGTACAATCACAGCCCAGATCTACCCTTTAAATCACCTGCATCATCAGATGTTGAGGCCTTTCGGAAGGAACTTTTGCGCCACAATTACACAGCGATCGTACGAAAGAGCAAAGGTACGGATATAAAAGCGGCATGTGGCCAGCTCTATGCAGAACATTGCAGGCCTGAGCAAGCTGCCTGCGCTTCCATTTCGTAAGAAAACGACCTATATTGAACCCATGAAGAAGATATTGGTATATCCAGATGAAATTTTACGCACTGAAGCTAAGCCTGTGGAAAATATCGACGGCGAGCTCCAAAAACTAATCGATGACATGGCCGAAACTATGTACAAAGCCAAGGGTGTGGGGCTTGCCGCCAATCAAGTCGGAGTCTTGAAAAGGCTTTTTGTTATGGACATCAGCCAGGGCGAAAATGGGGAAAGGGGTGAATTGGTAGTGCTTATAAATCCCAGGATAATTGGAACCGAAGGCCAAGATGTTATGGAGGAAGGCTGTCTCAGCGTACCCGGTTTCAGTGCAAAATTGAAACGTCCTGCAGTTGTATGCGTCAAGGCCTTGGACAGGGAAGGCAATGAGATCGAGCTTGAAGGGAAGGGCTTGTTTGCCAGGTGTGTCTTGCATGAACTGGATCATCTGGACGGGATATGTTTTGTGGATAGGCTGAGTCCCATTAAAAAGGCCATGTTCCGTAAGCGTTGGCAGAAAATCAAGGCTGAACAGGAACCGAAGGTGTGATTATGGCCAGGCCATGGAAAATCGTATTCATGGGCACCCCGGAGTTTGCGGTACCTAGCCTTAAAAAATTATTGTCGAGCCCGGACAGGGTAGTCGCCGTGGTGACGCAGCCAGACCGTCCAAGAGGTAGGGGCCGTAGACTCCAGCCTTCGCCTGTTAAGAAGGTAGCGGAACAGGCAGGGATCGAAGTTTTGCAGCCCGAAAGAGCTTCGTCCCCGGAGTTCATTGAAAAAATCCGCGCTTATGCGCCTGATTTGCTGGTCGTTGCTGCCTATGGCCAAATACTCAAGCAGGAATTGCTTGATGTTCCGAAGATCATGCCCATCAATGTTCACGGTTCCCTTTTACCCAAATACCGAGGTGCTGCACCAATTCAGTGGGCCATTTTAAATGGAGAAAAGGAGACTGGCATAACCATCATGAAAATGGATGCTGGCATGGATACCGGTCCTATTCTTCTTCAAAAGGCGATTCCCATAGGAGACGAGGAGACCTTTGGCGAGTTGTATGAGCGCATGGCACACCTGGGGGCAGAACTCCTTCTCAAGGCCATAACCGGGCTAAAAAATGGAGAAATCTCACCCGTGCCCCAGCCTGAAGAGGGGGTGAGTTATGCCCCATTCATAACGAAGGAGATGTGCCTCATAGACTGGTCCAAATCTGCCCGGGAGTTGAACTGCCTGGTGAGAGCGCTTGATCCTGCTCCTGGCGCATACACCTTCCTTCACGGCAAGAGGTTGAGACTTTACAGACCTTTTCTGCTATCTGGTGGCAGCAGTAATGGGACCGAAAAGCCGGGTACCGTGGTCAGCGCAGCACCTAATGGTCTGGTTGTTGCCACGGGGCATGGATTGTTGGGGTTTAGGGAAGTGCAGTTGGCTGGCAAAAAAAGGATGGATATATCGTCGTTCATACAAGGCAAAAAAATAGAACCTGGTACGATCTTGGGAGAGGAACCCCCTGACTAAACGGAAACCACATAGAGTTGATGCCCGTAAAATGGCCGTTGAATGCCTGATAGTTTGGGAAAGACAAAAGCCGGATAGACGTCTTCCCCTTGACACCCTGGCATCTGACTTTTTGGACCGAGTCAACATGTCCAACGTTGAAAGGCGTTTTTTCTGGCAACTGGTTGTCGGTTGCGTAAGATGGCTTTTGCTGCTTGATTACCATATTGGACTGCACCTAACGGATTCCAAGTCCAGCCTACCGCTTTTGGTTAGAAATTGGCTTAGAATAGGAACCTATCAATTACTCTTCTTGGAGAAAGTCCCTCCTTCAGCAGCTGTGAATGAGACAGTAAAAGGTCTCAAGAAATCCAAGGCCCGGTGGGCTGCGGGGCTTGCAAACGCGGTTTTGAGGAAGATAGCGGCTACCAGGGAGGAAATGGGTATGGAGGCAGCCAGAAGAATACCCATTGCCTTACATTCTGCAGAAAAGAGAATCTCCATCGAAACGTCCCATCCTGAATGGATGGTGAAGCGCTGGATGTGGCACTATGGCCAAAAAAGAACTCAACTTTTGTGCATTGCCAACAATTCAAAGCCGCCTCTTACATTACGGACAAATACGCTAAAGTGTACAAGGGACGAATTGATTGCCTTGCTGAATAAGGAAAATCTTCGGCCTAGACCTGGCATGATGAGTCTGGAAGCCGTGATATTAGAGGGTAGCAACATTGGTATAACGGAACTTCCAGGATTTTCAGAGGGGCTTTTTCAGGTCCAAGATGAATCATCACAGCTAGTGTCGCACATTTTGGGGCCTCAACCAGGCGAAAAAGTTCTCGATCTGTGTGCTGGGCTGGGGGGAAAAACCACCCACATGGCGGCTTTGATGAAAAACCAGGGTACGATAATAGCCACTGACACAAACAGCAAGCGGCTGGCATTGCTTGGGGAAAATTGCAAAAGGCTGGGTGTCAAAAATGTATCAATCAGGAAACCAAGTGATATCAAGAAAGAAACTAATTTTGACAAGATATTGGTGGATGCGCCTTGTACAGGCACCGGAGTCATAAGGCGCCATCCAGATATAAAATGGAACCGATCTCCCCAATCCATTGATCGTATGGTACGCATTCAACGAGCTTTACTGAAGCAGGCAGCAGGGTTGCTGAGACCTGGGGGGGCATTAGCCTATTCTGTTTGCTCGATTGAGCCTGAGGAAGGGCGGTACATGATAGAAAACTTTATCAAGGAATCGAAGGTCAAATGGCATGTGGTTTCAATAGATGAGATATTGCCTAGAATTGAAAAGGGCCCGTTTCTGGAATTTCTTCCCCAGTTGAAGGGCCCTGACGGCTTTTTTGCTGCGTTAATGAAAAAGCAAGGTTAGCTAACAGCCGCCTCAAAGGCTCTTTTGAAGCCTGCTCTAGACCGTTCTATGACATCATCGTCGACGCAGAAGGCAACCCTAAAGTGTCCTGGACAGCCAAACCCTGAACCAGGTACTGTCAGAATCAATTCTTCCTGAAGAAGCCTCACAAATTTGGTGTCATCCTCAATGGGAGATTTGGGAAAGAAATAGAAGGCACCTTCTGGCATAACAAAGTCATATCCCGCATCTTTTAATATTGAAGCAAATAGGTTCCTCCTTCGTTCATATATGGATACATCGACGCTTTCTCCCACCACTTCGGCTACCACCCTCTGCATAAGGGCAGGCGCATTCACAAAGCCTAGTATTCTGTTGGCCAAAATCAACGCTCCCAACAGCCGTGCCTTGTCTGAGATTTCCGGGTGGACTGCAACATATCCAATACGTTCCCCAGGAATGGAAAGATCTTTAGAAAAAGAAGTGGTCACAATAGATTCTTTATACATGGACAAGACGGGGGGAACCTCAGCTTCTGAAAACGTCAAGCGGCGGTATGGTTCATCCGAAACCAAATAGATCGGTGTGCCGACTTCTTGGGATTTCTTTTGGAGAATGTGTGCAAGATCCTGAAGCTGTTCGCCGGAATATACTACTCCGGTTGGATTGTTTGGAGAATTTATGAGAACTGCCTTGGTGTTGGGTGTGATCGCCTTTTCAATGGCCCGTATGTTCAGGGAGAAATCGCCATTTGAAGGGACTGTAACCAACTTGCCTCCATGATTGTCAACATAAAAGCCATATTCCACAAAAAAAGGACTGGGTGTTATCACTTCTTCACCGGGATTCAAAAGGGCCTTGAAAATTATATTGAGGCCTCCAGCCGCACCGCATGTCATGACTATTTCGTCTGCCGAGGCTTGGACTCCATGATCCTGTTCCACTTGTGAAGCTATTTTGGCCCTTACTTGCGGGAAGCCAGCGTTAGGCATGTAACTGTGAACTGCTGGCGACCTGTCTGAAGCTGCCTTTTCCAGGGCTATTTGAAATGTATCCGGTGGAGACAAGTCAGGGTTGCCCAAACTGAAGTCACAAACCTTTTCTGCTCCATGCTCCTGTTTGAGCCTAGCGCCTTCTTCAAACATTTTGCGTATCCAAGATGCCCGTTCCATGAAGTGTATCATCTTATCTGCTATTCCCTGGCAGCGTTCTGTGGCCATTTTTTTCCTCCGATAGCTAGTGTGATAGATCTTTCTTAATACCTACTAGTCACGGCCTAGTCAAACAGTTTGGTCATGACGTGGATCTCTTTTTGGATTATATTGTTTTCATGAGCATTCAGATTGCACCGTCAATACTTTCAGCAGATTTCGCCAAACTTGGAGAAGAAGTACAGGCTGTGGAAGGGGCTGGGGCCGACATAATCCATGTAGATGTGATGGATGGGCACTTTGTTCCCAATATCACAATAGGGCCACTTGTGGTCAGGGCCTTGAAGCCAATGGTCTCCCTTCCGCTAGATGTCCACTTGATGATCGAGAATCCTGATCTCTATATAAAGGATTTTGCCGAGGCTGGTGCCTCTTTCATAACGGTTCACGTAGAGGCGTGCACACACCTTCACCGGACTGTCCAACTAATCAAATCCTTAGGGGTGAAGGCCGGAGCAGTGCTGAATCCTGCTACTCCTCTGGAAACACTGGAATACATTTTGGAGGATTTGGACCTTGTGCTGATAATGAGTGTTAATCCAGGCTTTGGTGGGCAGGATTTTATTCCCTCCTCCCTCAAAAAGATCAGTAGGCTCCGCAAAATGATCGACGATATTGGAGCGCCAGTATTGATAGAGGTTGATGGCGGAATAAACGTACACACCATCAGCGAAGTAGTTCAAGCTGGAGCTGATATATGCGTGGCTGGTTCAGCAGTTTTTGGTAAGGCTGATTACTGCAATGCTATCTCTGAGCTTCGCAACAAGGCCAAACCGGGAATTGCGATATGACAACATGATCGAAAACAACAAAGGGACGCCACAAGGCGCCCCTTTGAGCAAAATCTGAGTGTCAGTAGCTGTTATTAGCAGCCTTCAACCTTCTTTTTGGCAGCTTTTACTTTCACTTTCATTCCAGCTTTGAATTTTTCAGCCTTTTTGCCACAGTCCAAGGTTACTGTGGTGCCTTCCACGGCTTTTACCTCGCAGGTAGCCTTTTTGGCAGCCATGCTGACACTGGCAACGCTCAAAGAAAAGACCATGGCCAAACAGATTGATGCTAATTTTTTGCTCATTTTTACTCCTCCTTATCTCTTTATGGAATTAAGCAATTAAATTTCTTACACCTCTAGCCGGAAACCTATGTTAGTATTTTCACCTTGTCAAGGGCGATTTGACGTTGTGGAGGCCATTTTGACCACTATTTTACCCAATGCTTTGTTGTAAAGATTATAAAATGGCTTATACTAAATTTTTTGAGCTTACCGATAAAATGAATAGGCGGCAATGAAAACGCAACCAAGGTGTTGATGTGGCCTGGGATTTGCGTTGAGCTAAGGCGATGTTTGAAATCGAAGCCCAGAAACAGATCTGTAAAGTGACTTTGCAAGCCGATTTGGATACCCAAGCCAAGCAGACTAGGATACTGCGTGATTTGGCAGTGAAGCTGAATGCTGCATTTGCCAGGACGCAGGATTTGGAAGAAATATTGCTTGCAGTGCTGGTAGGCATCACTTCTGGTGATGGGCTGGGTTTCAACAGGGCATGCCTCATCAAGGCGGATTCGAACACCCATTGCTTGACAGGTATTTGCGGTCTTGGACCTGCGGATCAAGAAGAGGCCTTTCAGATCTGGAATGAAATAACCACTAATCATTTGAACATATTTGATATTTTGGAATCCTTGAGAAAAGGGTTTTACGAATCTCCACATCCCTCCAACGAGTTGGCAAAGAAAATAAATGTCTCGTTGGCTGATTATAACCACGTGTTGGTTCGATCTGTGAAAGAGCGCCGCGCCTTGGTGTTGGATAAAACATGTACAGAGCCAGGTGCCAAGGAGTTGTTGAGCCTTCTCGGCACGGATCAAGTGGCCGTTGCTCCACTAATTGGAGATGAAAAAGATCCATTTGGGGTGATAATAGCTGACAATTTTGTGTCCAAGAAGCCGATCACACAGGAAGATTTACAGATAGTGGAGCTGTTTGCCGAGTTCGCTTCATTGGCAGTAAACAAGGCAAAGATGATGGACGCGCTGGAGCGGCAGGTTCAGGAATTAAATGAACTGAACAAAGAATTGGAAGAGAAGAAGCACCTGTTAGTGCAGGTTGAGAAGCAGGCGGCACTGGGCCAGATGGCAGACCAACTGGTGCACAGTATCCGTAACCCCGTCACCACGATTGGCGGAACAGCGAGATATCTATACAACCGGCTTGAAAAGCCAATTCTAAAAGAAAAGGCGGAAATCTTGATGCGAGAATGCCGCAGGCTCGAAAAGGTGCTTCGCCAAATGGAGGATTTTTCGGTTGATATTGCCTTGAATAAAGAGGCGGTGAGGATTACCCCCTTGGTTATACGATCACTTGCCCTTTTGAGAAATGAAATGGATTCTCATGGCATAAAATTAACCACAGTGCTGCCAGACTACGAACTTATGGTCTTTGCAGACAGGCTTAAGCTGCAAGAGGCGGTGGTGAATCTTTTGAAAAATTCGATAGAGGCCATGCCTGAAGGTGGGCTACTTACTGTCTCTTTGGCCAAAGACAACGGAAACGTCCAAATAAAGATCGTCGACACCGGCCTTGGTATGGCCAGGGCACACCTTCATAGGGCAGATCAACCCTTTTTCACCACCAAGACACAGTCCATGGGGCTTGGATTGAGCTTGGCAAAACGCACGATTGAAAAGCATGGGGGAACACTCACCCTGTCTCGCAACAAAGTGGGTGGCACTGCTGTTAGCATAACTCTGCCCC
>Ga0256914_1004468_pt1 | contig 10502 bp, 11 predicted proteins | sample HulkmetaG_FD_191571 | JGI IMG/M metagenome (GOLD analysis project Ga0256914, IMG submission 191571) | Hydrothermal chimney microbial communities from Main Endeavour vent field at the Juan de Fuca Ridge, Pacific Ocean - Hulk | ecosystem: Environmental > Aquatic > Marine > Hydrothermal vents ...
TTTAAAAAAGCTCGTATATAAATTTGTTGATGTAGGATTAATTGTATTTTTTATTTTTAAAATATGTTGTTTAAAATTTTCTTTATTTCTTATATGACTTGTATTTAATAAATCTAATTTTTTTTGAAATAAATTATCTTTATTTTCTTTTACTTTTATTTTTATAGAACCTGCACCTCTTCTACTTCTCGAACCCAATGCACCAAAGAAATTTAAAAAGATAAGAGAATCAATAGCCTCTTCAAATAGTTTTTCATCATAGGAAGAAAGAATTAAATCAAAAGTTAAAGATTTAAAATAATATCTTTCATCTTTCTCTTTTTCCATAAAAATTGGATAAAAGTTATATTTAATACCTCTATAATTATTAATTTCATTAATTAAATAGCTATAATTTTCTTTCATTTCTTTTCTATTAGAAACTCTTATATTTACTTTACTCCTCCTCTCCGTACTCCCAAAAATATCACTTTCAGCCTTTTTAAGACTCTCTATATCACTATTCCCATTAATAGCCCTCCACCAAAATCTCATTGCTCCTTTGATAGAAGCCGGTCTAAGTTCTGGAGTTTTGCTATCCGCTCCATACATAAACATCGGTGTAACAGTTTCACATTCAAATACAATTTTCTCCATCCATTCATCCTTTACACAAAACAGTATTCATAATAGGCACATTTATCACATTTTTTTTCAAGTATGGGTTTTGGCGGGTAGGGTGTGGATATCAGTTTTTCTATATCCTTTATTATCCTTTTCAATCTCTCCTCCTTTTTTTTGTCCAATACAAGTTCAAATCTCTTTTTATCTTGACGATTTTTTTCAAAAACTTCAAGTCTTCCTTTTTTTATAACACCTTTTTGCTTTAGGCGGTACAGATAGAAAAGGAGTTGCCATTTTCCAGATTCGAGATGACTGTCTGACTTTTTGATCTCTATGACATACTCTTTTGTGATCCTATCTACGCTAAAACGGCTGAATCTGACCTCTTTGACTCTTTTTCTGTGGATTTTGTGCAAAGTTTTTCCGATTTTTACTTTTTGACTGTTGTATTCCATATTGAGACGGTTGGCATAGAGCCAACATTGAGTTTTGCAATGAAAAAAATAGTTGATCAAAGTACCGTTAACCATCAAAATATCCCCTGCAAAATCCGCCTCCAAGAGCGTTTTTTTCTCCAAGTCCCGATGACAAAGCCATAAAGGCGAGTTTTTGGCTGAGTTCGTCGTCTTTTGGTACGATATAAAATTTATTGCCAAAAAGTCTAAACTCTTTTTCGTTTTTATGATAAAAGATACTCAAAGGTTTTTGGTTTTTTATCTGTATCATCTCTATAAAATTTTTGCATTTGGGTATCTTTTGCCCATAAAAATCTTCATATTTTTTGATCAGGTTGTTATGCAGATTGTCTATTAGATATTCGAGTCCGATTTCACTTTCAAATGTCCATTGTTTTGGTTTGGAGTTTTTTTGGGTGTAGGTAACTATGACTGGATTTATGCTAAGGAGTGATTTTATGGGTTTTTGTGAAACTTTTTTGATAGATATCTCTTCTATCTTGAAAAATCTGTCCTCATAGTCAAAAAGCACCTGTAAAAGTTTTGTAGCTGTCTTTTCATCTGCCGTTTTAAATAAAAATTCGTTTTTTCCTTTTGGATATATGCCGTTTGAAGATATCTTTAAAAAATTACTGAAAACATAATATTTAAAGGAGTTTCTTTTATGAAGCTCTTTTAATGAGGTTTTGCAGAGTGAAGATGAGATCACTTTGGAAAGAGGTTCAAGACTTCTTTTATAATCTATTTCATATTTTAAAAGAAGAGTTATATTTATCTCAAAGTAGTGCATTGGCATAGTCCGTTTTTTTAAAATATTATAGTAAAAGATAAATTAAATTTGTTTAAATCCAAGAAATATTTTCCAAAAATTTGATTGATCTTATAAAGCTCTCGGTCATTTAATGCACCTGCTCTTTATACTTTGCTGTGACCAAACATCACTAAAACGGTAATTTTAATGTTATAATAACAAGAGCCTTTGATGCATTTGAAAATTGCGAAAGAGAAAGGTAAAAATCGAATAGAAAAAGGTTAGCGCTATGGAAAATTTTTCACTTTTTGATATTGCCGTTGTAGTTTTGATCCTGCTTTTGGGGTTAAAAGGTATATTTAGAGGATTTATAAAAGAGTCTTTTTCTCTGATAGGTTTGGTAGGCGGTATATTTGTGGCTTCAAGATATGGTGATATGGTTGGTAATACAATAGATCAAAGTTTTTATCATTTTCAAAATCATTCAGCACTCTCACTTGTCGGTTTTTTGGTTGTACTTGCTCTTTTTTGGCTGGTAGCCGTGTTTTTAGGAACTCTTTTTTCAGGATTTGCCAATTCCGGCAGTATGAGCATAATACAGCAGATATTGGGTTTTGTTGTGGGTGTAGTAAAAGTATTTTTGATTTTTTCAATTATATTTTATATACTTGCAAATATAGAGATTATAAAAAGCAATCTTGAAAAATATGTTTCAAAAAGTGCAATCTATCCCTATTTTATGAAAACCGGAGCTTATATCGTAAAGATAAAACCTCTCAAAGAAGAGAAAGAAGAGACAAAAAGTACAATAACAAAAGAAACAAAGAAAGAGAGTAATTCCACCCAGACTGCCGATACTCACCAATAATTTACGGAACATTGCTATGAAAAAGATAGAAAATGTGAGTTATGATGCTCTTTTGGAAGAATTTAAAAAACTTTTAAAAACAAATAATCTAAAATTCACAAGACAAAGAGAGGTGATCTTGAAAGTACTCTATTCAAACAGTGATCATTTCAGTCCGGAGACTCTTCACTCTTTGATAAAACAGAAGTATCCGAAACTGAATGTAGGTATAGCTACTATCTATAGAACTCTGAATCTTTTGGAGGAGAACGGTATAGTAACTTCTATCTCTTTTGGTGTGCAGGGTAAAAAGTATGAACTTGGAAACAAACCTCACCATGATCATATGATCTGTACCGAATGCGGAAGTATAATAGAGTTTGAAGATGAGATAATAGAAAAAAGACAGTATGAGATTGCCAAAAAGTATGATTTTTTGATCAAAGATCATCTTATGCAGCTTTTTGGTGTATGCAAAGAGTGTCAAAACAGATTGAAAAAGGATAAACAGGTTGATATTTGATAATCAGTATGAACAGCAAAGAATAGCAAAAGCGCAACAGTTAAAAGAGTTGGGTCATAACCCTTACAGACACAATGTCAAAAGAGATTCGACAACGACGGAGTTTTTAAAAACTTATGAATATGTAAAAAAAGAGGATGAGAAAAAAGATCCTTCAAAAAGCAATACCGTATGCGGAAGGATAAAATTTCTAAGACACATGGGTAAAGCCGCTTTTTTGAAGATAGAAGATGAAAGCGGAATTTTGCAGGTTTATATGAACAGAGATGCCATTGGTGCGGACTGGTTCAAAAGTGTAAAAAAACTTGTTGAAGTAGGAGACATCATCTGTGCTACGGGATATCCTTTTGTTACAAAAACCGGTGAACTCTCCCTCCACGCTTCCCATATAGAGATAGTTACAAAGGCCGTAAAACCTCTTCCCGAAAAGTTCCACGGACTTCAAGACAAAGAGTTAAGATACAGACAGAGATATCTTGATATGATCATGAATCCCGATGTCAAAAGAACTTTTAAGATAAGAAGTCAGATAGTAAGTGTTTTGAGAAGGTTTTTTGAAGAGAGGGGATTTTTGGAGGTGGAAACTCCTATGATGCACCCTATCGCCGGAGGAGCCAATGCAAAACCTTTCATAACCCATCATAACGCTTTGGATATAGAGAGGTATCTCAGAATTGCTCCCGAACTTTATCTAAAAAGGCTTGTTGTAGGTGGTTTTGAAGCTGTATTTGAGATGAACAGAAACTTTAGAAACGAAGGGATGGATCAGACTCACAATCCCGAGTTTACGATGCTTGAATACTATTGGGCATACCATACCTACGAAGATTTGATGAAACTTACAGAAGAGCTTTTTGAAGTGCTTCTTGTAAATCTGGATCTCCCTTCCAAACTTCCTTACGGAGAGATGGAGTTGGATATGAGTACTCCTTTTAGAAAAATCAAATTTTTTGATTCTATCGTGGAGATAGGGGGAGTTCCAAAAGAGATCCTCTATGAGAGAGAAAAGATTTTGGCGTATCTGAAAGAAAATGATTTTGATGTGGATGAAAATGCCTCTCTTGCAGCTCTTCAAACGGAGCTTTTTGATGAGTTTGTAGAGGCAAAACTTATAAATCCGACTTTTATCACCCACTATCCCATAGCTATAAGCCCTCTTGCAAGAAGAAGCGAGGATGATCCGGATATCGCAGAGAGATTTGAATTTTTTGTAGCGGGACAGGAGATAGCAAACGGATTTAACGAATTAAATGATCCTCTCGATCAGTATGAAAGATTTAAAGCTCAGATAGAGGCAAAAAATCAGGGAGATGAAGAGGCGCATGATATGGATGAGGATTTTATCCATGCTCTTGGATACGGTATGCCTCCGACAGCCGGAGAGGGTATCGGTATAGACAGGCTTACGATGCTTTTTTCAAATCAACACTCTATCAGAGATGTTATTTTATTTCCGGCTATGAAACCTCTAAACAAAGAAAAATCAGACAAGGAAGAGAAATAGATGAGTTTTTTAAAAAAAAGTGATTTGGCAGTTTATCAGATAATCGAAAAAGAGTTGGAAAGAGAGACGAATCATCTTGAGATGATTGCAAGTGAAAACTTTACCTCTCCTGCTGTTATGGAAGCAATGGGAAGTGTATTTACAAACAAATATGCCGAAGGTTATCCGAGAAAAAGATATTACGGCGGATGCGAATATGCCGATGAAGTAGAACAGTTGGCAATAGACAGGGTATGTAAACTTTTTGGCGTAAAATTTGCAAATGTTCAACCACATTCGGGTTCTCAGGCAAATCAGGGAGTTTATAACGCTCTTTTAAAGCCTTATGACAAGATTTTGGGGATGGATTTGAGTCATGGGGGACATCTGACCCACGGAGCAAAAGTCAGCTCTTCGGGTAAAATCTATCAGAGTTTCTTTTACGGTGTAGAGCTTGACGGAAGGATAAACTATGACAGAGTTTTGGATATCGCAAAGATAGTAAAACCAAAAATGATTATCTGCGGAGCAAGTGCATATCCAAGAGAGATCGATTTTAAAAAATTCAGAGAGATAGCCGATGAGGTCGGAGCCATACTCTTTGCCGATATAGCGCATATAGCCGGATTGGTTTGTGCAGGTGAGCATATGAGTCCGTTTCCCTACTGTGATGTTGTTACATCCACGACTCATAAGACCCTAAGAGGTCCAAGAGGCGGTATTATCATGACAAATGACGAAGATATAGCCAAAAAGATAAACAGCGCTATTTTTCCGGGCATACAGGGAGGTCCTCTTGTGCATGTGATAGCCGCAAAAGCGGTCGGTTTTGGAGAAAATCTAAAACCGGAGTGGAAAGAGTATGCCAGAAGAGTTAAAGCAAATGCCAAAGTTTTGGCCGATGTTTTGATGAAAAGAGGATATGATGTGGTAAGCGGCGGAACGGATAATCATCTGGTTCTTGTTTCGTTTTTGGATAAAAATTTCAGCGGAAAAGATGCCGATGCGGCTCTTGGAAGAGCCGGAATAACAGTCAATAAAAATACCGTTCCGGGAGAGACGAGAAGTCCGTTTGTAACAAGCGGTATCAGGATAGGTTCACCCGCTCTTACTTCAAGAGGGATGAAAGAGGCTGAATTTGAACTGATTGCCACTAAAATATGCGATGTGTTGGACGATATAGAAAATATCTCTTTGCAAGAGAAGATTTTTGAAGAGTTAAAAGAACTTGCAAACAGATTTGTTATTTACGATAGACCGACATATTAGGATATAAATGTATAATGTAGATATTTCCCTGATAAAGATGATAAAAGATCATTACTATATAAAAAAAGACAAAATTGTTAATAAAATAAGCTATAAAGGAAGACTCTTTTTTGATAAATATGAAAGAGTTGACAGTATGCTTAATTTTTCGATCATGAACAAACATGCAGAGGGTGAGATCATAGCGGCTCACTCTCTCATCTCCACACGCGACAAAGTGGAAAATATCGTATTTGACTATAACGGTAGAAATACCGAAAGATTTTGGCACAGAGCGCAGCTTCTTCTAAGAGAAGAGGGCTTTTTGAATTTTACCGCTTATGAGAGCAAAACAAAAGGACATCTTCATCTTTATATACACAAAGGTCATACCGATTTGCAAGAAGGCTATCAGATAGCAAAAATGCTCTCTATGAAACTCTCCCAAAGACTTCCACGAGAGTGGAATATGTTTCCAAATCCCGATATCCCCAAAGAATTTAATATTTTGGCACTCCCTTACAAAGTTTACCAAAAAGAGAGAGGCGCTTCCTGGGCTAAACATATGTAATCGAAAATTATAAATTTTATCATACTTCCAAAAAGCCATAAATAATAAATTTGCTCCAATTTGAAATAAATCACTGCATATAAAATTAATTTAAATTATAAGTGTTATAATACAAATATTACTATATTGTATAAGGAAAGTAAAAATGGTAAGGGTATTGTCTAAATTATTGATATTACTTGTAATATTTATGTGGAGTTTTACTCCTCTCGCGGCTGAAAATGATATTGTATGTAGATTTGATTTGAAAAATCAAAAACAAGACAGATTTCTGATTTTGTATAATCACCAGCACAGAAGATGGAAAAACAGTACTGTTTACTGGTGGTATAATCCGAAAAATCAATACTTTAATACCAATAATTCTTTAAGGGCTCTTAAAAATGCGATGAAACAGTGGGAGAGAGTCTGCGCCATAAGATTTGTTTACAAAGGATTGACAAGCAGTGATGCTTTAAATTATCATGGAAACTATCTGGTTATCGGATGGACAAACAATTCTTCCGTATTAAGAGGAGCAAGTGCCGTAACCCGTACATGGCCATACAGCAGTAGCAGAGGTTATATAACAGGAGGAGCAGTGATCTCAAGCTATCCCGCCTTTTATTATGACGGTTTGAGTCTCAGTGATTTTCAGGGAATTATGACTCATGAAATAGGTCATGTTATAGGAATAGCCCATTCTGATGTTTCCTACTCTATCATGTATGCATCTCCTTATCATGAACCCTCTTATCTTCTTACCTTGAAGCAGGATGATATCAATGCCGCAAAAACTCTCTATCCGACAAGAGGAACATCAAATACCACAACTACTGTTACAAAAAATGCCGATTATTATATCAACAAATTTTACAGTAAATACAGCCGCTATATGGGAAGAAAATATGGAAGTATCTATAACTGTTACAGATATTTCAGATGCCAGAATTTTACGACCGGCAGAGTTGTAGCGGTAAACAAAAAGAGTTATAATATATATTTTTATGATTTGGACGGATGGTATTTTTTTGGAAACGGAGAAGATGATTTGTAAATCTCTTCTCTGATTTTTTCTATAATCTTTTTTATCTCCTCATCTTTGGCAAGATTTTCAAAGTCGCCTTTTGCTCTCTCATGATAAACAGGGATGGAGAGAGAGGGAGGGGGAGAAAGTTTTGTTTTATTGCTTACAAAACTTTTTATCTCTTTTATTTCCAGTTTTGCACACTTTTTATCCAACTCTTTAACTTTATTTAATAGACTCTTTATTAAAGTAACTTTATAATTAAATTCCATTTTGATACCAGGATGGTTAAGTACAAAAAAAAGGGTATCATTTTTTTGATACATAAATAAAATGGCAGAAGATAGATGTTTGGGCAACAGCGATTTTATCTTCTCAAAACAGTAGTGTAGAGTGATTTTTTTCATGGAGGGAGTGGAAATAATATGATTAATAATTTCGTTAGAGCTTTTCATATTCTAATTATAACATTATTTTTAGGTCTGTTTTTTAACGGATGCGGTTATAAAGGCGATCCTGTTTTTATAGAGAAAAAGAGTAAATAATGAGATATGATTTGATAATTATAGGGGCGGGAATAGCAGGTTTACATGCAGCGATAAGATTTCCCCAGGATAAAAAAGTTTTGGTTATTTGTAAAGATAACTCATGGGATTGCAATACTTTTTATGCACAGGGCGGCGTAGCTGTACCGGCGGATTTGGATGATATACCTCTTCATATACAAGATACTCTAAAAGCCGGAGCCGGTCTATGCGATAAAAAAGCTGTTGAAGTACTCTGCAATGACGGTTACAAAATAGTAAACGAACTTATGGATATGGGTTTTGAATTTGACAAAGATGAAGAAGGAAAACTTCTTTATACAAAAGAGGCTGCGCACAGCAGAAACAGAATCCTCCATGCCGGAGGAGATGCAACAGGGAGATTTTTACATCTTTTTTTAATGCAAAAAAACGAATTTCCTCTTATACATCAAACGATTGTTACAGATCTTTTGATAGAGGGTGATATCTGCCATGGTGTTACGATATTTAAAGATGGAAAATTCAAAAACATCTATGCAAAAAATGTTCTGATAGCAAGTGGCGGAATCGGATCTTTGTATGAATATCATACCAACGCAAAGAGCATAAGTGCCGATTTACAGGGTATTTGTCTGGAAAAAGGGTGTGATCTTAGAGATATGGAAATGCTACAGTTTCATCCGACTGTTTTTATTCACAACAAAGGAGCAAGAAAACAGCTTCTAACCGAAGCTTTAAGAGGAGAGGGAGCATGGATCGTTGATGAAGAGGGTGAGAGATTTTTGTTTCATTATGATAAAAGAGGTGAGTTAAGTCCAAGAGACATTGTAAGCCGCTCTATGTTTGATTGGAAAAAAAAGACAAACAGAGAGATTTATCTCTCTTTTGACAACTTCAGTGAGGATTTTTTCAAAAAGAGATTTCCTACCATCTATTATCATCTGAAAGATTTGGGTTTTAATCTTCCAAAAGACAGAGTTCCCATATCTCCTGCTTTTCATTATGCAATGGGAGGTATAAAAACAGATATCAACGGTAAAGCAGAAGGAATGAAAAATCTCTATGCCGTAGGAGAGGTGGCTTCTACGAGAGTTCACGGAGCAAACAGACTTGCTAGTAACTCTTTGCTTGAGGGACTTGTCTTTTCTGTCAGAGCCGTGGATGATATATTGAAAAACAGTGTTAAGTTTGATTATAAGGAATTTCCAAAAAATGAGGAGATATTGATAAAAGAAAACGATAAAAAGTTAAAAAATGAATTGAGGGCTATTATGTGGGAATACGCCGGTATCATAAGAAGAGAGGACGGCTTAAACAAAGCTTTAAACAGAGTTAAAGAGATATTGGAAGAAGATATAGGCAAACTGTTGAGGCTTAGACTTTTAAGTTCAAAGAAAATTATAGAAAGTGCGATATTACGAAAAGAACCACTCGGTGCACACTGCATAATAAAGGATTAAAATGAGGTATATATTAATGTTGATACTTAGCTTTTCATTCTCTTTCGGTGCTGAAAAGACAATGAATTTGACTACAGAATGGATAGGAATAGCAGTAGCTGCTATATTTGTTATAGGTTACTACTTTATTGCCACTGAAGAGAGGTACGGACTAAACAAAGCAAAACCTGCGCTTTTTGTAGGTACTTTTTCTTTTATGCTTATAGGAATCTATTTTACAATAAATGGTTTGGATCCCAAAACTTTACATCATGAACTTGAAAAACTGATTTTGGAGATTGCGGAGATATTTTTCTTCCTGTTTGTCGCTATGACATATATAGAAACAATGATAGAAAGAAATATCTTTGATGTTTTAAAATATAAACTTATTTCAAAAGGTTACAGTTATAAAAAGCTTTATTGGATAACCGGAATTTTAGCTTTTTTTATATCACCTGTTGCAGATAACTTGACTACGGCTTTGATTCTTTCAACGGTTGCTTATACAATCGACAGAGAAAACAGAGCTTTTTTGGTTCCGGCGGCTATAAATATCGTCGTTGCGGCAAATGCCGGTGGCGCATGGAGTCCTTTTGGAGATATAACTACTCTGATGGCATGGACGGCAGGAAAAGGTCAGGTTATTGACTTTTTATTTTTATTTCCCGCTTCAATCTTCGGATATCTCTTGACAGCCTGGCTTTTATCAATCTATGTTCCAAAAGGTGAGCCTCATTTTGATATAAATACAACTAAAAAAGAGAAATTAAAAGCGGGAGCAAAAAATATTATATATATGGGAATAGGAACAATAGTCGTTGCAGTTTTGGGTCATCAGTTTTTTCACTTTCCTGCCATGTGGGGTATGATGTTCGGTTTGGCAGTACTGGAAATATATTCTTATCAGTTAAAACAGATAGAAGATGAGTCTTTTGATATATTTTTAAATATGAGCAAAATAGAAAACGATACTCTTTTGTTCTTTTTCGGTATCCTCTCTGCGGTAGGGGCTTTGCACTTTTTGGGATTTTTGGAGTATATTACAA
>Ga0256914_1004469_pt1 | contig 10502 bp, 8 predicted proteins | sample HulkmetaG_FD_191571 | JGI IMG/M metagenome (GOLD analysis project Ga0256914, IMG submission 191571) | Hydrothermal chimney microbial communities from Main Endeavour vent field at the Juan de Fuca Ridge, Pacific Ocean - Hulk | ecosystem: Environmental > Aquatic > Marine > Hydrothermal vents ...
GGCCCGAGACCCTGGTCATCGCCGACGACGAGCGTCCCCTGGCGCTGGCCGGCATCATGGGCGGCGAGGCGTCCGCGGTGACGGAATCCACGCGCGATATCCTGTTCGAATCGGCCTTCTTCCAGCCCACCGCCATCATCGGCAGGGCGCGTGGCTACGGCCTGCACACCGACTCCTCCCACCGCTTCGAGCGGGGCGTGGATCCGCAGCTGGCGGTGACCGCCCTGGAGCGGGCCACCGAGCTGCTGATCTCCATCGCCGGGGGCAGGGCAGGCCCCGTGGTGGACGTGGTGGATGAGGCCCGCATGCCCCGGCCGCCACAGGTGGTCCTGCGGAGGGAGCGGATCTCCCGGCTGCTGGGCGTGGAGATCGCCGGTGACGAGATCGAGGAGATCCTGGAGCGCCTGGGCATGCAGATGGAAACGGCCGGGGAGGGCTGGACCGTGACCCCGCCCAGCGCCCGCTTCGACATCGCCATCGAGGCCGACCTGATCGAGGAGGTGGGGCGCATCCACGGCTACGCCAACATCCCCGAGAACCTCTCTTCGGCGCCGGTGAGCATCCAGGCACGGCCCGAGGCGGCCTTCCGCCTGGAACGGGCGAAGCAGTGCCTGGTGGACCTCGGCCTCCGGGAGGTGATCACCTACAGCTTCATCAGTCCGGAACTGGCCTCCCTGGTGACCCCCGGAGCCACGCCCATCCGCCTGGCCAACCCCATCTCCGAGGAGATGTCGGTGATGCGCGCCAGCCTCTGGCCAGGCCTGCTCACCACCCTCCAGTACAATCTGGCGCGGCAGCAGGAGCGGGTGCGGCTCTTCGAGTCGGGTCAGGTGTTCCTCCAGCGGGGGGAGGAGATCGAACAGCCGGCCATGCTCGGCGGCCTGCTCTACGGTGGAAACCTGCCCGAGCAGTGGGCAGAGAAGCCGAGGAAGGTGGATTTCTACGACCTGAAGGGGGTGGTGGAAGCGGTGCTTGCGCTGGTGGACGAGGTGGAGACCTTCGAGCTCAGGCCAGTGGAGGAGCCGGCCCTGCATCCTGGCCAGGCGGCGGCCGTCTACCGGGACGGCAGGGAGGTGGGGCGCCTGGGCCTGCTCCATCCCGCCCTGCAGAAGAAACTCGACATTCCTGGCGATGCCTGGCTCTTCCAGCTGGAGCTGGAGGCACTGCGCGAAGGAAGGCTGCCCGAATTCCGGCCCGTCTCCCGCTATCCCTCCATCCGCCGGGACCTGGCGCTGCTGGTGAAGCGGGAAACCTCCTGGGCAGAGGTGGAGCGCTGCGCGAGGGCCGCGGCGCCGGAAATTGTACGGGACATCCGGGTATTTGATGTCTATACTGGAGAAAATATAGACGCAGGTCTAAAAAGCCTTGCTTTGAGCTTGATTCTACAGGATTATTCTCACACGCTTACTGACGAGGAGACCGAAAGGGCGGTGGAGTCGGTGCGCAAGGCACTGGAAACCGGGTTGTCAGCCAAGTTACGGGATTGATTGAAGATGTCACTGACCAAGGCGAAGATGGCAGAAGCACTGTTCGAAGAGCTGGGCTTGAACAAGCGGGAGGCCAAGGAGCTGGTGGAGCTCTTTTTCGAGGAGATCCGGGGCGCCCTGGAGAACGGCCAGCAGGTGAAGCTCTCGGGGTTCGGCAACTTCGACCTGCGGGAGAAGAACGCACGCCCCGGCAGGAACCCCAAAACGGGTGAAGAAATACTTGTAAGTGCGCGCAGAGTGGTGACTTTTCGTCCTGGTCAAAAACTGAAATCGAGAGTCGAGACCTATGCTGGACCCGAACAGCAGTAACGTGGAGCTGCCGCCGATTCCGGGCAAACGCTACTTCACCATTGGTGAGGTGAGCGAGCTCTGCCAGGTGAAGCCCCACGTGCTCCGTTACTGGGAGCAGGAGTTTCCCCAGCTCAAACCGGTGAAGCGGCGCGGCAACCGCCGCTACTACCAGCGGCACGACGTGATCATGATCCGGCAGATCCGCAGCCTGCTCTACGAGCAGGGGTTCACCATCAACGGCGCGCGGCAGAAGCTCGAGGGCGAAGATGCCCAGCAGGACAAGAGCCAGAGCCACCAGATCATCCGCCAGCTGCTGGCGGAGCTGGAAGAGGTGGCGCGCATCCTGCGTTGACTGCACCGGGGAGATTGACAATCGCACCCCTTCCGCCTAACATTCCGGCTCCTCTCGGAGCGTAGCGCAGCTTGGTAGCGCACCACAATGGGGTTGTGGGGGTCGGAGGTTCGAATCCTCTCGCTCCGACCAGCATCAAGGGCCCGTCAGCGGAACGCTGGCGGGCCCTTTTCGTTGCCGTCGATGGGAAAGAACGGGTTCGCCTTTTGCGGAGTACTTCGATTATGATCGTTCCCTTCTGAGCGAGCGCGAGAAGGAGTGCCAGATGGCCGGAGAAGCCCTGCAGAAGGCGACGGAAAACTCAGCCCAACCCGTGGACGTGGTGGCCCAGGTCGCCGATCTCATGGATCCCGAGAAGTCGGGCCGGCTGCTCGAGCAGGGCAAGGAGCTGCTGCTGGACTACGTTTTCCTGGTGCGCGTCTGGGAGAAGAGCGGCGTCTACTGGAAGGTGCTGTTTGATGCCAATGAGGCGGGAATCGAGATTCCCTATCCCACCATGGACGTGAACCTGCGCAGGGTGGAGCAGGGCTGAGGCGTCCTGCGGGCCGGGCATGTTCACCATCGTCTACCTGCTGTTCCAGATCACCGGCCTGGCCACCTCGGTGCATGCCATTCTCCACACCCGCACCGCCCAGGGGGCCATCGCCTGGGTGGTGAGTCTCAACACCATGCCGCTGCTCTCCGTGCCCATCTACTGGATCTTCGGGCGCAGCCGGTTCGAGGGCTACGTCAATGCCCTCAAGGATCACGAACTGCTGATGGCGGAGGAGCGGCAGCAGGCCCACGACTCCTTCGCCCAATTCGTGGTGGAGGGACCGGATCACTTTCCCGAGTACCGCGCCATCCGCAGGCTGTCGCTCGCCCCCTTTCTCGACGGTAACCGGGTGGAACTGCTGGTGGACGGTGAGGAGACCTACCACAGCATCGAGGAAGGCATCCGCCGTGCCGAGTCCTACATCCTCTTTCAGTTCTACATCCTGCGGGCCGACCGCAGCGGCACCCGGTTCATGGACCTGCTGGTCGACCGAGTGCGGGAGGGGGTGCGGGTTCATGTGCTCTATGACGAGATCGGCAGCTACGAACTGCCGGGCGAATGGTTGCAGCGCTATCGCGACGCCGGCATTCCGGTGATCCCCTTCGGCACCACCCGGGGTTCGGGCAACCGCTTCCAGATCAACTTCCGCAACCACCGCAAGATCGTGGTGGTGGACGGGCGTGAGGCCTGGCTCGGCGGGTTGAACATCGGCAACGAGTACCTGGGCGAGGACCGGAAACTGAGCCCTTGGCGCGACACTCACCTCCACGTGGAGGGGCCGGCGGCGCTGGTGGCCCAGTCCCTCTTCTGGTCCGACTGGTATTGGGCGGACGGGAGTCTGCTACGGCACCTGAACTGGAGGCCGCGGGCGGCGGCCGGCGCGGAGGAGGGCGGGCAGGATGTACTCATCCTGGGTTCCGGGCCCGCCGACGACCTGGAAACCGCCAGCCTCTTTTTCACCACGGTGCTCAACGCCGCCCGCCGGCGTATCTGGATCGCCACCCCCTATTTCGTGCCCGACGAGGCCACCCAGGTCTCCCTCTCCCTGGCGTTGCTGCGGGGCGCCGAAGTGCGCATCCTCACACCGCGCCTCAACGACAACTGGTTCGTGCGCCACGCGGCGAACGTCTACCTCTCCCAGTTCCACCGTCTCGGCGCGAAGATCCACTTCTACGAGGCGGGGTTCATGCACCAGAAGGTGGTGCTGGTGGACGACAACCTTTCTCTCGTCGGCACGGTGAACTTCGACAACCGCTCCTTCCGGCTCAACTTCGAGGTGACGGGAGCGGTGGCGGACCGGGCCTTTGCCGCCCGGGTGGAAAAGATGCTGAAAGCGGACCTGGAGCGCTCCACCGAGGTGGAAGCGTTCGAACTGCAGCATTCCCCTTTCCTGGAACGACTGAAGGCGAGGGGCTGTGCGCTCCTTTCGCCAGTTCTCTGAACAGGATGAGTCCATGAAACCGATGCGCGCGGCGGCTCTCTGGTTGTTCTTGCTGATGCTGGGAGGCTGTGCCGTCCTTCCCGAGAACGTGGAGCGGCGCCCTTCCAGTGCGATCGCCGATAGGGAGGCGACGCCCCTGGGACGGGCGTGGCATTCGGACCCGCATAGTGCGGAAGGGCTTTCCGCCTTTCACTTGTTGGGCAACGGGCTGGACGCCTTCGTTGCGCGGGCCGCACTGGCGCGTGTGGCGACCCGGAGCATCGACCTGCAGTACTACATGATCCACGATGATCACGTGGGCACCCTGCTCATGTACGAGGTTCTGAAGGCGGCGGACCGGGGCGTGCGGGTGCGTATCCTCCTCGACGACATCGACGAGGGGCACCGTGACTTCCGCATGGCCGCCTTCGACCTCCATCCCAACATCGAGGTGCGCATCTTCAACCCCTTCGGGCGAAACGTGAGCCGCCTCTGGCAGTACGTCACCGGTTTCGGCCGCCAGACCCGCCGCGCCCATAACAAGTCCTTCACCGTGGACAACATGGCCACCATCCTCGGCGGGCGCAACATCGGCGACGAGTACTTCGAACGCGATCCGGACCTGGCGTTCCAGGATCTCGACGTGATGGGGATCGGGCCGGTCGCCTGGGAGGTCTCCCGTTCGTTCGATGCCTACTGGAACCACGAGCTGAGCTATCCGGCGCCGCTGCTGGCGAAACACAGGCCCACCCGGGAGGACTACCTCCGGCTGAGGCGCGCCTTCGAATCCCGGGTGGGGGAACTGAAACATTCGGAGTATCTGCGTCGGCTTCAAGGTTCCCCGTTGGCCACCCGCCTGCAGGCGGGGCACCTGGACTACGCATGGGCCAGGTCTCGTGTCTTCGCGGATCCGCCGGACAAGCTGCTGCGGGCCCCCGGGGAGGACCAGTCCCGCCTCGTGGACGATCTTCTGCCCTACCTGGAGTCGGCGAAACGGGAGCTCATTGTCGCTTCACCCTATTTCGTGCCGGGGAAGGCGGGCACGGCCTTCTTTCGCCGTTTGCGGGAGCGGGGAGTGAAGGTGCGGATCCTCACCAACTCGCTGGCCTCCACCGACGTTTCCATCGTCCACGCAGGTTATGTCCGCTATCGTCGTGCCCTGTTGCGCATGGGGGTGGAGCTGTGGGAACTGAACCGGGTCACCTCGAGGGAGGAGCGCAAGGAGATGAGAGAGGGGTATGTGGGCAAATCCAAGTCGAGCCTGCACGCCAAGGCGTTCGTGGTGGACCGGAAGACATTGTTCATCGGGTCTCTCAACCTGGACCCGCGCTCGGTTGTGCAGAATACGGAGATCGGGGTGGTGATCGAGTCGCCGGAGCTGGCGCGGGAGGTGGCCCATTCTTTCGACCGGGACGTGCCGAAGGAGGCTTTCCGTCTGGAGTTGGACGAGGATCCCGAGACCGGCCAAGAGAGGATCCTCTGGCATGGTCGGATGAACGGGCGGTCGGCCGTGCTGGAGAGCGAACCCCACGCGGGGTTCTGGCGGAAGCTGGGGATCTTCTTCCTGAGGTGGCTGCCGATCGAGTCGCAGATCTGACCCCCTCCCCGGAGGGAGGGGGAAGCGATCAGTGTGCGTGCCCGTGGGCGATCTCTTCGGGGGTGGCCTCGCGCACCGAGTCCACGGTGACGTCGAAGTGGAGCACCTGGCCCGCCAGGGGATGGTTGGCGTCGATGACCACGGTGTCGTCGTTCACCTCGCGCACCACCACGTGGTGCACGTTGCCGGAGCCGTCGTCGGCCTGCAGGGTCATGCCGGGCGCCAGGTTGTCGATGTCGGCCACGGCGCTGCGGGGGATGGTCTGGATCATTTCGGGGTTGATCTCGCCGTAGGCGTCCTCGGGCTGGATGCTGACCTGCAGACTGTCGCCGGCGGCCTTGCCCTCGAGGGCCTGCTCCAGGCCGGAAATGATGCCGTGGTGGCCGTGGAGATAGCTCAGGGGGGGATGACCCTCGGAAGAGTCGATGACCTCTCCCGCGTCGTTGGTGAGCTTGTAATGGATAGAGACGACGCGGTCTTTTTCGATGTTCATGCTGTGTTCCTGTGTACTCTCAAAGATAAATGGATGGTGGTTGGGCCCTTGCCGGGGTCCGTTGGCGGGACCGCTGCGAGCACGTCCCTGTGCGCTCGGTCTCGGCCATCCCTGGCCTCGGACGTCCCGCCAACGGACCCCGGCAAGGGCCACGGCGGGCCATGACAGGCGCAACGATAAACGCGGGCCGTAAATAAGCCCGTAGGAGGCATCATACAGGAATCCCGGGTTGGACATAGCCCCGGATCATGGAATCCTCTTGCGTGGAAAGACGGTGAGGCTGGGCCGGTTCGAAAAATTCCGTGAATACATCCACGTGGGCGCTCCGGCCGCTTCCCTGCCGCCGAGGTTTTCGAACCAGTCCAGCCCCTCCGCCCATCGAGGGCTTCGGGTCGGATCAGATGGCTTTCGCCTGGGCCTCGGCGTCGCCGATGTAGGTGGCGGGGGTGAGGGCCTTGAGCTCCTCCTTGGCCTGCTCGGGCAGTTCCAGGGTGTCGATGAATGCCTGCATGCCCGCCTGGTCCACGCGGTGTCCGCGGGTGAGGGCCTTGAGCTTCTCGTAGGGCTCCTCGATGCCGTAGCGGCGCATCACCGTCTGGATGGGCTCGGCCAGCACCTCCCAGTTGGCGTCGAGGTCGGCCAGCATGCGCGCCTCGTCGGCCTCCAGCTTGCCGATGCCGCGCTGCAGCGAGTTGAGGGCGATGAGGGTGTAGGCGAAGCCCACGCCCATGTTGCGCAGCACCGTGGAGTCGGTGAGGTCGCGTTGCCAGCGCGACACCGGGAGTTTCTGTGACAGGTGCCCGAAGACGGCGTTGGCCAGTCCCAGGTTGCCCTCGGCGTTTTCGAAGTCGATGGGATTCACCTTGTGCGGCATGGTGGAGGAGCCCACCTCGCCGGCCACCGTCTTCTGCCGGAAGTAGCCCAGGGAGATGTAGCCCCAGACGTCGCGGCAGAAGTCGATGAGCACGTTGTTGAAACGGCTGATGGCGTCGAACAGCTCGGCCATGTAGTCGTGGGGCTCGATCTGGATGGTGTAGGGGTTCCACACCAGCCCCAGGCTCTCCACGAACTTCCGGGCGTGTGCGGCCCAGTCGACCTCGGGATAGGCGCTCAGGTGGGCGTTGTAGTTGCCCACGGCGCCGTTGATCTTGCCGAGGATGGCGGTCTCCACCACCGCCTCGCGCTGGCCCCGCAGGCGGTGCACCACGTTGGCGATCTCCTTGCCCATGGTGGTGGGCGAGGCGGGCTGGCCGTGGGTGCGCGAGAGCATGGGCGTGCCGGCCAGCTCGTGGGCCATGTCGCGCAAGCGGTTGATCACATCGTTCATTTGCGGCACCAGGATGGCGTCGCGCCCCTCGCGCAGCATCAGGGCGTGGGAGAGGTTGTTGATGTCCTCCGAGGTGCAGGCGAAGTGGATGAACTCGCTGATCGCCTCCAGTTCGGCGTTGCCGGTGATCCGCTCCTTGAGGAAATACTCCACCGCCTTTACGTCGTGGTTGGTGGTGCGCTCGATGTTCTTCACCCGCCGGGCGTCCTCCAGTGAGAACTTCTCGATGATGCCGTCGAGCAGGTTGCGGGCGTGCTCGCTCAGGGGTGGCACCTCCTCGATCTGGGGGTGGTCCGCCAGCGACTGGAGCCAGCGCACCTCCACCAGCACGCGGTGGTAGATGAGGCCATATTCGCTGAAGATGGGGCGCAGGGCTTCGGTCTTCGAGCCGTAGCGGCCGTCCACGGGAGAGACGGCGGTAAGGGAGTTCAGTTCCATGGTGTGCTTCTTTCCGGTTCGTGATCAGACCGCGGCGATGCGGTCCAGCGCCTTCTCCAGGTTCTCCATGCTGGTGGCGATGGAGAGGCGCATGTGGTTGTGCATGCCGAAGACGGTACCGGGTACCACGGCCACGCCCGCCTTCTCGATGAGGTACTCGGCCAGCTCCAGGTCGTCGTGCACCCCGTCCAGCCGCCCGATCATCCCCTTCACCGAGGGGAAGACGTAGAAGGTGCCGTCGGTGGGCAGGCACTCGATGCCGTCGATGGCGTTGAGCCGTTCCACCACGTAGTCGTGGCGCTTACGGAACTCCACCAGCATCTCGGCGATGCACTCCTGCGGGCCGTCCAAGGCCGCCTCGGCGGCGTACTGGGAGATGGAGCAGGGGTTGGAGGTGCTCTGCGACTGGATCTTCTTCATCGCCTTGATGATGTCCGCCGGGCCCCCGGCGTAGCCGATGCGCCAGCCGGTCATGGAGTAGGCCTTGGAGACGCCGTTGAGCACCAGGGTGCGGTCGTAGAGGTCGGGGCAGACGTTGAGGATGTTGACGAAGTCACCCTGCCAGCGGATGTGCTCGTACATGTCGTCGGTGGCGACGAGGATGCGCGGGTGCTCGCGCAGCACCTCGCCCAGGGCCGTCAGCTCCTCCGCCGTGTAGGCCATGCCGGTGGGGTTGGAGGGGCTGTTGATGACGAACAGCCGGGTCTGGTCGGTAATGGCGCCCTCGAGCTGGGCGGGGGTGATCTTGAAGCGCTGCTCCGCGCCCGCGTGTACCAGCACCGGCGCGCCGCCGGCGAGGATCACCATGTCGGGGTAGGAGACCCAGTAGGGGGCCGGGATGATCACCTCGTCACCGGGGTCCAGCAGCGCCTGGGCCAGGTTGAAGAAGCTTTGCTTGCCGCCGCTGGAGACCAGGATCTGCTCGGGGGTGTACTCCAGGTCGTTGTCGCGGCGGAACTTGTCGATCACCGCGCGTTTCAAAGAGGCAGTGCCGTCCACCGGGGTGTACTTGGTGTGGCCGGCGTCGATGGCCCGCTTGGCCGCCTCCTTGATGTGTGCCGGGGTGTCGAAGTCCGGCTCGCCGGCACCCAGGCCAATGACGTCCTGCCCCGCGGCGCGCAGCTCGGCCGCACGGGCGGTGATGGCCAGGGTGGGCGAGGGCTTCACCGCCTGCACCCGGCTGGAGAGTTTCGTGTTCATTTCCGACTGTTGTCCTGTTGTTTTCGGCATCCGTGAGGATGGTTGCTATCATAGCCGAAGCCAATCCCCGTAAAAATCCCCATGAGCAGAGAATTTCAGCTGGTTTCCGGTTTCGAGCCCAGTGGTGACCAGCCCGAGGCCATCCGCCGGCTGGTGGAGGGGCTGCGCGACGGCGAGGCGGGCATGACCCTGCTCGGCGTCACCGGCTCGGGCAAGACCTTCACCATCGCCAACGTCATCCGGGAACTGCAGCGGCCCACCCTGGTGCTGGCGCCCAACAAGACCCTGGCGGCCCAACTCTACGGCGAGTTCCGGGAGTTCTTCCCCCACAATGCGGTGGAGTACTTCGTCTCCTACTACGACTACTATCAGCCGGAAGCCTACGTGCCCGCCTCGGACACCTACATCGAGAAGGACGCCTCCATCAACGAGCACGTGGAGCAGATGCGCCTGTCGGCCACCAAGGCGATCCTCGAGCGTCGTGACACCATCATCGTGGCCACCGTCTCCTCCATCTATGGCCTGGGTGATCCGCGCCAGTACATGTCCATGCTGCTGCACCTGCGGCGCGGCGACACCATGGACCAGCGCGCCATCCTGCGCCGGCTCTCCGAGCTGCAGTACCGGCGCAACGACGTGGAGCTGCACCGCGGCACCTTCCGCGTGCGCGGCGACGTCATCGACATCCATCCCGCAGAGTCGGACGATGAGGCGGTGCGGGTGGAGCTCTTCGACGACGAGATCGAGTCCATCAGCCTCTTCGACCCCCTCACCGGCGAGGTGCGGAGCCGGGTGGCGCGCTACACCGTCTATCCCAAAACCCACTACGTCACCCCGCGCGAGACCATCCTGGAAGCGGTGGAGGGGATCAAGGCCGAGCTGAAGGAGCGGCTGGAGCAGCTCCACGCCCTGAACAAGCTGGTGGAGGCCCAGCGTCTGGAGCAGCGCACCCGCTTCGACCTGGAGATGATGCTGGAGCTGGGCTACTGCTCCGGCATCGAGAACTACTCGCGCTACCTATCCGGTCGCGCCCCGGGCAAGCCGCCTCCCACCCTCTTCGACTACCTGCCCGACGACGCCCTGCTGGTGGTGGACGAGTCCCACGTCACCATTCCCCAGCTCGGCGCCATGTACAAGGGCGACCGCTCGCGCAAGGAAACCCTGGTGGAATACGGCTTCCGCCTCCCCTCGGCGCTGGACAACCGGCCCCTGCGCTTCGACGAGTTCGAGGCGCGCTCGCCCCAGACCATCTATGTCTCCGCCACCCCCGCCGAGTACGAGATCCGCCACTCCGGGGCCGTGGTAGAACAGGTGGTGCGTCCCACCGGGCTGGTGGATCCCGAGGTGGAGGTGCGCCCCGCC
>Ga0256914_1004470_pt1 | contig 10501 bp, 9 predicted proteins | sample HulkmetaG_FD_191571 | JGI IMG/M metagenome (GOLD analysis project Ga0256914, IMG submission 191571) | Hydrothermal chimney microbial communities from Main Endeavour vent field at the Juan de Fuca Ridge, Pacific Ocean - Hulk | ecosystem: Environmental > Aquatic > Marine > Hydrothermal vents ...
ACTGTCCAGGCTATCCAGGCGGTGAAATGGCCCGATTCCTCTCTGGGCTGTCCCGAAGAGGGCATGATGTACACGCAGAAGGAGACGTCTGGCTATCTGGCCACCGTGGAGGTCGGCGGAGCCGCTCACGCCGTGCATATGAATGAGAAGGGTCAGGGCCTGGTGTGTCCCTCCGATCGGGCCCAACCGCCAGTAGACTAGGCATTTTCCCGTCGGCCTGCAGCCGCCGGTCATCCCAGGTCAGGTGAGTCGCATCCACCGAGACGCGACTCACCTTTTCGCGTTCAATCTTCCGGAAAATAACGGGATTCATCCAGCCGTTTGCGCAGATCCTCCTTTTCATCCTTCGCTCCAGCGCCTGCTTGCTCCTGGGGCGGAGATGCCAGTCCGCAGGCGATGGCCGCGGCTCGTAAAGCTGACTCGCTGGCCCGTCCCACCATGCTCCATTTGTGACAATGGGGACAGCGATCGTATTTCCTGCCGCCAAAATTCAGTCCCCACCAGTGTCGGGGAAAGGGACAGCCGCAGTGGGGACAGATGGCGCCGCCTTGCGGGCCGCCATAGCCGCTGTACTTTCCGGGATTGCGTTTTTTATCCAGCCAGTAGATGAACGCGGGGATGGCAAAGGTCAGGAATAGCAGCGGAGCGCCGATTTTGAGGACGAACGCCCAGGCTGTGCGGGCGGGGACGAAATTCCGCACCAACACGTTGGACTTCAACGTGCGTCCGTCGGCTGTGCGGCCCATGGCGTAAAGTTGATGTTCGCCCAAGGGGTAGTCGTCGGTGAGGAAGCGAAGCTTCCAGGGCGGATGCTCCACCCGCCCCACCAACGCATCGTCGATGTAGAATGCCACCGCTGTCAGATCTTCGGGCCCATCGGCTTTGAAGGTGAACGTCCCCTGGATGTCCCCATTTGGCCCGCCGTAGCCCCACGTGCGGGAGATGCGCAGAACGAGCTCCGATTCCTGGGCTGCGGCAGTCATCGCCTGCGCCAACAGCAGAATCAGCATGACGGACAGGATAAAATGGCGGCGTCGCATCCTGGGTTGGGTTACGCCCATCGGGTGAGAATAGTCTCTCTATCGAAGACTTTGATGGTGAGATAGGTGAGGATGAGGGTCAGAATCAAGACGATAAGGCCCAGCATAAAGGTGAGGGCGGGCGTGAGCAGCAGCATGCCAGACATCTGTCCCATGAGCAATAGCGTCAGGGGCAGCAGCACCAGGCCCGCGACCTGCTGTGCAGCCCTAGGCTCGGTGCTGCGCGCCGACACCATCAGGGCCAGATCGGCGGTGAGCAGGGCCAGCAGCGGTCCCACGACAAAGATGGCGAACAGCCATTGGGGATGGAAGACCACCGCGTACACCGCCTTGTTGGCCAGCAGGAGCCAGGATGCGGTCATGTAGATGAAAAACGCGAGCCAGGTGGCGAGGACAGCGGGAATAATTGCGGAGAGGGCCTTTGCCAGCAGCAGATCCAGGGTGGAGATGGGCGTTGCCAGCAGAGGTTCCAGGCTGCGTTGAGTCTTTTCGCCCACAATGGCGTAAGGCGTGATGGTCGCAGGCAGAATGATGGGGATGAACATGAACATCATATTGAATTGGGCCAGGAATATCGCCATTGCACACGCTCCCGCTGGCAGATTTCCGCACATGTTCAGCTGCACGCCGCCAAAAGGCCCCAGACTCTCCCCCAGCGCATCGCCCGCCCCGCCCATGCTCCACAGCATAAGAATAGGGATCGCGGTGAACAGCAGAGGCATGAACAACACCGTGCCCAAAAGCATGGCATTACGATACAATTCGCACCATTCTTTGCGAATGAGAATAGCGATAGCGCGGAGATTCATGGCATTGGCTTAGCGGATAAACGGGATGGAGGCTGATGTCCCCTGTTGATCATTTCGTTCGGGCGCATCCTTACCACGGATGTCGGCGGCCATCCCAGGTGAAGAATTCACCCGAATCATCCAGGTGCAGATGCTGGGCCAGTTCCAGGATGCCGCGGGCGGATTCGGCGGGACGGAGGGGGGCGGCGCCGCCACCCATGTCGGTCTGCACCCAGCCAGGATGCACCACCACGGCCAGGATGCCCGCGGGGCGCAGATCGGAGGCCAGGATGCGAGTGAGCATATTCAGCGCGGCCTTGCTGCTGTTGTAGCTGTAATGGTTGCTCATGTGCAGGGTGATGGAGCCCAGCTGTGAGGTGATATTGAGGATTTTGGCTTCGCGGCTGTTCCGCAGCAAAGGCAAGAGATGCTGCACCACTATCATCGGGCCCACGCTGTTGACGTGGAAGGTCTGAAGCATGGTGCGGGGGTCGAGATTGCCCATACGTTCGCCCCGGGGAAAGACGCCCGCGTTGTTGATGAGCACATCGACAGCCCCGGTCTGGGCCGCCACAACATCGGCCGCGGCGCCAATGCTGGCGTCATCGGTCACATCGATGGCGAGTAGGGTGAGTTGGCCGGCGTGATCGGCAGTCAGGGCTTGTAGTTTAGCGGCTTTTTCTGGCTGACGACAACCGGCAAAGACGCGATACTCCCGGCTGAGAGCCTCTTTGACGATGGCCAACCCGATGCCGCGGTTGGCTCCGGTGAGAAATAGTGTCTTCATAGATCCTCGTGTGAAAGGAGAAGTGTGGAGGATGATCGGCATCAGGGCGACAGATCGGAAATAGCGAGCAACGCCCCCTCGAAAGCGTCATCGTCGAAGATGACGCAGCGCAGCGCGTTGCCATCTCGGGGCGCGCCCGCCGATCCAACGCCCACCAACGTCAACGTCCCCGGCGCCAAGGAGATGATGGGGCCTTCGAGGCGACGAAAGGCGTTGTCGGCATCCAGTTGCTGGACGGTCTGGACATGGGTGTGTCCATGAAATGCGACCCGGCATCCCCGACTCGCCAGTTCGGCGAATGCCGCCCAAACCGCGTTTTCATCGTGCAGCAGGCTGGGAAAGAGCTGCATCCATCGGGGGCGATGCCGGGCCATATACCGCCGGGTCGCGGCCAGATCGATACACTCCGGAGGGAAAACAGGGCTGGCGTGGCTTGCAATCCAACCATCGCCCGCGAGCTGGGCGGGCCAGGCCGCAATTTCCGATTGGCGCTCGGGCGGAAATTGATGCAGCTGGCTGACTTCCCAGTTGCCGAAGGTGTGGCGAATGGGGAGGTGATCGAGCAGCGAGAGCGCATCCGCGCCCAGATCGCCCAATTGTAAATAGCCATCGATCTGCAGAGCCGCGAGATGATGCAATACGCGCGCCAGCCGTTCTGTGTGGTTGTGGATGTCGGAGAAAATCGCATAGCGGGCCATTGCCCCATAGTTTATGCCAAAACCCGAGTGTGAACAAGACGCGGTCATGCCCCATAGCTCGTTTGAGGACAGCGCAGACTGCCCTGCGATGGTGCGATTTCAGTCGGGGGGATGACGACGCTGGCCAACTGAAGTCAGGGTTTGGGGGCGCCAGACCCCCGACTCGCTCTGCCGGCGTCTGATTCGCGCCAATCAGCTTCTTGCCGCCTCGCGCTGACCCGAGATGCTGGGAAACTGTCCTCATTCCATTGTATAATCTTCTCATGGTCAACGAGAGCCCACTCACCCGGCGCGAGACTGAAATTTTGGGACTCATTGCTCAGGGCTTGAGCAACGATGAGATCGCCCAGCAGCTTTCTATCAGCCCCAACACGGTCAAAGTGCACATCCGCAATATCTTCGAGAAGATGGCTGTGCAATCGCGCACCGAAGCCACCATCGAGGCTGTCAAGCGGGGATGGGTGGCGGTGCCCGGGATTTCCGTCGGGCAAGAGCAGCCGCCTCCGGCATGGCCGCCTCTGACAGAAAGGCTCAGTCCCTGGTTGTGGCTGGCGCTGGGGGGAGCGTTTTTGCTGGCGGTTCTCATGGCTTTCTGGCCTGTCCGCACCTTCTATGCTCGCACCGAAGCGCCAGCTTTCACGACCGATTCGGCTCTGCCTGTCAGTCTGCCCACATCGCGGGAGGATGTGGCTCGTTGGTCGACTTTCTCGCCTATGCCCACAGCTCGCAGCCGGGCCGCGGCCGCTTTGCTGGATGAGGGCTGGCATGTGGTGGGCGGCGAAGATGCGTCCGGCGATTTGGATGTGCATGAGGTGTATGTTCCCAAGCGCGATCAGTGGCGGACGCTGCCGCCGAGGCCCGTGGCTGCCCGGGGAGCGGGCGCCGCGGGATTGGGCCAACGTCTCTATGTGGCGGGCGGCTGCTCGGGAGCGGCTGCCCTGACGCAAGTGGATGTCTTCGATGTGGATGCGGGCGCGTGGCGGTCCGCGGCCGCGCTGCCCGCTCCTCGCTGTGGTTTGGCCATGGTCGCCTGGCAAGGGAAATTGTACGCGTTTGGAGGCTGGGATGGCGCGCAGACGTCCGATTCGCTATTCATTTTCGATCCCGAGACGAATCGTTGGCAGGAGGGCGCGAAGCTGCCCGCTCCACGGGCCTTTGCCAGCGCGACCGCGCAGGAGGACGCCATTTATCTGCTTGGCGGCAATGACGGTTCGGAACAACGCGCGGAGATGTGGCGGTATCTGCCCGCCGGGGACGTTTGGGAGCCGGCGCCTGCTCTGCCTCAGGCCTGCAGCGGTCTGGCCGTTGCCAGCGACATGGGGTCGCTTTATGTGATCAGCGGGGGCGAGGGCGTGGACGCTTATCCTCACTTCCGTTTCGATTTCGCCTCATTGAGCTGGTCGACCATTGACGCGCCCCGGCGCGGGCCCTGGCATCATGCGGTTGCAGCCATGATCGGTCCCAACATGCACATCGCTGGCGGCTGGGGCGGCGACTATCTGGCTGGGCATGAAGTCTATCAGGCCTCTTATCTGCTCTTTTTGCCCGCGCAGCAAGGGCAATGAGATCGGAAAATCCTGTCAATCTCTCACTTTTTTGCGGCGCTGATTCGTACATTTTGGCGATTTGATGGTAGGGTAATGGGTAATATCGGGCAAGGACGCCCGCATCTTTCGAAAATCTGATTTGCTGTAAAACCGCATCGACTCAAACTCTGTTGGAGGATCCCATGAGCGAACCCCTCAAGTTAGATCTGGTCGCACCGCTGTTGGAATTGGTGCGAAAAGCGGCCACAGAATTGCCTCAGGATATGATCGAGGCGTTGGAGAAGGGCAAGGCGCAGGAGGAGCCGGGATCGGCGGCGGAACAGGCGTTGGCGGCTATTTTGAAAAATGTAGAAATGGCCCGTGGCATGAGCACGCCCATCTGCCAGGACACCGGCACGCCCATCTTTGAAGTCCATTATCCCTTCGGCGTCTCGACCCGTATGCTGGCGGAGCAGATCAAGGAGGCCGTGGCCCAGGCGACGGCCAAATCCTATCTGCGGCCCAATGCAGTGGATAGTCTCACTGGCAAGAACAGCGGCAATAACCTGGGCGTCGAGTATCCCACCATCCATTTTCATGAATGGGATGAGGACCGCATCTTCATTACGTTGCAGCTGAAGGGAGGGGGCAGCGAGAATGTCTCCACCCAGTACAAATTGCCCGACGCTCCTCTGGGCGCAGGGCGCGATCTGGAAGGCGTCCGCCGCGTGGTGCTGGATGCCGTGCAGAAGGCCCAGGGTAAAGGCTGTGCGCCCGGCATTCTGGGCGTCGCCATCGGCGGCGATCGTGGTACGGGCTATATCGTGGCCAAGAAGCAACTGTTGCGCCGGGTGGATGATGTGAATGCGAACCCCGAATTAGCAGCGCTGGAAGAGCGCATCTTTAGCGAAGCGAATCAGCTCGGCATTGGCCCGATGGGCTTTGGCGGTAAAACGACGCTGCTGGGCGTCAAGATCGGCGCGGCCCATCGTCTGCCCGCCAGCTATTTCGTCACCATCGCCTACATGTGTTGGGCCAATCGTCGTGCGTCTCTGAATGCTACACTTCAAGATGGCAAAGTCGTGGAGGTGAGCCATGCATAGGCTAAAAGTTCCTATTTCCGATGCGGACATCCGGGCGTTGCATGTAGGTGACACCGTTTATCTGAACGGCATCATCGTCACCGGCCGCGACGCCGCGCACAAATACATGATCGAACACTTCATCCGCAATGCGCCCACCGATCCCGAAGACATCGAGTTGCACGAAAAGCTGAAGAAGCTGCTCGATGGCGGCGTCATCTATCATTGCGGCCCTGTTGTCAAGAAGAATGATGACGGCTCCTGGAGCTTTGTCGCGGCCGGGCCCACCACCAGCATCCGCGAAGAGGTGTATGAGGCCGATGTAATCAAGCATTTCAATCTGAAGGGCGTCATCGGCAAGGGCGGCATGGCCGGCCGCACCCTTCAGGCCTGTCAGGAGCAGCCTGCCGTTTATTTCCACGCCATCGGCGGCGCAGCCACGCTCATCGCCCAATCGGTGAAAGAGGTGGTGGATGTGTATAAGCTGGATTTTGGCGTGCCTGAGGCCATGTGGGTCATCCGGGTGGCAGATTTCCCGGTGGTCGTGACCATGGATAGCCACGGCCAGAGTATCCATGATAAAGTTCTGGCCGAGTCGGAAGGCCGTTTCAAACAGCTCGTTGGCTGAGCGCCCGTTTCGATTTCGGGACAATTGACCGGAGAATTTGGGCCCGGTCGCACCCCGTCCAGATTCCGTTTCGCGCTTGCGGCCTGATAGGCTTCTGCCGAGTTTGGCGGAAGTCTGTCGGGCCGTTTATCGATTGCTCACGCCTTCCACCCACCAACTGGGAAGCGCCACCTCGGTCTCGATTTCAGCCATAAGCTGTTCCAGCATCCAGGGGATGTCCAGGTCCGCTTCCGCCGCCCGCACGTCCTCCATTTTGGCCGATGTTTCGACTCGGCGGGGCATGAACAGGGTGCAGGATTCGTCGTGCGGCCGGGCGCTGATTTCATATGTGCCGATACGCTGCGCCTCGTCCAGAATCTCCTGCTTATCGAAGCCGATGAGGGGGCGCAGCACGGGAAAAGATGCGGCGTCCTCGATGACCGCCATGTTCGCCAGGGTCTGACTGGCGACCTGGCCCAACGATTCGCCCGTAACCAACGCTCGGGCGCGGTTTTTCCAAGCCAGCCGCCCGGCCACGCGCATCATCATTCGACGGTAGAGAATGGTTCGGAAGCGCTGGGGCGTCTCCACGGCTATGATTTCTTGGGCCGGTGCGAAGGCGATGAGAGAAAGCCGGATGCGCCCGTGCCATTCGGCCAGCACCTGCGCCAGCTCGCGGGCTTTGCGCACGCTGGCGTCGTCGGTGTGAGGCTGACCGTGAAAGTGCGCCAGATGCAGGGTGAGACCCCGTTTCATCATGCGCCAGGCCGCGACCGGCGCATCGAAACCTGCGCTGAACAACACCACCGCCCGTCCACTGGAACTCACTGGCAGTCCGCCAGGTCCGGGGACGCGAGCTGCAAAAACGTACGCCCGCTCCTGCACCACCTCGACAAAGACTTCCAGATCTGGGTGGTCCAGGTCCACCCGGGCGTGGGTGGCCTCCCATACCGCGGAACCGACCTCCCGTCCGATCTGCGGGGAATCGAAGGGGTAGTGCTTTTCGGCCCGCTTGGCGCGCACGGCAAAGGATTCGAACGTGAGACCCTGCACCAGGGTTTGGGCCGCAGCCTGCATCGCCGGCATGGTCGCTTCCACCTCCGCTCCGATGCTGATATGGGCGATGCCAAACACTTTTTGCAGCAGCGCCAGGGCTTCGGGCGCGTCTTCGGGGCGGAGCCCGCGCACGATCAGCCGATTACGCATGTGTCGCACCCGGGCCTGAGGGAATCGTCCCAGCCTGCGCTGGATATTGCGTTTGAGAATACTTTCGAAGTAGCTCTGGTTGCCCCGTTTCAGTGCGATCTCGTGGTAATGGATAATCAGAACCGGGGTTCGAGGGATGGCGGCGGTGTCGATCATAGAGGCTTGGCGGGGCGTGATGGGTGGAGACGAAATGAGCATATGTAGGGGGGCGTGGTGCTGCCAAGTTTGTATTGTAACCTCTTGTAGTGAAACATCCAAGGCTCTCTGATTGGTGATGAGTAGACTCCAGAAAATGGTCACTACGAAGGTGGCATGCTTGAATGTGACTTTTACAATGATTGTCCCCATCTCGATGGCGGACAGCGCAGGCTGTCCTTCAGCCCGTGGGGTTTGATAGTGCGACTTCAACCCGCGGTTTGGCGGCGCCGAAGGCGGGCCTGCGCCCGTCCCATCGCTGAAAAGAGGACGCTCTCCTGGCCGCTTACATGACAGTGACGTTGGTCGTTGCAGAAATGTCTTTGTGCGTCGATGCTGTTCACTCAGCGATGCAATTACCCCATTTAGGTGCATCTTCTCTCGTGAATTTGCCAATTCCGATGGTTTGAAGTATCCTCAATCGGATGGATAACGCTTTTTTTGCGAGTCCATTCATCAAAAATGCTATCTTTCAAAATCAGGTTTTCATGGAGGAAAAAATGACGTTACGAGTTGCAATCAATGGTTTTGGCCGCATTGGTCGCCAGGTCTTCAAGGCCATCAAAGAAAAATATCCCGAGGCCATCGAGGTCGTTGCTGTTAACGATCTGGTTCCCACCGAGACTAACGCTCACCTGCTCAAGTATGACTCCAACTATGGCCGTTTCGATGCGGACATCCAGGTGGACGAAGAAGGCCATCTTATTGTGGATGGCAAGAAAATCCTGGTCTTCTCGCAGCGCAACCCTGCGGACCTGCCCTGGGGCGAGCTGAACATCGATGTGGTGGTGGAATCCACCGGCTTCTTCCGGGCCCGCGACAAGGCCGCGCTGCATCTCGAAGCCGGGGCCAAGAAAGTCATCATCAGCGCTCCCGCCACCGATCCTGACCTGACCGTGGTGCTGGGCGTGAACGAGGGCGACTACGATCCCGATAAGCATTTCATCATCTCCAACGCCTCTTGCACCACCAACTGCCTGGCCCCCGCGGCCAAGGTGGTGGATGACAACTTCGGCATTGTCAAGGGCCTGATGACCACCATTCACTCCTACACCAACGACCAGCGCATTCTGGACCTGGTGCACAAGGATCTGCGCCGGGCCCGGGCCGCGGCGGTGAACATCATCCCCACCACCACGGGCGCGGCCAAGGCCGTGGGCCTGGTCATTCCCAAGCTGCAGGGCAAGTTCGACGGCATGTCCATGCGCGTGCCCACTCCCACCGTCTCCATCGTGGATTTCGTGGCCACCATCGAAAAGCCCACCACCACCGAGGAGCTGCTGGATGCGTTCCGGGCCGCGGCCAATGGCCCGCTCAAGGGCATCCTCGGCGTCAGCGAAGAGCCTCTGGTGAGCATGGACTTCAAGGGCGACTCCCGCTCCTCCATCATCGACGCCCAGTTCACACAGGTGCTGGATGGCGACATGGTCAAGGTCGTCACCTGGTACGATAACGAGTGGGGCTATTCCAACCGCGTGGCCGACCTCTGCAAATTCATCTACGACAAAGGCGTCTAAACGGATAGCCGCACGACAGGCTTTTTGATCTGTCGACATTCTGATTGACATGTGATGCGTGATGCGTGATGCGTGAATATCCTTCACGTTTCATGGTTTCACGCATTACTTTTCAGGAGGCGAAAGCCATGAACAAGAAAACTGTACGGGATTTGAATCCGGAAGGAAGGCGCATCCTGGTGCGGGTGGATTTCAATGTGCCGCTGGATGAGCATCGCATGATCACCGACGACGCCCGCATTCGCGCTGCGCTTCCCACCATCACCTATCTGCTGGAACGAGGCGCCCGGGTGGTGCTCATGTCCCATCTCGGCCGCCCCAAGGGCAAGTATGATCCCCGCCTCAGCCTGGCCCCGGTCAGCCATCATCTGCAAGAGCTGCTGCCCGATTACCGGGTGCGCATGGCCAGCGATGTCATTGGCCCCAGCGTGGATATCCTGGTCGATGACATGCAGCCGGGGGATGTGACGCTGCTGGAGAATCTGCGCTTCTATCCGGGCGAGAAGAAGGGCGATCCTGAGTTCGCCGCGGCGCTGGCTGCGTATGGCGACGATTACGTGAATGACGCGTTCGGGACCTGCCACCGGGCCCACGCCTCCATGGTGGCCGTGCCCGAAGCCATTCGGGCCAAGGGCGGCGCGGTCGCGGCCGGCTTCCTGGTGGAGAAGGAGATCGAATTCCTGGGCAACGCGGTGAACAATCCCGTGCGGCCCTTCTACGCCATTCTTGGCGGAGCCAAGGTCTCCGATAAAATCGGCGTCATCCGCAACCTGCTGACCAAGGTGGATGGGCTCATCATCGGCGGCGGCATGGCCAACACCTTCTTCGCAGCCAAAGGCTACGAGATGGGCCAGTCGCTGGTGGAGCAGGACGCCATCGAGCTGGCGAAGGCGCTGCTGGATGAGGCGGGCGACAAACTGCATCTGCCCATCGATGTGGTGGCCGCGACCGAATTCAAAGCGGACGCGGACGCCATCATCACCCCGGCGGACCGCGTGCCTGCCGACCGCATGGTGCTGGATATCGGCCCGGAGAGCATCGCCGCGTTCCAGCAA
>Ga0256914_1004471_pt1 | contig 10499 bp, 8 predicted proteins | sample HulkmetaG_FD_191571 | JGI IMG/M metagenome (GOLD analysis project Ga0256914, IMG submission 191571) | Hydrothermal chimney microbial communities from Main Endeavour vent field at the Juan de Fuca Ridge, Pacific Ocean - Hulk | ecosystem: Environmental > Aquatic > Marine > Hydrothermal vents ...
AGCATTATTACCAGAATAACTAATGATCGGAAGGGGCACACCAGTAACAGGCAAGAGTCCTACATTTACCGCTATATTGACAAGCACACTCACAGCAATATGAATAGTAATACCCAGAGCAAGAATCTTTGAGAACGTATCAGGAACGCTGTTAACGATTCTAAAACCAAGATAGATGAGCGTAAAAAACATTACAAGCACAACAGTGTCTCCCATAAGTCCAAATTCCTCGCCTATGATAGCAAAAACAAAGTCAAGCCTGTTAAGTGGAAGACTCCCATATTTAAAATAACTGTTCATCAGTCCAACACCGTATAGCCCTCCACGTGCAATCGCTCGTAAAGATTGCAAAAGTTGATAAGAACTTTCCCGGGAATATTTTTCTGGATGCAGAAAAGAAGCAAGTCTGCTGTAGAGCGAAGAATGTGTTCTTATGTAAATTCCTGCAAAAACAATGGAAAGCAATGTATAACCACCTGTAATTTTGTAATCTTTTACGAGTGGAAGAAGCAGAAGTATAACAGTGAGAAAAATAATTGTTGCAGTTCCAAAATCTGGTTGCAACGCTACTTTCCCGGCAAAAATTGTGAGTAAAACAAGGGAAAAAATTTCAAGTTTTTCGTTATCTCTATCATCTGTATTTTCAGAAAAAATCTTTGCAATAAGAATAACAAAGAAAAGAGTAATATACTGCGATGGCTGAATCGCAAACGGGATTCCTTTTATACTTATCCATCTGGAAGAACCTTCCACGCTCACGGTAAAAAACATTGAAATAAATAGTAAAACAAGGATTGGAAAAGCAAGTTTTTTCAACTTTCTGTGGTTAAAATAAGAAAAGAAAATAAGAAATAACGTGCCAACACCCACAGAAAAAAGATACCTATAAAATGAATTCATTGGATGCGAGGGATTTGCCGCAGGGCTCATACTTATATTAATTACAACACCTACAAGAACAAGTAAGTACGTGACAAAGATAATTGAAAATATATAGGCTTTTTGCTCTCTTGTCATAATTTATTCACGATTTCTTTAAATTTCCTGCCTCTATCTTCGAAATCGTCAAACATATCAAAACTTGCACAAGCAGGTGAAAGAAGCACTACATCACCTTCCTTTGCAATTTTCTTTGCAAGATCCACAGCATCTTTTAGAGAACTTGCAAAAACAATATCAGAAAATCCATTCTCCAAAGCAGCATTTGCTATATCGGCTGAAGTTTCCCCAATAAGAATAAGTTTTCTAAGTTTCAAGGGAAAGAGTCTTGCCATCTCAGAAAAATCATTATTCTTGCTACTTCCACCTGCAATAAGGACGATTTTTTCATTAAAAGAATTCAGGGCTTTTATAACTGAATCAGGTGTTGTAGCCTTGGAATCATTTACATACAGAACTCCATCTATTTTACGCACATTTTCAAGCCTGTGTTCCAACCCATGAAAGGTTTGCACTCCTTTTACTATCACATCGTTTGGAAGTCCAAAGAGTTTTGCCGAAAGAACAGCAGCAAGAACATTTTCAATATTATGTCTTCCGCGCAGATTAATATAAGAAACTGGCAAAATAAATTCTTTCAAACCGTTAGAAGCGAAGTAAATTCCGCTATTCTCAACGTAAACCCCTCTTTTTACAGGCTCTTCCAATGAGAAATAAAACACATTTGCTTTTATTCTATCTGAAATTTTTCTTAAGGTTTCATCTGAGTAGTTCAAAATGGCAAAATCAGAGGAAGATTGATTCTCAAAAATTCTCAGTTTGTATTTCAGATACTCTTCCATATCTCTGTACCTGTTAAGGTGATCTTCACTGAAATTAAGAAACACAGAGACAAAAGGATGGAAGTTCTGAATCGTTTCGAGTTGAAAGCAACTTGTTTCAAGAACTGCAACATCAGGATCTGGATTCTTGTAAACTAATTCTGAATAAGGAGTGCCCAAATTTCCACCAAAAACAGAATTTAATCCAGAATATGAAAAAATGTTCCCGGTAAGTGCGGTTGTGGTGCTCTTACCATTTGTTCCAGTAATAGCAATAACTTTTGTGTTTGGACTCATTCGAAAAGCAAATTCCATTTCTCCTATGATAGGAATCTCACAATTTTTAATTTCATAAACTATTTCCGCTTTCAGTGGCACTCCAGGTGAAAGCACAGCAAGATCGTAATTACTTTCCTTCCACCTGGAATGCCCATTAATTTCGTAATCTATTCCGTTTTCTTTAAGAAGAGAGACATATTTTTGCACCTCTTTAGAATTATCTTTTTCTGTAACAAATACCTCAAATCCATTCTTCACACCGAGCAATGCCGCATAAACTCCGCTACGCCTTGCTCCCACAACAAGCATTTTCTTCATCTCGCACCTCCATACAGAAGAAGCCCTGCAATTACAAATAAAACTGTTATTATGAAAAATCTAAACACGATTTTTGCTTCGCTCCAACCCAGAAGTTCAAAATGATGGTGGATAGGCGCCATCTTAAAAACACGTTTTCCTCCACTCAATTTAAAGTAAATTACTTGAATGATCACAGAAACAGTTTCTATAATGGGAATGGCAGCAAGAAATGCAAGTAACAATTCAAACTTTCCAAGCACGCTTATGGAAAAAACTGCACCTCCCAGCGCAAGTGAGCCGGTATCTCCCATAAATATCCCAGCCTTTGGGCTATTAAACCAGAGATAGGCAAGAATCATACCGATAAATATTGCAGAGAAATCCTTTACAAAAACCGCACCCAAAATTAAAAACGCAGCAAAAATTGGAAGCGCAACCGACGCAAGCAATCCATCAAGACCATCAGTCAAATTAAAAGCATTTGTTGTTCCCACCCCAATAAAAAGGAAAAGTAAGAAATACAAAACAGGTGAAAGCATAATTGAAAAATGCCCCAACTCAACATCAAACGAAAGGTATCTATAATACAAAACAAATAAAATAGTGGTAACCAATAGTTGTAAGAGAATTTTGTTTTTTGCGGTAAGCCCAAGATTTTTCCTTTTTCTACTTTTCGCAAAATCATCGATTAAACCGATAAGCCCGTTAAATAAAACTGCAAGATAAAGAAAAATGAATTCTTTGCTCTTCACAAATGGGATAAAGAAGAGTGGAACAATAAGAAAAACAATTCCACCACCCGTTGGTGTTCCTGCTTTTACCAGATGAGATTTCGGACCTTCTTCGCGTATGTATTGAGTTAAGTTATCTTTTTTCAAAAAAGGAATCAAAACATAAAACAGAAAAAACGCAATGAAAAACGAAAACAGCATAAAAATATATACTCTATTCATTATTCCCGTACCTCTTTATTAAAATATTCAAAACCTCTTCCATTTTCATTCCACGTGATCCTTTAACAAAAATAAGTGTACCTTCAGGTATCTCAATTTCACTTACATATTCTAACAAACTATCCTTTTCAGTAAAATGTACCACATTTTTAATTCCAGCATCTCTACATACATCGGATATAAACCGGGCATATTTTCCATAAGTTATCACACATTGTGGAAGAAAACTCGCTATGATTTTTCCACTCTCTTTATGTGCCTTTTCAGAACTTTTCCCGAGTTCAAGCATATCTCCAACAATCACACAAAGATTTCCTTTTCGGTTTTTAAATCTACTGAGAGAGTACTCCAGAGAAAGTGGATTTGCATTGTATGTTTCATCGAAAATCACTCTTCCATCTGAAAGCAAAATTGTGTTTCCTCTACCAGAAATCGGTGAAAACTCTGTAAGCGCAGAAAGGACGGTTTTTAGTTCAAGCCCAATTACCTCTGAAACAGCAACAGTTGCAAGGATATCGTAAGCATAATGAACACCTGAATAAGGAAAAGTTTGCACTGCTTTTCTACCAAAAGAAAATACTTCAAGCGTCATTCGTTCCACATCGATGAGCTTTATATGTGCCCTCACATCGTTGTTTGCACCAAATCCAAACAGAACAGGTTTTCTATTCAAACCTGATAAAAGATGGGAAAACTCTTTATCATCACCGTTTACAACAGATATGCCACCACTATTTTCTACAAATTGGGCAAGTCCAAACTTTTCTCCAGCAACACCTTTTACATTATTTAAAAATTCAAGATGAGATTTACCAGCATTGAGTAAAACACCTACATTAGGAAGTGCGATGTCGGTAAGAACATTCATATCACCTCTTTTCTGAATACCCATCTCCACAACGAAGAATTTACTTTCAGGGTTTGCATCATTCAAAAAAAATAAAGGAATAGAATATTCTGTATTTGCATTTCCTTTTGTTGCTGAAACAGAAAATTTTGTTTTTATAGCAAGAGCAACCATTTCCTTCACAGTAGTTTTTCCAGAACTTCCTGTTATTCCTATCACCTTGCCGTTCATTAAGCCACGCGCATACTTGCCCAGCGAAAAGAGCGCCTTATGCGAAGATTCAGTTTGAAGCGCAAAAACATGAATTCCTTTTATTTCTTTTTCAGTAATAATACCCGTTGCCCCATTTCTCACCGCATCATTTATATACAAATGTCCGTCGGTTTTATTGCCTTTCAATGCAAAAAACAACCCTGAGTGCAAAACTTTTCTACTGTCAATTGCAAAATTTGTAAATACACCCCCCTGAATACCATTCCATTTTCCACGAATAATTTTTAAAAGTTCTGTATATTCAACTTTCACCATCGATCTCCTTCACAATTTCAAAATCACTCTTTTTAAACACGGAGCTCGCAAAATGAATCTCTTCCTCGTTTCCTCTGCCAAGCAATGCTACAATATCCCCTGACTTTGCAATTTCAAGTGCTTTCTTTATCGCCTTCTCTCTGTCCTTCTCAATAATCGCTTCTGGAACAAATCTGGAAACATCTCGTATTATTTCATCTGGATCATCACCTCTCGGATCATCAGTTGTAATAACCAGAATATCACTCAAGGAAGACGCTATTCTCCCAATGTTTTCTCTTTTTTCTTTAACAGACCAGCCAACAGCACCAGTAACAGTAATCAGTGTAGCATTTCTTTTGATACTTCTTAAATATTTTAATACACTTTCAATCTCCATTGGATTGTGTGCAAAGTCAATCACCACATTTACACCGCTCTTTGTTTTAAAGATGTTCATTCTTCCCGGAACAAATAGATCTCCCTTAGCAAATGCCACAATCTTTGCGGGTTCGACACCTTCAAGAAGAGAAAACGATGTAAGTGCAAGGAAATTATAGATATTAAAATCCCCTGGTAAATTAAGTTTCACGTTGAATTCATACTTTTCAAACTTTACAGAAAACTTTGAAAAAGCATTCCCTACAAATTCCACTCTCCCTTTCACATCCGCTTCTTTCTGAATTCCATAAGTCATCACATTTTTGCATTTTGAAGTCGAAAATCTTTCAATGCAATCAGAATCTGCATTTAAAATGCATCTGTTAGAGGGAGTTTCAAAGAATGCAATCTTGGTTTTTAAATAGTTTTCAAATGTTTTGTGAACTTCAAGGTGATCTTTACCTATATTGGTTAAAACTTTGCCGTAGAAAGAAAGGCCTTCAATACGCTTAAACATAATTGCAGAAGAAGATATCTCAGAAAAGACATATTTTAAACCGTTGTTAACGGATTTACTTAATATTTCGTTAAACAGGAATGCATCAGGAGTTGTGGGAGGAAATCTCTCTTCTGGCATAAATCCCGTTCCAGAGTCAACACCTGCCGTACCTATAAAACCTGAGGGAATTTTTAGAAAATCGTTAAAAAATTTATACATCAGGAATGCAGTTGTTGTTTTTCCAGATGTTCCTGTAATTCCAACAAGTTTAATTTTTTTTGATGGAAACTGAAAAAAAGCAGAAGAAAATAGTGCATATGCCCTTCTGCTATCAGGAACTCTAATAAAAGGAACACTTACTGCATGAGAAACATCTTCCTCCCCAACAATTACAGATGCACCTTTTTGTATTGCATCGAGAATAAACTTGTGAGAATCTACCTTTGTTCCCTTTATTGCAACAAACATATCTCCCTTTTTAACTTTTCTGGAATCAGTTTCTATTCTCAAAAACTCACTTTCAACACTACCAAAATACGCAAACTGAGGAAATAGATCTTTAAGTTCTCTTATCTTCATTTATTTACCCTCCGGAGGGATTTTAAGATACTTTACTAAAAAGGAAGCAATTTTCTGAAAAAGTGGCGCAGCAACATACAGTGAATACGTGGGTTTTGCTGTTTCATCAATTACTGTAAGTACTACAACACGTGGGTTATTTGCAGGTACAATTCCACAAAAACTATAAATAAGTTTCGTGTTTGAATAAGTTCCATTCACAGGCTTCTGGGCAGTGCCAGTTTTTCCTGCTATTTGATAACCCTTCACTTCAGCCTGTGGAACACCTTTATCGCTTACAACGGCCTCTAAAGCATTCATTACTTCTGAAGCAACTTTTTGAGAAACAACAACTTTCCTGACTTCCGGAACAGACTTATACTTCACCATTCCATCAGGTGAACGAATTTCTTTAATAATTGTGGGTTTCATCTCTACGCCACCGTTCGCTATTGCACAGAATGCATCAATCAGTTGAATTGGTGTAACAGCAACTCCCTGCCCATAAGACATCGTGGCAAGTTCCACTTCTCCTACATCTTTCGACTCGGGAACTATCCCTTTTTCTTCTCCGGGAAGTTCTATACCAGTATATTCTCCAAAACCAAAACGTCTGAAAAACCTCAACAATTCCTCTTTTCCAAGTTTCATTCCTATCTTCATAAAGGCAACATCGCAGGAATTTCGCATTATCACATTAAGACCATGCTCAACTCCATGAGTTCTCCAGCAATGAAGAACCCTATCTTTAACTTTCAAATATCCATTACACACAAAAGTGTCGTCTGTATGTAATGTGCCTTCTTGAAGCGCAGCAGCAGCAATAATAGGTTTCATCACTGAACCAGGTTCGTAGTTCATCTGAATTGCTCTGTTAAAAATAGTTTGACGGCTAACAGTTGAGGGATCATTTGGATCAAAATCAGGATATGAAGCCATTCCCAGAACCTCTCCAGTTTTTGGATTCATAATAATAACAACGCCGGCTTTCGCCTTGTTCTTTACAATAGCCTCTTTAAGGTATTTTTCTATGATAAATTGAATGTTCGAATCTATTGTAAGTTGCACGGTATCACCTTTCTTTGGAGCAACAGAAAAAGATGATATATTAGGCACAACCGGACGGGGGGAAACCTTAGGCCAAAAAATCTTACCATCAGTACCTTTTAAATCACTATTAAACTTGTATTCTACTCCGGCAAGCCCCTTATCGTCATTGCCAACAAATCCTATAACATCAGAAAGCAAACGATGAAAAGGGTAAAATCTGTTTTCAGTTGGTGTTATTGCAACCCCTTTCTGTATATCCAAACTTTCAATTTCGTCTTTTTGTGTCTCGTTGAGAGTTGTGGAGATTCTAACAAAGATCTTATATTTTTTAAATATTGATTTCAAATAAAGATCACTTACGTTGATAATAGAAGGGAGCTTAGAAAGAATCTTTTGTTTATCTTCTTCTGAGAGCCGCGAAGGATTTATATCGAGTTCGTACGCCTGTTTACTCATTGCAAGTGGAATGCCGTTTCTATCAAGAATATCCCCCCTCTCACCTTTGACATTCACCACATTCGGAGCAATCTGAGAAGAAATTTCTGCTAAATATTTACCTCTACCAAAAAGTTGAAGGTAAACGAGTTTTAAAAAGATCAACCCAAAAACAAACGAAAATATAAGGAACAAAATTACAACTCTTTTATTAAAAACTTCCCCTTTATTCTCCATTGTTTATCTCCGTTATCACATAAGACGATGGAGGCACCATTTTTAATTTCTCGGTTGCATAAGAATAGATCCTGTCTGGATTAAAAGTTTCGTAATATTTTGCTTTTAAATCCCTGTTTCTCATCACTTCTTTTTGAATTGCACTGTTCAGAAGTTCCTTTTCTTTTTCCAGCTTACTCGTTCTTGCATAGAAAAACCCTGCAACTGAAAAAAGAAAAACACCAATTAATACAAATAAGAAAAATGTTTTTCCTTTCATACTCTTTCTGCCACCCTCAATTTTGCACTTCTTGCCCTTCTGTTTAACTTCACTTCTTCAATCGAAGGACGTATTACTTTTTTATTTATTCTCCTCAAACGCTCATCAGACTTAAAAGCATTTTTTACAATTCTGTCTTCAAGGGAATGGTAAGAGATCACAGCAACTCTACCTGACTTTTTTAACACACAGGGAACATTTTTAAGAAAATTTTTGAGATCATCAAGTTCTCCGTTTACAGCAATTCTAAGCGACTGAAAAACTTTCGTTGCAGGATTTACTCTTCCACGTCTGAACCCGTACACTTTTCCAACAATTTCGGCAAGTTCTGTTGTGGTATCTATTTTTTTCTTTTTCCTGTATCTTGCAATCGCCGACGCAATAGCACGAGCCTTCTTTTCCTCACCATAAAAGTAGAATATATCTGAAAGTTCTTCTTCTGGAAATTGGTTAACTATCTCAAACGCAGTGATTCCGCTTTCCCGGTTCATTCTCATATCAAGTGGACCTTCTTTCATAAAACTAAAACCTCTTTCTCCAAATTGAAGTTGAAGAGATGAAAGGCCCAGATCGGCGAGAACAGCATCTACTTTGCCGATGTTGAGATTCTTAAGAATAGTTTTTATGTTGGCAAAATTATCATGAACGAGAACAAAATTGTTTGAAATAAGTGAAAGTCTTTCATTCGCCTTTTCAATTGCTTCAACGTCTTTATCAATTCCTATGAGAAATCCACCCTGTTTAACAATTCGAAGAATGCGTTCGGAGTGTCCGCCCTCTCCAACAGTGCAATCCACAACCACGCTTTCTTTACTGATATTCAAAAATTTAATTGTTTCTTCTGCCAAAACAGGAATGTGGTATATTTCCATAGTTTAATTATACATATATCTTTTTTGATTTAAAATTAAACGCCCGAGTAAAGGATAAGCCGGATTCTGTTACCCTTGCGGGCTGCGGTCATTTATCTAAGCGGCCTACCCGACAGCATAGGGGGAGCACCTTCGCTGTCCTATTCGGCCTTGCTCCGGGTGGGGTTTACCATGCGAAGCGCTGTTACCAGCACTTCCGGTGGTCTCTTACACCACCTTTTCACCCTTGCAGGCTAACACCTGCGGTTTGTTTTCTGTGGCACTTTCCCTGGGGTCACCCCCGCCCAGATTTCCTGGGCACCCTGCTCCCTGGAGTCCGGACTTTCCTCGGAGTGCTTTTGCACTCCGCGACCGCCTCCTTTACTCGAGCGATTTTTTATTTTGGAAAGTATAGAATCTTTCCGCAAACTTCACAGCGAAGTATCTTTTCGCCTTTTCCTTCTTTTAATTCCTCCAAAACTTCAAGTGGCAAAACGGCGCCGCAGTTTGAACATGCGTTCTCTTCCACTGTAGCTATCGCACCATAAGGAAAGTTTTCCTTAATCTCTTCATATTTTCTAATTACATCTTCCGGAATAACAGAAACAAGTTTTTCAAACTCTTTTCTAAGAACTTTTGCTTCATCTTCAATTTCTTTAGAAAGAAGTTTTCGCTCTTTTTCTATTTCTTCTAATTCTTTTTCAAGATCCGCAATCTTTTCTTTAATCTCTTTAATTTGATCTTCTTTTTCTTTAATTGCAGCTTCGGTGAATTCGAGAGTTTTCTTGAGTTCATCGCTCTTTGCTACAAAATTATCACGCGTTTTTTTAGCAGCCTTAATCTCCTTGGAAGTCTTAAGTTTGTTCCCGTTGAGCAACGCTTCTACACCTTTTAACTGTTCGTTATTCTCCTCAATATCACGCTCTATCTCGAGTTTTCTTTTCTTGAAACCGTCCATTGCGGATTCAAGACCTTCTATTTCATTCTGGTATTCCGTAATTTCGTGTTTTATCTGCAAATCCTTATCTATTTCTTTAATTCTGGATTCTTTTTCTCTAAGGATTTTTTCCTTCTGTTCGAAATCGTAAAGCAGTTTTATATACATTGACGCCTCCAAAACATAGTGGTGGGCCCGCCCGGATTCGAACCAGGAACCAATTGGTTATGAGCCAACTGCTCTACCGTTGAGCTACAGGCCCCCTTTTTCTTTGCAATGTTATTTTATACAACTTTAAATTAAAGTCAAGAATTCCAAATTAAAATTTTATAAGTTGCTATACCTCTAAAAACAGACATACTTTCTAAAAAGATTTAGATTTGTGTGAAAATTTAAAAAATTTATTGCAAAATGAAGACGCAAATTGGATTTCCTTTTTCGTTCAATGCAAACTTATCCTGTAAAATACTGATAAATACTATCTTTCTACGAACTTATGCCGTTTGTTTGATGTTTTTTTAAAGGTTTAATTTGAGTGTGGAAAAGTTGAAAAATGAGAATGGGATAAATAGAGGATTTGTTGATTTATGATGTTAAAGGTTATAATTCAATAAACCCGCATTGTTTCGTTGTATGCATAAGAAAT
>Ga0256914_1004472_pt1 | contig 10496 bp, 8 predicted proteins | sample HulkmetaG_FD_191571 | JGI IMG/M metagenome (GOLD analysis project Ga0256914, IMG submission 191571) | Hydrothermal chimney microbial communities from Main Endeavour vent field at the Juan de Fuca Ridge, Pacific Ocean - Hulk | ecosystem: Environmental > Aquatic > Marine > Hydrothermal vents ...
TGGTTTCAAAAGTGACGGAGTGCCTCGAGAAACTGCCGGAGAGGGAGAGATTGGTAATGACACTTTACTATTATGAAGAATTGACGATGAAAGAGATTGGATATATTCTCAATGTGACGGAATCGAGGGTTTCGCAGATGCGCTCTCAAGCCATTTTGCGCCTGCGTAGTTGTATGGAAGGAAAAGTGAAATAAATTTTTTTGGAAAAGGAGGAAGGTATGGCAGATCCCAAAATGAGAATTTTGATTGTGGATGATTTCGCGACCATGCGGCGAATCGTTAAAAACATATTAAAGCAGTTGGGGTACACGAATTTTGTGGAAGCCCAAGATGGCAGAGAGGCTTTGAAGATACTAAAGAGTCAGCCGGTTGATTTTATTGTGTCGGATTGGAATATGCCGAATATGACGGGCTTGGAGCTACTTAAGGCCGTTCGTGCAGATGAAAATTTGAAGGACATTCCTTTCCTCATGGTGACGGCAGAAGCGTTAAAAGAAAATATTGTTGATGCAGTTAAGGCGGGAGTTAGCAATTATATTGTTAAGCCGTTTACCGCAGAAACATTGAGTGAAAAGATCGAGAAGATTTTTTCTTCTTAACCGGGGGGATGCCCTGATTTATTCTTATAGGATGAAAAAATAGTGTAGAGGGAAAGATGCAAAGATGGAAAGAACAGTTATAAAGACTATCGTTACAGCGCTGAAGTCTGAAAATCCAAATGTGCGTCGTAGTGCGGCATTGGCTGTTGGGGAGGAGAAGATAACAGGAGCAGCTCCTGTTCTGGTGTCTCTCTTGAAAGATTCTCAATGGAAGGTAAGGCAAGCGGCAGCGATTTCCCTTGGGAAACTCGAAGAAGAGAGATCGGGTCCATTTTTAATGAGATTGATTGGAGCCAAAGAAGAGAATCTAAGAATTCGAATCATAAAGATTTTAAGCCAAAGGGCCAAATCCCAGGCGGAAGTGAAAGCGGCTATTGCTGAAATCTGGGGAACTGAGACGGCGGAAAAAGAGGTTTATCTTCCTGTTTTGCGTGCTGCGGCGTGGGCGTTGAGCAGGATAAAGAGAAAACAGGTCATTGAACCCCTTGTTCAGATTCTTGAAAGTGGTAATGCCGGTCATATTGTGGCAGCCTTGTCAGGTCTTGCAGTGATGGGGGAGAGTCGGGCAATGGAAGCAATGGTCCAGTGTCTTAAACACGAACAATGGCAAGTGAGACAAGCAGCGGCTATCGCATTGGGGAAGGTAAACGCGACAGAGGCCTCGGAGCGTTTGATTGCGTGTTACGAAGACCCCCATTGGGAGGTGAGACAGGAAATTGTGATTGCGTTGAATAATCTCAAGACGGAGGATGGTAAATCTCTCTTTGTCAAGGCGCTCAAAGATGAACGGCCAGAAGTAAGGCGGGCGGCTGCGATTGCCCTCGGAAACACGCGGGATGAAACGGTTATCGATACCTTGGTGGAGGTGTTAGAAGACAAAAGTTGGATGGTGAGGAAAGCCGCGCTTTCGTCATTGGGGAATCTTCGTGCGAAAGGGGTGAAAGAAAAGATTTTGGAGCGTTTTTCTGACGAGGACGAGGAAGTTCGCCAAGAGGCGGCTCTTGCCTATGGACGATGTGTTCCTATTAGGATTTAGCAAATGGCGGATCAAGACAGAGAGCTTAATGAGGTACAGGAGGCGACTTCGACAGCCGAGCTAGAGAAAGAACCTCTTTTCGAAGAGAAAGACGGAGAGGAGACTGAAGGCAAGGAGTCATTCCAAGAAAAGACTTTCCCAGAGGAGGAAAGAAGTGATGATCTAGAAGAGGAAGAAGAGGTAGAAGGCGAGGATGAATTTGAAGATATTGAGGAACTCTCATTGGGAGGGAAAGGGAGGAAGCTAAAGTGGGTTTTGATCGGTTTTTGTTCTTTTCTTCTTGTGCTTTTACTCTCTTTCTTTTTCGCTTCTCTCTATGTCAAAAGGAAACAGGCGGCGCTAGGTAAAAAGAGAACAAAGATAACGGCGCTGAAAACCTTGAAAAAGAAAAAAAAGATAGAGAGAAAAGTCGTGATCACCCAGTACGATCTCTCCCCTTTCTTGTTGAGGATAAGGGATCATGAAAGCGGAGAAGATCGTTTCTTGTCCATTCGGCTTTATATTGAGTTTATTGGCAAAAAGGTTCCCCCCGACGTCGTGGAGAAAAAGGATACGTTGCGAACATTGGTCTATAATGAACTGAAGAAACATTTTTCTAAAGCAAAAGATTCTGTGACGATAGAAAGGGCATTCAAAAAGGAATTGGTGCCGGCTTTAAATACCTTTTTGAAGGGGGGAGGTGTGTATGACGTAGGTTTCAAAGAATTCGTGATTCGCTAGGCAGCCATTCGGCAAAGACATAAAAAAAGGAGGCGACGAACGTGCAAAAGATATCTATCGATCAGGCGGAACCGGGAATGATTTTAGCGAAGTCTATTACCAATCAAAAGGGGATTACCCTTTGTGGTGAAGGAACGACTTTGACGGATAGCCTGATTGATCGTCTTAAATCGATGGATATATCGAAGATAGTCGTAGAAGGGCATCCGGTGGATGATGGAACAGAGGAGGTGTCTCCCGAAACGCTCCATGAGAGGCTGGAAGACCGCTTTCGTCATGTTCGACGCTTTCCCCTTTTGATGGCGATGAAAGAAGCGATTTGGGAGAAGATGAAATCCCCCGAATGAACACTTTAGGGATAATATTGTTGTAAGAAAAAAGAGAAAGGAAAATGGAGAGGCGAGATAGCGAAATTATACGAAAGAAGATTGAAAGATTGAAAAAACTTCCGACGCTTCCAACGGTTGTAGCTAAAATAAGCCGGATGGTGGAGTCTACCGAGACTTCGGCGGATGAATTGGGAAAGGTCATTTCTACCGATCAGGTGTTGGCGGCAAAGGTTTTACAGTTGATCAACTCTCCCATCTACGGATTTCCCGGAAGAATTTCTTCGGTGACACATGGTGTGGTCTTGCTGGGTTTCAATGTGATTAAGAGCCTTGTTCTCACCGCTTCCGTGTTTGATATAATGATTGAACAGATGAAGGGGTTGTGGGAACATTCTATCGGCTGTGCGGCGATTGCCATCCGGTTGGCGCGCCGTTTTCCCTCCATCGATCCGGAAGAGGTTTCGACTGCCGGTTTGTTGCATGATCTTGGAAAAGTGGTGATCAGTTCCCAGTTGCCGGAAGAATTCCAGCAAATCATTGCATGTACAGAGAAGGAAAAGACTTATATCATCGAATGTGAACGGGAAATACTCGGAACGGATCACGCTAGTGTCATTCGATGGGTTGTGAAAGATTGGAACTTGCCAATTACCCTTGTGGAACCCATTTTGTATCATCACAACCCCTCTATTTCGAGGAATGCTCCTTTACAGACAGCGATTGTCCATCTTTCGGATATTTTGGTGAAGGCTTGGGGCTATGGTATGAGTGGTGATTCCTATGTTCCAAAATTGGACGAAACGGCGTGGCAACGTCTCGGCTTTTCGGAAAAGGATATTCCCATACTGGTTTCGGAAGCATGGGAAGAGATCGAGTCTGTAGATACCTTTGATCTTTTCAGTTGAAGAAAGTGATAGAGAAAGAAATCCCTATAAATTCGAAGAGGATTCTCTTCATCGGAAACGAAAAGGAAACGCAGGCATGGTTGAAGGCCTTGTCTGAGAAGATGGGTGGATCATTTACGGCGGTTGGTGACGGTAGTCAAGCATTGGCGATGATTTATAACGATCCTCCCGATTTGATAGTGATCGATGTGGATAGGGATGAAGAGAAGGAAGAAGAATTGGGAAGTCTCTGTTGTGAAATAAAAAAGGACAATATCTATGGTCACCTTCCCATCATTGCGATGATTTTGAAGGAGTTTCTCGGCAAAGAACGGATTGACCATTGGATGATCGATGATTTTGTTTGCAAGCCCGTCGATTTTTCCGAATTGCTGGTTCGGATTCAATTGATTTTCTCACGAGGGGAGAAAAATCTGGATGCCAATGCTTTGACCAGATTACCGGGGAATAATACCATTATCCAGCAGATTCAGGAACGGATCGACACGAAAACGCCGTTTGCCTTGGCCTATATGGACATTGACAATTTTAAGGCCTTCAACGATCGTTATGGATTTAGCCGGGGCGATGAGGTGCTTCGGATGGCCGCGCGTTTAGCGGGGAATGTCGTGTTTGCTAAAAAGGACCCCAACGCCTTTGTGGGGCATATCGGGGGGGACGATTTTGTGTTTATTGTTTCTCCGGACAATGTCGCTTCTGTCTGTGAGGAAATCATTCGGAATTTTGACCAGATTGTTCCCATCTTCTATGACGATGAGGATCGAAGGCAGGGATTTATAGCCTCCGTGAACCGACAGGGAAAAAGGATGGAGTTTCCTATTATGTCCGTTTCCATTGGGGTGGCGATCAGCACCCATATTTCCCCGCTTATACATTATGGGCAAATTACCTCTATTGCGACAGAGATGAAAAAGTATGCTAAAAGATTTGCAGGGAGTTGTTATCGCATTGATCGTCGCAAGCATCCAGGTCAGATGCCTATGGTAGTAAGAAGAGCGGATTCTTGAGATTTCACCCTGACCTTTTCTAGCATAGCAGGCACATCTTCTATCTTCAGGCCCAATTTCCACCATGCTGTTTCGGAAAACTTGGTCACGTTAAGTTCTCCGCTAAAGCCCAGTCCTTGATTGTTGCAAATAAAGTCGGAGATATTAACGATCTGAACAAGTTGAAGGAATTCATCTGGGGCGCGCTCTGGTTCATGGTGAAATTCGATCATGGCGGTAACCGATTGAGGAATGTTCCAGTTTTCTGCGAGAGTTGCTCCAATTTCTGCGTGGGTCGTACCTATGACTTCACGTTCGGTTTCATGGAGGATCGTGTCTGCCGCTTCACACACGATAACGACTTGTTCATACTCGCTGGTAAAATAGTGTTTTAACACAAGGAGTCCAATGTCATGGAGGAGACCGCCTACGAACAAATCATTTCGAGCGGGGTCGTGAGGTGTGAGGGGGTTACTTGAGAACTCATTGACGACATCACACATCAAGGCGACGGAGACGGAATGTTTCCAAAAGAGACGGGATTCTTCTTTAGTCATACCTTTAATCCCTTTTATCATTGAGAGCGTGAGAACAATCTTTTCGATTTCGAGAAGTCCCAACCTTGAAACAGCGTAGGGGAGGGAGGTGATTTCCGTGGTTCCACGAAAAAGGGGAGAGTTGGCAATCTGGAGAACTTTTGCCGTAATGACAGGATCTTCTTTAATAAATTTTACGATGTCTGAGACACTGGTATTGGGATCCTTTATGAGTTTCATGACTTGTAAAACAATTTCGGGAATGGAGGGAAGATCTTGAATCTCTGCTAATTTAGCTAAAATATCCCTTCCTTTTTCAGGCATTTTACCTCTCCTCCTCTGGTAAATGATTGCATTATGCCGCCGTTACTTTTTTCTTGTTGAGTAATTGGTAGACTTTTGAGAGGACGCGGGTCTTGTCAATTTTAATTTCATATTCGTCGAAACCAAGAGAAAGCCCTTTAGAACGGTGTTTGGGGTCGGAAAGAGCCGTTAGTGCCATGGCGGGGATATGACTTAGATTTTCATCTTTACGGATCGTTTGGATCAGTTCATAGCCATCCATAATGGGCATTTCTATGTCACTGATAACAAGGTCAATGGGCTCTTTTCTTAAGATTTCGAGGGCCTTAACGCCATCGGTTGCTTCTAATATTTCATAGCCAGCTGATTCCAAGTATTGACGTGTGAGCTTCATGAAGAAGGGTGTGTCTTCCACGAGGAGGATACGAGCGGGTTTTGTATTTCCAGTCACAGATTCAATCACCTGGCGCTGCTCGGGATCCACCAGTTCAAGGAGGGCAAACAAATCGAGCATAGGCATGGTTCTTCCCGCGATAATAACCGTTCCTAGAAAGCCCTTTTCGTGCATCGTTTCTGTGTCGAGATCTATCGTCGTTTCTAGGACGTCGATGACTTGCGTTGCGACGATTCCCATGGGGTGCCGCGTCATCCGTGGGACGATGACAAAAAGGGATTCATGTTCTTCAGTGGGGGGATTGATAGAGAGATAACGTTCTAAGCGAATCAGAGGCAGACTGATTCCTCTTAGTTGGATAAATTCTTTTTCGCCAACCGTTTCTATGTCCTTAACGGAAATTTTTTCCAACCGTGCAACCATGGACATAGGAAGGGCAAAGGCTTCGTTTTCGTTTACAGAGAAAAGGAGAACATACTGTTTTTCCATCATACCTTTTCTTACGAGATTTTCTTCCTCCGCTTTGGAGATTTCCTCAATATCGGCGAGCTTGAGGTTTGCTGTTCTTGCGATGCCTTGAACATCGAGAATCATCGCGACCCTTCCGTCTCCCATGATGGTTGTTCCTGAGAAGCAAGCGATGGTTTTGAGGTAACTGGAAAGGGGTTTAACAACGATTTCTTCTGTGTCGAGAACCTGGTCAACGATTAATCCATAACGGCTTCCTCCCAATTTGAGGACTAGGATATTAAGGGTTTGGGGGTGAACGCGCCGATCTTTGAATTCTCTTTTCTCTTTCCCCGGGCGGCCGACACGGTTCTCGTATCGTCTGTCAGCGATATTCACGCGCCGATCAGGAACTATTTCTTTGGTGATGGGATGCACGAAAGTGCGTGGTATTTTTAAAACATCAGCTAAACGAACAAGGGGGAGGAGATGTCCCCGGAGCCGAAGAACCTCATATCCTTTTACCCGTTCAATCTTCATTTTTTCGCTTTCGCCTTTTACACGGACAATTTCCTCTAAATTGACTTGAGGAACCGCAAACCTCTGTTTCTCGACCTTCGTGATAATGGAGGGAATGATGGCCAAAGTCAAAGGGAGGCGGACTGTAACGGTTGTTCCTTTTCCTTTTTCGGAGTTGATTTCGACAACTCCTCCAAATTTTTCGAAATTGGTTTTGACCACGTCCATTCCTACACCTCGCCCCGAGATGTCGGAAATCTTTTCGGCAGTAGAGAAACCTGGCAAGAAAATGAGATTGATCAATTCCTTATTGCTCATGTTTTCTGCTTCTTCGGGCTTGATTAGGCCTTTCTCCAGGGCTTTGGCGCGGATTTTTTCCGGATCGATTCCCTTTCCATCATCTTGGATCTCAATATTGACCTGGCCACCTTCTTGGTAGGCGCGAAGCCAAATAGTTCCTTCCGCTTCCTTTCCCGCTTTGACTCGTTCTTCTGGCGGTTCAATTCCGTGATCCACGCTGTTTCGAATAAGATGGGTTAAAGGATCACTAATAACCTCGATGATGGAACGGTCAAGCTCAACTTCGTTTCCTTCGATAATCAATCTGATCTTTTTATTAACCTTTTTGCTCATATCCCGAACGATCCGGGGAAACTTATTGAAGACGTTTCCAACCGGCTGCATCCGGGTTTGCATAACATGCTCTTGGAGTTCCGTGACACGCTGGGAAAGGGTGTGAAGGATAGGGAGATCTCTGTCTCGATCTTTTAGGGTTTGCATGAGTTGGTTTCGTCCCAATACTAACTCACCGGCAAGATCCATGAGACGTGTAAGGAGACGTACATTTACGCGGATGGTTTCTTGATGGGGTTGAGGATGTTTGGGAATTGTTTTGGTAGGAGCTTTAGAAGGTTGTTTTTGAACCTTTTTTGCAGGAGGTTCTTCCTCTTTTTTGGATTCAGGTGGTTCGATATGTTTTTCTCCTTCTCCTTTTTCTTCTCCTTCTCCTTTTTCTTCCCCTTCTCCTTTTTCTTCCCCTTCTCCTTTTTCTTCCTTTTTCCCTGTTTCGTCTTTTCCTTTCTCTGAGGGAGCGGATGGGACGGTTTCTATCTCTTTTTCGTCGATGCCGAAGGTGATAGAAAGCACATCCGGTTCTAAAATGGTCATAAAATAGATGTCAATCTTTTCAGGAAGAGAGGTGTCTTCCCGTTTGATATTTCCCGCATCGGGTTTTGAATAGACCACGACGCCCACTTGTTCTAACACCTCTTTGAGGGTATCTCCATTGGTTTCTTTTTCGAAGGAGGTCTTTATGGAGGAAGCATTCATGAAAAAGTGGTAGAGATTCATGGGGCCTTTTTTTTCTGATGCTTTCCGGACTTCTGGGGGAATGTCAGTCTTTTCGTCAATCGGTTTTTCAGAGGAGTCTTCTTTGCTGGGGGCCGCTTCCTTTTGTCCTTTCCCTTCCTCTAATGTCGCCTGAAGAGCTTGGAGAGCTTCTTCGATATCGGTGGATTCGCTGTTTTCGATATCGTCAATCATTCCTTTCAATAAATCTGAGGCAGTGAGGAGGATGTCGATGCGCTCCGAGGTGATAGGGAGTTCCCGATCACGGATTTTCATCAAGACATTCTCCATGGTATGAGAGAGCTTGGAGATCTTTTGAAGACCGAAGAATCCACTTGCCCCTTTGACGGTATGGATGGCGCGAAACACACGGTTTATGAGCTCGTCATCTGCATTGTCTCCCGCTTCTTCCATAGCCAAAAGGTCGCTTTCGATATCTGCAAGATGCTCCCGTGACTCAGAAACAAATTCATTAAGTATCTCTCTATCTTGATTGTCCATTGGATGACTCCTCTGGAAGTTTAAATTGTTTTACGATGTTTTTTAGCTCTGAAACAGCTTCCGTCAGCTGTCTCGATTGAGCCGTCACATCCATAGACTGGTCCTTTACGGTTAAGATGACTTTATGGACGCCTTGGACGCTCGAGGATATTTCGTTGGCTCCTACGGAGAGTTCGGAGGTCTGTTTCGCGATTTCATTAAGCCCCAAGTTCATTTCGTTAATGTTCGATGCCATTTCTTGGGTTCGAATCGCAACTTGTTCTATCGCACTGGCGATTTCAGTCGTTTGGTTTGCTGAATCATCAATCTGGCGGGAGGATTCTTTCGTAACGGATACTTGTTTGTTGACAAGATTGAGGATGGAATTAAATGTTTCGTTAATTTCGTTGATAATCTCGACAATGGATTGGATAGCTTGTGTGGCGGAATGGGTTTGTTTTTGGATGCCTTCAATCTTTTCTGTAATATCTTGAGTCGCTTGGGCGGTTTGTTTCGCCAATTCCTTTACCTCTCCAGCTACAACGGCAAATCCCTTTCCTGCTTCTCCAGCAGAGGCTGCCTCAATGGTTGCGTTTAAGGCAAGGAGATTGGTTTGGTCTGCGATGTCCGTGATGACGTTGACAATTTTTCCTACCTCTTTCGCGCGATTTTCCAGGAGTTTCATGCCGTTGGTGGTCTCTTCTGAGGCCTTTTTGGCTTTGTGTATAATATCAGCCGCGCTGTTTGAGTTTTCTGCTATCGTGTTGAGGGAAGATTCCATCTCTTTCATGGCTTGGGCGATGGAACTTACATTCTGTGAAAGATTATCGGCGTTTTCCGAGATCATCTTAACATTTTCGTTGAGGGTTTCCATGCCTTTCGAGATATTGGCACTGTTGCTACTGGCTTCTTCGTTGCTGCTTGCCACCGTTGAAATATTGACGGATATTTCCTCAACGGCGGCGGCAACGGTGTCAATTTGGGTGGACGCTTCATCTGATCCGCTTGACAGAGTATGGGCGACGTCTTCTAACGTATGGGAAGAGGCCTCCAGATTCTTTGCCGCATTGTTAAGGGTGGTAATCTGCTTGGAGAGGGTATCTACAAACCGATTGATTGCTTTGGCCATTTGGCCTATTTCATCCTGGTAACGTATATGGAGCCGCTTGCTTAAATCCCCCTCTTCCAGCCTTTTGGAGAATTCCACAACTTCGAGAACCGGGAGAAGCACCATCTTTTTGACAAGGAGAAGGGTGATAAAGAAAATTATAACCCCGACCAAAAGGGAAAAAAGCAGGAAGATCTGGGTGTGAATAACCCTTTTCTTGGAATCTTTTGCGAACATGAAAACTGCTTTGTTCATGGCGCTTAACAGCTTCAAGTTGTTGGCAAAAATCCAGTTATAGTCGTCAATAATGTCCTGGGAGACCTCTTTGGAAACCAGTATCTTTTCCAGCTTGGGTTTGAAAGCTTTCCACAGGGTTTTGACTTTTAAAAGTTGTTTTTTGATTTCGGGGTTTCTGCAGGGCGGAAGAGGAGGGGTTTTGATTTCTTTTTTGGCAATCGGGTCGTATGTGGGGGAAGGGCCTCCATCAATGAGGGCTTTAAGACTTTCGTCAAACCACCGGATGGCGGTCTTGGCTTCCTGAAAGGTGGTGTGGGAACGAGCCGCTTTCTTGAGGGCTTCTGCTTTTGCATAACGTGAGAGAGCCACATCCATGACGGCTTTTGTCATTTTTTGTGTCAACATTCGTTGGCGACCTGCGATGTTGATTACAAGTCCATCTGTTTGGGCACTTTTTGTGACAATCAGGTTTTGCACCACGATGGCAACCAAAAGAAGGAGGTTTATGCTTATGATTAAACCAATTTTCCAAGATAGAGAAAGTCCTTTG
>Ga0256914_1004473_pt1 | contig 10494 bp, 9 predicted proteins | sample HulkmetaG_FD_191571 | JGI IMG/M metagenome (GOLD analysis project Ga0256914, IMG submission 191571) | Hydrothermal chimney microbial communities from Main Endeavour vent field at the Juan de Fuca Ridge, Pacific Ocean - Hulk | ecosystem: Environmental > Aquatic > Marine > Hydrothermal vents ...
GTCGTGGAGGACGTGGGGGCCCTCTCGAACTACCTGGCCTGCTCCCTGGAGACCCGCTCGGAGATCGTGGTCCTGATCCGGGACGGGGAGGGCGGCATCCTGGGGCAGATCGACGCCGACGGACACGCCAGGGGAGCCTTCGACGGAAGCGACGAGGCCCTCCTGGAGGAGGCCGCCCGCCTCGTGGCGGGAGGAAGGAAAGGGGAGGAGCCGTGAAGGAAAGGCGGAAAATCGGGGAGACCAGGCTCTACCGCCTGGAGATGAACGAAAAGATCCTATCCTCCGGAAACAAAGGCATTCAGCGCTTCTTCGCCCTGGACTCGGGGGCCTACCGCGAGGGGGCGCTCCCGGCGGCGACCAAGGAACTCATGGGGCTCGTAGGATCCCTGGTCCTCAGGTGCGACGACTGCGTCTTCTACCACCTGGACCGCTCTGTCGCCGAAGGGGTGAGCCGGGAGGAGATCCTGGAAGCCTTCGAGATCGCCCTGGTCATCGGAGGGTCCATCGTCATCCCCCACCTCAGGCGGGCCTTCGAGAACCTGGAGAGGCTCCTGGAGGAGGCCGGCGGCCCGGAGGGAGGGAATCCGGAGCAGGGTTCCGCCTGAAAGGAAGGGACCTCCGGCGGGGACGACACCCCGCCGGTCCCTCCTCACTCGGTCTTGCTCTTCTCCCCCTCGGGCTCGGCGGGAGGAGAAGGCATCTTGAAGTCCTTGGGGAGCTTCTTGAGGTTCTTGCACTTGGGATAGGCGCTGCATCCCAGGAAGGGCCCCCACCGGCCCTGGCGGATCACCATGACGGCTCCGCACTTCTCGCACTTCTCCTCCGTGGGGATGGGCTCGGGGCGCTTCGCTCCCTTGATGGGCCGGGTGTTCTTGCACTTGGGGTAGGCGCTGCAGGCCAGGAAGGGCCCCCGCCGCCCCTGCTTGATCACCATGACGGCTCCGCACTTCTCGCACTTCTCGTCGGTCTCCTTGGGCGGGGCCGGGTTTCCCTCGGCGTCCACGGGAACGGTGTATTTACATTCAGGGTAACCGGAACAGCCGAGGAACTTGCCGTTCCGCCCCTCCCTGAGGAGAAGCTTCTTCCCGCACTCGGGGCAGAGGTGGTCCGTCTCGACGGGCTCGGGGCGCTCCGAGCCGGGCATGGGCTTGGTGAAGCGGCACTCCGGATATTTGGAGCATCCCAGGAAGGTTCCCTTGCGGGTCCGGCGGATCACCAGGGGGGCGCCGCACTTCTCGCACTTCTCGTCGGTCACCTCAGGGTTCTTCCGGAAATCCTTCATCTCCCGGCGGGCCTTCTCCAGGTCCTTCTCGAAGGTCTTGTGGAACTCCGAGACCACCTGGACCCAGTCGGCCCGGCCTTCCTCGATCCGGTCCAAGAGGTCTTCCATGCGGGAGGTGAAGTCCACGTTCACCACGTCGCCGAAATGTTCCACCAACTGGTCCGTCACGAGCTTTCCCAGGTCCGTGGCGTAGAACTTCCTGTCCTTGAGTTCCACGTAACCCCTTTCCTGGATGGTGGAGATGATGGCGGCGTAGGTGGAAGGCCGGCCGATCCCCTTCTTCTCCAGGGCCCGCACCAGGGTGGCCTCGGTGTAACGGTTGGGGGGCTGGGTGAAGTGCTGGGAGGGTTTGACCTCCAGGATCTTCAGGTCCTCCCCCTCCCGGACCTCGGGAAGGAGGGCCTCGTCCGGGTCCTTGCCGGCCACCTTCAGGAAGCCGGGGTAGACCAGGCGCTTCCCCTCGGCCCGGAGTTCGCACCCCGCCGCGTCGGCCGTGACGATGGTGAGCTGGAACTTGGCGGGCTTCATCTGGCTCGCCACGAAACGCTCCCAGATCAGCTTGTAGAGGCGCCAGTGGGCCTTGGTGAAGGTGTGGCTCTCCGTGCCCCGCCCCCCCTCGACGGCCAGGGATTCCAGCTCCTGGGGGGTCCGGAAGACGTCGGTGGGCCTGATGGCCTCGTGGGCCTCCTGGGCGCCCTTCTTGGCCCGGAAACGGTTGGGCTTCTCAGGCAGGTCCTGGGAGCCGAACTTCTCGCCGATCAGGCCGCGGACGGCCTCCAGGGCCTCGTCGGCCACCCGGAAGGAATCGGTCCTCATGTAGGTGATGAGGGCCACCGAATCGCCCCCCAGGTTCACCCCTTCGTACATGTCCTGGGCCAGGCGCATGGTCCGCTTGGCGCTGAACCTGAGCCTGGTGCTGGCCGCCTGCTGGAGGGTGCTCGTGATGAAGGGCGGCGGGGCGGCAAGGGTCTTGGGCTTCTCCTCCACCCGGACCACCCGGGGGGTGGACTGCCGGATTCGATCGGCCAGCTCCCGGGCACGCTCCCCCCCCCGGATCTCCTCCTTCTTTCCGTCCACCTTGTGGAGGGCCGCCTCGAAGGCCTCTCCCCTTGGGGTCTCCAGGTCCACCAGGATTTTCCAGAACTCCTGGGGGACGAAGGCCTCGATCTCCCGCTCCCGCTCCACGATGAGGCGGGCCGCCACGGACTGGACCCGGCCGGCCGAGAGCCCCCGGGAGATCTTCTCCCAAAGGAGGGGGGAGAGGAGGTAGCCCATGAGGCGGTCCAGGATCCGGCGGGCCTGCTGGGCGTCCACGAGCTTATGGTTGAGCTCGCCCGGATTCTCGAAGGCCTTCTGGACGGCTCGCCTGGTGATCTCGTTGAAGGTGACCCGCTTGACCTTGCTCTCCGGGAGTTTCAGGGCCTGGGCAAGGTGCCAGGCGATGGCCTCTCCTTCCCGGTCGGGGTCGGGGGCCAGGTAGACCGTCTCGGCCTTCTTGGCCGCTCCGGCCAGTTCTTTGACGATCTTCCGCTTGTCCGGGATGACCTGGTACTTGGGCTTGAAGCCGTTCTCCACGTCGATCCCGAGCCGGGTCTTGGGCAGGTCCCTCACGTGACCCATGGAGGCCTTCACGGTGAAGCCCCGCCCCAAGTATTTATTGATGGTCCTGGCCTTGGCCGGGGACTCCACGATCACCAGCGATTTGCTCATGCACTCCTCCCGGAGGGTTGTGGGCGGGGGATCCTAGGGAGTTTCGAGAAGCCCTGTCAACCCGGCCCCCCTCGGGGACCTGCCGGGCCTCGCCCGCAGGAGCCTTCCAGGGGGCCACTCGGCCCTCGGGGGAGCTAGAAGGAATCCCCCACCTTGGAGTATTCCTGGCGCACCTTCTCGGCCAGGTCGTCCATCTGGTCCGGTTCCAGGCCGATCTTGTCGAAGACCCCTTCCTCCAGCCGGGGAGGAGGGACCTTGGGAGCCGAGATCTTCCCTTCCTTCCAGGCCAGCCAGTCCGCCAGGTGGATCAGGGAGGCCAGGGACTTGCTGAAGGGGTCCTTGCCCGGGTTGTGGTGGTAGCGCACGGCGATGGTCAGGTCCTCGGGAAGGAACCACTTGATGGCCAGGACGCTTCCCACGTCGGAGTGGGTGAAGCCCAGGACCTCCTCTTCCGCCTGGGAAGCCGGGATCTCCTGGCGGGAGGAGAGTTCCAAGGCCTCCAGGAAGGGCTCGGGGGCGTTCTCGAAGAGGATGATCTTTCCGATATCGTGGAGAAGACCGCTGATGTAGATGTCTTCGGGGTGAATGGAAGAGAACTGGGGGCTTTCCCCGGCCAGGACCTTTGCTGCCACGCCGCAGAAGATGGAGTGGGTCCAGAAGAGCTCCGGGTCGAAGAGGGAGACGGCCTTCTTGTTCTTCCCGAAGACCGAGAAGATCGCCGCCTTGAGGGCCACCTTCTTGGTCATGTTGAAGCCCATGATGGAGACGGCCAGGTTGATCGAAGAAACCCGCACCTGGAGACCGTAATAGGCCGAGTTGACGATCCGGAGGATGTTGGTGGTGATGGAAGGATCGCAGGAGATCACCTTGGCCACGTCCTCGGCGGAAGAGTCCGGGTCGTTTACCACCTCGTTCAGCTTGAGAAGGACCGTGGGAATCGTTGGGAGCTTGACCGTCTTGTTGACAAGCTCGAGGATCCCCGGACCATGCACGGCCGACTCTGCTTTCATGGCCTTTCCTCTCGGTTCCTGGCTCAGTTTGGCCCTCCAGGGGCACCCTTCTTCTATCGGCCTGGCGGACCGCCCACTTGATCGGGAAGGAAGGAAGGCCGATGAAGGGGAAGAAAACCGTCCGGGCCGGAACGATCCATGAACCTTACCTTCATCAACTTCAACGCCGAGATCTCCGGCGAGGGCTCCCGGGTCCTGGCGGCCATCCTCCGCCGGCAGGGCCACCGGGTCCGGATGATCTTCACCCCCAACATCGGCGCCCATCCCATCCAGGTCCACGACGACGACTGGCTCTCCGAGTTCGGAGACACCCAGGTCTACCTCTTCTCCTTCATGTCGCCCTACCTGGTCTGGGCCATCCACGTGACGGACTTCCTCAAGCGGGTCCAGCCGGGGGTCCCCATCGTCTGGGGCGGGGTCCATCCCAGCGCCATGCCCGAAGATTCCATGCGCTACGTGGACTACCTGGGCAGGATGGAGTGCGAAGAGGCCCTCCCGGAGTTCCTGGAGAGGCTCGACGCCGGGGAGGACCTTACGGGGGTCAAGAACTTCTGGGTCCGCACCAAGGACGGAGAGATCGCCCGGAACCCCCTCAGGCCCGCCATTCGGGACCTGGATTCCATCCCTCCCCCGGACTACCGCCTGGAAGAGGAATACGTCCTCCATGAAGGCCGCCTGGTCCACATGACGCCGGAGCTCCTGGCCCGCTACCACACGACCTACTACTTCGGGCGCCCCACCTACCTGGCCCTCACCACCCGGGGGTGCCCCTACATGTGCACCTACTGCTACAACTCCCAGCTCGTGGAGGCCTACAAGACCCGAAGGATCCGCTACCGGGACCTGGTGAAGGTCATCCACGAGGAGATCAAGCCCGCCGTGGAGAGGTTTCCTTTCTTCCGGACCGTGGGCCTCACAGACGACGACTTCTTCCACATCGACAAGGAGACCCTGCGGCGTTTCTGCGACGAGTGGAAGAAGGAGGTGAACCTTCCCTTCGCGGCGGCCACCAGGCCCGCCTCCTGCGATCCCGAGAAGGTGGAGATGCTCGTGGACGCCGGGCTTGCGGTGGTCCAGATGGGGGTCCAGTCCGGGTCGGAGAAGCTCAACAGGGAGGTCTACAAGAGACCCGCCTCCAACAAGCGGGTGCTGCACGCCCTGGAAGTGATGGAGCCCTACGTCCGGCAAGGCAGGCTCAAGGTGAACTGCGACTTCATCCTGGACAACCCCTACGAGACGGACGAGGACATCCTCCAGACGATTCGCCTCTTCCGGAAATTCCCCGAAGGGATCTGGTCCAACCTCTTCTCCCTGGCCTTCTACCCGGGCACCGCCCTTTACGACCGGGCCAGGAGGGACGGAATCATCGGCGACTCCTACGAGGAATTCTCCAGGGCCTTCAACATCCAGACCGCAACCTCCCACCGTTACCTCACCTACGTCTTCCTCCTCCAGAACGCCTTGAGGGAAAGGATGCCCTCCTCCCTCCTGAAGGTGCTCACATCCCGGCCGGCCCGTTTCGTGGGCAACCACCTGCCCAAGGCCATCCTGGACGGCCTCTGGGGAAGGAAGATCTTCCCCAGGCTGGCGGCCAGGCACGGGGTCTCCGTCCAGTAGGGGCTGGCCCGGCCGGTCCAGGGAGGAAGGGGCCTCAGGCCTTCCGGCTCGCCAGGCTTCCCAGGCGGCGGCGCCAGTGGGAGAGGTAGAGAAGGGGAAGGAAGTCCTTCTGGCGTCCCTCCCGGATGAACTGGTTCCTCAGGGAGAGGGGTGGGGGGAAGAAGTTGGTCAGGCTCCGGCGGAGATAGCGGAAGGGATTTTCCAGGCGGAGCTTCAGGTAGACCCGGAAGAGGCCCGGTCCGGCGAACCAGCAAGGTGCCGGATCCTCCTCTTCGCCGCACAGGCCGAGCTTCCGCTCCAGTTTGGGGTCCCGGCCGGGGGAGAGGAGATCCTCGCCGGGGGAGAGGCCGAAACGACCCTGGAGCTGGAGGAAGAGGAAGGCCAGGACCCGGTCCAGGCCAAGCCGGCGGCTCTCCCGGGCGAGCTCCTCCGTGTCCAGGTCTCCCGAGCGGAAGAGGAAGGCCAGGTCCAGGAGGAGTCTCAGGGAGCGGGGGTCGTGGCGCAGGGCGGAGGAGGCCGTTCCAAGGGCCAGGTCCAGGGGGGAGGCCACCATGGCCTCCAGGCCGCCCACCCGGCCCGTGCGGGCCCGGGAGAAGATCTGTCCGAAATCCAAGTCGATCGTATTTCCCGCCGTCAGATCGTGGTGGAGGGGCTCCACCTCGGCGGTGACGCCGAGCCTTTCCTGGACCTGCCGGATCCCCTGGAAACTGGCCCACATCCGTTTCCGCTCCTCCCAGGGAACGACCAGGTCCACGTCGCTCATGAAGCGCAGGAGGTGGACCGGCCAGTAGGGGGCGATGGCGAGGCCCTTCACCACGAGGGCCGGGATTCCCAGGCTCTTCAGGATCTCGAGGGAGCGGACCGCCACCAGGTAGACCCGGACCAGGTGGTCCCGCTCCAGGGCGGCGTTCCGGGAGAGGGCCTCCAGGAAGTCCCCGGGGAAGGAGCCTTCCGAACCGGTCCGGTGGATCCCCCAGGAGAGGAAGGAGGCCAACCCCTCCCGGGACGCCAGGGCACCCAGGTCCCACGTGCCTGCCCCTCCGGCGAGGCGCCGAACCTCCCCGGCGTCCTCCAGGCCCAGGGTGTGCCGGACCAGGGCCCGGAAGAACTTCCAGGCCCGGGGTTGCAAAGCCTTCTCTTCCTTCTTGCCGCCCAGGGGTCTCCTCCAGGGAAAGAAACGGCCCGTTCTTGTATCTCCCTAACCTTTCGGAAAGGATTCCAATGTCCTCCAGGAAAATACACGAGACCTCCCGGATCTTCCCCCAGAATCCCGTCCATGGAGATCCTCTTCCTTTGCCAGCGTGTTCCCTATCCCCCGGACAGGGGGGACAGGATCACCACATACCACGTCCTCGGCATGCTCAAGCGCATGGGCCGGGTCCGGGTGGGTTGCTTCCTGGAGAGCCCCCGGGACCGGGAAGGGGCCGCCGCCCTGGAGAGGGAAGGGGTCCAGGTGGCCGCCTTTCCCCTGCACCCGGCGTTGAAGAAGCTCCTCACCCTGGCCTGGGTGCCCACCAAGATTCCTCTGACTCTGCCCTACTTCCACTCCGGGGGGCTGGAAGAGCAGGTCCGGCGATGGGTGGAGGAAGGACTGGACCTGGGATTCGCCTACAGCTCCTCCATGGGCCAATACCTCCTGGGCAGGCCAATTCCCACGAAGGTGGTTCAGTTCGCCGAACTGGACTCGGACAAGTGGCTCCAGCTCTCCCGGGAGACGGCCTTTCCCAGGTCCTGGATCTTCGAGCGGGAAGCCCGGCTCCTCCTGGAGTTCGAAAGAGGACTGGCCCGGGCCGCGGACCTCTCCCTCGTGGTCTCCCCCCTGGAGAGGGATCTCTTCCGGGAGAGGATCCCCGGCGTGGACCCCCTGGTCGTGGAGAACGGCGTGGACTGGGAATACTTCAAACCGGATCCGAGTGTCCGGCCCGGAGAGGGGGTGATCTTCACGGGGGTCATGAACTACGATCCCAACGTCCAGGGGGTCCTCCGCTTCGCCCGGGAGGTATGGCCCCTGGTGAGGAAGGAGCGCCCCGGGGCCCGGTTCTTCGTGGTGGGTTCCGACCCGGTCAGGGCCGTTCGGGCCCTTCACGGGAAGGATGGGATCACCGTGACGGGGCGGGTTCCCGACACCAGGCCCTGGTTCGGAAAGGCCCGGGTGGCGGTGGCACCCCTTTGGGTCGCCCGGGGAATCCAGAACAAAGTCCTGGAAGCCATGGCCATGGGCCTCCCCGTCGTGGCCACTCCGGCCGCCTTCGGGGGAATCGACGCCCTCCCTGGGACCCACCTGCTGGTGGAAGAAGAACCTCTTCCCTTCGCCCGGGCCGTGGCGGGACTCCTGGGCGATCCCTCCAGGGCCGCCGCCCTGGGGCGGGCCGCCCGGGAGCGGGTGGTGGAGCGATACAGTTGGGAAGGAATCCTGGCCGGCCTGGAACGGGTCCTGAGGGAGAAGATCGCCTCTACTTCCCCAGGCCGTGCCACCCAAGCTCCAGGAGCTTCCACTCAAGGATCCGGGCCAGGAGGAGGTGCCCCTCGGGGGTGAGGCGTCCCGACCTGGGATAGAACAAGACCTTCCCCTTGGCCGCGGCCTGGCGGAAATACCCCAGGGGATTCACCGCCTCCACATCGGCCCCCCTGGCGGCGGCCATGAAACGAGTCGAAGGGGCGTCGATGTTCCACTGGTTCAAAGAAAGGCCATACCGATCCAGGATCGCGTGGGTGGCCTCCCCCCGCACTTGGGCGCGGTGAGGGATGGGAAAAGCCAGGAGAAGGCCGCCCTGCTTCTCCACCTCGGCCTTGAGACCCGCCAGGAGGGCCCGGACCCTCCCCCACCCCTCCTGGATCTCCGGGGGAGGCACGGCCAGGAAGGGAGCCAACGGGCCTGGAAGGCGTGTCCCACCCTGGGCGAGGAAGGGCTCTCCCGGACCGAAGAGGAGTTCCAGGAGGCGGGAGCGCCGCCAGAAAGGGCGCTTCCAGGAAAGCACGCTCAAAGAGAGCTTGGGCACCAGCCTTGGAACCCGCCCGCCCTGGAGGATCTCCACCTTGGGCTTCGGAAATCCGTAATACTGCTCCCTGGTGACCCAGAAGGCGTCGTCCGCCCGGAAGGCCAGGAGGACCAGGTCCGGCCGGAAGGTGATCCCCTGGTAGAGGAACCACAAGTACTCCTGGTCCGTGGCGTAACCTTCCACCCCGCCGTTCACCGCCCAGGCGGGAAGCCCCTTCCGGGCCAGGGCCCTGGACAAAAGGTAGGAATAGACCTGTTTCTCCCCCACGGAAGTTCCCAAGGTCTCCTCGTCTCCCAAGGCCAGGATGGTCACCTTGGCCCCCTGCTTGGTAGTCCCGGGAAGAGGCCCCCTGATTCCCCGGGAAGTCACCTGGACTTCCTGGTCGAATTCCCCCAGCGAAGAGAACCGGGCCCGGGCGCCGGGCTTCAAGTCCCAGCCCAGCCTGGGATGAGGCCGGCAAAGAGCAGACAAAGCACCCTCCCCCCGAGGAGCCAAGAACCGGGCCGCCGCCTCAACCCCCAAAAAAAGCAGAGCCAGCCCCGGAACCAGAAGAACCCACCACCGCTTCATATCCTGCATTTTCCTGCCGGGAGTAGTTTTATAATTTAGCTTCCTAATTACCCCCAAAACCGCGAAATTTTCCGCACTTTTCCTTCGGATGTTAAAAAATCCCTCTCGACAGATGAATGCAACGACCTACTTGAAGGTGTTGGCCCGCCTGGAGAAGGAGGTAATCCACTGGGACTTACCTTCGGTCTCCAAGATCGCCAAGAGCCAGAAAAAAAAGCCCGATCCCTTCCACGTCCTCGTCGGGACCATCCTCTCCTTGAGGACCCGCGACCAGGTCACCCTTCCGGCCGCCCGGCGCCTTCTTGCCGAAGCCCCTACACCCAAAGACCTTGCGCGCATGAGGATCTCCAGGATCCAGAAACTCGTCTACCCGGTCTGCTTCTACCGCAACAAATCCAGGTCCCTGAAGGAGATGAGCAAGCTGATCCTGGAGAAGTTCGGCGGCGAAGTCCCCAGGACCATGGAAGACTTGCTGAGCCTCCCGGGTGTCGGGAGGAAGACGGCCAATCTGGTCCTGATCCTGGGGTTCGGCGACGAAAACGGCCTTTGCGTGGACACCCACGTCCATAGAGTGACCCAAAGACTCGGCCTTCTCAGGACAAAGACCCCCGACGAAACCGAACTCAAATTGAGGGAACTCCTCCCCAAAAGAGTATGGGCGGGGATCAACGACCTCCTCGTCCCCTTCGGCCAGAAAATCTGCACCCCCCTTTCCCCGAAATGCGACCAATGCCCCGTCGCCAAATGGTGCGATTTCTTGCCGGGAGAAGTTTTATAACGAGAGGTTCGTTATAAAACTACTCCCGGCAGGGAATGGAGACTTTGTTGCGGGGGGTTTCCCAGACTTCGACTTGGTGGAGGGGGAGTTTTTCTTCCAGGCGCTCCCAGATGAGGAAGGCCAGGTTCTCTGCCGAGGGATGGGGCAACAGGTCGTTCAGGAAAGAGTGGTCCAACTGGTCGATGACGGCCTCCCGGGCCACTTTGTCGATCTCCAGGAAGTCCACGGCGATCCCGGTCCTCGGATCGACCGGGGCTTTCACGGTGATCCTGGCCCGCCACCTGTGGCCGTGCAACTTTTCGCAACGCCCGTGGTAATCCGGGAGCGAATGGGCGGCATCGAAGTGGAACTCCCGGGAAACCAAGACGATCTTCTCTCTCATCCCACCGCCTCTCCTTCCAAGCCTTCTTCCTGGATGTAGGCCAAGACCTCCTCTTTCAGGGCTTGGAGCATCTCTTTCTCCGGGACCTTCCGGACCATCTTCCCTTTGCGATAGAGGAAGGCCTCTTTCTTTCCCCCCGCCAGGGC
>Ga0256914_1004474_pt1 | contig 10487 bp, 6 predicted proteins | sample HulkmetaG_FD_191571 | JGI IMG/M metagenome (GOLD analysis project Ga0256914, IMG submission 191571) | Hydrothermal chimney microbial communities from Main Endeavour vent field at the Juan de Fuca Ridge, Pacific Ocean - Hulk | ecosystem: Environmental > Aquatic > Marine > Hydrothermal vents ...
CATATCTCGAAATCAAAAAGAAAAAGGTAAAAGTCAAAAACGCTGGCGGATTGTATCCCAGAAAAAGAGAATGACCAAAATCAGCAGGGTGACGACGGTGATGATCGCAGAGAAGGTGCGCAGAGGCGTGTTGGTGAAGCGAATGCGGACATCGTGCTCGCCCGCAGGCGCATCCAGGGTGATGAGCGCATCCGCCCCCTCGGGCCGGGTCTCGACTTCCTCGCCATCGATCCACGCCCGCCAGCCTGGATACCAATAGGTGTAGAATTGCAGGGTGACGGGCCTCTCCGCTTGCACCCGCACCTCCTCTGACCCCGCGCCATGGCGAAGGGTTTCCACCGCGCCCGCCCCCTCGATGATCCCGGCCAGGGGGATGGGATCACCCGCCAGGTAAGCCTCCACCTTGGGCGATGTCACCGGCTTGTCGCCCGCGAACGCGGTGCTGCCCCGCATATCGGGATAATCCAACTCGAACTGGATGTCGGCCACCGGGCTCTGATCGGCCTCGGTCACGGACGTGTGCTGCGGTTTGGCGTAGGCCCACGAGCCCAGCAGGATGGCCGCGGCCAGGACCAGCAGCACGGGATTGAGCTGATCCTTCCGCGCGGGCAGCAAAGCCGCCACCGAACCCGCGGCCGCCAGCGCCAGAAACAACGTGGCCGGAGCCAGAAAACGGAAGGGAAACTGCACCAGCTTGATCATCGGAATGACATCCCAGAAGATCTTGCTGGGGGCCAGAGTGGCGAAAAGGGCGATGAGCGCGATGAGAAAAAAGCCGATCCAGAGGGCGAACGACGGCTGCGTTGGGGCGTCGGACCGGGGACCGGGGACGGAGGACGGAGAATTCGCTTCCCGGCCTTCGGTCTTCGGTCTTCCGTCCATTTCATCCACAGACAAAACATTCACTGGCGGCTGGGCGCCCCGCCGCGCCGAAAGCGCCAGCGGCAGCGCAGCCAGACCCAACACCATCAACCACAAACCGACGGAGAGATTCATCCCGTCATCGGGCCCGGGCAAGGCAAAGCCATAGCCCCAGGTGAAATCGAACCACTGGAAGAGATAGAGAAACTGCTGAGGATAATTGTAACTCTCGGCCGGGAGCCACTGATCGACCACGATGTATTTGGTCTCGCCAATGACCGGCAGCAAAAAGATGGCGGCCAGCATCCCCCCCAGCAGGCCCGCGGCCAGCGCGTACATCGTCGCCCGCCACGGCAGACGGCCCTCCCGCCGCCAGTCGAGCGCCAGCCAGTAAAGAATGAGCAGCGCCAACAATGGGGGCAACAACATCAGGGTAACGCTGTGAGTCATTATCAGCAGGCCCAGACTGAGCGCAGCCAACGCCACGCTGCGCGCATTCTGGCGTTCCAGCACCTGCAAGAAGCTGTACACCACCCACGGGTAGAGGGCCAGGGCCACAAACTCGGCCAGGGAGCCCCGCACATAAATGTTGACCAGATGATAAGGCGCGGTCATGTAAAGCAGCCCGGCAATGAACGCCGGCCCGACGCCCCACAAACTGCGGGCCAGTTTATACATGCTCACGCCAGCAAAGATCGTGGCCAGCGCCCAGGTGATCTTGACCGCGCCCACGATGCTGGCTCCCAGCAGATGAAAGACCTCGGCGATGGCAAAGGCCAGGGGCGCGTAAAATGTGAAGAGAGGATAGCCGTAGCCCTGAGAGTGATCGGGCGCCCACCGGGGCCACAGAAAGCCGTCCCGGATGCCCTGATCGTATTCCACCAGCCAGATGAGGCTGTGCCGGGCGTCGTGCGCGTGCAAAAAGTAGCCCGAAGCCAGCAACGGCGCCAGGATGAACAGGCTCAGGAGGATGAGCAGGGTGAGAGGAGAGCGCAGGCGGTTCACGATTTCGGATCTTGGATTTCGGATTTCGGATTTGCCACCCGTCGGAAACGCTGGACGCCACCCCAAACCAGCAGCCCCAAAAGCAGGAGGACAGTCAGCCAGGAGATGATGTTGCCAATGGTGCGGACGGGGGTGTTCTCGAAGGAGATGCGGAGGAGAGAGTCGCCTTCGGGCACGGGGACATCCAGCAGGCCGTAGGGCGGGCGGGTGTCGTCGGGCGTCAGCGCGAAGCGCTGGAGGGCCTCGCCCGTGTCCGGGTCCATGATGGTCGCAGTCCAGCCGGGATACCACTGGCGATAGAAAGGCACGCGTTGGCCCGGAGCGCCGGCCCACACCCGCACAGTCTCGGAGGTGACGCTGTGTTCCCGGGCGTCTACAGCCAGATCCGGATTGGCCTGCACCAGCCCATAATCCACCTGCGATGTGACGGGGACGCCCGCCATGTGCAGGTCCGCGATGGGCGACCAGGTCGCGACCTCCTCGGCCGTAGAAGTCATGCCGGTCATCTCGTCGGAACTTCGCTCGAATTCCATCAGGCCCGCCAGCGTAGCCCCGCCCGGCGGCGGATCGGTGACCTGAATGTGCAGGTAACCGCTGCTGGCGAAGATAATCAGCCCGGCCAGGATGAGGGGAAGCAGCCAGGAATGGATCAGAGGATTGGATGGGTGTTTGATCGTTCGGTCGGCGGCGATGAGGATGACAGGGGCCAGGAGGGCCAGGGAGAGCGCGGCCAGAGTGAGATAGCGCCAGGGGAATTGGGCCATTGCCACCATGGGGACAAAATCCCAGGCCAGGGTGGATGCGGCCGTGGTCAGCCAGGCGCTGCCCAGCAAGATGACCAGCCAGAAACCGATCTCGGTCCGGTGTTTGCCCGCGCGGCGCAACCACACCCAGAAAGCCAGTGCGGCCAGCACCACCAGCGCCAGGCCCAGCTGGTAGCTGAGGGGATCATCGGGCCCGGGCGTGCTGATGCCGTAGCCCCAGCGGGGATCGAAGAGCTGGGCGAAATAGACGTAGTGCTCGTGGAAATCGTAATAGCCGCCGTACCACTGCTCCTGATTGACAAATTTATTTTCGGCCAGCGCGGGCAGGATGAAGAATGCGGCCAGGGTGACGCCCAAAATCAGGCCCGCGGTGGGCGCAAAGATATATCTCACGCAAAGGCGCAAAGAGGCAAAGGAGAAAAAAGGAGAAGACTGGTCTTCCTGCGCCCGCTGGCAGACCAATAGCAGCAGGTAAAGACCCAGCACCGGCGTGAACAGCAGGGCCACCAGGTTGGAGCTAAGATGGATGGCCGCATAGGCCAGCGCGACCAGCACGACGTTGAGGGCGTTGGGATGTCTGACGGCCCGCCGCACTGCCCACAGGCTCAGGGGCAGCAGAGCCAGGGCCAGACTTTCTGCCATCGCCGCCCGCACATACACATCCACCAGATGATAGGGCGCGTACACATAGGCCACCGCGGCCACCAGCGCCGCCCGTTCCCCCAGCCAGTCCCGCACGAACAGCCACATGGCCCAGGCGCTGATGAGCAGGGTGACGATGAAGGTGGCCTTGACCGCATTCTCCAGACTCAGATGCAATGTGCGATAAAGCAGTGTGCCCAAAAAGGTGGCGCCGGGCGCGTAGATGTTGAAGAAGGGATAGCCATAGCCAAAGGCCCAGTCGGGCGACCAGCGAGGAAAAAGAATGCCTTCGTTCCAGGTGATGTTGTATTGCAGAATGAAATACACATCGTGGCGCGCGTCGTGAGCGGCCCAGAAGTAGCCGGGTCTGAGGAAGGGGGCGATGGCGAAGAGGGTCAACAGCATCGCCGTCCAGAAGGAGGCGGAACGGAGGGGTTTCATAATGGCTAATGGCTAATGGCTAATGGCCAATGCGTTGCCGCCGGAAGCCAGAGGCAGGCGTTTTAGGGTCTGCCAATTGTAGAGCCCCATTTGCACATGCAGCGATGGCGGTGCGTCGGGCGGAATGGCGAGCTGGTAGGCGTCGTGGATGATCTCGCCCGGCAGCCAGGAAGTCATGGGGCGATCGCCGCCCACAGGCTGGGTGTCCAGCTGGGCGACAAGATTGCCCGCGTCATCCACCACGTGAACGAAGATGTTGTAGTCGAAGTCGATGGGCTGCAGAGCCTGCCACACGGCGTCGAGGGCCACGGTCTGGCCCGGCGCGGGCGCGCTATCGAGCCGAACGTCGATGAGCATTATCTGCTGATCGCCGAAGATGGCCGCAGGTTGTTCGGGGATGGGATAGGCCGCGAAATCAGGGGAAAGCGCGGGGCCCGCGGCCAGCACAGGCAGCAAAAGCAGCGCGGCCCACAGCGCGGGCGTCGCCGCGTCGGTCGAAAATCGTAACAGCAAGCTGGCGACAACCGCCAGAGGAATGACGCTGAGCAAGAGTAGCGCCGCTTTTTTATCTCCGGCGAAAAGGGAAAGCCCCATGAAGAATAGCGCTGTCAAAAGAAACTGCCAGCACCATTTCACATCGTCTCGAGAAAAGCCATCCCGCCGAGTTGCGCACAGCCAGGCGACGATAAGCGCCAGGATCAGGACAATCAGGCCGGGCGTCCAGGCAAAGGGTGAGCGTAAATCGATGGGAGGGGCGGGCCATCCCCAGGGAAATTCAAACAGCCGGTGCAGGGCAAAGGGAGGTTGGGGCGAGACGCGAAAGAGGCTGGCGACAGTCAGCAAAAGCCCCGCCATGACGATGGCGACGCGACGCCAACTTCTTTTTCCTGCGCTCCAAAGCATGGAAGCGCCTCCCACCAGCAGCCAGGGACTGGCTATGACGCCTGCGCCGTAAAGCGCGCTGAGAAAGATGGGAGAGTAGATGGTGAGGATGGCAGCAAGTGCGCCCGCTTTCTCGCCCCACAGTGTGCGCACGCCCAGAAAGATGAAGAGTGCAGCCAGGATGACGCCCAGAATGAGCCCGATCTTGACCGCAGTTGCGGCGTCGACCCCGGCCGCGTGCAATGCCCATGCGGGCGCCAAAGCAGCACTCAGCGGGCCTGAGCTCAGGCGCAGCGCGGGTAACGCGCCCACACGCCACGCGGGCAGGCCGGGCCGGGTCAGCGGCGCCCAGGCGGGGGTGATGATCAGCATCAGCAACAGTAGATAGCCGATGGTTTTGCGTCGGGAGTGCATAGCCGCGATTATAGCACGTCGGGCGGAATTGAGCGATGGGCGTCTCCGTCCGTTCCCAACAAAACGCGGGCCAGCCACTGCGCCTCAGCCACAAGATCGGCATCAATGGGAAGCTCATAGTTCTCATTGACGCGGGTCGTCATGTGCGCCACAACTGCATCCACGCCATCGGGCAAATCGGGCCATGCGCCCAGCAGCTTCACCCGCTCATAGGCAGTCATATTGGGAGTAGATACGCCATGCCGCCGCATGTATTCATCCGCAACAATACCAGCAGCCCGGCGAGCGCAAACCCGGGCCTTGCCTTCGTTGCCATCGGCCCGAGCCTGAGCGGCCATCCTCATTTCACGCGCGAAGCGTTTGCGCCAGTCTCGTTGTAATTTCATACTCCCCCCCCGCTACGAAGCGGTTTTCTTACGGGATGATCTCTTGCCAGTGTTTTTTTTACGACCAGTTTTGCCAGTCGTTGTCCCACGACGAGTTGATTTTGAGGTTGACTTCTTTCTCGTCTTTGCCTTGGTGCTTGCCCGATGTTGTTTCTTACTGCTGGCACGACGCTTTTTCTTTTTCTCAACGGTCTTGCGCTCTTCCCGTAACGCCGCCACCTCTTTTTGTAGCGCCTTTATCTCCTTCTCCATCTTCTTCATCATTGTCTCATGCTGTTTCATGTCCACTTCCACCACCTCAACCTCAATGACCTGAGCGCGTTGACCATCCTTCTCGCTGATCATTCGCAATGTCTGCCCACTCCGCTGCAATTGCCCCCCCATTGTGGAAAGCTTGGCTCCAGCCTGGGTGAGAGAAGAGCCCAGATGACGAAGCCGCAAAGCCGCTTCACTAAACTCGTCACCGATTTCTGAAAGCCGATCGGCGCTGGCGGCAAAATGCTCTGCCGCGTCATCGGCCAGAGCTGACTCGACAATTTCGATCCCCGTAACGACATGAAATCCCATCACTTCTGTGTAACGAGGTTCAATGGCGGGGATATGGATATCATCCACTTTGTAACCTAAATTCTGCAACATCATAGCGACATTTTCCAATTGTAAATTACATTGCTCCAATGCAACGGCCGCCATGGCGGTCAATTCATAGGCGCTGATCACCTCATCATGGGGATCGTTTCCAGTCAGCCAGGCGCTGGCCCGCACAGCGCCTTCTCCGGCGGCGACAATGCTATCCCCGGCATGTTCCAACATTTCTGGTAAATTTTCGATGAAATGTGTGAACTGCTCACGATTTTCATTGATGTATTGAATGATATCATCCAGATGATGGCGGTTTTCTTTGAGAAATGCGATTGCGTCTTCAAGGTGATGGCTATGCGTCCGGATGAAGTCCATGGCCGCAATGAGATGATGACGATTTCGATCAATAAATGCCAGTACATCATCAATACGATCTTTGTTATCCGCGACGTAATCAAGACCATCAATAAAACGCTCTCGATTTTCCCACACCATGTTGGTGGATGCGACGATCTTCTCTCGATCCTCCCAAAGAATGTCGACAAGTTCAATTACGCGCTGAAAATCAAAGTCATCCAAATCGCCAAGCAGGCTCTGCCACATGGGGTTCCTCCTTTTGAATAAAGTAAACGTTACCAGGTGTGCGACTTTTCTGTTGTAAAAAGCGGACGCAGATGCTGTGATCTGCAGTTCGACAAATAGACAAAGGGGCGACAGGACGAAATTTGAAGTAACTACCAAGGTAGCATGTTTGACCGTAACTTTCGCCTTGAAGTGAGTGTTTCTGAACGCCAAGGCGTGAAACGTGAAACGTGAATGGATGTGACTTGGTAGTGGACGTCTGCGGCGGGCGTGTTTTGTGACATTTGACGCCTGACGTTTGACGACATCCTGCCAAAGATGACGATCTCGTGGCAGCGTACATGACAAAGACCTTAGTAGTTACAATTTGAACGAAGAAAGGTGTTATCTTCGTCCATTTCATGCTATTTCATCCAGGTTCATCGGTTTGTTTAGTGGAGCATGTTTGACAAGCTCGTTGATATGCCATAATAACTCATATTACGCACTTGCCAGCCAATAGCCCTGAACGAGACAGCCTGCGCTTCCGACTCAGTCACGGACCATTAAAACGAAAGGATGAACATGCACGATAGATATCTTCGTCCTTTCGTCCACCTTCGTCTCTGCGCGTCATTTCTTGGGAGCTTCTGGTGGTTGCATGGCGAATCAGATTTGTCTGGGGCTGTGCGTAACGTCAGATAATAAGTTGCACATTGGTAACTGCTTACGTACCTGGCTTCGGCCTGTTTTTTCGCCCGGAGCTGAACCTCCGGGCTACCCTTGCCAAGCGGAGCGGCGCAGACGAGTCAACCTTAGCAGTTACGCACATTGAGTAAATGTTGTTGATGATGAGGCGTCAGTCGCGTATAAAAGTAGCATATTGGTTGCCATTATTCCAAAACACAAGATGAGAGGCGTTCCCAACCGGAATTTTCTTGATGTACCAGATGGGCGACTTTTTGTTCTGAAAAGAGACGTTGATGTTTGGATCAGCCGTCCCACAAACAGACGAAGAGATGGCAAAACGAACATGGGCGAAGAAAGAGATTGGTTTCTTCCCTTTTGGTCTATTTTCGTCCATGTTCGTCGGCTTGTTTAGCGGAAGATGCTTGCTATGCCCGTTGATGCGCCATAAATAGATGCGCATTTAAAACTCAGTAGATCACGATTAGCCGTGATGCGCAGAGCTGGATCCGTGATCCGGCGGTGATTCGAGCGTCAAACCCGCCAGATTGCGAATCCGGCTGGACACATACCCTCGCAATCGTGATCGACTGAAACTTGAGAAAAGTGCTGCGCATTTCGACGAACATGGACGAAGATTGACGACATAGACGTTGATTCCCTTCGTCCACCTCCGTCTTTCCCTCTATCTTCGTCTGGCACAGACTGAGGGAAATTCAGTTCTGCAGAAGCACCTCGTTACTTACGCGTGAGTCGGCCAGAAACGCGAAAAATCTCCATCATTCCGAAACGTATTCATTGCTTCTAAAAAGGATGCGCCAAGGCTTCAGAATCTGGTATGATAGAGGCAAACGTATCTTCTCGTTCAGGGAGCTGCCCTCATGGCTGCAATCAAAGCACTTGACCCCGGTCTATTGCGACCATTTTGCGATCCATCTCAATTCGAGTTCAAATCCACCGAGGAGCTGCCGGAGCTGACCGGCATCGTCGGGCAAAGACGGGCGGTGCGGGCTCTGGAGTTCGGGATGGGGATGAAGAATGACGGGTTCAACATCTACGTGTCGGGCGTGCCGGGCACAGGCAAGTTTACCGCGGCCCGCCAGTTCATCGATGAAGACGCCCGCACCCGCCCTCCGGCCGACGACTGGATTTACGTCTATAACTTCAACGATCGATCCCGCCCCAACGCCATCCGTCTGCCCGCGGGCTGGGGTCGCAAGCTGCGGGATGATCTGGATGCGCTGCTGAATGAGCTGAAACGGGCTATTCCCGCCGCGTTCGAGAGTGATGAATATCGGGAGGAGCGAGACCGCATCCTGGGGGAATTGAAGAACATCCAGGAGGAGACCTGGCAGAAGCTGAACGAGTATGTGGAGCAGTACAGCTTCGCCATCGTGCGCATCCCCGGCGGCTTTATGCTGACGCCCACGGTCAAGGGCAAGCCCCTCACCGACGAGCAGTTCGAGAAGCTCAGCGACGAGCAGAAGGAAAAGGTGCGCAAGCTGCGGGAGATGCTGACCGAAGAAGTGGAGAAGACGATGCGCGTCCTGCGAGATCAGGAGCGGGCGGCCCGCAAGAAACTGGCCGAGCTGGATGAACGCGTGGCTCGCTTCACCATTCAGCACCCCGTGGCCGAACTCAAGGAGAAATATCAGGACATCCCCGAAGTGCCCCAGCATCTGGATGCGATGACCGACGATCTGGTGTCCAATGCCGCGGTGTTCAAGCAATCAGACGCGGAGCAGCAGGGCCCGCCCGGGCTGGCGCCAGCCCCCGATTTCGACGGCATCCTGGCCCGCTACTCTGTCAATCTGCTGGTGGATAACGCGGACGCGGCTGGCGCGCCGGTCATCTACGAGAGCAATCCCAACTTCGCCAATCTGGTGGGGCGCATCGAGCACCGGGTAGTGATGGGCGCGCTGGTCACCGACTTCACGATGATCCGGGCGGGCGCGCTGCACCGGGCCAATGGCGGCTATCTGGTGCTGGAAGCCCTGCCCCTGTTCCAGCGGCCCCAGGCCTGGGATGCGCTGAAACGGGCGTTGAAGGAGGGGGAAATCCGGGTGGAGGAGTACGCCCAGTCCCTGGGGCTGGTCTCCACCGCGGTGCTGGAGCCGGAGCCCATCCCCCTGAAGGTGAAGGTGGTCATTGCCGGGCCCGCGTGGCTCTACTATCTGCTCACCGAATACGATGAGGATTTTCTGGAGCTGTTCAAGGTGCAGGCCGATTTCGATGACCGGATGCCCCGCAACGAGGAAAGCATCGCCGAATACGCCCAGTTCATCGCCAGCTTTTGCCGCAAGGATGGCCTGCAGCATTTCACGCCCGAGGCCGTGGCCCGGGTGGTGGATCACAGCTCCCGTCTGGTCTCCGACCAGCGTTATCTCTCCGCCTGCTTCCGCGAGATCTCCGACCTGCTGACCGAGGCCAGCTATTGGGCGGGGAAGAACGGGCGCGAGCTGGTGGCCGCGGCCGACGTGCAGCAGGCCATCGATGAGCGCCACTACCGGGGCAACCGCTTCGAGGAGCGCCTACGGGAGGCGATGGCCCGGGACATCCTGCTCATCGACGTTAGCGGCAGCCGGGCCGGGCAGATCAACGGACTTTCGGTGCTGGAACTGGGGCAGATCAGCTTTGGCGCGCCCAGCCGCATCACTGCCCGCACCTATATGGGCCGCGGAGGCGTGGTGGACATCCAGCGGGAGGTGAAGATGGGCGGGCCCATTCATTCCAAGGGCGTGATGATCCTCTCCTCCTTTCTGGGGCATCGCTACGCCCAGCAGCAGCCCCTGACCCTGCGGGCCACCCTGGTCTTCGAGCAGACTTATTCGATGGTGGAGGGCGACAGCGCTTCGCTGGCCGAGCTGTGCGCGCTCATCTCCTCCATCGGCGACATTCCCTTGCGCCAGGATATGGCGGTGACCGGGTCGGTGAACCAGCACGGGGATGTGCAGGCCATCGGCGGCGTGAACGAGAAGATCGAGGGCTTTTTCGACACCTGCCGCCTGGCGGGCGAGCTGACAGGAACTCAGGGCGTCATCATCCCCAGGGCCAATGTGCAGCATCTGGCGTTGCGGGGTGATGTGGTGGATGCCGTGGCCGCGGGCCAGTTCCACATCATCCCGGTGGAAAGGGTGGATGAGGCCCTGACCCTGCTCACGGGCCTGGATATGGGTGAGCCCGACGAAAACGGCGCGTATCCGCCCGAAAGCGTCAACGGTCGCGTGATGGCCGCGCTGGAAGCGATGAACGAGCGGTGGAA
>Ga0256914_1004475_pt1 | contig 10485 bp, 8 predicted proteins | sample HulkmetaG_FD_191571 | JGI IMG/M metagenome (GOLD analysis project Ga0256914, IMG submission 191571) | Hydrothermal chimney microbial communities from Main Endeavour vent field at the Juan de Fuca Ridge, Pacific Ocean - Hulk | ecosystem: Environmental > Aquatic > Marine > Hydrothermal vents ...
GTGGTTCCCCCTGGCGAAGTGACCTGATTGCGCAAGTGGGCCAAGTGCACATCCTGCTGCAGGCGCTTGTAGAACTCGGCCGAACCCAGCACGGTTTGCACCACCAACTGCTCTGCGATGCGCCGCGGAAAGCCCAAGTGCACTCCGGCATCGACCAAGGCTTCCATAAAAAGGAAGACATAGGCCGGCCCGGTGCCCGAGAGCGCGGTGGCCATGTCGAGGTAATCTTCGTCCTTCATGAAGATTTCTTCGCCCAGCGCGCCCAAAATTTGGGCCGCCAAACGCTTTTGGGCTTCGGTCACCGTGGGCGACGCGGTCCACACCGAAATGCCCTTGCCGATTTGGCCGGGCGTGTTGGGCATGGCCCGCACCACCGCGGCGTGGCCCAGTTCGGCCGCGATGAGCGCGATGGGCGCGCCCGCTACGATAGACAGCACCAAGGCCTTTTCGGGCACCGCGCCCCGAATTTGCGCGAGGACTTCGCGCAGTTTCTGGGGCTTGACCGACAGCACCACCACATCGGCCTCGCGCACCGCGGCCACGTTGTCGGTGATGGGCGTGATGCCATAACGACGCTCCAACTCGGCCACCCGCTCTGCGCGCGGCCCTGAAGCCACGATGCGGCTGGGCAACGTCACCTTCTGGCGGATGAGCCCCGAAATCATGGCCTCGGCCATGACCCCAGGCCCGATGAACACGATACGCGGTCCTTGGTTCATGAGCACGCCTCCGAGAGAGACCTCGGGCCAAGCGTGGGCTTGACCCGGCGATGGGCTCTATTCTAAACCATATCACCGCGGGGCGCGTGGGGACGCGTTCGGACCCCGGCCCAGGCGGGTCTACGCGCGCCAAGGCGCGGCCCCGTCTTGGGTTTGGGGCAAGGATTCCAACAGCGTTTGCAGGCGCTCCAACTGGGCTTCGGGGCGCCGCACTTGCGACAGCAGTTCTTCCAGCGCGGGGTAGGCCTCGCGCAGCGTCTCTAAGAACGCCCGGGCCAGGGGATGCAGCGGCAAATGTTTGGGCCACAGCGCCTTGAGGTAGCGGACCGGGGGCGTGCCCGCGACCTCGATGAAATGCAGACCCGTCGCGTCGGGGTTCACCATACACCGGGGGAGCAACGCGACGCCCAGCCCTTGCGCGACCGCGCGCTGAATCGCGTCCGGCGAGTCCAACTCGGCCACGATGCGAGGCTGCGCGTGGTGCGCGGCCAGCACTCGATCCAGCCAGGCTCGAGTGCTGGTGCCCGGCGCGCGGGTGACCAAGGGCTGCTGATGCAACGCGCGCAATGGCAAATGCGTGTGTCGGATCCAGGGTTCGCGGGCCGGGGCCACGATGAGGAACTCCATGCGCTCCAGCACCCAGAAGTCCACCGTTTCTTCGGCCGGCAGTTCGCCTTCGATGATGGCCAAGGGCAATTCGTTGCGTGCCACTTGCAACACCAAGCGCGGGGTGGTGTTGGTGTGCACCCGAATCTGCACTCGCGGATAATGGCGATGGAACGCGGCCAGCCAACGGGGCAAGCAATGGGTCGAGATGGTCGGGGTCACGCCCAGCGTCAGCGCGTGGCGAGCCTGCCGGTCCACTTCCATGATGCTGCTCTCCGCGGCCAAGAGCACCCAGCGGGCTACGCGCGCGTAGCGCAGCAGCGTTTCACCGGCCGGCGTCAATCGCACGCCTTGGGGCGAACGCTCGAACAAGGCCGTGCCCAGTTGGGCTTCCAAACGGCGCACATGGTGGCTGACCGCGGGTTGGGTCAACAGCAGAGCCTCAGCCGCGCGATTGAAACTACCGTGCTCGGCCACGGCCAAGAACACCCGCATCCAGGTGGGGAGTAAATGACTCACAGGACGCTCCCGGCGTGTGAAATGAAAGCGGGGTTATAAACGAGGGTAATAACCATTATAAACCATTCGGGCATACGCCGAAAGGGTGGTTCCCCCTATACTAAAAGGAAGACCGTGGAACCTCATTCCATCAAGGAGGCTGGGCATGGCCAAGTTTACCAATGGGTACGCCAATGTGTCCTGGCTGAAACGCCAGTGGCCATGGTGGACGGCGGGCTTGCTCACCGCGACCGCCGAGATCATCAACTTTCTGTTCTTGCCTTTGGGGCATCCCAAGCACAAGTATATCGGTGTGACCAGCGGGATGGCCCGCATGTTGGCCGGGGTCGAAACCACCCTGTTTGGTGGGAGTCTGATCGCGACCAAGCCTGACTATCAGCCGGCCATCCAGTGGGTCATCATCGGCGCGTTGCTGGCCGCGCTGGTGTTCGCCTGGTTGGAAGGCGAATTTCGGGCTTGGGCCAAATACCCCAAGGCCAGCCTGGGCTTCGTGGCCTTGGGCGCGTTCCTCTTCGCCTGGGGGACGCGCGTGGCCGGCGGCTGTACCCTGCACCACCTGCTGGGCGGCTTCGCGGCTATGAGCCTGAAGAGTTGGGTGGTGATGTTCTCGGCCACGGTGGGCGCGCTGCTCGGGTTTATCATCCTGCGCAATTTCAACCTCACCCAATACTTCAAGAGCCAAGAGACCAAATGGTTCGTGGTGCAGGCCAAGCACCTGCAATGGGCCGACGGCCTGACCGCGAGCGACGAGGTCAAAGAGGCCTCGTGGGTGCGCACGGTGCTGTACATCGTGCTGGTGGTGATTTTCCTTGTGGTCGCTTATAACGCGTTCGCGGGCAACGACTATGCCATCAAGATGGGCTGGGCCGAGAGCATCGAAAAGACCAAGATCTATGGTGGTATGCTCATCGGCAAGAACATCGGCAACATCATCATGCTGATCATCGTGGGCGCGCTGCTGGGCCTGTCGGTGGCCAAAACCGGCTTTGGCACCGAGTGCGGTCTCATCAACCCCGAACTGGGGCGCGAGGTTGAGCAGGGCGACGATTTCGCCGCGCGGCGCTGGCGCATCCCCTTCTCGCTGCGCACGGTGTTCATCTCCTATCAGCCCTTTGCCGCGCTGAGCCTGCACATCTTCTTGGTCGCGCTGGTCATGTTCATCGCCTGGGCCGGCTTTGGCATCATGGAAGGCCACCACTGGGCCACGGAAGAGTTCGCGGCCAACTATGTGGGCCCCTTGGGCGCGGAGTTCCACAAAGTTGGCATCAGCAGCAAGACCATCCGGGTGCAGACCACCCTGCCCATGGATATCTTTGGCGGCCTGCTGCTGGGCATCGGCACCGTGCTGATGATCGGTTGCGAATTCCGCAACTATGGCCGCACGGGCTTGCTCTATGTCACCGGCTTGCTCATCTGGCCCTTCTTCTACCTGGGCTATCTGCCCTACACCTTGGCCCGTGACTTCTGGGACAACCTGATGATGAGCATGCCTTATGCGCCGACAACGTTTGTGCCGGCTTTGATCGCGCCGCAAAGCCCGGCCGCGCAAATGTTCATCTACGCGCTGTACATCGCGTTCTGGGGGTACATGTTCATTTGGGCCATGAAGCGCGGTGCCCGCAACATCGGCGTCAAGCCGGGCGACCTGTTCAAGATGTCGTCCGAAGACATGTATCTGGCGCGCATCGAGAAGTTGGAGAAAGAGGGTCGCTTCGACGAGATCGATCGCCTGGAGAAAGAACTTGCGGCCATGGCCCGCAAGTAACGGCGAACCCTCTTGCATCATCATCGCCGTGGAGGGGCGCGGGTTCACCGCGCCCCTCTGCGTTCTTGGTAGAATAGAGGCATCGTGTTCAGGAGCAGCATCATGGCCCGCAAGCCGCTTTCCTCCCCTTATGCTTCTCGTCGTCCGGCATCGTTTCGCTGCCTGCCGTGGTTGCGCGCCGCGTTGGGCTGGGCCGTTGCCTATGCCGTGGTCATGATCGCCCGCGTGGTGTGGGGCGTCGGGCCTGGCGAGTTTGTGTTGGCCTTGGGGTGGGCATCGGTTCAGATCGGCTGGGGTTTGGCCGTAGGGTGTCTTTATCGCTACCAGCCCGCCGCGTGGCGTTGGGGCGCGGTGGCCGCGTTGCTGCTGGCCTCGGGCTTGCTGACGTTGGCCGCGCCGCCGGGCATCCTCCTCCCCGCGCTGCAGGCCTTGGGCCTCACGGGCTTCAGCCTGGTGCTCTACGATTTGGGCAAACTCACCGGCCGCAACCTGCAGGCCCCCGGCGGCGTCATTTTCTTGGCCGTGATCGCCTCCTATTTGCTGAACACCGCGTTGACCGCGTTTATCGGCTTGGCCCTGTTGGCCTTGGGCGCGACCCTGGCCTTGCGCCAGTTGACCTGACCGACGGAACATTATAGCGCGCGTCCAGTCGCGCTTGAGCCGCCGCGATTTTCTGCGCTTGCTGCCCCTGGGCGGCCTCACCGCAGCCCGACATCGCGGCCGCGGCCACGGGGCGTTTCGCGTGGCAACTCTCAGGGCACAGCCACGGTGGGCAGGTGTGCCTTCCTGTTCTCGGGCCGGCCGTCCTGCCCCCCTATGGCCGGCGTTACCCGCGCGGCCGCTATCGGGTGCAAAACATGCTGCTCGACACCAACCGCGGGCTGGGCCTGGTGCCGCCGCGAGTCCGATGGGGTTGTTTGCCCGAGATCGCGGTGTTTGTGCTCGAACCCAGTCCGGACCAACGCCCGCATTGGCGTCAACCCCCAGCCTTGGAGGGCATGGCATGAGCGTATCTCGCCCCCCGCGCCGCGTTGCGCACCAGGGGTGGTGGCTTTGGGGGATCATTCTCTTCGGCCTGGCAGCGTGCGCCCGGCCCGAGCCCCTGCCCACGTTGTTGCCCACCGTGCCTCCACCCCCACCGAGCGCTGCGGCCTCATCCACGGCCCCGCCGCCCACCCCTACGGCCACCACCACGCCCGCTCCGTCGCCGACCCAGCCCACGGCCACCCCGACGATGGAAACTCCCACCCCCGCGTCGACGACCTCCGCCCCCATGGGGTTGGACGCGGGCGTATGGGTCCCGGTGCCCCTGCAGGCCCACGACCTCGACTGGGCCGCGTATGCGTTTGTGGCGCGGGCCATGAGCCAGACCGAGCGCGGTCGGCACTACCTGGCCCTCTACCAACAACATCGGGACGAATGGTTGGCCTTACAAGCCGCGGACGAGGCATGGGCCCGCCGCACCCACGACCTTTTCAAGGCTTGGGAACCAGTGGCGCAGGCGCTCATGCTCGGCCAAGGCGAACAAGTGCGCCTGACCCCCGGCTTGGTGGCGTTCACCCAAGCCTATTTGGACGAACTGCGCGCCCGTGCCAGCCCTGGGCTGGCGGCCACGATTCAGGCCGAGTGGGCCTACATCCCCTGGGGCGGTTTGGGGCAGGCTACGGTCAACGCGGCTTGGGCGGTGATCATGGGCGCGCCCCCGCCTTTGCCGGCCACGCCGTCCCTGCCGCCTGGGGCAACGCCGGTGCCCTAAGATGCGTTGGGCGGGCTGGGGGACTCGGCTCCGCGCGGGCCCGCGCGGATCAACGGGACGCGCGCAGCGCGTCCAGCAACGCGTCGTAGGCCGCGACGAAGGCTTGTACCCCTTCGGCCTCCAATTGGGCGGTGATGGCCTCCAGGTCGATGCCCAACGCGGCCAGTTCGGCCAAACGCGCCGCATCCCCCTCGACATCGGCTTCGATGGTCAGGCGCGGGGTGCCGTGATCCGCGAAAGCCTCCCACGTTTTAGGGGGCACGGTGTTGACCGTCTGCGGGCCGATGAGCGCGTCGACATACAAGGTGTCAGGATAGGCCGGATTTTTGGTGCTGGTGGAGGCCCACAACGGGCGCTGGACCCGCGCCCCGCGCGCGGCCAAGGCCGCGAAACGCGGGCCCGAAAATACTTCCTTGAACGCTTGATAGGCCTGCCGCGCGTTGGCAATGGCAATGGTGCCCAACAGGGCGCGGGCGCGCGCCGCACGCGGGCCACCTTGCGCGGCCACGGCCTCCAAAGCCCGATCCACTTTGGTGTCGACGCGTGAAACAAAGAACGAGGCCACCGACGCGACCGTGTCTAAAGGTTGGCCCTGCGCCGCGCGGCGCTCTAAGGCCGTGAGGTATGCTTCCATCACTTGGCGATAGCGCGTGACCGAAAAGAGCAGCGTTACATTGACCGAGATGCCCGCGGTCAAGGCTTCGGTGATGGCGCTCAACCCAGCCGATGTGCCAGGGATTTTGATCATCAGGTTCGGGCGGTCCACCCATTCCCACAAGCGGCGGGCCGCGGCCAAGGTGCCTTGGGGGTCGTGGGCCAAATGCGGGCTGACTTCCAGGCTGACGAAGCCGTCTTGGCCGTGGGTGCGTTCGTAAAGGGGGCGCAGCACATCGCACGCGGCTTGGATGTCAGCCACGGCCAGGTGTTCGTAGATGGCTTCCGCATCCAGCCCCCGCGCCGCGAGCAAGGCGCGGTCGTCGGCATAGGCCGCGCTTTGGCTCATGGCTTGCCGAAAGATGGCCGGGTTGGAGGTGACGCCGTGCACCACCCCCGCGTCAACGAGGTCGGCCAAGCGCCCCGAATGGAGCAGCGCCCGATCAATGTAGTCGTACCACAGGGATTGCCCCAACAGATGCAGTTGTCGAATGCGTTGCATGGTCGCTCTCCTGATGAAATCCGGCCGCCACGCGGCCTGAGGGCAATTCTACCCCACGCGCGGCCGCGCGTCGCGCAGCAGGTCGCGCAAACGCGGCAGCACTTCCGCCACGCGCGGCGGAGACGGCGCACGCAACGGCGGTTTGAGCCCCCACCGCGGCCAGCCCAACAACTCGGGGACTACGGCCTTGAGGCCCGCGGCAAAGGGACCTAAGCGCTCCAGCGTGGCGCGCAGGTCGTTCAGCCGCGCTTGCCAAGGCGTGGCCGATTGTCCTGCGCGCAGCGCGTCCCACGCGGCGCGCAGGATGGGCGAGGCCACGTTGGCCAAGGCGGTTATGGCCCCCGCGGCTCCCTGCTGCCAAGCATGGGTGAGTAAGCGGTCGTTGCCTGTAAATACGGCCAGGTCAGCGCCGAAGCGAGCCGATAGGGCCTCGGCAAAGGCCCGCTCGCCGGATGAGTCCTTCAGCCCCACAAAGCGCCGCGGGAACGCATCCTTGAGCCGCGCGAGCAAATCTAACGATAGCGCCACGCCGCTCACTTGGGGGATGTGGTAGGCCAGCAACGCGCCCCCCGCGGGAACGCCCCGCTGCAGTACGGCGGCGAACCACGCGAACAGGCCTTCATCGTCGGCAGCGCGGAAATAATAGGGCGGCAGGACGACCACACCATCCAAGCCCAAGTCGAATGCCATGCGCGTGAGGGCGATGGTTTGTTCCAAACTGGGCGTGCCCGTGCCGGCCAACAAACGGAAGTCGGAAGAAGGCCGGCTGGTCACTGCGGCTTGCAGCAGCGCGCGCCGCTCTGCCGGGGCCAACGAAGGGCCTTCGCCTGTGGTGCCCAACAGCAACGCACCGTGGGCACCACGCTGGGCCAAGGCCTGCAACAGCGCGGGCACATCTTGCGGCCGCACCTGGCCTTCCGCGGTCATGGGCGTCAGGGCAGCGGCGAATATGCCGTGGAATTGGGTCGGGGCCATGGCGCTCTCCTTGGCGGGATGGGGCCATTATACCGAACGCGCGCCCTGCCCGGTGGACCGTGGCTTCGCGGCTACGCCTTTGAGCCGATTCGGCCCAGCGGTCGGCCAGGGGGGCTTCAACGAACGCTTTACGCGGCCAGGGCGATCATGGCCAAGAAGCGGGTTCCGCCCCGGCTTTGGGGACGGGGCACGCCTTTGGCGCGTTCCCTTATTGGGCCGCGGCGTGAACCATGGGCTTGTCAGAAGGTGTGCTATAAAAAGACGAACGAACATGATGGGCAATCTCAAACCGTTTTGTGCTTCCGCAGTTTCTTTTTGCGCTTTAGGAGGTCTGCCATGCGTCAGCGCCTCGGTCAATCTTTATTGCTCGTCGGTCTGCTCGCCACCGCGGGGGTGCTCTTGTGGGGCTGGAGGGAGGGCGTTTTCGCCCTATCCCAAACCGGCCCGGCCGTGGGTCTGGGACGCGCGTTTTTCGCCATCCTCTACCTTCCCCTGGCCTTGAGTCTCGTGGTGCTGGGGATCATCCTCACCGGTCGCGGCCGTGTTGCTCCGCGGTGGCTCAGGGTCGTCGCGGCCTTCTTCGCCCTCGTGGCCCTTGGCTTCGTTCTCATGGGCGTGGCGGGTAACCTGACCTATTACGCGGGGCGAGACGTCTACCGTGTGCTACTTCAAAATCTCATTCTGGCCTCGCCGCTGTTGCTCTTGAGCGGGCTGCTCTTTGTCGCGGGGAAGGTCAACCTGGGCGACGGGTGACGCGGGCACCCGCTCCTGGCCAGTCCCGCGGGGTTGAGCAGATAAAAGGGCCCCAGCCTTCTGTGCGGCTCGGGTTTAGGCGCGGGCCCCATGGCTTTTTGTCAGCGAAAGGGTGTCTGCTTCTGGTTCCTCGGTTCCGATGCGCGGGGGCTCTCCAGCAAAAGAGGGACGGGGCGGATATGGCGGAGGAGGCGGGTCTGCGATTGGGCCTCGGCCGGCCGTATGGCTGTCCTCCCTTTCCTCACACGAAGAGGGACTGGCGGCTCGTGGCCCAGGGCAAAACGAACCGCGCGAGCGCCCAGGCCTTCCATATCTTCCCGGCATTGTGAAAACCCACCTTCGCCGCCTGTACGCCAAGTTGGGGTCTCCTCGCGCGCCGAGGCCGCGCGGCGCTTCGGGGAGATGTCAACCAAAGGATGACTTGATGGGGGGAGGGGGGAAGGGCTAAACTGAAAAATGAACCCGAAACGATGAGAGGCAGAAATTAACCGCAAAATTGCAAACGCTCGTTAAGGAGGCAAAGATGGCCAAAAAGACGAAAATTGCATTGTGGTTTTTATTGGCTGTGGGCAGCCTATTCGCCCTGGGGATTCGCCATTTGCATCTACAAAGGCTCCTGCGCACAATTTTGGGAGTGGTAGATTAGAGGTCCGGAGGACACCCTTTGCGCTCCAGATATTGGGCGACGATTTGGCTCTCGCTCGCCGCGATAGGCGTTTGGGCGCTGAGCCTGTGGCTTGAAACGCGTTGGCCATGGCTTTCCCTTGACCGCGGTGGGCCATGGCCTCAAGCCTTTTCCTCACCGTGGAAGAAAGCGTGGGTGTTATGGCTCTTGTACTGGGGGGGACTGAGTGGCTACTGGGCCCTACGGATTTATTTGCGAAATTGGAAGCCGTCCATGGCCGTCGTGCTTGCTGGCGTTGGCGTCCTTCATCTTTTACTTTATTTCGCCCTTTGGATGGCTTCCCGGCAGTCTCTTCCGGTAGAAATGGGAAAATTTTTGGGCCTTTTGGCCAATCATCGGCTTTTTGGTTTGTATGTGGCCGTTGTGCGCATGCGACTACCCTCTTTCGTCGTGGGAGGAGCGAGCTGGTTGGTTTTTACAGAGTTTTCCGCATGGGTTATCCCTAAGCTTGAGGCCCGAGGCCCCTAACCAAACAGGAAGTCTCGACTGAGCGGGCAGCGGAAGCGGCTTTGCCAGGCAGCAGCCGCGCTCGACGCGGCCGCCGGCCAAGGGCTTTCCGCCCAGGGCCCCAAAAGGCAGCAGGCGGCTTCAGACCCCAGAGGCGCGCTGGGAGACGGCATGTCGGCGACCAACCGTTCGCACCCCGACTTCTTGTCACAAATACACGAAGCCCCCTTGACAGCCCCCGTGAGAGGGCTGCAATGTACCCCTCTAAGGGCCCAAACGCGTTGGACACGACAACGGGGGCCAATGGACCCGTTCAAGGGACTTGCGAGCCACTTCCCTTGCAACGCGGGCCAAAAGGCTGTTAGGTATGGTGATGGCGTGAGAGATACGGTCAAAACAACGGGGGGTGTTTTGCGCCTTCCCGGTCGCTCTGAGCCTGCTGGCCCTCACCGCGGCCTGGCTCAGGGTGCCCCACGCAGGCCCGGGGGGCACAAGAAGCCCCTGCGTTGGGCTTCTGCGGGAGGTGGAGGATGGCAACCGAAGAACACCATTCCCTTTCCCCACGCGAAAAACAGGTCTGGCGGCTCGTGGCCCAGGGCAAAACCAACCGCGAGATCGCCCAGGCCCTCCAGATCTCCACGGGCACCGTGAAAACCTACCTTCGCCGCCTGTACGCCAAGTTGGGGGTCTCCTCGCGCGCCGAGGCAGCCCGGTGCTTCGGCGAGATGTCGTCCAAACGGACGACTTGACGGGCAGAGGGGGATAAGTTACAAAGACAACGAACCTCTTTGCAAAGATGACGCCACACCGCAGTCCCAAAGGGCACACCGCGCTCAATATCATGATCCTGATCCTGAACCTGCGTGGAACGCTTGTGGAAACCTCTCTTCTTCTTATATTGGGTATCCTATTCTGTATGGGTGCACTGCTCACTAACACCTGGGAAGGAGGGCGAGGATGCGGTCGAAAAAACAACGCCGCCGGGGGATGGCGGGAGGTTTGATTTTGGCGGCTTTGCTCCTGGGGGTGGGTGTTCTGTTCCTGCCCTTGAAGGGCGCGGCAACGGCCATGCCCAATCCGCCCGCGCTACTGCGGGTGCAACCT
>Ga0256914_1004476_pt1 | contig 10485 bp, 12 predicted proteins | sample HulkmetaG_FD_191571 | JGI IMG/M metagenome (GOLD analysis project Ga0256914, IMG submission 191571) | Hydrothermal chimney microbial communities from Main Endeavour vent field at the Juan de Fuca Ridge, Pacific Ocean - Hulk | ecosystem: Environmental > Aquatic > Marine > Hydrothermal vents ...
TACCTTGTGGAGAAAGTCTTTTCTCTGGTTTACTATCTTTTGGTGTTGTTTTGCTACCTTTTGTCTTGCTTTTTCATAGTTTTTACTTCCTTTTTGTTTCCTTGACAGTTGTCTTTGTAGTTTGATTAATTTCTTTTCTGATTTTTGTAGGTATCTTGGGTTTTCTATGTGATAGGTTTTATCTCCATCGTGGATTATTGCAAATTCTTTTATCCCTACGTCTATCCCTGCTGTTTTGTTTGTTGGTTTTAAGGGTCGTATCTCTCTTTTTGTTAACACATTGAGATAGTATCTGCCGTCTGGTGTTTTGGTTATGCTTATACTTCTTATCTTTCCTTTTATTTCTCTATGCATTTTTATAGGTATTTTTGTTTTTAGTTTTGGTATTTTGAGTAGTCCTCTTTTCTTGCTTACTCTTTCTATTTCAAAATGCTGTGGTATATGTATCGTTTGTTTTGATTTTTTCTTTTTGAATTTTGGAAAATCTGCCTGTCCTTTGAAAAAGTTTTTGTATGCTCTATCAAGGTTTTTTACTGTTTCCTGTAGGCTTTGGCTGTTTGTTTCTTTTAAAAATGTGTATTCTTGCTTTAATTGTGGTAGTAATTTCTTATATTCGTAGTAGTTCCATTTTACTGCTTTTCCTTCAAACTCTTTCTTAGATATTTCCAGTAGTTTGTTGTATACAAATCTACAGTGTCCAAATTGGGTGTTTAAAAACTGCAGTTGCTTTTCATCTGGATAAAGCCGAAATCTATATACATACTCTACAATCATATCTTTTTTTGGTTCTCTATATATTTTTTTATAACATCCTACTCCTTATAGTCACTCAAATCTATAGATTTGCCACTTATAGAACCTATTGTCTCTATGTAATATGATGGGTTCCATAGATGTCCTTTCCATAATTTCTTTTTCAATTGTGGAAATTTTAAAAACAATTTTCTTGCTGTTATTCCTTTTATCATTTTGACTATGTAAGACGGAGCTATTTTAGGGTGAGCTGATGCAAATATATGCACGTGGTCTTGGTTCACTTTGTTCACCTCAATTTAGAAAATTGTGTTCACCAACTTCTATCATAGCAATCTCAAATCCTTTTTCTTCAGCTATTTCCTGTAAAACTTGTTTCATATATTCTTCAACTTCAGCAGTTAAAACTTTCCTTCTGTATTTTGTGGAAAAAACAATATGATAATTACAGTTATAAACGCACGTTCTTGCTCTTTTAATGTTAGGCTTCAAACTTTTATTACCCATAACACATATAGTATAAGGTGGCAAGCGATTAAAAGCAAATTATATAAGATTAAATTGAAAATCATATAGTTAAACGGTAATTTGTTGTCGTTTGCAAAGCAAACGACCGCTTTTGTATCTCCTCACTTTAGTGAGGAGGATTAAAAGTGTAGATTATCCTAAATCCTACAGCATTTAAGACTTGATTTTCGGTTTTTTTTCGGTTATATTAAAAACAGGAGGTTAGGGTATTGATAACAAGAAGACAGAAAGAGATTCTTCAGTTTATAATCTGGTTTTCTTCAAAAAATGGACACAGCCCGACTCTTAAAGATATAGCGGAACATTTTGGTTTATCCGCTGTCTCAACAATTCATGAACATATAGAAAAGCTTGTAAAAGAAGGCTATCTGATAAAAACTGGAAGGGGAAAAATAAAGATAAACAGGGAAAAACTGTTTGAAGAAGAACCTCTAAAATTTCCTTTTTACGGACATATAGCAGCTGGAAGACCTATAGAGGTAGAACAGGATATATTTGAGTATGTTGATCTCACAGATCTCATACAGTGCGACAACTGTTATGCACTTAAAGTTAAAGGAAACTCAATGATAGATGAACATATTATAGACGGTGATATTATTATCGTCGAAAAAAGAAACTATGCGTTAAATGGGGAGACGGCTGTTGTTCTTATTGATAGGGAAGAAGCAACACTTAAAAAATTTTATCTGTTAGATAACGGAATTGTAAAACTTGTTCCCGCAAATGAAGACCTTGAACCCATGTATTATGAAGCTGACAGAGTTCAGATTCAAGGTGTAGTAAAAGGAATCATCAGATCTTACAAAGGACTTAAAAGGAGGTTCTAAGCATGATCCGTTATGAAGTATCCACCATAAGCATGCTTGAAAACCAGTGGAAAAAGATAGAAATATCAAACGGCAAGTACCATTACCATTACATGCTTTACAAATTTACAAAAAACTCAAAAAATGTGTCTCTAATAGATTGTGGAAATAGATTCAATCCTTTTCTGATAACAAACATAGCAAAATTTGAAAATTTAGACCCTAAAAAACTTTTGAGCCGTATAAAAATAGTTAGAGTTTTTACAGTTTTTCAGCTAAAAACAGCTATAAACAAAAGTATAACCACTAATCCAGATATTATTATAATCTCGGATATTGACGAGATACTTAAAGATCAGAGCATAAGCGAAGAAGAAAAAAGAATATATATATCTTCTGTTGTTGAAAAGATAAAACTTGTAGATATTCCTTTTTTTATTGTAGGAGAAAGCTTTATGTTCACAAATATATCAGTGAGTAATTGAGGTGTAAAATGGGAAAAACTGTTCCTTCAGGAACGCAAATAATAAAACTAAGCAAAAAAGAGCTTTCACTTTTCAGAAAAGCGTTAAGAAAAGAGGACAAAAAAATATTTGATAGACTCTTTTCTTACGCCAAGTTTCATTCACAGGCTGTAGGAAATTCGGGAAGTATAAATCCTATAGAGACTGTTATTATCTCAATACTTATAGAAATGGAAAAAGAGATACAGGAAATAAAAAATGAAAGGAAAAAAATTTCAGATCCTTGATATATATTCAGACTCTTTTGGAATACATATATGGATGCTGTCAGAAGATGGAAGAAGATTTTCTGTTTTCAGAAGGTTTAAACCTTACTTTTATATGAGCGATAAAAAAGATGCTGTAAAAATTCTTTTAAGAAGGTTCAGTAGAAAAATAGATATAAAGAAGACAGTAAAAAAAGATCTCATAAAAGGAGAGATACAGGTATATAAGATAACAGCAAACACTCCTTTAATATACCTTAAAACGGTATCTTTTATTAGAAAAAACAGAATTTTTGAAGATACGGAAATTTACAATATACAGCTGACACCGGCACAGTTATTTATGTATGAAAAAAGAATATTCCCTTTCTGTACTGTAAAACCTGTTGAAAATAACGGAAAGGTTATGTTCAAAAAAATAGACAGTTTTGAAAATACAGATTACAGCATATTTAATCTTAGAATTATGAGAATAAAACCCGATCTTGAAGGCGAAAACCCAAAGCAGATTAAATACCTACCTCCTTTATATATAGAAATGGAAGGAGAACCAGGAATTGTTGTTGACGATGGTAATTTAGAGTATATATCCGCGATTTTAAAAAAAAAGATCCCGATATATTAATAGTAGATTATGGAGATGAGATTATAATTCCTAATCTTATAAAGGGAGGTATAGACAATCTTAATAGAACAAAAACGCCTCCATTTACAAAAAAGGGAAGAAGTTTTATCTCTTATGGACAAACAGTTTATACAGCAGACTCAACTTATCTACTTGGCAGAATCCATATAGACCCAAAAAACTCATTTTTTTATAATGAGATAGGCTTAGACGGACTCATTGAACTTTCAAGAATATCCTCAATACCTGTACAGCAGTTGTCGAGAACAACAATAGGAACGCCCATAACCTCAATAGAGATGAGAATAGCATTTGAAGAAGGATATCTTATTCCCTTTAGAAAAAATAATCCTGAAGATCCAAAAACAGCAGACAAACTCATAGAGATTGATAAAGGGGGTCTTTCCTTCAGACCTATAACTGGGATATTCGAAAATGTTGCAGAGTTTGATTTTTTCTCAATGTATCCATCAATAATACTAAACTACAATCTTTCATATGAAACCATAAACTGTCCCCATAAAGAATGCAAAACAAAACTTCCCACAGGTTACAGGATCTGTACAAAGAAAGAAGGAATAGTGCCAAAAGCTTTAAGATTTCTGCTCAATAGAAGGATGCACTATAAAGAGCTAATGAAAGATCCAGATTCGCAGAAAGATATCTTTAATAGGAGACAGAAAGGTTTGAAATGGCTTCTTGTAGTAAGCTTTGGATATTTAGGCTATAAAAATGCCGTTTTCGGTAGAATAGAATCCCACGAAACAACAACAGCTGTAGGAAGACAACTTCTGATTTTCGTGAAAGAATTTATAGAAAGTAAAGGTTTCAGACTTCTCCATGCGCTGACAGATTCAGTCTGGATATACAAAGAAAATGTAGATGAAAAAGATTATATAGATCTTGAGATCTCTTTGAACAACAAGCTTAGAAAAAAATTTAAAGGGATTAATAAAAATTCTATGGATTTCAGAATAAATCTTGAAGGTATCTTTGACTGGATAGCGTTTCTTCCTTCAAAAGATGACGGTGTTGGCGTGCCTAATAGATTTTATGGAAAATTTAAAAACGGAAATATAAAGGTTAGAGGTATAGAAATTAGAAGATCAGACGCACCTCAGTTTGTTAAAGAGTTTCAGAAAGAAATACTGGAAGTCCTTAAAAGAGCTAAAAATAAAAAACAGTTTTTAGAAAGGCTAAGCGACACGCAAGATATATTGGAAAAATACAGAGAAAAATTAAAAGAAGGCGATTTTAATATTTTACAGCTTGCTGTAAGAAAAAAAATATCAAAAAATCCCAGAGAGTATAGAAAAAGAACAGATATATCAGAAACTGTAGGAACCCTTTTAAAAGAAGGAATAAAAGTAAATCCTGGAGAAAGGGTAAATATAATTTATATCAGGGACGGCAGTGTAAAAGGCATTCCTCTCGAAATATATATAAACAACCCAAGACCCCTTGATATAGAAAAATATATTAAAATTCTTGAAAACAGCTATTTTCCATTTATATATTTTTTGAAAGATCAGTCTTTATTAGATTGATTATTATTGCTTTTATTCTTATTCATATTTTCTTTTTTAATACTTCCCCTATCCTTTTTCTCATCTTTTCCCTTAACTTCAACACTAACAGATATAACAGCTGTGGCCTGTCCAGCAAAAGATAAATTTAAAAACCCTAATAAAAAGATCATAGGTATAAACTTTTTCAAGACAACTCCCCCTTTTTATTATTTATGTTATTCAAATTTTTAGAAATTTTCAATTCCCAGTTGCTTTTTATTATCTCTCTTTGCAAAGTTAAACTATCATTATCCCGAAAGGGAACAGCATAAGGAGAAATTTCAATTCTCCTCTTTTCCTTTTCTGTCAGAGGCGGAATATCTCCTTCTATAGTTGCAACTGTAGAAAAGCTTTTTCTCCCAATAGGTTCAACCAGACCTATTTTAAAACCAGCTTCAATCAATCCTCTTCTAACCGCTAATGATGCACTGTATGTTGCGAAAATCCCATCTTTCTTCATCAGCCTTTTAATTAACTTGAATATATTAACTGTCCACATTTCTGTATTCACCTTAGGAGAAAAAGGATCGTAAAAAACGGCGTCAAATTTAATATCTTTTTGAGAAAGATTTTTGATAATCTGTCTTCCTTCGCCAAACATAATCTTTAGAGTGGTATTATCACTTTGAGATATATAAATGTTTTCCTTAAAATGCCCTGAAAGTATAAAGCAGAAAGCATCTTTAAGATTTTCCGGTATGTTCAGCTTTTTTATTCTATCAAAAACTTTCCTATCTTTTTCAACAGATATGATTTCAACGTAAGAACTTTTTGATAATTTTCTCAACTCTGTCAATGCAACTGCAGTGTTGTAACCAAGTCCAAAGCCAACATCAAGAATATAAATCTTACCTTCTTTTAAAGCTTTTTCTATAATCTTTGTGGGTTTTACAAACTTGTGCAGACTTTCTGTGTATGCCCCTGCCTTCGTACTGTGATATGCCTCTTTATACTCCTGATTTATAAAAGTTTCTGTTCCATCTGCAGTAACTATTTTACAGTCCATCTTCCCTCGGTTATAAGTTTGTCTCCAGAAAATATTTTTCCTATAAAAATATCTCCCTTTTCAAACTCTCCAACACCCTCAGGTGTTCCACACATCAAAATATCGTAATCATTAAGACTGAAATAACTTTTTACTTCATTGATTATCTGATCTATTGTATAAATCATCTCAGAAAGATCACCCGATTGTTTAATTTCTCCATTAATCCACAATTCCATCTTTATGTTATTAATATCCTTAATATCTACAAACTCTGAAAAAACTGCAGAACCGTCAAAAGCTTTAGCTTTTTCCCATGGAAGTCCTCTGTCTTTAAGCCTTTTCTGGACTTCTATTAAGGTTAGATCAATACCAAATCCTACACCTGTTATCTTCCCATCCTTGAATATAAACGATATCTCCCCCTCATACCTGCATTTTTTATCAGGTTTAATTAAAAAATCCGATATACTGCTGTTTGGCTTTAAAAATAAAACAATCTCTTCAGGATTTTTATTACCAAGTTCCTCAATATGCTTTGTATAATTTCTCCCTACGCATAAAACCTTTGAAGGATAAACTTTTTCGCCGTTAAATACAACATATCTCATTTTAAACCTCTGCAAAAAGAAAGATCGGTTTTCTTTGAATAATATTTATTTCCAAAAGGTATTCTGAAAAAAGCTCAAGACTTCTAAGATGTTCAGAGGAAAGGCAGTAGTCCAGATTTTTAAGATACTCAACTGCTTTTTTATCTTTATTTACATACTTTTCAGGGTTCTCAAAAAATTTATTTTTAGATTCTTTCAAAATTTTATGAAATTTTTTTATCTCTTCCTTGTTCTCCTTATAAAAATCTTTTCTCACACACCAGAGAGCAAAAACAAAAGGCAGTTTTGTTTTCTTATACCATATACTTGAAAGATCATAGCTGTACTTCTTAGATTCAGCATATTTTATAGCACTGTCTCCTATAAGAAGAACTGCTTCTTTATCTAAAAAATATTCATTTTCAAGATCACGGTAATTAACATTTTTATTAAGAAAATTCTTAAATATAACCATAGTCAAGTATCTTGATGTTTTTGAGGCTTTCGTAAGATATATCTCGTTAATCTCTTCCAGAGGCTTGTCAGAAAGTATTATTACAGATCTTACCTTATTCAAAGAGCTTATTGAAAGATCTGGAAGTATCAGATATTCCGAAAAATTTTCTATATAGTGTGCTGAGGATATAAAACCCAGATCTATCTTTTTTTTTGATAAAAGATTGTTTATCTGTGAAGGAACTCCTTTTATAAGATCGTAATGGAAATCTGGATTTAGACCAGTTTTTTCAAAGTTAAAAGGTAACGTATTAAGATAATCAATCCAGCCTATTCTCAAGCTTTCATATTCCCCTTTAAGATCGTTAGTAATATATTATACATTAAGTAAGATTCTTCAGTTTTCCACAATAAAAATCAAGATAATGTCAGATTTCTCTCAAAATATCGTTATTAATAATAAAGAAATGATTTAGCGAGGTTCTGGCTTGAGTTATGCCAAAGTATTTATTTTCTTGACATTTTTTTATCATAAATGTTTAAATAAAACTTGCTATTCAATTGGGGGAGGAAGCGATGGATAAGAGGAAGGGGGAAAAGTATCTCATCGCATTATCAGGATTATTCCATGATATTGGGAAGTTTATTTATAGAGCAACAGGTCAAACAACAACGGAAGAAGAAAAAAAAGAGTTTGGTTATGCTCATGCAGTTTTATCAGCCAAATGGATAGAAAAAAATAAATATATATTTGAAAAAGTAGAAAGTGAATTAACTGAAAAGCTCATCAACTGGGGAGCAAGGCATCACAATCCAACAGATGAATTGGAAAGTAGAATTATTCAAATTGCTGATTGGTATTCTTCTGCTCATGATAGAGAAAGAATATTAAAAGATGAATTAAATGTTATACACTCAGTTCTTGAAAGAATTTACTTTAATATTTCTGACAATAAAAACATAGTTGAAGAAAAAAGGTTTGGAATATATAAACCTTCTATTTTAAACTTAAAAAAGAATGTAATCTTTCCAAGAATTTTATCTGGTTTTATAGAGAACAATAAAATTAATTATTTTAGCCAAAAAGATATTGAAAAAGTTTTCAATGTTGTCAGTTCAAAAGATATTTTTAAAACTTTAGAAGAAGAGTACATTTTTTTATTGAAAAGTTTTGAAAAAGAATTTAAGGAGTATTCAGAAAAAAACATAAATTCACTGGAAAGTTTTTTTAATTTTTCATATTACCTATTACAAAAATATCTTTGGTCTATTCCTGCATCTATATGGTCTCAAAGTGATAAAAACAATCATTATCCTGATATTTCCTTATTTGACCACTCAAGAGTTTTATCTGCTATTGCGACTTCTTTATACGATTATTCTATAGAAAAGGGTATTACAAAAACAAAGAAAAACTCAACACAAACCTTTGATGAAGAAGAAGTATTCCTTCTTATAGAAGGTGATATAGGTGGAATACAAAAGTTTTTATTCAATATCTATAAATCCAGTGAAACAAACGAAGCCGAATTCTCCATCGCGAAAGCTCTAAGGGGAAGGTCTTTCTTTTTATCAATGGTATCAGAGGTATTTGCGAGATATATTCTTGATGAACTTGGATACCCGTTAACAAACGCTCTATACATAGGCGGTGGAAAATTTCAACTATTAATAGGAAACACAAAAGAAAATTTAAAAAAATTAATTCAAATAGAAAAAGAAATAAATGATTTTTTATTTAAAGAGTTCCATTTGGATTTAAACTTCGTGTTAGCTTATACTAGTTTTAAAGGAAAAGAATTTAAAACATCTAACGGTTTCTTAAATCAAGTTGAAGCTCTGCAAGTAGAACTTGATAAAAAGAAAAAACAAAAAATTGGAGAACTTATATTTGAGGAGTTAGAAACCTTAGAAGAAGCATCAAAAAAAGATACTTGTCCATCTTGTAAATCTAAACCAGTAGAAAAAAATAAAGATAAAGTAATTATTTGCAAATGGTGTAATCTTTCACAAAATATTGGAAATAAAATACCAAAAATTAAATATGTAGGATTTTCAATAACAGACTTAGATTTAGATTTAAAACCTGATATTGATTTAGGCCAATTCGGAAAGGTCTATTTATTGGTGTTCGATGAATCTGATAGAACATCCAAAGAACCTATACTTAAGATAAAAGAAAAAGGTTTAAATGAAATTTTAGTTCTAAATTCTACAGAATTTAACGAATTTGTTAATGGCTTTAAATTTTTAGGAAATACAGTTCCACTGATAAATTCTGAAAATAAGAATATTTTAAAACATGTAGCTGATGAAGAAATAAAAGATTTCATTAAAGAAGATAATGTTTTACCTTTTGAGATTTTAGTAAAATTTGCAAGAGGAGATAAAAAGTTAGGATTTTTTAGAGCTGATGTTGATAATTTAGGTTTAATTTTAAGCGATGGCCTTAGAACACACGAAACAGGAGATGAATACGAAAGTATCTATACTATTTCCCGAATAGCAACTTTAAGTAGAATGTTAGATTTGTTTTTTAGTGGCTATCTAAACAAAATTGCTGAAGAAATTACAAAAGATTATTTAGATAGTTTGATTAAAGAACAAGAAAATTTAGATAATGAATTGAAAAATGTTGTTAACAACATAAAAGCAATAAAAGAAAATGGGAAAACTTTTATAAACTCTCTTATATATATTGTTTATTCAGGTGGAGATGATTTATTTATTATTGCTCCCTATAATCTAGCTTTAGAGTTTGCAAAGAAAGTAAGAGAAGAATTTACAGAGTTTACTGCTAAAAATCCTGAGTTCGGGTTATCTGGTGGTTTGTTATTTGCAAGACATAATTTACCTATAAACCTTGTTGCAAAATATGCAGAACAACTTGAAGATAAAGCAAAAACCGGCTCAAAAGATAAAATAGCAATATTCAAAAAATCCTATAAATGGAAAAATTTTGGCATAGGTGAATATAGCTTAACTAAATGTAAAGATCAAGATAAAGAAGAAAAGATTTATTTTGATGAATTAGAAAAATTCATCAATGATTTAGAAGACTTTTATAAAAAAGAAATTCTTAGTAGAAGATTTTTATACAACCTATTAATTCTTCACTCTGCTTATGTAAAAGAAGAAAATAGGACTATAAAAATAGAACCTGTAATTTATCCAAAACTGCATTATCAAATAGCAAGGAACATAAAAAATAAAGATGATGAAAATGTTAGAAAGAAATTGATTATGCCATTATTAGACATAAACAACAAAGAAATTATCAAAAACTTAGACACAATAATTTCCCTTGTTTTAATGAAAACAAGAAAAGGAGGATAAAAAATGGTTTCCACAGATGAGCTAATATCATTGTTAGATAAAAATTTTAAGATGCAAAATGAAAATGAAATTGTAGGGGTGATTAAAAAAACGAAAGGAAAAAAT
>Ga0256914_1004477_pt1 | contig 10483 bp, 6 predicted proteins | sample HulkmetaG_FD_191571 | JGI IMG/M metagenome (GOLD analysis project Ga0256914, IMG submission 191571) | Hydrothermal chimney microbial communities from Main Endeavour vent field at the Juan de Fuca Ridge, Pacific Ocean - Hulk | ecosystem: Environmental > Aquatic > Marine > Hydrothermal vents ...
ATGTCTCTGCCCTTCCCCCGGCGGGGCGGGGTGTTCGGTGCCTGTCCTGTTCGCCAAATGAAGACTGGCAGTCCTGCCAGGACTGCCAGTCTTGTGTGCGGGGCGAGGGAAACACATAGGAATTTCTGCAACATTTGCCTGACCCCCGGGGTACTGAAAAAACGCGGATTTTCCTTCGCGTGTGTTACAATCCTAACGGAATTGTAAGGTTTACTAGGCCTTTACTGCTATTGACATCCATTCTTGATGGACGTATGCTATACACGCGGTAGTGTACAAACTGGAAATGTGCCCTGTTTTTGCTGGGCAAATCACCGGAGTTTTACAAAGAACAGAAGGCAAAATTATGTTTCACATCAGGCTTTTCAGAAAAAGGAATGAGCGTACCCGCGGGCAGAGCATGATTGAACTTGCCTTGTTGTTTCCGCTCATGCTGATTTTGCTTTCAGGGCTGATCGAGTTCGGATTTATGCTCAATGTGTACCTTACATTGATGGATGCCGCCCGTAACGCCGCCCGCTTTGCCAGCGATGGATATTATTTGTATGTTGATTCGGATATGAATTGCTCTACAACCAAACATTTTTACCGCCAGGGAGCCTGTTTGGTGAATCAGGAATTAACAATGGAGCAGCCCTCCATCAAAATGAACAATAACGGCACCCCGGACAACCCCAAGGATGATTGGCTGGACCCGGCGGACGGGAATGACATTGTCATCTCAGCATTCAGTTTTACAGAAGGATCAGGCATCACCGCCCGACATCCAAATGGGAATGAACAGGGCTGGTCCTATGCTGTAGACCGGGGCTATCCGCGGGAAAAGGTTTCCAGTTTCACATCTGTCCAGGTGGAGAATTCCCTGGTGGATGTAAATGCTCCCAGCACAGGTTATGTTCTGGTTGAAATTTTTTATAATTACGATCATCGGCTTGGGCTACCATGGATTACAGCGTTTGTCAGCAACCCGCTGCCGGTGCATGTTTATGCTTTTATGCCTTTGAGTTCGGCGGAACCGACTCCGACTCCGTTCCCTACGCCAACCCCTTAGGCAGAGGTGATTTAATATGAAGAGGTTGCTAAGTTCTCTCACGTCAAAGACAGGCGGGCACTCGCAGGGGCAGACGTTCATTATCATCGCGGCCGGCTTTCTGGCGCTGGTGGCTTTCGTCGGCCTGGCGGTGGATTTGGGAATTGTCTTTCTTTCCTACGCCAAGTTAGGGCGTGGTGTTGATGCAGCGGCTTTGGCGGCGGCATCTCAAATTCGCGAGGGCCGCACGCTGGCAGAAATGCAAGAAGCCGCAGAAAATGCACTGGCCGTGAATGGCGTGAATTACACGAGCGTTGTACTGGAAATGTGCGATTACGCTCACCCGGACCCTAATTCGCAACTTTGTACCGAACCCTATCCGAAAAAACTTGTTCGCGTAACGGTTAGCGCGACAACGCCGTTGGCCTTTTTACGAGTGCTTGGTTTTAATGATATATCTCTGACGGCTTCGGCAATCAGTGAGGCGGCATCTATGGATGTGGTGCTGGTTATCGATATTTCCGAATCCATGGCCTGGGATAAGCCGATCGGAGACCCGCTGCGCGACCCGAACTATTGCAACGATACCAGCACTTTTCCTGGGAGTGAAGATGGTGTCAATGAACGCTCTCCGTTCCCCGGCGGTACACCTGGTGAGTGCCATCCCTTTGAGGAAGTAAAAAACGCGGCAGGCGAGTTCATCTTACGTATTTTAGATAAGGACGCGGATGAGGAAGAAGACCGCCTGGCAATTGTTACCTTTGGCAATGGTTGGTCCAGCGACGAGGATTTGGGAACTTTCGTCCGCACCGTTGGAGATGGCACCGGCTGGACTAGCGATCGGGACGAAGCCATGAATGTAGTGAAAAACCTGAAGGTTTTTTCACCAAACTACTGCAACAATCCTGATGGCTCTATTAACCAGTATTGGGGACCGTGCCGCCAATACGCACCATTTACCCCTAATCCGGAAGATCCGAACAACTTTGTCGGGAAAATGTACTGCTTTTCGTGTGGTGACCACCCCTCCGGTTTTGACGGCTCCACCAAGACATCCACCAATATCGGCGGTGGGTTGTTGATGGCTGGAAATATGTTTGCGGCGGGAACCCGTGAAGATGCGCTCTGGATTGTGGTTTTGCTGACAGACGGTATGGCAAACGCCACAAATGCAGATTCCAGCGATGACGTGCATGACTTTTCCACTTATCCGATTGGCTTTTGCCCGAACGAATGGGTCATGCCGCTCTGCCAGGATGAAGACGTTACCACCCGACACGACAAAACCGCTGATCCCGATCATTATGATGCGGATGATTACGCCCGCGATATGGCTGATTTTGTCGGTTGTTACCCAACCCAACAATCTGCTGCCTGCGGATCGACGCAAGGCCAGGGCGCGGTGATCTTTACGATTGGTCTGGGGAATGGCGTGCTGGATACCATCAACGAAGTTAATGGGAAGCCTTATGGCGCGGCATTACTACGTTATATCGCTGCTGTCGGCGATGATGGTGATGCAGATACAGACCTTTGCGAACATTATTGGAACAATCCTTCCGAATGGGAAGAGTGGTGCGGGAACTACTACTTTTCTCCGGAGGGAGATCAGTTATCCGCCGTTTTTCAGGATATCGCATCCCGTATTTTTACACGTTTGAATCGATAGTTCTCTGACCGGAATCAATGCCAATCTGTCTGATGTGGGCGGATCCTGCGCCAGACGTACCAGGAAGTTATCTTTCATTGTAAGATCTGTGTGTGAATTTTTTAGAAGGTGCAATTATGAATAAGAGACCAGAAAAACTGCTAACGCGTGGACGACATTCCCGCAGCAAGGCTCAGGCAATGGTAGAGTTTGCCCTGATTTTGCCGGTTGCGCTAATGCTGATTTTCTCCACCATTGAGATTGCGCGCATGTACCAGGCCTGGCTGGTTGTTACCAACGCGACGCGGATCGGTTTGCGCTATGCCGTAACTGGCGCATACGAAGATGCGTTTTGTACTCCTGCTGTTGACTTTGACGGCGACGGGCAAATCTGCGAAGACGAAACGGATACAGACGAGAGAAATTTGGAGATCGACCAGGCCCGGTTGCTTTCGATTTACGATCGGACAACATCGGCCGCGGTTGGTATCATGCGGGGCGATTCGTCAATTGCATATAAGCAGCCAAGGTATTTCAAGGTTGTGGTCTGCTCAAGCAACAATGCTCCCGGCGGGGGAACGTATAACTACAATCCTCCGAACGATACGCGCGACGGCTATTGCGACCCCAATGATCATCCGGGGGATCCATCCGAGGGCCCGGCGCGTGTGCTGGTGGCCGTGACGTTTGAGCATCCGGTGTTACTGCCTATCGTTAACACGATTAAACCCTCCATTACTTTGCATTCCGAACGCACCGGTATTCTGGAACAGTTTCGGGTTGCGCGTGTTTTGGGCCTTCCCCCGATTATTGAATTGCCCACGGCAACACCGCAGCCCCCGACACCAACATCCACAGCGACAGAGACTCCGCTCCCGACGGCTACCCCCACACCAGATTGCAGTTTGTTTGCCATCACCAATGCGTATTTTGTGAAAAATAACCGTATTTTTGTCAGACTCCAAAACAACAGTTCAACGGACGTTTGGCTATCAGCCGTCAACTTGGATTGGGCCTCTGCCGACGATGCCGCACCTTATCTGGGGCACGGCGATATTTATGTGACATGGTTCCGCTGGAAGGATAACGCCACCGGACAACAGTGGACATTCTACAACGGAGACGATCCGGATTCCCCCACTTCGTATAGCGGTATCCCTGCCAGCAGAGGTCGTTTGGCAGCGAATTCCAGCGGAGTGTGGAAAATGAATTTCGATTTCGCCAACGAAGGGAAATGGGCGTTGCGCGACGAGTTCGGCCTTTCGGCAGCACTGCGTACCGGCAACTTTGGCTATCATATCGAGTTGAGCAATGGTTGCGTCTTGGATAACCCGGCAGTCTATAAACCGCCCCCAATACCTGATTGCAGTTTGTATGCAGTGAGCGATTTTTCCCTAACGCAGAACGACCGGGCCTCGATTTCGATTACCAATAATGACCAATATGGTACCCGGATAGGTTCTATCATCCTTGATTGGGCCTATGCTGAGGCTTATGACGAACTGCTGGATCCGCGCACTGAACTGAACTTGGATTATATCCTGTATAACGGCACCAATGTTTGGGGGCACAGCGCGGAAGACTACGATTCGTTTACCGATACGGGGCTGGATTCGCCCTGGAGTTTCCCCGGCGACTGGGGCAGCCCTCCACCGTTCAATCCCGGAAACACATATCAACTGGATTTTGATTTTGATAATCAATGGTCCGCCGGTTTTGGGAATGATCTGGTTCCTGGTGATTTTGGGCTAACAGTGCGATTCCCGAACGGATGTGTAATCGAAAAGACCCCCGTCCCCAGGCCGTTGCCAACCCCGGATTGTAGCCTGTATTCAATTGGCAACATATCCATCAATAGTTGGAATCACATTCGAGCCAACGTTATCAATGGTGACCGAATCAGCACAGAGATCGACCGGATTGTTATCGACTGGGATTATGCTGAGCAGTTGTCCGATTCAATTGTCGGCGCCGACGCTCTTTATGCCGATGTGATTTCATGGGATGGCCAGACAATCTGGAACTGGAATGATAATGGGAATGGTGATCGCTCATCCACAACAGATACACAGGCAGATTCGCCAAACCTTTGGTGGGGCCCTCGGTATTTCTGGCCGAACGGGACGATTCCGGTTGATATTGACTATGATCTCACCAGTGGTGAACTTGAAAACACCTTCAGCCTCTGGGGCGTGGTGCCAGACGACTTTGGAATGGCATTTTACTTCACTAATGGGTGTGTCATAGAGAAAACAGCGGTTCCTCGCCCGGTAGAGACACCCACGCCAGATTGTGCGCTGTTATCTGCCAGTAACGCCTATTTCTCGCGCAACAGGTACTTCAGGACACGCATTACGAATAACAACGTTGCTCCTGTCTACCTCACTTACTCCAACTTGGTGTGGCCTGCACCAGCGAGTGGCAGTACACCGTACCTTGATTACTTGTGGTTTTCGCAAGTGAGTTACTACAACACAAATACAACCATGTCACCGATTGCGGTATCTCTCAACCCGTCGGTCATGTTGGGCGGCGGCGGAGGCGTATCGCGGTGGTCATCGGCTTATTCCCCCGCGCTGCCCCGGGGGCTGTACCGGGTAAACCTGAGATTCGAATATGATAACGGTTTGGTTTGTACGTTTGTGCGGGAACTGGTCATCCCGACTCTTACACTTACCCCGACGGTAGACCCTAATGCAACGCCAACGCCAACGCCAACCTACACATTAACACCGTCCCGTACACCAGTTCCCACGCGGACAAATACACCTGCTCCGACTTATACTTACACGCCAACAAAAACCCGGGAACCAACAGTTACTCCAACGCGGACGCCGACCGTAACGCGAACACCTAGCCCGACACCGGTGACGCCTACCACATCCCCGCCTAACAGCCCCACGCCCACTACACCTGTACCTTCACCGGATGCACCTACACCAACAAGAACTCAGCCGGGCGGCGGGTAAACTCTGGTGGTTTCAACGGCTGCACATGCTTTATCCACATAATGGCTAGCCCCGTCTCCATTCGCCGGTTGCGCCAAACCTGACCGGGATAAACTATCGGGTCGAAAGAACAGCGGCTTGTTCTTTCGACCCGCCTGGTATTGCGTTAGAGGTGATTTTATGAAAATACCCTTGAAGATGATTGCCCGTTTTGTCCTGCTCTCGGTGGTAGTGTTCCTGCTTATATCACTTCGAGCCGTTCCCTCCCATGCTGAACCGGCAACGGATGAATATGTTTTTTTGCCTTTGGTATGCAAGACTTTCGCTTTGCCTGGTACGGGTTATGGCGATATAACCGGCACGGTTTTCGATGCTCGGACGAACAACAAATTAGATAGTGTTCAGGTATGTGTGTCGGCGACAGGGCAATGTGACACCACGGATGGGTTCGGCAATTACAGTATTTCTGATGTGCCGAATGGCAATCATTTATTAAACTTCACTCGCGATACCTATATTGACAGTGGTATGCAAATAACAGTACTTCCCGATACAGCCGTTACGGCAAACGCCTTTTTGTACCCTGTGCTGGAAGGTGATCAGTATCGTGTGGTGCTAACCTGGGATACTAACCGCAGTTGGTATTGCACCCCGGAAATTTGCCCAAACGATCTCAACCTGCATTTGTGGATCATGGATGGGAATACTTTTGACTTGCTGCATCATATCACTTTTGGCAACCCGGGAGAATGTAATGATATCCACGAATCAGAGCCCCATGCCTGTTATGAAAATAACGAGGAATATGGCAGCGGCCCGGATGTTTTGGTTTTTCGAGGTCTGCCAGAGCGCGTCTACCACATCGCGGTGCTTAATTACTACGAAGGACGTCCAAATGTTCCCGGGCTAAAAGACTTGGACACTCGCGGCACCCCTGCACATATTGCCATTTACAGAGGCAGCGAGACGACTCCCGTCCTCGAAAAAACAATTACCACTACCACTGCGGGTAACGGTGATTTGTGGTATGTGGCGAAAGTGGATGTGGACATTTTCCCGCAGGACTGCCTGTCAAGTTACATGGGCGATACGCCGCCCGACGAGTGCCTCGGCCCCTAAACGCTGCGGCTCAGGGAAAAATGATGTTTGGGCGTGTTCAGCACGTACAAAACACCACAAACCATTGCCCGGAGCGAAAGCCCTGTAAATCTTTTACCCGCACCCTGAACAGAACCGGTGCTTGACCTCAGCGGAATTGTTCGTTAAAATGGGCGCACGTTGCCGAAGTGGCGGAACTGGCAGACGCGCACGACTCAAACTCGTGTTCCCGCAAGGGAATGTGGGTTCGATTCCCACCTTCGGCACCACAGCAGCCCTCGGCCTCGGGGGCTGTTTTGTTTGCTATGTTGATGCAGGGTGTACCAAGCCACAACTCCTGTGAGTAACTTTTGACCCACTGGCGATACAGGTCAAACGCGAGCCCCCTGTTCTGCCCCGAAGGTCTGCACATGGAACTATGGCACTGTTGTTCCGTATCGTGTTGCCCGGACATCGCCATTTGGTTTATCCGCAATTCAGGGTATCTTGTGAAATTCCACCGAATGTTTCGATTCTTCCTTTTGCTTGTTCTGCTTCTCCCGTTATTCTCTGCCTGTACCCCAGTGCCTGTCACCCCTCTGCCACTGGTACCGACAACTACTGCGGCGCTGGAATCTGCTGCACCGATAGATGTCTTTTTCAGCGACCCGGACGCGCCGGGCGCTCAGAAATATCGCGGTGGCCCTGACGAAAACCTGGCTCAGGCCATTCGGAGCGCTGAATTTTCGGTAGACGCTGCTTTCTACGATTTGAACCTGTGGAGCATTCGCGATGCCTTGATTGCGGCCAGGAAATCCGGGATACAAGTGCGCATAGTCGCCGAGACAGATCACTTGGACGAAGCAGAATTTCAGGACCTGCTGAATGCCGGGATAAAAATTATAGACGACCGCCGTGACAGCCTGATGCACAACAAATTCGTAGTAATTGACGGAACAGACGTGTGGACAGGATCGATGAACTTTACCACTGCCGGAGCGTATCGCAATGATAACAACCTGCTTCACATTCGCTCCCGTCAACTAGCGGAAAACTATACCACCGAGTTTAATGAGATGTTCATCCAAAAAATGTTTGGCGATGACATCATTGCTGGCACACCGAACCCTGTTTTCACGCTGGATGGCACGCAAATTGAAAATTATTTCTCTCCGGATGATGGTGCGGCGGATGCAATCATCGCTGCACTGCAAACCGCAGAAGAAAGCATCTCTTTTCTGGCGTTTTCATTTACGTCCGACCCCATCGCCGACATCTTGCTCCAGCAAGCCGCCGAGGGGGTGGAAATTGCCGGAGTTTTTGAGCGTCGTCAGTACGAGTCCAACACAGGCGGCGAGTTTGACCGTCTCGCTGCTGCTGGCCTGGATGTGCGCCTGGACGGAAATAGGTATAGTATGCACCATAAAGTTTTTATCATTGACGGGCAAACTGTGATCACAGGCTCGTACAACTTCAGCCGCAGTGCAGAACAGCGCAACGATGAAAATGTACTCATTATTCACAATCCGGCAATAGCCGCTCTTTATCTGGTAGAATTTAATCGTATCTTCGCGCTTGCCAGTCCCTCTCGTTGATTCTTTTTAGGAGATCTTCATGTCTACGCCCCCCCCCCTGCCGCATTGGGATGTCAGCAATGTTTATCCTGCATTGAACTCCCCGGAATACCAGGCTGATTTCGATTACCTGACCGCCACCCTGGAGTCACTCGCCGCTTACCTGGAGAACCACCAGATACAAAAGCCGGATACTGGCCCTGTCCAGCAAACTCCTCAGCAAGTTGCCGAGGCCCTCGATTACCTGATTGAGACTCTTAATAATTTGCTTGATCTGGAACAAACGATGGGAGCATATATCCACGCTTTTGTGGCAACCAATTCTTACGATACAGAAGCCCGCCGTGCACTCTCGGTCTTCCAGCAGGTGCGCGTCAAACTCCGGAAGGCAGAAGGCCGCATAGAAGGCTGGATTGGAGGCCTGGGGAACTTGCTGGAAGCGGCCATCGCACTTAGCCCGCTGGCACAGATGCACGCTTTTGCTCTGCGAGAATACGCTCAACAAAGCCGCTACATGATGAGCCAGGCGGAGGAAGATCTGGCGCTTGAACTTGCCACCAGCGGTGCCGACGCCTGGACGCGCCTTCAGGGGACGGTAACCTCCCAACTGACTGTGGAATTTACACTGAATGGCGAAACCCGGAATTTGCCCGCCCCTGCACTGATTAACCTGCGCAACCATCCTGATGGCGGGATACGCCGTCGGGCCTATGAGACCGAAATGGAAGCCTGGGAAGGCGTCAAAGAACCGCTGGCGGCTGCACTCAATGGCATTAAGGGAACAGTTGTTACCCTCAACAATCGCCGCGGGCGCGAAGACGCGTTGCATAGCGCGATTGACATGGCGCGCATTGAGCGCAGCACGCTGGAAACCATGCTTGCCGCCATGAAGGATTCCTTCCCCATGTTTCGCCGTTACTTCAAAGCAAAAGCCCAGCGCCTGGGCAAGGAATCGCTGCCCTGGTGGGATCTGTTTGCCCCGATGGGTAAAACCGATACAAAATTCACCTTTCCTCAGGCGCGCGAATTTATCCTGGAGCAGTTTGGCGGGTTTTCACCCGTGCTTAGCAATTTTGCCCGCCGTGCTTTCGATAATCATTGGATTGATGCTGAAATGCGGAGCGGCAAACGTGGCGGGGCCTTTTGCATGGTACTGCCAAAAGTTCAGGAATCGCGCATCCTGCTGAACTTTGATGGTTCACTGGATACCGTCTTTACCCTGGCACACGAACTGGGCCATGGCTTCCATAACTACTGCGCCAGAGAGAAAACCGCTATCCAGCGCATGACCCCCATGACCCTGGCCGAGACTGCCTCCATCATGTGCGAAACCATCGTTTTCGAAGCCGCTGTTCAGCAGGCTGCCAGTCCCGAAGAGGAACTCGCCATTCTGGAAACCTCCCTGATTAGCGATAGCCAGGTGATTGTGGATATTTACTCCCGCTATTTGTTTGAAAAAGAAGTTTTTGATCGTCGCTCCAAATCGGAACTGAGTGCCGATGAGTTCTGCGAAATTATGGAAGAATCGCAAGCCGTGACTTATGGAGACGGCCTGGATGCGCGCTACCGCCACAAGTTTATGTGGACATGGAAACCGCATTATTACCACGCCAACCTTTCATTCTATAACTTTCCCTATGCTTTTGGGCTTCTTTTTGGGATTGGATTGTACGCAATTTATCAGGAACGCGGGGATGCTTTCGTCTCCGAATACCAGGCATTACTGGCTTCTACTGGTGAGGCTGCCGCTGAAGACCTGGCTGCCCATTTTGGAATTGACCTGCGCTCCCCCGAATTTTGGAAGAACAGTTTGAACGTCATTGCCCGACGAATTGATCGTTATGAAATGCTGTGATTTGAGAAACGCCGGCAGGGAACAGGCCATAAGAGGTGGAACCCCAGTTGAGTTTTGCTGGCTTAAAAAGCGGTAATCGCCAGAGTGAGGGGGGCACCCTGACGATTACCGCTGTTATCGTATCATATTTGTCCCAGATGTCAAGGGGGGGGTGCAGGCAAATGTTGTAGAAAGATTGCTGTTTGCCAACAAGTCGTGGTATTCTGGAACCCCATCCCCCCTATGTCCCCCCTCACCCTTCGGGCAGGCTTCGCACTCCCCAGGGAAGGGGGGAGCAAACTTTTCGGTGTGTGTGCGGCGCACTTCGTGCGCCGCACACACACCTGACAAACACGCCCCTCCCCAAAATTT
>Ga0256914_1004478_pt1 | contig 10483 bp, 9 predicted proteins | sample HulkmetaG_FD_191571 | JGI IMG/M metagenome (GOLD analysis project Ga0256914, IMG submission 191571) | Hydrothermal chimney microbial communities from Main Endeavour vent field at the Juan de Fuca Ridge, Pacific Ocean - Hulk | ecosystem: Environmental > Aquatic > Marine > Hydrothermal vents ...
CCGTCCTCGTCGGGGTAAAATGGAATGGCCAGCCCTTCGTCTATGTCTCCATCGCAATCGTTGTCTCGAGCATCGCAGACCTCCACAGCACCGGGGTAGACCGTGGCGTCTCCGTCGTCGCAGTCGCCTTCCCCCACGGTCCACCCGTCCTGGTCCCAGTCTGCGTCGGGACATCCGCCGAGTACTCCGATGGAAAATGGCGCAAGGAGCAAGAGAAGATACGGGTTGAGTCCCTTCCAGTGTTGCATGATGTCCCTCGCTGGTGGTCCGGGTGGAAAAAAAGGAAAGAAGTCTTCCTCATCCTAGCACTCCAGGCGGGAGAATGGCAAGCAGGGATGGAACTTGGAAGGGTCGAGGGCAGGGCGTGCCGGGAGTGGAGGCGGGCGAGGGACGGTTCCCGGTCTCGGTGGCCCCCGGGCGTCGGCACAGTCGGCCGGCCCTGGATCAGCCGGTGACCGGGATGCGTTTCACGCTATCCTTGGCCTCCGGGAGCTTGGGAAGGCGTACGGTGAGCACGCCGTTCTTGAACTTGGCTTCCACCTTGTCCAGGTCCAGTTCGGAGGGAACCGGGATGGCTCGTTCGAAGAATCCATAGTAGCGTTCGCTTCGATACACGCCTTTCTCCCGGGATTCCTCTTCGTTCTTTTTCTCTCCCCGAATGATCAGCATGTCGTTGTCGATGTGAAGCTGAATGTCATCCTTGGACATGCCGGGGAGTTCCGCGGTGATCCGAATTGCATTTTCCTCGTCCACCACGTCGATCGACGGCTGGTACCGCGTGGGGCTGAAGTCTCCGAACCACCGGTCCAGCTCAGGGAGCCGGAAGAATGGATCCCGGAAGAACGGGTCCGAGAAGAACTGCTGCAACATCTGGTTCATGGCCGGGGAGAAGAAAGGAGAGAACGGCCACGTGGTTCCCTGGGTCGGCACGACGGCCTGGGTGGTATCCCGTCGGGCCTCATCCGTCTTCTTGCTTTCCGAGTTCTTCCTGAGGAACTTGAAGGGCAACCATCTTTCGAGCTTGCTCATACCATTCACCTCCTTGCGATCCAGCAGGCACTCCGGGCGTGGTGCAAGATCCCGGGTATGCCTAACCTGTTGAATTCTAATAACTTTTCTTTCAAGTGGCAAGATAAGCACCGCATGTTCCGCGTCAAGCGTCCGGTGCAGTTTGTGGAGAAGAAGGGGGAGCGGAGCCGGGGATGGGGCGGGTCAGAGCACGACGACCTCCTGGTATTCGCCGAACACGGTTCGCAAGGTGCCGGAAATCTCCCCGAGTGTGGCATTGGCCTGGACGGCGTCGAGGATGGAAGGGAGCAGGTTGTCGGTCCCGTTGGCTGCGTCGGCGACTCGTGCGAGGGCGTCGTGGACCCTGGTCTGGTCGCGTCGTGCCCGGAGGCTGGCGACGCGATTGACCTGTTCTTGCTCCAGGGCGGGGTCGATCTTGAGGATTTCGCCGGCGGGGGGTTCTTCTTCCTGGAAAATGTTGACGCCCACGATGGGGGTGTCCCCCGATTCGACCCGTTTCTGGTGCTGGTATGCGGCCTCCTGGATTTCTCGCTGTGGGAATCCCTGTTCGATGGCAGAGACCATGCCACCCATCTGGTCGATGCGGTCCAGATACGCCCGGGCCTCGGCCTCGATCTCTTCGGTGAGGGATTCGATGGCCCAGCTTCCGCCCAGAGGGTCGACCACGTCGGCGACGCCGGATTCGAGCGCGATGACTTGCTGTGTTCGGAGGGCGAGGCGGGCGGAGGCCTCGGTGGGGAGAGCCAGTGCCTCGTCGAGGCTGTTGGTGTGGAGGGACTGGGTACCACCCAGGACGGCGGCGAGTGCCTGGAGGGTGACCCGGACCACGTTTACCTGGGGTTGCTGTGCGGTGAGGGTGGAACCAGCGGTCTGGGTATGGAATCGGAGCATCTGGCTGCGAGGGGTGCGGGCGCCGAAGCGGTCGCGCATGATGGTGGCCCAGAGTCTGCGAGCAGCTCTGAACTTGGCGACCTCCTCGAGGAGGTGGTTGTGGACGTTGAAGAAGAAGGAGAGCCTGGGGGCGAACGCATCCACTTCGAGGCCGGACTCGAGGGCGGCCTCAACGTAGGCGATTCCGTCGGCCAGGGTGAAGGCGACTTCCTGGACGGCAGTGGCGCCGGCCTCCCGAATGTGGTACCCGGAGATGGAGATGGTGTTCCATCGGGGCACGTGGTCCTTGCAATAGGCGAAGGTATCGGTGATGAGTCGCATGCTGGCCCGAGGAGGAAAGATGTAGGTGCCTCGAGCGATGTATTCCTTGAGGATGTCGTTCTGGATGGTGCCCCGCAACCTGTCCGTGGGGATGTGTTTGCGTTCAGCGACCGCGAGGTACATGGCGAGGAGGATGGCGGCGGTGGCGTTGATGGTCATGGAGGTGGAAACCCTGTCCAGGGGGATCTGATCGAACAGGACCTCCATGTCTTCCACCGAATCGATGGCGACGCCGGTACGGCCCACCTCGCCCATGGCCATGGGATGGTCCGAGTCATACCCCATCTGGGTCGGGAGGTCGAACGCCACGCTCAGGCCTGTCTGGCCTTGCTCGAGGAGGTAGCGGTATCGCTGGTTGGATTGGACCGCGGTTCCGAACCCGGCGTACTGGCGCATGGTCCAGAGGCGTCCCCGGAACATGGTGGGCTGGATACCGCGGGTGAATGGGTATTCGCCGGGGAAACCGAGTCGGTCCAGATACGCCTGTCCCGCCGTGTCCAGCGGTGTGTAGACGCGCGTCAGTGGGATACCGGAGGTGGTCTCGAATCGTTCTTTCCGCTCAGGCCCTTTGTTCAGCACCGCCTTGAGCGTTCGGGTCTCCCAGTGCGCCTTGGCCTGTTCGATTGCTTTCAGTTCAGGGTCTGTTTCCTGCATGACCTCGTCCTCTCATCCGGAGTGCGGCTTACCCCCTTTGTTGTGTGGCCTCGATCACCACGAGAGGGGCGTTGGCCTCGACCTTGTCCCCGTCCGCCACGTGTACCCGGGTCACTGTGCCTGCGGTCGGCGCTTTCAGTTCGTTCTGCATCTTCATCGCCTCGAGTACGATGACGCCGACCCCGGCTTCGACCGACGCGCCCTCCTTCACCAGGAGCTGGACCACCTTGCCGGGCATGGAGCTTTTCAGTACCACCTTGCCCGCCGCAGCTCCGCCGGCGCGCCGCAGCGCCTTCTTGCGCGGGTCCACCACCTCCACCGGGTAGCGGAACCCCTCGACCTCCACCTCGAGACCGCCGGGGCCGTTGCCAATGTACACTTCTTGCTGTCGGCCATCGATGATCAGAGAATAGGCCCCTCCAGGAAGCGCCTCCAATTGCCCCTCGAATCCCTTCCCGTTCACTTCCACACGGTAGGCCTTCTCCGCCAGGGGCTCAAACCCAATTGCGTGAGTCTCCCCCTGGATCACGGCTTCCAGCTTCACCACGGTCCCGCTGCCCAGGCGCGCCGTTCCCATCTCTGGTCCCTCCTCCAATACGTCTGTCCCCGCATCCAGGTCACCCGCGCCGGGTGGCCACCATCCGTCCAATCGTTTGCCACGCCGAACGGCTCCGGCCGTCTTCACAGGGGCCGTTCCCACCCTGGAACAAAGCACGCTCCCGCTGTTCCTCCTCCCGGGCTGCAAGCGCCGCCGCCACAAAGGCGACCCGTCCGTCGAGCGGAGGTGAAGTCATTCCAGACTCTCCAAATGTGCTCGAGATGAAATCGGTCGTGTACTGCCCCGACCGGAAGGTGGGATCACGCATCACTTGCCGATGGAACGGAATGATGGTCCGGATGGGCCGGATCACGTACTCCCCAAGCGCTCGATCCATACGATCGATGGCCTCTTCTCGAGTTCTTCCCCAGACGATGAGCTTGGAGATGAGCGAATCATAGTGGATCGGAACCCGCCATCCGGGATAGGCGCCACCGTCCACACGTACCCAGGGACCGGCCGGTTCCCGAAGCTCCTCTATCAATCCGGGGTAAGGTACAAAACCGGCGTACGGATCCTCCGCGTAGATTCGGCATTCGATCGCCGCTCCGGTCGACTGGATCTCCTCCTGCCGGAACGGCAGTGGTTCCCCCGCCGCCACCCGGATTTGCGCCTTCACCAGGTCGATCCCGGTCACCATCTCAGTCACCGGATGCTCCACCTGCAATCGCGCATTCACCTCGAGAAAATAGAAGTTCTGATCCTTGTCGACCAGGAACTCCACCGTGCCGGCCCCCACATAGCCCACCGCACGCGCCGCTCGAATCGCCACCTCGGTCATGCGCGCCCGGACCTCCGGTCGGAGCACCGGGCACGGCGTCTCCTCGATCACCTTCTGATGACGCCGTTGCACCGAGCAGTCCCGCTCGAACAGATGCACGTAGTTCCCGTGCGTGTCCCCCAGGATTTGAACCTCCACGTGCCGCGGTTGAACCACGAACTTCTCGATGTAAACGGCGTCGTCTCCAAACGCACTCGCAGATTCAGACCGGGCATCGCGCAAGGCCGCGGCCAGTTCCGCCTCGTCCCGGACCAGGCGAATGCCCTTCCCTCCGCCTCCGGACGACGCTTTCAACATGATGGGATAGCCTACCTCGGCCGCGACCCGACGCGCTTCTTCCGGATCTCGAACCGGTTCCAGTGTCCCGGGAACCACCGGAACGTCCGCCTCCTCCATGATTCGTCGGGCCATCAGCTTCGAGCCCAGCGCTGCAATCGCACGCGCAGGCGGGCCGATGAACACCAGTCCTGCACGCTCGCACGCCTCGGCGAACTCCGCATTCTCCGAAAGGAATCCATACCCGGGATGGATGGCTTCCGCTCCACTCGCCCGCGCCGCTTCGATCACACGGTCGATCCGGAGGTAGCTCTCGGAAGAAGGGGGCGGCCCGATGTGCCGGGCTTCGTCTGCCGCCCGGACATGAATGGACCGCCTGTCGGCGTCGGAATAGATGGCAACCGGGGAGATCCCCAGTTCACGGCAGCCGCGAATGACTCTCAGGGCAATCTCCCCTCGATTGGCGACCAGGATTTTCTTGAACATCGGTCCGCTCCGTCGGGTTGGTTCGAGAAATCGGGGATAGGAGGAATGTATGAGCAAAAAACAGGCAAGACGCAACTCAATTCAGGTCCTTGACGACCAATTGGAGGACGGTTCGTCCGATCACCAGCGTGTCGCCGCTCTGAAGCTTGCAGAATACCACCTTGGTCCCATTCACATAGCACCCGTTGGTGCTCCCCAGGTCGCGCAGAAACATCTGGTCCCGTCCGAAAATTTGCAAGACCAGGTGCCGCCTCGATACGTCCGGATCCTTGATGATAATGTCTGTCCCATATCGGCCGATGACCACGTGACCGCTCGTCAGCGTGATCACCCGCCCCTTCTCCGGGCCCCCCAGCACCTCGAGCTGCACCTCCGAACGGGGCGGCAGACGCGTCGTCACACCGGCATACTCGAACAACTTGGTGCCTTCTTCATCCTCAAAACCGACCAGCTCGTCCTCCACCAGCGCAGCCAGACCGGAAAAACCGCGAACATGGTCGAACAAACCCAATGGGATCCGGCCCTCCTCCGACCCCGTCCCCTTTCCTTCCGCGCCTCCATCTTCGGCTGGGTGAGCCAGCGGGCGCGCCAGATCAAACGCCAACACCGTCCGGCCGATGCCGATTTCGTCTCCGGAACGCAGCTTTTGCTCCCGGATCAACTGGCCGTTCACATAGGTTCCGTTCGTGCTGCCCAGGTCCCGGACAAAGTAGGTATCCTTGCCCTTGGCAATCTCGCAGTGGGTGCTAGATACTTCTGGATCTGGAATCGTCAGGTCTCCATTGCGGCGACCAAGCACCACCCGGTCCCCGATGAGCGGGTACTTCTGGCCCACGTGCTTGCCTTTCACCACCGTCAGGCTGGGAAAGACCTCGAGTTGCACGATTGTTGCTTGCGGCGCCCGTGCCGCGGTGCGCTCCTTTGCCACGGGTTCCCCTTTCCTCATTTGCCCTGGAATTGGGGCTTGCGCTTTTCCTGGAAAGCGCGGAGTGCTTCGGTCCGGTCCTCGGTGGGCAGGAGGACCTCGTAGGCCTTGGCCTCGATGTCCAGGCCGGTGCTGAGGTCCACCTCGTAGCCCTTGTCGATGGCGAATTTGGCCTGGGTCAAGGCCAAGGGGCCGGCCAGGCACATCTCGTCGGCAAGGGTGAGGCATTCGTTGAGGAGTTGGTCCGGTGCAGCCACCCGTTCGCACAGCCCGATGGCCAACGCCTCCCCGGCGGGAACCTTGCGGCCGGTGAAGATCATCTCCTTGGCCCGCCCCTTGCCCACCAGTCGGGAGAGCCGTTGGGTCCCTCCCGCCCCGGGGATGATGGCCAACCGGGTTTCCGTCAGGCCCATCGTGGCGTGCTCCGACATCACCCGGATGTCACAGGTCAACGCGAGTTCGCAGCCGCCGCCCAGTGCCAGTCCGTTCACCGCGGCAATGGTGGGTCGGCTGAGCGTCTCGAGCCTGGAAAAGGCGTGGCGAATGTCTCGGAGGAAGCGTCGCACCTGAGCCTCGCTCATGGTTCGTCGCTCCTTCAGGTCTGCACCAGCACAGAATGCGCGGTCTCCGGCGCCGGTCAGGATCACCACGCGGATGGAGGGATCGGACTCGATGTCGTCCAGGGCTTGAAGCAAGGCTTGCAGCAGCCCCATCGACACGGCGTTCATCCGCTCGGGCCGGTTCAAGGTCAAAATCAACGTCTGGCCTTCTCGACGCGTGATCAAATCGGACACCTTGCCATCCTCCCGGTCTTGCCCGGCCGCCGTGCTCAATCGTTCTTGCGAATCCGCTGGCGGCTCAGGTAATAGGCGTGGTACCTGCCTGGCAGATCATGGGCCAACAGTTCCCGGAGAAACAGCCCACAGGCGGCTGCCTGGTCCAGGGATACCCCGGTCTCGATACCACTCGAATGTAACAGGTTCAGCAGATCTTCGGTCGCCAGGTTGCCGGACGCCCCAGGTGCATACGGGCACCCGCCGACCCCGCTCAGCGAAGCGTCGAACACCGCAATGCCCGCCAACATCCCGGCGAGCACGTTTGCCAGCGCAATGCCTCGAGTATCGTGAAAGTGCAAGGCGAAACGGTCCGGAGGCGCCACCCGGGTGACGCGCTCGACCATGTCGGCAACCTGACGAGGATGGGCCACTCCGATGGTGTCACCGAGCGAGACCTGCCATGCGCCGGCTTCGAGGAGTGCGCGGGACAGGTCCACGACTCGTTGCGGGTCCACGGTGCCTTCGTAGGGGCACCCGAACACGGTGGACAGGTAGGCCCGAACCAGGACCCCGGCAGCACGGGCTTCCTGGATGATCCCCTCGAGCTCGGCCAGAGACTCGGACACGGACCGGTTCACGTTGGCCCGGTTGTGTCCTTCGGTGACCGACATGAACACCGAGATACATGTCGCCCCGGCTGCCAGGGCGTCGTCAAACCCTCGCCGATTCGGAACCAGCACCCAGTAGCGGGTTCCGTGTCGACGCGCAATTCGATTCAGCACCTCGCCAGTGTCCGCCATCTGGGGGATCCACCTGGGACTGACGAACGAGCCGACCTCGATGTTCTGGAACCCAGCGGCCGAGAGTCGGTCGATGAGAGCGACCCGTTGCCGAGGCGTGAGCAATACTTTGTCGTTCTGAAGTCCGTCTCGAGGCGCGACTTCGAACACTGAGACCTTGGCTGGCAGATCGAGGAGCATTCGACCTCTTGGGGCGCCGCCCGTGGGCCTCGAGCCGGCTCATCGGGCGTGGCGCGAGCAAACGTTTGTTCCTAGCGTAGCAGGATCGTGGGGTGGAGTGAAGCGAATAGCGCGCTGTTGGAAGGTGCCGTTCAGGGGGGGAGGGTGAGGATGTCCAGTTCGGGCATGGGCCAGGTGGAGAGGGCCGGGACGAAGGTGATGATGAGTACGCCGATCATGAGGATGAGGACGAAAGGGAGGGCTGCGCGCATGGTGTCGACGAGGGGTCTCTTGAAGGCGAGGGAGGCGACGAAAAGATTGAGTCCGACCGGGGGTGTGGAATATCCCACTTCGAGGTTGGCGAGGAAGATGATTCCGAGGTGGACAGGGTGGACGCCGTGGCTGAGAGCGAGGGGGGTGACCAGGGGCACCACGAGGATGAGGGCGGAAAAAACGTCGAGCATGCAGCCGAGAGCGAGGAGGAGGAGGTTGAGCGCGATGAGGAAACCGACTTTGGAGGATATGAAACCGGCGGACCACGCGATCAGGTGTTCCGGAATGCCCTGGTCCACGAGCACGTTGGTGAGGCCGAGGGCGACGCCGAGGACGACGAAGATGGCGCCGACCAGTTTCATGGTTTCCACCGGGATTGTCACGGCGATGTCCTTGAGCCCCACGTCACGGTAGAGGGCTACTTCCACAATGGTGACGTAGAGTGCGGTGATGCATGCGATCTCGGATATGGTGATAACCCCCGAGTAGGCGCCTCCAATAACCAGGAGAGGCAACGGGATTTCGAATCGGGCCTCCCAGGCGGCCGAGGCCAGGCGTCGCCACGAGAACGGGGTCCGTGTGCCGCTTCCCATGCCTTTCCAGGCGCAGTAGGCGCCGAGCATACCGAGCATGACCGCGGTGGGGAGGAGCCCGGCCTTGAAAAGCACATCGATGGGGGTGCTGGTCAGGGTGCCGTAGAAAATGATGACGATACTGGGGGGAAGAAGCACGCCCAGGCTGCCTGCAGAACTGATGAGACCCAGGCTGAACCGGTCGGAGTAGCCGGCGTTCCGCAAGACCGAGTAGAGCATCCCGCCCACGGCAAGGATGGAGAGCCCGGAAGCTCCGGTGAGCGCGGTAAACAGTTCGAAAATCGCAAGTGTGACCACGGCGGCGGCGCCCGGGAGCCACCCGACGAGGGCCTGGGCCAGCCCCACGAAACGGACCGGCATTCGGCTGCGGGCCATCACCACACCGGAGTAAGCGAACATGGGAATCGCCACCAGTCCGGGCGAGCGGCTGATCCGGTAGATTTCGATCGCAACGACCTGGGGGTCGAGGCCCACGGACCAGAGGAGCAGCAGGGTCAAGATTCCCAGGCACACGAACAACGGTGTGCCGAGCAGGAACAGTGCCAGGACGGCAAGGCCAGCCAGCCAGGTCATGTGCCGCCTCCCGGGTGGCTCGGCTCAGCCGAAGACCCGGCCGGAATGGCCGGGAGAAACAGGAAATGCACGCTCATCAGGACGAAGGACAGCGGAATCACCGATGGGAAGACCCACCCGGGAATCCCGGCGATGGTGGTGCTGCTCCCCCGCTCGGTCAGCACGAAATCGAAGGAAGCGCGTGCCAGCAGCAGGCAGACCCCTGCTCCGGCCAGAGAGACCACCCATTGCACTGCACGGGCTGTTCCTCCGGACAGGTGGGGCTGGACAAAGTCGAACCGAATGTGCGCCTGGGTACGCACGGCCAAGGTGGCTCCAAGCAACCCCCCCCACAGGACCAGTTGCCGGATGACCGGATCCACCCAGGAGGGTGCATGCCAACCCACGTTTCGGGTCACGACCTGGTAGAGCGAAAGACCCAGGATGAGCCCCAGGCTCGTCACTGCTCCGCCCGTCTCCAGCGCCCCGAGCAGCCGGTCCACTTTCCTGAGCACTCGCACAACCTTCATCAGGTGGTACCGTGGTCTCGCAACTCGGCAACGATCTGGCGCACCTGGTCCAGGAGTTCCGGCGGGTAGAGCGTGCCCGAAAACCGGTCCCAGACCCGGGGCATCACCTCGTCAAGCTTCTTCAAGTCCTCTTCGGAAGGCTCCGCAATCCGTAGCCCCCGCGCCTTCATCAGCTCGAGCGCCCGGGCGTTGTCACGCCGTACCCGCTCCGTGATTCGACGTGTGTACTTGCGCCCCAGTTCCATCTGTAGTGCCTGAATGTCCTCGGGGAGAGCGTCGAACGCACGCTTGTCGATCACAATGACTCCCGATGCGTATCCGAGCGGGACCGATGTCATGTACTTCACGTAGCGGAACCACTGCATGGTCACCACGGCGAGGGGAGAACCGTATACTCCGTCGATGACACCGGTCTGCAACGAGGAGAGCACGCTGAGAAGGTTCAGCGGGACCGCCGAAGCTCCACTCACATCGAAAATGGCCAGAGAAAGCGGATCGCTCTCCCAGCCCCACATCCGGCTCCGGCCCAGGTCCGACAGGTTCCGAATGGGTTCCTGGCTGAAAATGTGTATCGGCCCCACCTCGGTAAACCCCATCAGAACGTAGCCCCGCTCCGAAAACTTCTGCGCAAAGTATGGGGTCAGCCGCTCGATCACCGCATCGAGTTCCTCGTAGTTTCGGAACAGACGAGGAAGCTCCACAACCCGGGCCTCGGGCGCCATCTCCCCCATCCCGATCCCCGTGACCCCGGTCGCATGCACCTGCCCGGCCCGCATCTTTCGGATGATGTCCTCCTCCTCCCCCAGAATACCTCCCGGGAAAATTCGAAACATCGCCCG
>Ga0256914_1004479_pt1 | contig 10482 bp, 8 predicted proteins | sample HulkmetaG_FD_191571 | JGI IMG/M metagenome (GOLD analysis project Ga0256914, IMG submission 191571) | Hydrothermal chimney microbial communities from Main Endeavour vent field at the Juan de Fuca Ridge, Pacific Ocean - Hulk | ecosystem: Environmental > Aquatic > Marine > Hydrothermal vents ...
CCTGTCTCTATTGTTGCTGGGACTTTGATAAAGACAAAGGTCAAGTTATATCCTGAAGATAATGTAAATGTCTGTTTGCGTAAAAATAGAATAGGAGAGGTTGAAATTAGAGTTCAATCTGAATCTGTTGATGCAGGTACTGCCCATTGGAATGTAATTTTTGGAAAGAGGGTGGATGGTACGAGTAGAATTGATGATTAGATTAATTATGATTGGGGTTATATCTCTGTTTGTTGTGGGATGTACTCCCAAATATAAAGTTGTCCATGAGTATGTAACACCATATACAAGCATGGGAAAAATGTGTGCGAATAGATGTTATATTGATAGAAAAAATTGTGAAGTTAATTGTGGACAAAAGTATGATATCTGTGCTATTGATGCTCAGAGGGTTGGGGAACAAAATTATAATATAGCTCTTATTGAATATCATCGACTGATGCACATATGGGAAGTGGAAAAAGTTCAGTATGATTTGAAATATGATAGATATCAAAGTGATAAAGATATGTATGAAGATGAGTACAAGCACTATAAAGAGTTGTGTAAAAAAGATAAAAATGATCACTACTCATGTAAAAAAAGAAAATTTTATAAAGATAAACTTAGATACTTAGATTATCCCACTTATCCAACTAAACCTTATCAGCCTAGTTTAGCCAAAGAGGTTAAAAATGCTAAAAATAGTCTTTGTACTAAAGAGTGTGGATGTATGGATAGATTCCATTCATGTTTTAGTAGTTGTGGTGGTAAGGTGATCTCCAAAAAAGTTTGTATTGAAAATTGCCCATGATGGATAAGAGAGAGGTTTTAAGAAAATATTTTGGATTTGATGATTTTCGTCCTATTCAAGCGGAGGCTATTGATCGGATTTTAGAGAAAAAAGATCTTTTGACAATTTTACCTACAGGAAGTGGAAAATCTCTTATTTATCAACTTCCTTCTCTTATGATGAGTGGTACTACTGTTGTAATATCCCCTCTTATTGCTCTTATGCAAGATCAAGTGGCTTCACTTAAAGTTCATGGTATCAATGCTGAGATGCTTAGTTCTAGTAATTCTCAAAAAGAGAATGAAGAGGTTTATCATAAGTTATTGAGTGGACAATTATCATTTTTATATATTGCTCCTGAACGGTTTAGTTTGGAGTATTTTATAGATAGGCTTAGAGAGGTTAATATTAACTTTTTTGTTATTGATGAGGCTCATTGTGTGAGTGAGTGGGGTCATGAGTTTAGAGATGATTATAGAAAACTAAAATTTCTAAAAAATAATTTTCCTCATACTCCAATTACAGCCTTTACAGCTACAGCTACAAAAGCTGTTGAAGAGGATATTTTAAAGACACTCTCTATTGATACAAATAGTGTCTTAAGAAGTAAAATTCAAAGAACAAATCTTCTAATACGGGCTCAAAAAAGAGTAGGTGGTGGAAAAGAGCAGATAAAAGCATTTTTAGAAACTCATAAAGATGAGTGTGGGATTGTCTACTGTTTTACTAGAAAAGAGACAGAGGGAGTATCTGAATATTTAAATAGCAATGGATTTAATACCTTAGCCTATCATGCGGGGCTTCCTTCTGCTAAAAGAGATGAAGTTTTTAGACGCTTCAAAGATGAGAGTATCAAAATAATTGTGGCTACTATTGCTTTTGGTATGGGGATTGATAAGAGTAATATTCGATTTGTTTTGCATACTTCTATGCCTAAAACTTTGGAAAACTATTCACAAGAGATAGGACGAGCGGGTAGAGATGGATTAAATGCAGATGTTTTGCTTTTGTATGCCAAAAGTGATGAGATGGGTAAAAAGAGATTTATAGATGAGTTGCCTGATTCTATCTACAAAACAAATAATTATAAAAAATTAGAGACTATGTATAGATTTTCTATTACTACAAAGTGTCGTCATAAATATATTGCCAAATATTTTGGTGATGATATAGAAGAGTGTGGCAAAATTTGTGATAACTGTTTGGGTGGGGAGAGAGAGTATAGAGATATTACTATAGAGGCTCAAAAATTTTTATCAGCTATTTTGAGATGTGGTGAGAGATTTGGTCAAACCTATATTATTGATGTGCTTAGAGGCTCACGAGCAAAAAGAGTTTTGGATTTTGGGCATGATAAATTATCTGTATTTGAGATTGGAAAAGATCTAAATAAAGAGCAGTGGGGAGCTATTGTTGATACTCTTCTTGATATAGAGGCGATAGTGATTGATGGTGAGTTTAGAGTCCTTAAAGTTACTTCTATTGGATGGGAAGTTTTGAGAAAAGAGAGAACAGTTGAGATTGATGCTTCAAATTTAATAGTCGAAAAATCTTATAAAGAGTATAAAAAAGAGGAGGTAAAAGATGAAGTTTTTGAAAAATTTAGAGAGCTTAGAAGCTCTTTGGCAAAAGAGGCAGGTGTACCTCCCTATATAATTTTTAGTGATAAAACACTTATGGAAATATCTCGGAAACTACCTCTTAATAAAGAGGAATTTTTGAAAATATCAGGTGTAGGTGAGATGAAACTAGAAAAATATTCAGACTCTTTTTTATCTCTTGCCTCATCTTTCGTCAAAGAGGGGGTAAAACCCAAAAAAGAGCTAAGTAAAACATATTTAGAGACACTCAAATTGATTAAAGATGAAAAAAGTTTTAAAGAGATTTGTAATATTAGAGAGATTCAAGATTCAACATTAATAAGACATATCTCTCTACTTTTTGAAAATAGTGATATTTCAGAGGATATAAAAAATAGGTTATATCAACCTATGATTGATGAGTTTCCCCAAGATATCAAAGAGTGGATAGAAGAGGGATTAAAAATATCTGATATAGTTACCTTGAAAGATAATTTATTGAAATATAATTATCTCTTTGTTCACTAGGAATAATAGTTGCTTTAGTTCTCTTTAAAATCTTAAGGCATAATCAATGGAATTTATACATCTTTCAGTTAATCAGCAACAATACCTCCTTTCAAGTGAAAATATTCAAGAGATCATAAACTATCCTCATCTAAAAAAAATACCAAATTCATCTTCCTATATAGAGGGACTTTTTAACCACAAGGGGGCATTGGTTCCTCTAATTAGTATGCGTAAATTATTAAATTTTGATTCATTTGAGGATGAACAGTTAAAAGTTCTAAAAAAGGTATTAAATGATCATAAAAGTTGGGTAGAAGATTTGAAAAAATCTCTTCTTGAGGGGGTAAAATTTGAAAAAAATCTTGATCCAAAAAAGTGTGAGTTTGGAAAATGGATATCAAAAATATCAAGTTGTCTATCTTGTAATCAAAATGGTTTTAATGATCTAATAAAAAAGTATATTATCCCTTTTCATGATAATCTTCATAGAGAGGGTAAAATCTTTTTAGAGGAGAATAATAGGGGCAAATTTGAAGAGCAGATTAAAAAAATAGAAGAGTATTGTATAGGAACAATAAATGGTATAAAAAAGATGGAGGAGGAGATTGATAAGCTTACTTCTGCTTTTGAGAGAGTGATTGTTTATGATCTTGATGGCATGATTGTCGGATTTACTATTGATAGTGTGGAGAAACTTTATGAATTGAATGAAAAAAGCTTTTTTAATTATAAAGAGGCTTTATCTAAAAGTAATCAATTTATACATTTTATAGACCATTATGAAATTGATGGCGTTTTGATGTTCTCTATGAAATTGATAAAAAAATCTATATTAGAAGCTATTGATGAGGTTATGGCTCCAGCTTAGTCTTAGTATTTATTATAAAAAAGTACCTTTTAAAGTGAAATATTCTACTCTTCATATATCTAAATTTGAAGGGTACTTATGGAAGCATCAATTGTTGATTTAATCTCTTTTAATAACTCTAAATTTTATCTTAAAAGAGATGATCTACTAAGTAGAGAGTTTTCTGGAAATAAGGCACGAAAATTTTATTATTATCTTCAAAATGATTTTCCAAATATCAAAAAAATTATCTCTCATGGATCATCTCAATCAAATGCCATGTATTCACTCTCTGTTTTGACAAAAATGAGAGGTTGGGAATTTGACTATTTTGTAGATCATATCCCCTCCTATCTCAAAGATAATCCTCATGGAAACTACTTTTATGCCTTGAAAAATGGTATGAATATTATTTGTGGAGATTTGCCTAAAGAGTTTAAAAGTGATGAACTTTTTATTCCTGAAGGTGGGAGAGTTGATAAATCTGAGTTTGGTATCAAAATTTTGGCTGAAGAGATTAATAGCTTTATGCAAGATCAAATATTTGATATCTTTTTACCTTCGGGTACGGGGACTACAGCTCTTTTTTTACAAGCTCACTTAAATGTCAAAGTTTATACGACTCCTTGTGTTGGTGATGAATCATATTTGAAAAAACAGTTTTTGGAGCTTAATTCCAATATTAAAGAGCATCCTACTATTTTGAATCTTGATAAAAAATACCATTTTGGAAAACTATATAGGGAATTTTTTGAAATTTGGATAGAATTAAAAAAGCAGACTAATATAGAGTTTGATCTACTTTATGACCCTAAAGGGTGGCTAACTATGCTCAAACATAAAGATAAACTAAAAAATCCCATACTCTATATTCATCAAGGTGGTTTGATAGGCAATGAGAGTATGTTAAAAAGATACAATAGGAAATTTAATGAAAATTATTAACTCAAAAGAGAGTACATTTAAAATAGAGTTTGAAGAGCTTTTAAAGCGTGGTAAAATGGATATGGATAATGTCTCTGGTATTGTTGGAGATATTATTAATAATATTAAAAAAGATAAAAATTTAGCTCTAAAAAGAGATATAAAGAGGTTTGATAAATGGGAAGTAAAAGAGGATAGTGATCTTCAAATTGATATTTATGATATGAAAAAAGCTTATGATAATATTGATCAAGAGTTAAAAGATGCTTTACATTTAGCTTATGATCGTATAAAATCTTACCACCAAAAACAGCTTCCAAAGTCTTGGTTGGATTTTGAATCCAATGGAAATGTATTGGGGCAGAAGGTGAGTGCTGTTGATCGAGCTGGACTCTATATCCCCGGTGGAAAAGCTGCTTATCCTAGTTCACTATTGATGAATGCGATTCCTGCTATTGTTGCAGGAGTAGAGGAAGTTGTTGTCTGTACTCCTACTCCTGAGGGAGAGATAAACGAACTCCTTTTGGCAGCAATGCATCTTTGTGGAATTAAAGAGGCATATAAAATAGGTGGAGCTAGTGCTATTGGTGCAATGGCTTATGGTACTGAAACTATTCAAAAAGTAGATGTAATTACGGGACCGGGAAACATTTTTGTGGCAACTGCCAAAAAGATGGTTTATGGAGAGGTAAATATAGATATGATTGCAGGACCTAGTGAGATTGGTATTATATCTGATGAGAGTGCAGATCCTCAATTTTTGGCTATTGATCTTCTTAGTCAAGCAGAGCATGATGAGATGGCAAGTTCTATAATGATTACAACTTCTGCCAAAGTTGCACAAAATACAAAAGATGAAGTTTATAAAGCTCTAAAAACTTTAGATAGAGTTGAAATTGCTACCAAATCTATAGATGAGAGAGGGGCAATTATTGTTGTAGAGGATTTAGATGAAGCCACTAAACTTATGAACTCTATTGCCCCTGAACATCTTGAATTGATGGTTACTAATCCATTTGATCTATTACCCAAAATAAAACATGCAGGTGCTATCTTTATGGGTCGATATACTCCTGAGCCTATTGGTGATTATATCGCTGGTCCTAATCATACATTGCCTACTGGTGGGAGTGCAAAATTTTATTCGCCTCTTAATGTAGAAAATTTTATGAAAAAATCTTCTATTATTAGCATGAGTGCTAAAGGGATCAATGAAATAGGCAAAGCTTGTGCATTGCTAGCAAAAACTGAAGGCTTAGATGCACATAGAAAATCTGTTGAAATAAGGTTGAATTAGATGAAAAAAATTAGATATATATTTCTCTTTTTTGTTGCGGTTGTTTTTATTGGTTGTTCATTTACTGATAGTTCAGAAAATGAGTTTGGTACTGTGAACTCTCCGCAAGAGTGTTCATTAGATGCTCAAAAAAAGTATGTTTATGATGTGATGCATGATACCTATCTTTGGGCTGATAGTACTCCTACTTTAGATTATAGCGATACAAATTATAGTAGTGTAGATCAACTTCTTTATGATTTAAAATATAGAGAAAATGGTGAACTAATTGATAAATGGAGCTATATTAGTACAATTAAAGAGTATACCGATTTTTTTGAAGAGGGTGTCTATATTGGTTATGGTTTTAGAATGCATCATGATGATGAATTAAATATTACTAAAGTTGCTTTTGTATACCCATCTTCACCAGCTGATGAAGCAGGACTTAAACGCTCAGATGAAATTTTAAAAATTGGTGATATGAATATATCAGAATTTTTACATCCAAAAGATGAAAATATCTCAAACCCTTTTGGAGAACAAGAGGTTGGTGTAGTTACACAACTTCGTGTTAAAAGTGTTGATGGCTCTATTAGAGATTTTAATATGACCAAAGCAAAGGTCGATACAGTAACCGTTTTACATAGAAGTGTTATAGTTAAAAATGGTGTTAAAATCGGCTATTTAGTATTTCAAAGTTTTATTGCTCCCTCTCGTGAAGAGTTGGATTTGGCTTTTAAATATTTTAAAGAAGAGGGTATTGAAGAGTTAGTTTTGGATCTTCGTTATAACGGTGGAGGTCGTGTAGATATTGCTAATCATTTAGCATCTTTAATTGGTGGATTTAGAGTAGAATCAAAAGTATTTACAAGCTTTACTTATAATAGAAAATATCAACACAATGCAAGTTCTTTATCTTTTGAGCAGGCTCCCGTTTATAGTGTTTCTCTTGAAAAATTGGTAGTTTTGGGTACAGAAGATACATGTTCGGCAAGTGAATTGGTAGTAAATTCTCTAAAAGCTTCTACAACTGGTATGGATGTTATATTGATAGGTGAGAAGACTTGTGGTAAACCTGTTGGTATGGTTGGTAGTGAATTTTGTGATAAGCATATAGCACCAATAGAGTTTAAAATTGTTAATGCTGATGGTTATGGTGATTATTTTGGTGGAATGGTTCCTGAATGTAGTGTGAGTGATGATTTGAGTAAAGATTTTGGTGATGAGAGAGAGGGCATGTTAGAAGAGGCTCTATATTATTTAGAAAATGGACGCTGTAGCTCAAATCGTGCAAGAAGTTTAGATGTAAATAAATATAATTCCCTATTAAAAGGTTTCCAAAGAGAGATTGGTGCATATTAGTAAGGTTTTTATTTAATGAAAAATATTTTAGTGTTAGCTGATGGCAAGATTGCAAATGCTTTTTTAAAGAGGGTTAACAATCTTGATGTCGCAACCAAAAAGTATCATGTAGTTTACTATCATGATAAAACAATGCTTGAAACTCGTTCGGAACAGTTTTTCTATTATAAATTTGATCCTACTAGTTATATTAAGTTATCGACAGTTTTGCATAATACAGATTATTATCAAATTATGGTGGTTTTGGGCAATAAAAGTGATACTGTAGCATCTTATAAAAATATAAGAAAGTTTAACTCTAATATACAAATTGTATTGATGGATATGTGGGGATTAGAAATTGATGATCCCTCTTTAACATTAATTGATGTAACGACAAAATTATCTAATATTTTATGTAATTATTTGCCAGAACTACCACTCTCTGCTCAAAATATTGGTTTGGGAATAGGTGAGATAATGGAGTTTAAGATTCCATTTGGTAGCTCATTTATATATAGACATGTTGCCAATGTTGATCAAAAAAGATGGAAAATTGCAGCAATTTTTAGAGAGCAAAAGTTAGTATTACCAACACCTAGAACTATGCTCTTACCAAATGATTCAATTTTGGCTGTTGGAAATCCTAATGTTTTAAAGAGTGTTTATAAGAGTGTAAAACAGGAGTTTGGACAATTTCCTGCCCCTTTTGGTGAAAATGTCTATTGCTTTATTGATATGAAAACTATGGATACTTTTAGTATTGAAAAGTTATTAAATGACTCTATGCTACTACATGCCAAATTAAATAGTAAAAAGTTGATCTTTCGTATCTCCAATCCAAAACAGTCAAAAATTTTGGAAAAAATTAGAAATTATAATGATAGTAGTAGTTTTATTGTTGAGGTTGATTATTATAATAAAGATATGCAAGAGTTGATTTTAAACGATATTGAGATCTTTTTTGTGGGGTTGATGGTAGTAAACCAGAAGTTTTTTAAAAAATATATTGGGTTTTTATATCAGTTACAAATTCCTATCCTAAAAGTGGGGGAGGATAGTCTAAATAGTATTAATGAGAGTGTGGTTCTTAGTAGTCATAATGAGATGATGGAGCGTATTAGTTCTATTGTTTTTGATTTTTCGGCACTACTTAAGCTTGATATTCTTCTATTTGAATTTAAGGGTGAAGATGTTGAAGATAACTTAAAATTAATTGAACATTTTGAAAATCTATCAAAAATATTTCATGAAAAAATTAAAATTTTAAATACAAAAAGAAATCCTATTAGAGAGTTGAAAGAGCGTAAAAACTTTATTCAACTAATTGCATTTGATAAAAAGATGACTCAAAAGAACTTTTTATCGATCTTTTCAACAGATATAGACAAATTATATTTTAAACTCTCAAAAAATTATCAACTCTTTATTCCTCCAAAATAGAAATTAATAATTTTTTTGTATAATATTTGCATACAAAAAGATGGGTTTATTATGAAAATTGAAATTAAGTTTGAAGAAAAAAGAACAAATAGTTATGATATTAATTTAAATGAATTAAATAAAATGCACTTTAATACTAAAGTTGCAATTATCACCAACCCCAAAGTTTCAGGTCTTCACCTTAAAACTCTGCTTGATAAAATTAGTGCAGATGAACTTTATATTATTACTGTAGGTGATGGTGAATTTTATAAAAATCAGGAGAGTGTTAATCTCATTCTTGAGAATTTACTAAATCATCGATTTGATAGAAAATCACTTCTAATTGCTTTTGGTGGTGGGGTCATTGGTGATATGAGTGGATATGTTGCATCTATCTTTCAAAGGGGTATAGAGTTTATTCAAATACCTACAACTCTTTTATCTCAAGTAGATGCTAGTGTTGGTGGAAAAACAGGAATTAATACCAAATTTGGTAAAAATTTGATTGGTGCTTTTCATCAACCAAGAGCTGTCTATATTGAGACTGATTTTCTAAAAACATTGCCTTCTCGTGAATTTGGTGCTGGTGTAGCTGAAATTGTTAAGATGGCTGTAACATTTGATAGAGATTTTTTTGAGTGGCTTGAAAAGTCTGATTTACACAAAGAGAGTGATCTTCTTGAAGCTATACAAAAGAGTGTAAAGTTAAAAGCTGATGTAGTTGCCAAAGATGAAAAAGAGCAGGGGCTTAGAGCTGTTTTGAATTATGGTCATACTTTTGCTCATGTAATAGAGAGTGAAACTAAGTATACTAAATATCTGCATGGTGAAGCTGTCGCAATTGGTATAAATATGGCAAATAGATTAGCTCTATCTTTAGGGCTTATGAGCGAAGATGAAGTCGATAGAGTTGCCTCGTTGTTAGCTCGTTATAATTTACCACTTCAATATAATATTAAAGATATAGATTCTTTTTATGAAGGCTTTTTCTTGGATAAAAAGACATTTCAATCGAAAATAAAATTTATTCTTTCAAAAGGTTTAGGTGATTTTAAAGTCACTGATAATACTCCCAAAGAGGTTGTATTAAGTGTTTTAGAAGAGTTTAATAAAGATGTTTAAGCAGCTTTTTTTATCTATTTTAATACTCTCCTCTCTTTTTGCTAATAAAGAGTCAAATCTTACAAAAGTCTTTAATAAAGAGTCAAATCTTACAAAAGTCTTTAATAAAGAGGCAAATGTAACAATTCTTAATCCTACTATGACTAAAATTAATTTGGAATTAAAAAAAAAGGAACAGAAAGAGAAAAAGGCACTTGAGAAGGTTCGTAAAGATAAAAAAATTGCTGATGAGCGTAGAATACGAAATGAAAAAATTGCTTCAATTAGTGAAAAACTCAGAGAGATTGATCAAGAATTAAATGAAAATAGATGGTATAGAGGGTATGAAAATTATAGAACTTATAGAGATATAGAGAGTAAAATTAAAAAACTTCAAGCTATTGATAGAATTGAAGAGAAGAAGATGAAGCGTCATAGAAAACCTAATGACTCTAATGCAACTAAAAGTTTGAGTGAGAGAAAAATAGAGATACAATCTCTCCAAAATCAGTTGGAACTTTTGAGTGAGTTTGCACAAGAGCCATTTTATGAGTTAACTCATCCCGAAAAGATACCCGACTTGATAGAGATAGGATCACCTTTTGATATGATTGAGGGGTATTCCCAGAGAAAAACAATCAGTAATCAAAAAGATATCTATAAAGATAAGATTAAATCTATCAAAGCTTTGATTGAGCTACTT
>Ga0256914_1004480_pt1 | contig 10481 bp, 6 predicted proteins | sample HulkmetaG_FD_191571 | JGI IMG/M metagenome (GOLD analysis project Ga0256914, IMG submission 191571) | Hydrothermal chimney microbial communities from Main Endeavour vent field at the Juan de Fuca Ridge, Pacific Ocean - Hulk | ecosystem: Environmental > Aquatic > Marine > Hydrothermal vents ...
GGAGTTTCTTCCGGTATCTTCGAGCGGACATTTAGAAATTGTCAAAGCGCTTTTTGGTGACGAATCTTTACCACAAGAAAGTCTAACCTTTACCGTAGTCTTACATTTTGCAACAGCTCTCAGCACGTTGGTTGTCTTTAGAAAAGAAATTTTTGAGATTATCAAGGGGTTACTTCAGTTTAAGTGGAATGAGGAAATGCAATTTTCAGTAAAAATCATTATTTCTATGCTTCCCGCCGTAATAATAGGCTTGGCTTTTGAAAAGCAATTAGAAAGTTTTTTTGATGGGCGAATACTTTTTGTCGGGTTTATGCTACTCATAACTGCTGTTCTTTTGTTTTTGGCAGACAAAGCAAAAAAAACAGATAAAAATGTTTCTTATACCAATGCAATTATTATAGGCGTAGCTCAAGCAATTGCTATGTTACCGGGTATTTCCAGGTCAGGAGCTACCATTTCAACTTCAGTATTACTGGGTGTTGACAGAGAACGTGCTGCCAGATTTTCTTTTTTAATGGTTGTCCCTTTAATCTTAGGGAAGGTCACCAAGGATTTTATGGGAGGAGAAATCAATTTTGTAAGCAGTCAGATCGCTCCGTTAAGTATTGGTTTTTTTGCTGCATTTATAGCCGGACTTCTTGCCTGTACCTGGATGATTGCTATTGTTAAACGCAGTAAACTAACCTATTTTGCCGTTTATTGTATCGTAATAGGAGCCTTAGCTATTGCTTATAAATTATTCTTTGTATAATGACTAAAGAGCAATTTCAAGACGGACAACTTTTACTAATAGATAAACCTTTAGGTTGGACATCTTTTCAGGTGGTTAACAAGTTACGATGGAGCATTCGTAAACAATTCCACATAAAAAAAATAAAAGTAGGGCATGCCGGAACACTTGACCCTTTAGCCAGTGGGCTGTTAGTCATTTGCACAGGTAAATTCACAAAAAAAATTAATGAATATCAAGGATTGCCAAAAGAATATACCGGCACTTTTACGCTAGGCGCCACCACCCCTTCTTTTGATTTAGAAACCGATATCAACCAAGTGTTCTCAATAGAACATATCACAAAAAAATTAATAGTTGAAACTACAAAAAAATTTATTGGAGAAATAGAACAAAAACCTCCTGTCTTTTCCGCTATTAAAAAAGATGGTAAACGTCTTTACGAAATGGCTCGAAAAGGTGAGGCAGTTTCCATAAAAAGCCGAAAAGTTCATATTTACGAATTTGAAATTACCAAAATAGCACTTCCGAATGTTGAATTTAGAGTAAAATGCAGTAAAGGAACTTACATCCGTTCTTTAGCAGATGATTTTGGAAAAGCCTTAGAGTCTGGCGCTCATCTATCGGCATTACGTCGTACTAAAATTGGTGAATTATCCGTAAAAAACAGTATTAGCCCCTTGTCTTTTGTAAAACAATTGGAAGGCTTAAAAGAATCTTAACGATAATTAAACTTTACTTAAAACCTGAGTTCAACCTAAGCTTTGCTCACAGTTTAAAGTCATATCTGAAATTTTGTTTGTAAATTCGCATTTTAAACAAAATATTATGCATCGTACTCTTAGAATAATAACCGTTTTCAGTCTATTCATTGGATTTATTGTACTTTCTTGCGGAAGTGCCGGTTCACAAAAATCAACAACCACAAAAAATAATTTTTCTGCTTCGGAATATAGCGTTAGAACCATTGCTTTTTACAATTTAGAAAATCTTTTTGACACCATTGATGAGCCCGATTTATGGGATGAACGCAGTCCTATAATGGAATTAAAAGGAAATCGAAGCGATGCTTATTGGAAAAAAATTGATAATATGGCTAAAGTAATTGCTGATATTGGTAGTAAAGAGGCTAAAACCTGCCCTACAATAATTGGTGTTGCCGAAGTTGAAAATAAACAAGTTTTAGAAGACTTAGTTCATTCAAAGCATTTAAAAAACAAACATTACAGTATCATACATTACGATTCTCCTGATAAACGCGGAATTGATGTAGCACTTTTATATCAAAGCCGTTACTTTAAACCTACTGCCAGTAAATCTTATGAAGTAAAACTATTTAATGAAGGAAAACGTGTTTACACACGTAACCAACTTTTGGTTTCGGGAATTCTCGATGGTGAAATGATTCACCTTATTGTCAATCACTGGCCTTCTCGTAGAGGTGGTGAAGCTCGTAGTCGTCCGTTACGAATGGGTGCGGCAAAATATAATAAACAAATGATTGACTCTTTACAAAAAATGTATGAAAATCCTAAAATTATCGGAATGGGTGATTTAAATGATGACCCAACCAATGCCAGCATGAAAGAGGTTTTAGAGGCAACAGGAGTAAAAAAGAACGTTAAAGATGGGGGTATTTACAACCCAATGGAGGATTTATTCCGTCGTGGTTACAGCACGTTAGGTTATCGTGATAATATCAACCTTTTTGACCAGATTTTTATGACCTCACCACTATTAGCCAAAGATAAAAATTATAAAAATTGGGAATTTTATAAAGCAAACGTTTTTAATCCTAATTATTTAACTAACCCTAAAGGGCGCTACAAAGGGTATCCTTTTAGAAGTTGGAGTAACGGAACTTTTACCGGTGGTTATAGTGACCACTACCCTGTTTATATCTACTTGGTTAGAGAAAAGAAATAAATAATACAACACAAAAAAAGGCGAGTGTTTCTAAATTTAGAAATACTCGCCTTTTCTATAATTAATATTGTTTTTTATACGACTTTTAATAAAAAATACTTCTTTTTCCCTCGCTGTAAAAGCACATATTTATCTGCAATTAAATCATCTGTAACTACCTGATAACCCTCTGATACTTTAGATTTATTTACAGAAATTGAGTTTTCTTTTAATGCACGTCTTACTTCGCCGTTTGATTTTAAAAATCCTGATTTTTCATTAAATGCATCTATGATATCAATACCGTTTTCTATATCCGATCTCGTTATCTCGGCTAGAGGCACTCCATCAAATACATCTAGAAAAGTTTGTTCATCTAATGATTTTAAATCATCGGAAGTAGATCTTCCAAAAAGAATCTGTGAAGCTTTTAATGCATTGTCATAGGCAGCTTGTCCATGAGTCATTACCGTTACTTCCTCACCTATCTTTTTCTGTAAAATGCGTAAATGAGGTGCTTCTTTGTGCTCTTCAATTAACTTTTCAACAGTTTCTTTGTCTAGAAAAGTAAAAATCTTAATATACTTTTCTGCATCTTCATCGCTGGTATTTAACCAGTATTGGTAAAATTTATAAGGAGATGTTTTTTCTGCATCTAACCAAATATTTCCTCCCTCGGTTTTCCCAAATTTTGTTCCATCTGCCTTGGTTATCAACGGAACTGTCAACGCATAGGCTTTACCCTGAACTTTTCGGCGAATAAGTTCTGTCCCCGTAGTAATATTTCCCCATTGGTCAGAACCTCCCATTTGAATTTTACAATCGTAATTTTGATACAGATGTAAAAAATCATAACCTTGGAATAATTGGTATGTAAACTCCGTAAAACTCATACCTTCTTTGGCTTCGGCACTAAGACGCTTTTTAACAGAGTCTTTTGCCATCATATAGTTGACAGTCAAATGTTTCCCGATATCGCGAACAAACTCAATTAGTGAAATTTCTTTCATCCAATCATAATTATTGACCAATATTGCTGCATTATCCACTTGAGTATCAAAATCCAAAAAACGTGCTAATTGACTTTTTACTCCGGCTACATTTTTAGCCAAGGCTTCTTCATCCAACAAATTACGCTCAGCCGATTTTCCTGAAGGATCTCCAATCATTCCGGTAGCGCCACCTACCAAAGCAATAGGAGTATGACCTGCATTTTGAAAGTGTTTTAGTACCAAAATGGGAACTAAACTACCAATATGCAAGGAATCTGCAGTAGGATCAAAACCAATATATCCCTTGGTTTTGTGTGTATTTAAGTAATCTTCTGTTTCCGGAATGGTATCGTGAATCAACCCTCTCCATCGTAACTCTTCTACAAAATTTGTCATAACTCAAAAATTTGAGCAAAGATACTAGAATGAATTAAAAAACTTCTATTTTCTATCTAAAATCGGAAACCAAACGAAATACCACCTCTCCCAACAACTTCAGGGGCGTTATCATCGAACAAATTACGACCTACACCGGCATAAATTACTCCGCTAAAACCTCTTTTTGATACAAATTTTCCTCCGATGCTTATCCCAAAAGCTACATCGGTATAATCTGAGGCGCCTGATTCATCAATATAATTACCCGTATTATCATCATAATAATAATTGTAATATTCTTTTTGACCACCATTTAACATGGTGAAGGCTTCCATAAAAAACCCTTGAGCATAAGCATTGGAAAAATAGTGACGATAATAGGGTGTAATAGAATAATTTCGATAAGAATCATACCCGTAAGATTCTTTATCTAAAGCAATCAAAGTAGAAATACCAACCGATGATTCATCATTGATAACACGTTCATAAGAAACATCAAACCACTTAAAAGCTATCAAGTTATAGGTATTTAAATACAGTTCATTTTGTTTTTGAGTAGTGACTTCTTCTTGTGAAAAACCTGAAAAAACAGGTAGTAGCAACAATACAAATAGGATTTTTTTCATTACATTAATATTTAAGTTTAAATATCTTTTAGATACAAGAATCTTCTCAAGTTGCTTAATAATTTGTTAAAAACCGGCACGAAGCTGTATGTTTCCATTATGAATAGTTCTTGAAAAAGAATTTGCTCTGGCATTGTAATTGAGATTGAGAAATAAAAACGAATTGAGTTTGTGACTCCACAACAAGCTCCAAACTGCATTGGTACCGGGCTGTAAACCTTCTAACATTTGATAACCTACTGCTGAAAAATCCGAACCGGTAAAATTATTTTCTAATAGTTTAACAGTAGCTGAGAAATGCGTTTGTTTATCATTGGTATATTGATATTCAAAAGCCAATTGTTGTTTCTTTAATATTGCCGGTTCTCCCATATTATTTTCCTTATCAACAAAGCTGTAACTTGTTTTTATCCAATGGTTTTTATGTATCAGATACGTAATGCTCGGTGAAAAAGCCCTCGTGTCAATTTTAAAATTTCTACCATTGAATGCACTACTCAAACTCTTATTTTGTGATTGTTGCAGTTCAAAACCTATTTGCCAATTATCTTTTATTTTGTGATGGAATAATAATTGGTGACTTTCAATATTATTTTCTTGTGTGTCAAATGAATGTACTGTTTTTTGTCTTAAATCGGTATAATGATAGGTTGTGGTATATTTGTCTTTTCCCCTATTATAAAACAACGAATTTCTTAGATTGTATTGCAATTCTAAAATTGCCGCTCCAGCAAAATCAAATGGATTGAGATGTAATACCTCCTCATTTCGGATTTTATTATTTCTTGCTAAAATCGTCAATTGATTACTCCAATGTGAGAGTATTTTTTTAAATCCTTCCTGGTTACTCCATTTTGAAAAGTTTAATTGAAGACTTTGTTGTAATCGAGCTTCTTGTGTAGCAATATATTGAATATTGGGCAATGCTATTCGTAAAAAGTTAGCTTGGTCAGAAAATTGTGCCACCTCAAACTCATCTAACTCTTGAATACCGTTAGCATTATAATCAATCCAAGTGTAATAACCTTGTCCGGGCTCTGTTTCTATATATGCGTACTCTTGTTGTGGTACATTCCCGGAAATATTTTGATAATTAGTCTGTAAACTGAGAAATTGTTGAAACAACTGTTGATTATATAATAATCTTGAATTTAGGGCATCTGTTTTTGTTCCATTTAAATAATCAATACTTCTATAATTGGTATAAATCTGTAATTGTGCGTTTTTCTTTTTGATTAATTGCGAATTAATAAACCATGTTTTTGCTTTATTAACTCTTTTTAGCTCACTGTTCTGCAAACTATCATTTGTGCGAAAATTCACACCTAATTTCACGAAAACTTTTGCGCTATCACCCACTCCAACAAGTCCTTGAAAATCAGAAAATCTATAAGAAAAATTATTGAGTTCATCTGATGCCGATATATTTTGCTTATTGTCTTCAAAATCAAAAACTGCCCCTAACCACCATTTTTTTTGAATATAATTAACAGCCGTATTTGTTCTTACAAATTTGGTGTTATATAAACTGCCATTGCTTTGTAAATAGCTGGTTTTGTGTTGTAAATCATAATTTTTAAAATGTAAATCTGCCTCCAAACGGTGTTTGTTGCCTTTGTAATTTTCAGTAAAATTGAGGTTTTCATAAGCATACAAAATCTCTCCGCTCTTTTTATTTGACAAATATAACTGTGTTGTCAACAAACTCTGATTTCCTAAGGGCATTGTAAGATTCCAATCTCTATCAAACTCAATGGCAAAAATCCGTTCAATACTTTTAAAATTTTTATGTAAAAAATCATATTGTAATTGAGCTTTTAATCGCCAACCGGTTGCAGTAGTATCCATCAATAATTGTTTCCAAGACATTTTTATGGCAGGAGCTCTATTGGTGTCATTACCAATTGTAGAAAATAAATTGGAATCATTATCACTATAAGCCAACTCAACAGACAAATCTGTCTTTCGAGAAGGTTGGTAATGAGTATTTATTAAGGCTATTTGTTGTTTTGACGGCGCCACCAAAGGCGTGGCTGCTACATAATCTCCATTGGTATCACCAACATAAATCATTTTTTTACCGGATGCCAAATATTCTTCAACACTATAATCTCCTTGCTGTGCACCTACATAAGTAAAACCCACAAGATACAAAGTTTCATCAGCATCTGTTGAATATTCAAATATTTCATCAGTACCACTGACTATTTTACGATATAGTATTTTATTTTCAGCATAGTCTGTTTCTACGGCATTGGTTACCAAAAGTTGTTCTCCTGTATTACCGGCTGCTGCTAAGAGAGCTATTTGCTCATCGGTCAAATTCAGTTGCAAAGGTTGGGTTTTAACATCACTTTCTCTGTAAAAATAAGCTCCAATCTGCAACTTTTTACCATTATGTTGTATCCCGTTATGTGTTACGAAACGAGTATAGTTTCTGTCAGAATATTGAAATTCAACACGAATTCTCATATCAGATGTTATGGGATTTGTTGCCGTAAAAGTTATTTCTGCCGTATTATAATCAATGAGGTAATCTTTATCTTTTCCTCTTTTTTGTAAGATTCCGTTAACATATACTTTTTCGCTACCATTAATTATGAAAATATAGGCTTCTCCCGTGTTTCCTTTGAGCTTATACGGTCCTTGATTAGCCTCTTGTCCTTGAAATTTATAAGTGGTAAAACGTCCTTTAACAACAGCTCCCGATGTCAAAAAGCGAGTACTGTCAAGCTTCGTATCCACAGAAACTCCGGAAACTTTTTTACTAAAATTCATAAAATAAGTTCCTCTGTTTTTAAAAAAAATATCTCCAGCTTTAATGGACCATTTGGGTCCTTCCATTTCAATATAAACACGATCCAAGTCTTTTAAATCCTGAGAATAACCATTTTCTTGAATGGGAATATTGGTATCATTAATTCGTGCACGCAAACTTACTTTTGACGATAATTTTCCTTCAATTTTTAAATCTAATGTTGAATTTAAAACCGCATCTTGATTGTTACCAATAGTAATACCACGTACAACATTACCTTGTGTATCCAAACCCGCAAAAGGCTTTTTAAAAGGTTTGTTCTTTTTTGATTCAACGGCTATGGGTTTAGCAAACGGATTATCGGGAACTACAAGATTCGGATCATAACCTCTGTAGGTTTTAGTTAAAAAATCAGGGTATGTATAAAAACTGACAAACAATGAATCGGTTTGAGGATATTTGATATAAAATTGCGGTTTTAGATACAATTTTGATCGGGAAAAATCAACTTTATAAGCAAGAGTATCAACAGAAATTCCATCAATAGTTTGTAAATTAAAAAAATAAGGGTTTGTACTAACTTTAAAAAAAATGATACTATCTCTAACTGCTATTTTTTTCTTTGAAAAATGCAGAGAATCTACCTGTCCTCTGACCGTAAAAGAGAATAGTACAAAAAAAAGCAGATAAAACCGAATAATCATATTGTTTACAAACGCATAAAGCACAAAAATAGTTTAATAAAGCAATAAAACGAAAATCAAGTAGTAAGATTAATACTTTTAACCTGAGTTCAGCCTAAGCTTTGCTCACGGTTTCAAATAATTAGCCCATAGACAATCTAAATACACGAGAACTATCCGAATAATTTGAGTGAATTTGGAGCGGTATAGGGGTTAATTATAGAAATCTTAGGTCGAACTCAGGTTTTTAGTAACTTAGCATCGGCTGAAAATAATCCTACGATGATTAACAAAAGACTTCTTATAAAAAACTTATTGTCTTACAACGACGAAAACAGTTTTTATGACAAAAAAGAACGACTTAATTTAAAGAATAGACGTGCCAAAGCTAAATTTTTAAAACATATCTGTGCTTTGTCTAACGCCAACCCAAAAAACAAATCTTATATTGTGATTGGTGTTGAAGATGAAACTAACAAGATAATTGGAGTCAATTTTTTTGATGATAGTCGCATTCAAAGTCTTATTGACAATTATTTAGAAAACCCTCCCAAGGTGCAATATGAAAATGTGAAATTTTCAAACTTATCTCGTCGTAAAGTAGTGGGTTTAATCAGTATCTTTCCCACAGATAAAATTTCACGTTTAAAACAGAATATTTGGGAATACAAAGCCGGGCAAATTTTTGTTAGAAAGGGAAGCACTTCTGTAAGTGTACCTAATTTACAGCTTGACAATAAAAATGAAAAAATAGTAGAAGACCTTGAAAATCAATCGATAAATAATATTGAACACACTCTTGAAGCAGTTCTTGATTTTATGGGAAGACATCGCAAAGAACACCACCCAAACTATAAAGTTTTTAAGGAACAATATGTGCTTTGCTGGGCGGGAAAAATAAAAAAAACGGAAACGAAAACCTATTACACACGTGTTGATATTGAGCTTGTTAATGAACAAATACAGCTATACTATTCCGATAGAGATAAAGTAAAAATATTTGTAAATAATGATAGTTTTATCATTACTGAATATGTTTCTTTGGGTATCCAAAAAGAAGTTGACTTTCATCCTCTTGAAAAAACTATTTTACATTTTAAAGAAAACGGTTCGTATAAAATTCATTCTGAGATTATCTTTTCACCTCCTCAATACTCAATTGAGACCATACAAACCCTTTATGCTGAAAGTAATACAATTTTAGATAAAATGATTAATCAAGAAGAGTTAAGTATTGCCGAAACAAAACGATTAGTTGAATTACCTTCTTATTATCTGCTTTGTTATCTAAACGGAATTAAGGAAGCAGCAAATAAACTGTCCAAGATAAGTACTTACCTGATGAAATTGAAAGATAAAACCGCTTATAAAAAACTGAAAGAGACTAAGCGTATTCTACGAAAACTAAAAACCTAAACTCTATCTGAGCTTTACCTCAAACCAGGTGAAAAAATTAATACCCTATTTGTTTACGCACCCTTTTCAGTACTTTATCAGCAACCAACTTTGCCTTTTTTGCACCAATAGCTAAAGCCTCGTCAATCTCTGATTTATTTTCCATATAGTAGGTGTAACGCTCTCTAATTTCTCCAAATTTATCAAGGATTAGCTCATAAAAAGCTTGTTTAGCATGACCGTAACCATAACCACCTTGCTCATAATTCTTTCTCATTTCGGCAATTTGTTCGTCGGTTGCTATCAATTTATACAAAGCAAATAGATTACAAGTATCCGGGTTTTTAGGGTCTTCCAAAGGAGTTGAATCTGTCTGGATTTTCATTATCTGCTTACGGAGTTGTTTATCAGGCAAAAAGATATTGATGATATTTCCTTTAGATTTACTCATTTTTTCACCATCAGTACCCGGGACATACATAGTGGCATCCTGCAACTTTGCTTGTGGTGGAACTAAAATTTCACCAACTTTATTATTGATTCTATTAGCAATATCACGAGTTATCTCTAAATGTTGTAATTGGTCTTTACCAACAGGTACAATTTCTGCATCATAAAGTAAAATATCGGCTGCCATAAGCATCGGATAATTAAATAACCCGGCATTTACATCGCTCAGTCTATCAGATTTGTCTTTAAAAGAATGTGCCAATGTCAGTCTTTGGTAAGGGAAAAAACAGCTCAAGTACCACGACAACTCTGTCACTTCGGGAATATCACTCTGACGGTAAAAAACCGTTTTGTTAATGTTCAGCCCACAAGCTAACCAGGTTGCAGCCGTACTATACGTATTTTCCCGTAATTCGGCACCATCCTTTATTTGTGTCAACGAATGTAAATCAGCTATAAATAAAAAAGATTCATTTTCAGGTTGGTTTGCCATTGCTATTGCCGGCAAAATAGCTCCTAATAAATTTCCCAAATGCGGTGTGCCTGTACTTTGTACACCGCATT
>Ga0256914_1004481_pt1 | contig 10470 bp, 12 predicted proteins | sample HulkmetaG_FD_191571 | JGI IMG/M metagenome (GOLD analysis project Ga0256914, IMG submission 191571) | Hydrothermal chimney microbial communities from Main Endeavour vent field at the Juan de Fuca Ridge, Pacific Ocean - Hulk | ecosystem: Environmental > Aquatic > Marine > Hydrothermal vents ...
CGCGTTGCTGGTGTCGCCGGATGCCGCCGCCGAGATCGCCACCGAGCTGGATCGCGATATCGTCGCCCTCAACGACAAGCTCAGCGGTTTCCTCACGCTCACCCGTCGCCACGACAACGATTTCGCGCCGGTGGATCTGCCGGAACTGGTCGATGAGGTGGTGCGTCAGGCCCGGCCGGTGGCCGAGGCACACGGCCTCGGCATCCGCGTGGCGCTGGAGCCGGAGCTGCCACGACCGCGGTGGCGCGGTGCGTCGATTCAGGATGCGCTGCTCAACGTGCTCATCAACGCGGCGCAGAGCGGCCAGACCGCCGGCGACATCGAACTGCGCCTGCGGCGGCGCGACGACCGGATCGAAATCCGCGTGGCCGATCGCGGTCGCGGCATTTCGCCGACCCACCTGCCGCGGCTGTTCGACGCTTTCTATACCACCCGGGACGATGGCAACGGCCTGGGGCTGGCCATCGTGCAGCGGGTCGTTGCCGCCCATCGTGGCCGGGTGACCATCGACAACCGCGACGGGGGTGGCGTGCTCGTCACCATCGTTCTTCCGATCCAACCGAAGGAGATGCCCGAGTGGTGGCGGAAACTGAAGAAAAACTCCCCGAGCTGAGCGGGCTGACCCTGCTGGTGCTGGACGACGATCCGGCCATCGTGCGCAGCCTGGTGCGGGTGCTCAAAGGGTTGGGCGCCGAGGTCACCGGCCTTGGCAGCCTGCGCGAAGCCCGCCAGTGGCTGCGGCGGAACGCACCCGATGCGGTGCTGGCCGATCTGCAGCTCAAGGATGGCACCGGCCTCGAACTGCTGCCGGACTATCTGCAGCGGAATCCGTCCGGCGCGTTCTACATGATCACCGGCCACGGCAGCATCGACAACGCGGTCGAGGCGCTGCGCCAGGGGGCGCGCCACTATTTCGAGAAACCGGTCGATCCGCTGAAGCTGGCCGAGCACCTGGTCGAGGACCTCGGCGGCATCCGCGCCGGTGGAGGCATTGCCGAACGGTTGTCGCCGTGGCTGCTGTTCCGCGACCCGGCAATGGCCGAGGCGCTGAAGGATCTGCCGCGTTTCGCCGTCAGTAACGAGCCAGTCCTGATCCAGGGCGAGACCGGTACCGGTAAGGAGTTGGTGGCGCGGGCGCTGCATGGACTCGGCCACCGTGCCGCGGGGCCGTTCGTCGCCGTCAACAGCGGCGCCATCCCCGACACCATGCTCGAAGCCGAACTGTTCGGCTATGAGCGTGGCGCTTTCACTGGCGCCACCCGCACCCACAAGGGGCGCTTCGAACAGGCCGACCATGGCAGCCTCTTTCTCGATGAGATCGGCGAGATGCCACCGGCTGCCCAGGTCAGCCTGCTACGGGTGCTGGAGGAGGGGATGGTCTGGCGCATCGGCGGCGAGCGCGGGCGGCCGGTGGATGTCCGCGTCATTGCCGCCACCCACCGGCCATTGGATGAGCGTGTCGAGTCCGGTCTGTTCCGGCAGGATCTGCTGTTTCGGCTCAATGTGTTCGAAATCCGCCTGCCACCGCTACGCCATCGGCCCCAGGACATCGACCTGCTGGCCCAGCGTTTTCTCGCCAACAGCCTGCGCGACATGGGGCGGGATGGGCCGGCGCCTGTGCTGACGGCCGATGCGCTGCTGCTGTTGCGTGGTTACCGCTGGCCCGGCAATGTCCGTGAACTGCGCAATGTGATGACCCGTCTGGCGGTGCGCCTGCCCGACGGCGTGCGGGAGGTGGATGCCGCCCTGGTGGCGCCGCTGTTGCCCGCCGCCGGCGCGGTGGATGCCCCGCCCGATGGGGTGTTGATCCCCAAGGGCACGACTCTGGCCGAAGCCGAGTGGATGCTCATCGACGCGGCGCTGGAAGAGACCGGCCACAACCGCAGCAAGGCGGCCCGGCTGCTCGGCATCGGCGAGCGGACCTTGCGTCGCAAGCTGAACCAGCGCTGAGGTCGTTTGCCGGGCGGCCAGTCTGGCCGCGTTGGCCTGCCGTCGCCGGCCACATCGACCGCCGACGGTTTTGTTTCGCCCGATCGCCGTCTCGTGCCGCCACCTGCCGTGGCGCGGCGTTCGGCCACGTGATCAGACCCTCTCCATCCCCCCTTGAAAAACCGGCACGCCGTTTGCATATATCGGAGCAGAGAAAATCGAAAACCGGAAAAAGGAGGTGAAGCGATATGCTGGATGTCATCAGCCATATTGAACAGGATCTTTTTTCCCGCTTTGCGCGGATGCAGGAAGAGATGGAGCGTTTCTTCGCTGGCGTGCCCGAAGTGGCCGGCATTCGTTCGGCGGCGGTGGGCACCTATCCGGCGGTGAATATCGCGGCTTCGCCGGAGCAGGTGGATGTCTTCGTCTTTGCATCCGGCCTCGATCCGGAGAAGCTGGAGGTATCGTTGCAGCAGAATCTGCTGACCATCGCCGGCGAGCGTAGGGCCGAAGTGCCGGAAGGCGCGCAGGTCTATCGCCGTGAACGCTTCAATGGCAGCTTCCGCCGCGTCATGACGCTGCCGGAAGATGTCGATCCCGATCAGGTGGAGGCCAATTACAAGGACGGCGTCCTGCATGTGGTGGTCAAGCGCAGGGAAGAGTCGCGTCCGCGCAAGATCGAGATTCACTGACGACAGAGAATTGAGGAGGGAGAAGAGATGACGCAGAGCAAAGAAGTCAGCAAAGTGGAAAACCGCGAAGTACAGGCGCAGCAGCCCGAGCCTCGTCGCCGTGATGTCTGGCTGCGTCCGCCCGTGGATATCTGGGAGGACGACAAGGGCATCACCGTCAAGGCCGATCTGCCCGGCGTTTCTCCCGAGCGGCTGGACATCGAAGTGGACGGCAACAACCTGGTGATCGAAGGGGAAGTGGAAGTGCCGATGAGCGAAGGCATGGAAGCGCTCTATGCCGACGTCAACGTCACCCGCTTTCGCCGCAGTTTCACGCTCAGCAGTGAGCTGGAGACTGACAATATCGATGCCCAGCTGAAAAATGGCGAGCTGACGCTGCGGCTGCCGAAAAAGGCCGAGCTGCAACCGCGCAAGATCGAGGTGAAGGTCGCGGCCTAGGTTGCCATGGCCGTGACGCGCCCGTCGATGGAGAAGGCGGGCGGCGATCGGTCGAAGCCTGGCGTTTCCCCCGTCGTGGTTGACGACGACGGGGAGGGGCGTCAGGCTTTCTGTTTTTTGGGGCTGTTGAACGCAAAGCAGGGGTACCAAGCACGATGACCGATATCGACAAACGCGACTGCCGGCCGCAGACGGATACCCGGCGCTACTGGAGCGTGATGACGTTTGCCGAGCGTTTCGAACACGTCGTGGCGCTGATATTGAGTTTCGTCATCGGTGTCATCGTGCTGGTGGCCCTGTGGCGCCTGATCCATCAGGTGTTCACGCTGCTGGTGCTCGGTGTGCTGGATCCGCTCGATCACAAGGTGTTCCAGGCGGTGTTCGGGATGATCATGACACTGTTGATCGCGATGGAGTTCAAGCACTCCATCCTCAAGGTGCTGGAGCGAAAAAGTCACATCATCCAGGTTCGCACGGTGATTCTCATTGCCCAGCTTGCGTTGGCGAGAAAATTCATCATCCTCGATTTCGCCACCACCAGCGCCGCCAAACTGGCCGCGCTGGGTTTCGCCGTGCTGGTGCTTGGCGCCGTCTACTATCTCCTCTCGCGCGAGCCGGGGTGACCGTCTTTGCATCAGGCCATTCTGGCCGTTCCGGCTCCCTTCGTACCGGCCATGATGGCCGCGTTGCAGTGGGCCTCTGTCGTTGCGCATCCTGGATTTTCTTCGATAACCCGAATATTTCATGAGTATGCGGGATTTTGGGGGAATCTCGGCGAGGCCGTTGGCTCGATTCACCGAAAAGCATGGCCGTCGCCATGGTTGCAGGTGAATCGGGCAAAATGGCCGCTGAGATTTTTCCAAAGACCGCATGGGGATACGGGGGGTGCTTCGCGCCTTGGAAATATCCAGGGATTGTTCTAGAAATCATGGCGTTATGAATGTATCCGGCATTTTATTGAAAGGGTCGGGGCGGCGCGCTTTTTCACGGTTGGCACGTTTTTCGCTGGATGTCGTGTACCGATACATTCAGTGAAACCCAAGGAGATGACAACGATGAAAAAGCTTGATTGGAAACCGTTCTGTCTGGCGCTGTCTGCGTTGACGCTGGCGCTGTCGGGCCCGGCCTGGGCCGAGGAGGCCAAGTCGTCGATGCCGACGGAGCCGCAGCAGCAGTCGGCGGAGACGCAGTCGGTCCAGGGTGACGTGGACAAGGCCTCCGCCGCCAAGGAAGCGGAGAAGCGCAAGGCGGTGCTAGAGGACGCGATTGCCGCCATCGAGCAGACCCGCAAGGCGCTGGTGGCGCTGGAGGAGAACAAGCCGAAAGAGGCGCTCGAGGCGCTGGAGGTGGCCACCGGCAAGCTCGAGTTGCTGCTGGCCCGTGACCCGAAGCTGGCGCTGGCGCCGATCGGTGTCGAGGTGCGGACCTACGATCTGCTGGCGCGGCCCGAGACCGTGAAGGCGGTGGTGAAGGAGGCCGAGGACTACCTCGAGGATGGCGAAGTGCAGAAGGCTCGCCACTTGCTTGGCAATCTCGCCAGCGAAATCGTCTTCACCACCACCAGCATTCCGTTGGCCACCTATCCCGATGCGATCAAGGCGATCTCGCCGCTGATCGATGCCGGCAAGATCGAGGAGGCCAAGACGGCGCTCAAGGCGGCGCTCAATACGCTGGTCATCACCGACGACATCGTTCCGTTGCCGGTGCTGCGGGCCGAATACATGCTGGCCGCGGCCAAGGCGTTGTCGGAAAACATGGAGCGCAGCGACGAGGACAACCAGCTGTTGGCGCGTTTGCTCAAGAGTGCCCGCATCCAGTTGCAATTGGCCGAGGCGCTGGGATATGGCAACAAGAAGCTGTTCAAGCCGATGTACAAGGAGATCGACAAGATCGAGGAGAAATCTGCCGGTGGCAAGGGCGGCAAGGGTTGGTTCGACGAGCTGGAAAAGCAGTTCAGCGAACTGATGTCGTAGTCGATATCTCAGTGAAACGACCATCGCCATTGAAAACGTGCGGGATCGACCGCAAGTTGGATGGCAGAAGACGAAAGGCCAGTCTGACTGGCCTTTCGATTGTTGGCGATCGGCCCCGGAACCGATGAGGCGGGGACGATGATGATTGCAGGAGGTGGAAAATGACGGCGTTACATCCATTGAGACAGGGGCTCCAGGAGGTCTGGGGCAGTGTGCGAGAGGGCTGGCAACGGCTCTATCAGCGGGCCGCCGGTGCCGTGACGCGATTTTCGCCGGGCAAGAAGACCCGCGCGCTGGCCACGCCGGCGATGGCGGATCGCAGTGCCGGCTGGGGCGTGCTGGCTGCCGAGGTCTATGACGATGACGACTCGGTGATCGTCCGGGTGGAGGTGCCCGGCCTCAAGAAGGGTGATTTCGATATCGAGGTGGTGGACGACTATCTCGTGATCCGCGGTGAGAAGCGTTACGCCACGGAGCGGAACGAAGGCCGTTACCATATTTCCGAATGCGCCTACGGGGTTTTCGAGCGGGCCATCCCGCTGCCGGCGGAGGTGGATCCGTCGGGCGCCAAGGCACGCTACAAGCGCGGCGTGCTGAAAGTGAAGCTCCCCAAGACCGCCCGATCGCGTCGCAAACGCATCACGGTCAACGTCGCATGAGGGCCTGGCCCCCGATTCGTGGCACCATGTCGGGGTGTCAGCGGTTCACCCGACAATGGTCGTTGCCGGGACAATTCCTGAAAGGAGGTGAAGAACAATGAAAGTAAGAACGGGTTTTCAGGGCATGTCGTCCAAAGAGGGCGAGGGTGTCCACGAGCTGGTCTCGGCATGGGTGGAGAAGCATCTGGAGCCGATCATGCGGGGCGTCGGCTATGCCGAGAGCGAACTGGCGGTCAATATCGCCAAACGAAAGAAGGGGGCGCGAAAATTCCATGTCAAGCTCCACATGCATGTACCGCCAAAGAAGATCGTCGCCGCCCACGCCCGGGCCGATGAACTGCGCCCGGCCATCGACGAGGCGCTGGGGCGTCTGCTGCGGGAGGTGCGCAAGCACGTTTCTCGGGTACGCCATCAGGAGGCCTACAAGCGCAAGGCGCGTCGTACCCGCTTGCGCGAGCTGAAGGCAAAGTTGGCCGCGATGCCGGCGGAAATCGTCACCGAGGCGACCGGCGGCATAGAGAAACTGTTGCCGCGACTGGAAAAGGCGGTGCGTCGGGAACTGACCTATCTTCGCAGCCAGGGGGATCTGCCGCCGGACTATCCGACGGTGGATGATGTGATCGACGAGGTGGTCGCCGCGGTCAAGAGCGAATGGTCCGAAGGCGCCGATGCCGAGGCGGTCTATCTGAAGCTGCTCAAGGCGATGCATGAAGTGCTCGACCGGGAGGTGCGCAACAGCCGTGTCTTTGGCGAGATGGAATCGCTCGAGGCGCCGCCGGCGGCCGATGCCGAGGATCAGGCCGAGGCGATGGTCGAAGAGGAGATCGCGGAATTCTGGCAGCCCGACGAATTGCTGAGGCTCGAGGATGTCGTCGAAGACGAGGCGTCGCCGGAGCCGGAGGCGGTACTGGAGGAAGAGGAGACCGCTCCGGAGGTACAGTACACGCTGGTGGTGATGCGCGAATTGCCGATCCAGTGGCGGCGCGCGCTGATGTTGCAGACCTTCGAGCAGCTTGCCGCGCAGCAGATGGCGGAGATCTTCGGCGAGGAGGCGGCGACCGTTTCGGCTTGGCTGGATGCGGCCAACCGTTTCCTCGATGCGCGCATGCGCGATGCGGGTTTCGATCTCGGCAACGGTCACGCATCGGCGCGCCTGATACAGCCGTCGAAGTAGCCGTCTGACGACATGCCGGCCGGGCAAGGGGCCTTGCCCGTGGCGGGCCAGAAGAAACGAAGCGGACCAATATGGAATTCAAAGACTATTACGACATCATGGGCGTCAGCAAAGACGCGACCCAGGATGAGATCAAACGCGCCTACCGTAAGCTGGCGCGGAAATACCATCCCGACGTCAGCAAGGAGCCGGATGCCGAACAGCGTTTCAAGGAGGTGGGTGAAGCCTACGAAGTGCTGAAAGACCCGGAAAAACGGGCTGCCTACGACCAGCTCGGCGCCAACTGGCAGGCGGGGCAGGATTTTCAGCCACCGCCGGACTGGGACTCCGGCTTCGAGTTCACCGGTGGCGGCTACACCGGCGCCAGTGCAGAGGATTTCAGCGACTTCTTCGAGACGCTGTTCGGCCGGGGCGGTTTCAGCGCCCGGGGTGGAGCCTATGCCGGCGCTGGCGCGCAACGGGATTTTTCGATGCGCGGCCAGGACACCCATGCCAAGATACTGATCGATCTGGAGGATGCCTATCACGGCGCGACGCGAACGATCACGCTGAAACACTCCGAGATCGGTCCCGACGGCCGCCCGCAGATCAAGGAGCGAACGCTCAACGTGCGCATTCCGAAAGGCATCCGCGAAGGGCAGCAGATCCGACTGGCGGGTCAGGGCGGGGCCGGCATCGGCAGTGGGGCGGCCGGTGACCTCTACCTGGAGGTGGCATTCCGGCCACATCCGCTCTATCACGTCGAGGGGCGCGATGTCTATCTCGATCTGCCGCTGGCGCCGTGGGAGGCGGCACTGGGCGCCAAGGTGAAGGTGCCGACACCCACCGGCAGCCTCGACGTCAGGATTCCGCCCGACTCGCAGGCCGGGCGCAAGCTGCGGCTCAAAGGGCGCGGCATTCCCGGCAAGCAGCCGGGGGATTTCTACGTGGTGCTGAAAATTGCACTGCCGCCGGCCGATGGCGAGGCCGCGAAACAGGCGTACGAATCATTCCGCGATGCGTTTGCCACTTTCAACCCGCGTTCGAGCCTGGGAGGGTAGAACAGCATGAGCAACGAAATGATGAAGCTGCTGACGGGCGAACTCTTCGAGGATGATGCCGAGCTGACGCTCGGCGAGCTGTGTCGCCTGTGCCGCCTGCCGGCCGAGCGCGTCATCGAGCTGGTCGAGGAGGGGGTCATCGAACCCATTGGCCGTGAACCGGCCAGCTGGCATTTCCGGGCTGTCAGCGTTCGACGTGTACGCTGCGCCCAACGCTTGGAGCAGGATCTGGGCGTCAATGCCGCCGGTGCGGCGCTGGCGCTCGATCTGCTCGATGAGCTACGGGCCCTGCGGGCGCGGTTGGCGCGATTCGAACGCTGAGCGGTTGTTACCGCCCGGCCAGATGGTGGGAAAGCGGCCGGTGCGTTTTCCCCGCCGCTCTGGTAGTGTCGGTCGCATGACCGACAGGATCGACGCCACCATCTGGATGCAGCACGCCTGGCGCAACCGGCTGCAATCCCTTTTTCTGCTGTTGCTGATGGCCGCTTTCCTGGCGCTGCTGGGAACGCTGCTGTGGGGCCCCGACGGCATCTGGTTCATGCTCACCATCGGCGTCATGGCCATTCTGCTGGGGCCGACCGTCTCGCCACAGTGGGTCATGCGGCTCTATGGCGCGCGCAGGCTATCGCCCGACGAGGCGCCGGAACTCCACGAGATGGTGCGGACACTGGCTGCGCGGGCCGATATCGGTCATCTGCCCGAGCTCTACTATCTGCCCAGCAGCATGCTCAATGCCTTTGCCGTCGGTAACAGCCGCCATTCGGCCATCGCCGTCACCGACGGGTTGTTGCGCCATCTGAGCCCGCGGGAACTACGGGGTGTGCTCGCGCATGAGATCAGCCATGTGCGCAATAACGATCTGTTCGTCATGGGGCTGGCCGATACCTTCAGCCGCGCCACCAGTACGCTGTCGCTGATGGGGCAGTTTCTGCTGCTCGTCAATCTGCCGCTGATTCTCGTGTCCGGCGCGACGATCAGCTGGCTCGCCATCTTCCTGCTGGTGTTCGCACCGACGTTCAGCACCCTGGCACAGCTTGCGCTGTCGCGCACGCGGGAGTTCGATGCCGACCTCGGTGCCGCCTGGCTGACGGAGGATCCGGAAGGCTTGGCCAGCGCGTTGCGCAAGATCGAAAAGATCCAGGGCAGCTGGCTGGAGCGGATCTTCATGCCGGGGCGCGGGATTCCCGAGCCATCGATTCTGCGCACCCACCCCGATACCGAGGAGCGGATCGCCCGTCTGCTGTCGTTGAAAACGCGCTTTGGCGAACGGCCACCGGCGCTGCCCGCCGACGCCCGGCCGTGGCTCGGCGGTCTTGCCGACCCGGTTCGGCGGCCGCCACGTTGGCATATCGGCAGTGGCCTGTGGCATTGACGGCGAAGTGCCCGCGTCATCGCGGCGGCGTGAGCTGTCGCACGGCGACCCGGACGCCGGCCCCTCTGTCCAGATGCAGGGGCATCCCATCCGTCTTCCATGGCCGGATCGATTTTTCGCGTGAGTACCAACGATGCTGACGATCTACCGTATTGGCAAAGGCAGCCTGGAACAAGTCAACGAAGCCGACCTCGTCGCCGACGACAGCGAGAGCTACTGGTTCGATCTGCAGGACCCGACCACCGACGATCGCCGGCGCATCGAACAGGCCCGCGGCATCCATCTGCCGCTGGTTACCGATGTCTCCGAAATCGAGGCGACGTCCCGTTTCTTCGCCGATGAAAACAGTATCCACATGCGGGTCTGGTTTCTGGAGCAGAACGGCGAAGAGCTGGAACGCCATCCGGTCGCCTTCGTGCTGACGAGGAACTGTCTGGTGAGCATGGCGTGGGGGCGTATCTCCATCTTCGATGCGCTGCGCGCAGCCCACAAGACCGGCCGCCACAGCGACAAACCGTCGGTGGTGTTGATTCGCCTGCTGGAACTCTATCTCGACCGGATCGCCGACTACCTCGAGCGCTACTACGACCAGATCGAATCCCACTGGGTCTGGGAGGACGACGTCACCCAGGATGCGCTGGATCGACAGATGAAACAGATCGTCCAGCTCTCCAACAACAAGCACAAAGTGCGGTTCGTCCTGATGGATCTGCAGCAGATCATGTCTGGCCTCCAACGCGAGGGGCTGGTGCCACGTGGCCTGAAAACGCGGTTTCTCGGCTTGCAACGGGATTTGAGCTCCCTGCTGCAACACTCCGACTTCATCTCGGAAAAACTCGACTTTCTGATGAACATGCAGATCAGCCGGCTGACGATGATCGACAACCGGGTCGGGAAGATCCTCTCCGTCGTTGCACTGGTGTTTCTCCCACCGACGCTGATCGCCGCCATCTACGGCATGAATTTCCACCACATGCCGGAGTTGGATATGCCCTGGGCTTATCCTGCTGCGTTGGGGGCGATGCTGGTCTCCGCCGTTGTTCCCTATCTGATATTCAAATGGAAGCGGTGGCTGTAAGGGAGCGCCGTCGTGAGACGCTAGGGGCAAAGGGCGTTGAAGCGGTGGATTGGCAATGGGGTGGTTGGGCAAAGCCCCCCGTCATTGCGAGCTGTAGCGAAGCAATCTCCCGGAA
>Ga0256914_1004482_pt1 | contig 10470 bp, 8 predicted proteins | sample HulkmetaG_FD_191571 | JGI IMG/M metagenome (GOLD analysis project Ga0256914, IMG submission 191571) | Hydrothermal chimney microbial communities from Main Endeavour vent field at the Juan de Fuca Ridge, Pacific Ocean - Hulk | ecosystem: Environmental > Aquatic > Marine > Hydrothermal vents ...
GGTCTGGCAGCGGGAGGCGCAGGAAGACGCCGAAATCTGGGCGGAGGTGGAAGCCGTCTCCGGGATGATCGCAAAAATTCCGCGGGTGGAGGATTTTCTCTGGCCGCGCCCCGGTTCGGATTGGCTGGATTCGCTCGATTTGACGGAGGTTCCCCAAATTCGGGAATCGCTGCTCGCCTTTCGGGAGCAGGTTCAAAACTGGCAGGGCGCGGTACTCCTGCCGGTGGATCAGGTCATCCTCACGCTGGCGCAGGATCTGTTCACTACGCCCACCGATCTCGCTATCGCCCACAAACTGGCGGTGCTCCTGCGGCAGGCCGAGCGGGCGCATCCCGACTGGCATCTGCACGAACTGGCGGGCGAACTGGCGGTGATTGCCAAAAACGAGCGGCGTTTTCTGGGCTTCAGCGAGGACGATAGCGGCTTTGACCCCGACGCGCATCCCGGCGAGGTGGTGATTGCCACCATCCACAAGGCCAAGGGGCTGGAGTGGGACCGCGTGTATCTGATGTCGGTGAACAGTTACAATTTCCCCGCCGGGGAGGAGGCTGACCGTTACATTTCGGAGAAATGGTTTTTGCGGGATAACCTGAACCTGGAGGCGGAGACGCTGGCGCAGTTGGAGGCGGCTTTCCAGCCCGATGCGTTTGACTGGTACATGGAGGGCGCGGCGACCCGCGCCGCCCGTCTGGAGTACGTTCGGGAGCGGCTGCGCCTGCTCTATGTGGGCATCACCCGCGCCCGCGAGGAACTGGTGATCACCTGGAACGCGGGGCGGACGGGCGGCAACCGCCCGCCTTTGAGACAGGCGGTGGCATTTGCGGCTTTGCAGCGTTTCTGGGATTCGTCCGATTAGGACTGGCAGTCCTGGCAGGACTGCCAGTCCTTGACCGGTGGAGCGGATTGCTTTTAGAACCGTAGAGCGGATTGTCAATCCGCTCCACACGGGAGAAATCCGCTCCACACGGGAGATTGCGGGATGTGGTTGATCCCCTCTGTGCGGATAAACCGGCTGTTATGTCATTCGATGCGGGAAGGCAGATGATGAATTTGAACACCCTGGAAGGGAAAACCGTTCTGATCACCGGTGCGACCAGCGGCATCGGGCTGGAGGCTGCGCGTGCGCTGGCGCGGCTTGGGCCGACGCTGGTGCTGGTCAGCCGCAGCGAGGCGCGCTGCGCCGCAACCGCCGAGCGCATCCGGGAGGAGAGCGGCAACCCGCGGGTGGAATACCTTGTAGCGGATCTCTCCGCGCAGGCGCAGGTGCGGGAACTGGCAGCGCGGTTTCGGGCGCGGTACGACCGGCTGGATGTGCTGATCAACAACGCTGGCGGGCTGTTCGCCACCCGTCAGTTGAGTGTGGACGGAATTGAGATGACGTTTGCGCTTGACCATCTCAGTTATTTTTTGCTCACCAATCTTCTGCTGGATATGCTCAAGGGCAGCGCACCCTCGCGGATCGTCAATGTGGCTTCACATGCCCACTTTGACGCGCCGCTGGATTTCGATGATTTGCAAATGGAACGCGGCTACCTTGTCTGGAAAGCGTATGACCGCGCGAAGTTTGCCAATATCCTGTTCACCTACGAGTTGGCGCGCCGGCTGGATGGCACGGGCGTGACCGTCAACGCGCTGCACCCCGGCATTGTGCGCACCAACATCGGCAAGAACGCGAACTGGTTTATCGGTGCATTTTGGAATGTTTACACCCGTGTGACGGGCGGGTTGACCCCCGCAGATGGGGCGCGAACCACCATTTATCTCGCGGCCTCCCCGGAGGTGGAAGGGGTCAGCGGCAAATACTTTGACGAAAAGCAGCAAATCATCCCCTCTGACCCGGCGACGTACGATGAAGATGCGGCCCGACGCCTGTGGAAGGTCAGCGCAGAGATGGTCGGGCTGGCTGAGGAATAACAGGCATGTACAACGACCAAAACCCTGTCGTCGGGCAGGCGATGGCGTACCTGGAGATCGCTGCCCGCTATGTCCTGCTGAATTTTCTCTGGCTGCTCTCGATCTTTCCATTTGCGGTGGCCTTTTTCCTGACGCTGCGTTACGCTTTCGGGATGGAAAACTCCCCCTGGGTGCTGATATTCGTCCCGGTAGCGATGGCGGCTCCGGCGACGGGCGGGCTGTTCTACGCTGCCAACCAGATGGCACACGGCAGAGGCGGCGGGCCGCTGGACTACTGGGAGGGAGTCAAAACCTATCTCTGGCCCAGTTACCGCTGGATGTTGATGAACATGGCGGCAGCGTTTCTGTTCAGTGTGAATATCTGGTTCTACGGTAACATCCCTTGGAGCATCGCGCCGTACATTCAGGTCGCCTTCATTGTCGGAGCGGCGTTCTGGGCAGCCATCCAGATGTACACTTTCCCTTTTCTCATCGAGCAGGAGCAGCCCTCCCTGAGGACCTCGCTGCGAAACAGTCTCCTGGCGGTGGCGCGTTTTCCATTGCGCAGTTTCGGCTTTTTGCTGCTGATTTTTGTCATAGCCCTGGCAAGTACCTACCTGTACTTTGTGCTCTGGGCAGTAATTACTTTCAGCCTGGCGGCTTACCTGATGAACTGGAACACGCTAAAAGTGCTGAGAAAGTTTTTGGAGCAGGAACACAAACCTGAACAGGAAAGACAACAGTGACTATTTTCTTGGAGGTGCATGATGAAAAATATCCGTTTCCCCTGGAGAATGACCGGCATCCTGCTGGTGGTTTTCCTGCTTTTTGGCGGATTCCGTTTTTTTAGCCGCGCTGCGGCCCAAGGCGAAAGTGCAGCCGTGTATCTTCCGTTGGTATTCAACCCGGCGGCAACCCCCACCCCCACGCCGACACCAATCCCTACCCTCACACCAACGCCTCCGCCGGGTTTTGCAGAGCAAGTAGTGACGCTTACGAATCAGGAGCGGGCGGCTCATGGCTGCGGCCCGGTGACGATGGAGCCGCGCTTGCGGGCTGCCGCGCAGGGACACAGCGAAGATATGGCGCTCAACGATTTCTTTTCCCATACCGGCTCGGATGGCTCGTCACCCTGGGACCGTATTCATGCCCAGGGATACCATTACTCGACCGCGGGAGAAAACATCGCAGCCGGGTATTCAACGCCTGAAGATGTGGTTGCCGGATGGATGGCAAGCGACGGGCACCGGGCCAATATCCTCAACTGCGATTTTGTCCATATCGGCGTGGGTTACTACTACCTGGCAAACGACACCGGCTCGATAAATTACCACCACTATTGGACACAGGATTTCGCCGCGCCGTAAGCAAACACCAGGATGGTGACTGAAAAGAAAAGTGCTTGCGAGGAACCTCGCAAGCACATCCTGGAGCCCAAAGTTTCCCGGTTACTGCGCCACCCATACTTCAATTAACGCCAGGATAGACGTAAAATCTTCGCGTTTGTTGATGACGTGGTTGAAGTGGTGCATTCCGTGTTTGTAGGCTTCCTGCGTTTCCAAAGTACGCTTTTCAAGCGCAGTGTAAGCCAGCAAAACCGGATCGTCGCCCTGCACCGCCCGCACCGCTTCGGCAATGTCGGCACCGTTTTTGTTGGGCATCATCATATCAATCACCCACACTTTAGCGGTTATCTGACCATTGGCAATTGCCTCATACGCCAGTTGCGAGTTGTTGAAGGTCATAAAACGCCAGTCTTTGTACTTGAAGATGATGTACTGCTGAAAAATATCAGTGACAGCCACCTCGTCATCAATAATCACAACATCATAGTTGGGGGATAGCATAACATTCCTCGCACTAAATTAATTCCCGCTTTCAGGATACTTGCACCAGCATGGCCGCGCGGCAGCGCAGGTTTGAGATCCCGAAAGTAGTCACCTATGATTTTAGCATAGTATTTGCAGGATGACAGGGAAATTTATCGGCTGGGTGCAGGCGAAAGATGTAGAACAACGCTGTTTCCCCCCACCTAACCCTCCCCCGGCGGGGGGAGGGCAGGGGAGGGGGGACTGGACTCCTTGGTGTGTGTGCGGCGCACTTCGTGCGCCGCACACACACCTGACGAACACGCCCCTCCTCAAAATTTCCGCTCTCCGCTCCAGCGCGAAGATCATTTTCATGTGGCGTAGTAGAGCGGATTGCCAATCCGCTCCACTCGCTCCGCCGCGTTACAGGCAGGCGCGCAAAGAGTGCCAGTCCTGCCAGGACCGGCACTCTTCATCTCATCATCTCATCTTTATCTCACGCGTTGCGCTTCAGGCCGATGATCACCTCGGCGCCTTCGATTTTGTGGGTCTCGGTGAAGGCATCGGCGGGCGGAGTTTGGGCGTGCAGTTCGGTGGTCAGGGTCTCTGCCCGGATGTAATCGCCCCAGGTTTCGAAGACCGCCGCGAGTTCCGGCGGAGCGGTGTACCAGGCGGTGATGCGGTCGCTGATTTCAAAACCGGCGTTCTTGCGCTGCGCCTGCACCCGCCGCACGATCTCGCGCGCCAGCCCCTCGGCCTTCAGTTCGGGGGTGATTTCGGTGTCCACGGCGACAGTGACCGCTTTGTCGGAGGCGACAGCCAGCCCCTCGGCGGGCCGGGTTTCCACCAGGATTTCCTCGGGCGCGAGGGTGATCTCCGTCTCGCCGGTTGAGAGTTCCACGCTGAAGGTGACCGGTTCACCCGCCTCGACCTGCGCGGCGACCTCGGCGGGGTCCAGCGCAGTGAGGGCGGCGCGCACCTTGGGGAAATCCTTGCCAAAGCGGGGGCCGAGCACCTTGTTGAGCGGCAAAATCCGGTAGGAAACCAGCGCGCCGGGGTCTTCCACAAACTCGAAGGCTTTGACATTGAGTTCATCGGTGATGATGGCGACCAGGTCGTCGCCGAGTTCCACCTGCCCGTCACCGGCGTACACCAGCACCTTCGAGAGCGGCTGGCGCACCTTGATCCCCGCGTCGCCGCGGGCGGAAAGCCCCAGACTGGCGATGCGGCGGGCCAAATCCATGCGGGCAATCAGGGCTTCGTCCACCAAAGCGGGGTCGGCTTCGGGCCAGTCGGTGTGGTGGATGCTCTCGTAAGCCTCGGGGAGCACGCTGCGCACCAGGTTCTGATACATCACCTCGGTGATGAAGGGGATCACCGGGGCGAGGGCGCGGCTCATCTTGACCAGAACGTGCCACAGGGTCGCGTAGGCGGTTTCCTTGTCGCTGTCGTGCTCGGACTTCCAGAAGCGGCGGCGCGAGCGGCGCACGTACCAGTTGCTCAGGTCATCCAGCAAGCCTTCAAAGGCCAGGGTGGCGTTGTAGGCATCGGAATCTTCGAGGTTTTGCGTTACCTGAGCGACCACCTGATTGAGGCGCGCCAGAATCCAGCGGTCGAGGGGGTTGTCGCTCGCGGGTGCGGGACCCTCCGGGGTTCCAGGATTGCCCTCACCCCCCACCCCCTGGCCCCCTCCCCCCTCTCCCGGCGGGAGAGGGGGGAGGGGCGATGGCGTCCACCCGTCGAGGGCGGCATAAGTCGCAAAGAAGGCGTAAACGTTCCACAAGGGGATGATGAAGCGGCGGCGGGTTTCTTCCGCCCGGTTGTAACCGAACAGCAGGTTGTGTTCCGGCTTGTGGGCGCAGTAGAGCCAGCGCATGGTGTCCACGCCCATTTTGTCGGCGGCCTCGTTGAATTCAATCGAGTTGCCCCAGGATTTGTGCATCTGGCGGCCATCCTCGGCGAACAGCAGCGCATAGCCGAAGTTTTCGAGGAAGGGCGGCGAGTTTTCGATGATGGTCGCCATTGCCAGCAGGGAGTAGAACCAGTTGCGGAACTGGCCGGGGAAGGATTCGCTGATCCAGTCGGCGGGGTACCACTTTTCCCAATAGGCGCGGTTGGAACGGTATTGCAGGGTGCTGAAGGGGACGATGCCGGCATCCAGCCAGGGATTGCCAACATCGGGGATGCGGCTCATTTTGCCGCCGCACTGCCCGCATTTGATTTTGACGGCGTCAATGTGGGGGCGGTGCGGGGTGTGCCCGTCGAACTCGTCCCAGCCCTCGACGGCGCGGGCTTCCAGTTCGTGCTCGTCGCCGACGACGTGGTAACTGCCGCAGTCTTCGCACACCCAGATGGGCAGCGCCAGCCCCCAGTAGCGCTTTTTGGAGATCATCCAGTCGTGCATGTTGCGGAGCCAGTCCAGTTCGCGCTTGTGCCCGAATTCGGGAATCCAGCGGATTTGATCCACCACGTCCATGATCTGGTAGCGCAGGGAGCGTTTCTTCTCTTCGGGGGTGAGTTCCCCGCGGGGCTTGTCGTAGAGTTCGCCCATGCTGATGAACCACTCGTCTACCAGGCGGAAGACCAGTTCGGTTTTGCAGCGCCAGCAGGTGGGATAGCGGTGGGTGTAGGGTTCCACCCGGTAGAGAATACCCTTCTTTTCGAGGTTATCAAAGACGGGGTCTGCCATCTGGGAGACGTGCATCCCGGTTTGCCAGCCGAAGCCTTCGATGAAGTAGCCCTCGTCATCGAGGGGAGCAATCAGCGGCAGGCGGTGTTCCTTGCTCAGTTGGAAGTCTTCCGCGCCGCAGCCGGGGGCGATGTGAACAATGCCGGTGCCCTCTTCCTCGCCGACTTCATCCCACAGCAGGACACGGTGCGCCTGCGCGGGGGTTTCTTCGATGCCTTCGACCAGTTCGCGCAGGTGGGTGATGCCGCCGGGAGTGTTGGCGGCGGGCAGGTCGTCGAAGGGGCCGCTGTAGCGCCAGCCTTCCATCTCTGCGCCCTTGAGTTCGCCCAGGACTTCGTATTCGCCCTTGAGCATGTGCAGCGTGCCTTTGGAGAGGTAGAACACCTCGTCCCCCTGGCGCACCCTGGCGTAGGTCAGGTCGGAGCCGACGGCGGCTGCCACGTTGGAGGAGAGCGTCCAGGGGGTGGTGGTCCACACCAGCAGGGATTCGGGATGCCCGTTATCGGTTCGCCGCTCCCCGTCCTCCGTCAGCAGCGGGAAGCGCAGGGTAATTGCGCGGTGGGTGAGTTCGGCGTAGCCGTCGGTGACGATTTCGTGCTGGCTGATGCCGGTGGCGCAGCGCGGGCACCAGGGCATCACGTCTGCGCCGCGGTAGAGCCAGCCCTTCTCCCAGGCTTTTTTGATCGCCATCCAGATCATGTAGTTGTTCTCGTTGGAGAAGGTGAAGTAACTGCCGCCGAGTTGGGGCAGCCCCAACTGCCCGACGATCTGCTCCACGGTGTCGGTGACTGTTTTTCCGTTGGGGCCGGTGAAGGTGATCACCTGCTGCGGGTCTTCGAGCAGTTTGTCGGCGAGTTCGTTCAGTTTGGCGGAGTCGTTCCACTCCATCCAGTAGCCCAGGCGGATGGACTGGTCGGTCTGCACCCCGGCGTAGCGCAGGACGCGCGCCTTGCACTCGCGCACAAACTGATCCAGCCCGTAGGCTTCGATGTCCTTTTTGGATTGGAAGCCTTTTTCCTTCTCGACCTCGACCTCCACCCACAGGCCCTGACAGTCAAAGCCGTTCTGGTAGCGCAGTTCGCGGCCGCGCATCGTCCAGTAGCGGTTGTAGAGGTCCTTGTAGGTGCGCCCCCAGCCATGATGGACGCCCATCGGGTTGTTGGCGGTGATCGGCCCGTCAATGAACGACCATTTGGGCTTGCCCTTCCGCAGTTGGCGGGATTTTTCGAAGGCGTTGGTTTCCTTCCAGAATTCGAGCACGTCGTGCTCCTGGGCGATGAAATCTACTTTGTTGGGTACTTGTTTGAATGGCATTTGGCACTCCTGTTGAGTAGTCGGCTGGTCGGGTAGTCAACGATCAGGCTACCCGACTAAAAAGAAAAACTCTCGTCCACTCTGGGACGAGAGTCGGTTTTCTCCCGCGGTACCACCCGGATTCCCGCCGCGAGGGGCGGGCGCTTTGTCGGGTACGGTTCGTCGCAGTCAACCGGATGTCAGGTTTTTCTGATTCCCTGATACCCGGTTCCTGCTCCCGAACTTATACCCGTGTTCCGCTAACGGGGGACAAATCCGGCTTTCTTACTGACCTTGCGGGGTTCGGATCGCGGCTCCGGAAGGATTTTCGGCCTGTTGCCCTGCCCCGGCTCGCACCGTTCCCGGGGTCGCTGACAGGGGTTCGCAGGCTTACTCGTTTCCATCACTGCCTTTGAGAATCTCGGTTGTCGCTGGGCGGGATTATGCCACAAAGCGGGCAAGTGCGCAAGTTGAAGTTGGAGGGGGAGGGCAGGCAAATGTTGCAGAGGGTTAGTGTGTTTCTCTTACACTGTTCTCGCAGGGCTGCCCGTTTTCGGGCCAGGTTCCGGATTGGCAAGTCAGCAGCGGATGGGGAACGGATTAGCGGATGCTATCGCGTCGGGCAGAAGTCGAGACGCGGGCGGAGGGTGGATGCGCAAGGACTGGCAGTCCTGGCAGGACTGCCAGTCCTCGGTTGAACGCAGACCCTAAAGGTCTTGCAGACCTTTAGGGTCTTTTTCGCGGCTCGGCTGCGTTCCTGCCGCTCCGCTCAAAGTGCTGGAGAGGGCGGGGGGAGGGATGGGGGTACACCTGTCAAGGCAATTTTGAACTTTATTCAATTTCTACATCTTTTGCCTGCGCTGGCGACTATGCCGGTTGTGCTATGGGCGCATGTAGGGTGATCATGGTAATTTCCGGGCGGCAGTTGAGCCGGATTTGAGGACGGGCAGTGCCAAGCCCGCGGTTGGTGTAGAGGTACATCTTCCCGATTTGGTACAGCCCCACGGGATACTTCCGCCCGTACATGGGGAGCACAATGGGGCCCACACCGGGGAGGATGACCTGTCCGCCGTGAGAATGCCCGGAAAGTTGCAAGTCGAATCGCTGGCTTTGAGCGCTGATATCCGCAAAATCGGGTTCGTGCGCCAACAGGATCGCTGCACCCTCCGGGGGAAGTTGGGCAAGCACGTCCCGCAAACGGGCCTGGTTCTCCCAGTAGTCATCCACCCCGCAAATGTGAAGTTGCGCTTCCCCGCGCCGGATGGTATACACCCGATTTTGCAATTCCACGATGCCGCTCTGAGATAACACAACCCGCACGGTACGGATGTCAGTCCAGTAATCGTGGTTGCCCATGACGGCAAAGACCCCGTCAGACGCCTTGATGGCACGCAGTGCATCGGTCAGGTCGGCGGGGGTGTTGTGGAAAATGTCGGTGACGAAATCTCCAGTGATAACCACCGCATCTGCCCGCAGGTTGTTGGTCCGCCTGACAACCTCGGCAAGTTTGTCGCGATCCATCCAGGTTTCCATGTGGATATCGCTGAGTTGCACAATGCGGTAATTGTCGAAATTGGGGTGCAGGCGCGGCAGCATCAGGGAGAGGGATGTTATTTCCAGCCATCCCGGCTCGACTTTGGTCGCGTAAAACCATCCGCCAACCTGCATAGCCACTGCACTGGTCAGGGCGGCGGCGGTCAACTGCAAAAACGAACGGCGATTAATACGGTTCTCGGTCATCTTCTGTGATACACTCTGGTAATCCCAACGCAAAGAAAGTCAGGAACGAAATGATTGATTGGTCAAATCTTATACGAAACGCTCCATGGATTATCGCGATGTCGCTGGCATTGGCGGCGTTCGGCTACGCCAGTTGGCAGGCTTCGGTTCAAAAGGAGAAGTTTCGGGTGATGGTGGGACAACCCGGCATTCAAATGACGCTCAACCTGGCAGGGATTTTGTTCAGCGCCGGACTGGCAGGCTCAACGGCTGTACTGTGGCAGCGCCTTTTGTGGATTGTGCTGGCGGCTGGGTTTGCCTTCCAGTTGGGGGTGGATCTCTGGCGGTGGCGGGGAAAGCACAAGAAAGAAAGGGATACGCAAGCGGGGCACAGAAACGCAGGGAACAGATAAATCAAGAAAACCGGGCTGGGTATTTCGGGCATTCTTCCTGCACTTTGCCTGCCCCGCCTATCCTGGATAGCCCCTCGAATCTTTTTCCGCTCTCTCATTATGCCTGCCGATTCCGGCTGCGTTCCCGGCTGAACCCGTCCGGGTAACGACGGCGCAGTTTTTCCACGTTTTGACGCGCCAAGTCGTCCAGGCTGATTCCGCAGGACGTAGCGGCTTCGGCAATATACCAGAGTACGTCTCCAAGTTCATCCGCCAACTTCTCATCAGGGATGTCGTGCCCGTGGGCAGTGCGCTTTTTGACCAGGTTGGCAAACTCCCCGGCTTCGCCTGCCAGCCCCAACGCGGCGATTATCAGACGGCGGTCGTCGCCGCCACCGGCACCGGCAGTACGAGCCGCCAGGGCTTGGTACTCATTGAGCGTAAGGGGAGATACAGATGGATTATTTTTACTCGCGAGATTCATGGCTACGATTTTACCACCACCAGCATGATTCCCGACAAACACCCAGCAGCAGGGGGTGCAGGCAAAAGATGTAGAAATTGGGCAGTCCTATGGGCACTGTTTCCTTTCCCCCCTCCCCTGCCCTCCCAAAAATTTCCGCTTTGGTTCCCCTCTCCCTTCGGGAGAGGGGTTAGGGGTGAGGGCGGGGGGAGG
>Ga0256914_1004483_pt1 | contig 10470 bp, 12 predicted proteins | sample HulkmetaG_FD_191571 | JGI IMG/M metagenome (GOLD analysis project Ga0256914, IMG submission 191571) | Hydrothermal chimney microbial communities from Main Endeavour vent field at the Juan de Fuca Ridge, Pacific Ocean - Hulk | ecosystem: Environmental > Aquatic > Marine > Hydrothermal vents ...
CGCCGCCGGCCATCACCCGCCGGCGGGCGCGGCGTGCCGCGTCGGTGCACCCGGCGGCGTCGGGGCCGTCGAATTCGATCAGCAGCAGGTTGTCGACATCGGTGGGGATGCGGTCCTTCAGCCCGGGCTCGGTGGCGGCGGCCAGGCGCAGCAGCGACTTGTCCATGATCTCGATGCCCGCCGGTCCCAGGGGCAGCAGGGCTTGCACGGCCCGGGCGGCCGGCACGATGTCGTCGAAGGCCGCCACCAGCAGGCTGTCGGCCGCCGGCCGCGGCCGCAGCCTGAGCACCAGGCGGGTGACCAGTCCCAGGGTCCCCTCGCTGCCCGCCAGCAGGGCGGTCAGGTCCAGGCGTCCGTTTTTCACCAGCGACCGCAGGTTGTAGCCGCACACGTTGGTGCCCAGGTCGGGGTAGGCGTTTTCGATGGCGGCGGCGTGGGATGTGTACAGGCGCCGGAGCTCCCGCAGGGCGCCGGGCAGGTCCCGCTGCGGCGTGTCCCGGATGGTGGACAGGCGCACCTCGCGGCCGTCGGTCAGCACGATGTCGGCGTCCAGGATGTAGTCGGCGGTGTTGCCGTACTTGACCGAGTGGGATCCGCTGGCGTTGGTGTTGAACATGCCGCCCAGGGTGGCGTAGGCCCCGCTGGACGGGTCGGGCGGGAAAAAAAGGCCGCTGCCCGCCAGGGCGGCCTCCAGTTCCCCCAGCCGGCAGCCCGGCTGGCAGACGGCCTGTCGCCGCCGGGTGTCGACGGACAGCAAGCGGTGCATGTAGCGCGAAAAGTCCACCACCATGCCGGGGCCCAGGGCGCTGCCGCACAGGCCGCTGCCGGCCCCCCGCGGGTGGATCGCGAGATCGTGGCGTGCAGCGAAGCGCACGATGCGGACCACGTCCCGCGGGGTCCTGGGAAAGGCCACGGCGGCCGGCAGCACCCGGAACATGCTGGCGTCGGTGGACAGCATGTTGCGGCTCAGTTCGTCGGTCAGAATGTCGCCCGCCAAGGTGCGCGCGAGGAGCCGGAAATCGGCGGCCGGATTATTTTTCATGGCTTTCCGGGAAGTTGCGGATAATAAACCACGGGCGGCGGCAGCGGGACCGCGCAAGGCGGCTGCCGGTGCCCGGGCGGGAGCCTACCACCATTGCGGGGCCCGGGTCAATTGCGGCGGCGGCTTTCCGGGGGCGGCCCGGGGACCGGTGCAAACGCGGTGGACGGGGGGGGTTGCGAAGTGCGTCACCGGAGAGGTGGAAAAAAAAATGTTTTTGGTGTATAGGATATCCATGTATCTGCATCCGGCGCGATACAGTAGCGGAGGCTTTTGGCCATGAGCATGGATTTTATACAGGATCTGCTCCAGGCCCTGACGCGGGTGCTCAAGCCCGATGAGACGGTGCTGAAGGAAATTCTCGTTGTCAGCGGCATGCCCGAGGGGTCTGAAAACCTGCGTTACCTGGGCTTCAACCGCCAGGTGATCCGTGAGGGGGGCCGCAGCCTGGAGTTTTCGGCGGTTGCCGTGATCAACAACCGCCGTGCCGACCGCTGGCGGCTTTCCGGCAGACGCCGCAAGCTCAGCCGGCTGGTGTTCGATGCGCGCTGGACCCGCAACCCGCTGGATCTGTTCCTCAACAACCTGCGGTGCGACGAGACGGTGATGGGGCTGCTGGCGTCGGCACCCGGCAACTACACCCTGCTGGGCATTCTGACCATCAACGAGGTCCAGGGGCGCGGACTGCTCAAACGCCGCCTGCGTCGGGTGCGGCCCGTGCTGGCCGTGCCCGGGTTGCAGGGCCGTGACCTGGAAACCATCGCAGCTTTCGAAGACGAAAACGAGATCAAACGCTTGCGTGTCCGGGGGCTGCCCGTGTACCGCAAGGTCAAAACCTGACGCCGACCGCACGTCATGCCACCGGTTCCCGCCCGCACTTCAGACCACCAGTGCCGCCATGTCCCTGCCGAACAGGGCGATGCGATCGCCGTCGTGGACGGCGACGTCCAGGTCCCAGTCCAAAGGGTCCGCGGGGGCCTGATGGTAGCGCAGCCAGTAGGCCATGCGGCTGCGGGCGGCCAGCAGCCTGAAGTTGAAAAAGAGGCTGTAGACCGCGTCGGTGTCGATGCCGGCCCGTTCGAGGACGGACGCGATGGTGTCGTGGGGTGCGACGGCCATTTCGATGACGGCCCGTTCCCCGGGCCCGAGACCCGGGATGTGTTGCCGCAGTTTTCCGAAAAGGTGGATTTCGATCACTGGTGTTGTCTCTCCCGCCTGGACGTAACCCGTCGGGCCGATTCGACGCGCCGCCGACGCAGCGAAACGGACCCCTCGTCTGCGGGCGGCTGCGGACCGGGCCCGGCACCCGTCGGCCAGCCGCCTGAGACCCCTTTAGCCGAACCGGCCGGAGGTGTCAAACCCGAGCCTATGCAGAAGCGCGCATGAAGCCCGTCAGCCGATATGAAGAAATCCGCGCCGCGCGCAAGGTCCTGGGCCTGCCCGAGGCGGCCACCCTCGACGAGATCCGGCGGCGCTACCGCAAGCTGATCTCCCGCTGGCACCCGGACGTATGCCGGGAGGAAAAGGCGGTCTGCGAGGAAATGGCTGCACGCATCAACCGGGCCTACCGGTGCATCCGCGCTTACTGCGATCAGTACGAATATTCCTTTTCCCGGGAACAGGTCGCCAAGAGCGTCTCGCCGGGCGAGTGGTGGTACAACCGCTTCGGCAGGTCGCCGATGTGGGGCCCGCCGCCGGAAGACAACGACTGATTCGCCGCCCCATCCGCCCCTGATCGGCACCCGACCGCCCTTCCGCTTTTTTTCCTGTTTTTTCGCCGGTTCGGTCCCAGCGTGTAAACCAAATATGCAGCTCCCCTGAAAAGTCTGTCAAGAATCTACCCTGTTGTGGGGGGGCATGCGGCCATACGTGACTGCAGTCCGCCTGTATCATAATATAAAAATAATATTCAGAACAAGGTGTTGTAATTTGTTTCGGGTCTGGCCTGAACCGACTGGCACGGGTGTTGCTGTAATGCAGGTAAAGTGTCCACGTCTTTTTCCTTGATGACAACCCGCAACCGAAGACATGCCAAGGAGGTTCACATGTTTTTCATGGGCACCGACATCGGGGGAACCCGAAAAAGCGCCGACCGATCTTCGATTCAGCGTGTCTCCTACACCGAAATCTACCGCAGCATTGAACACCACCAAGACCTGAGCGGCGCTCAGCTTCTCTATCTCAAACGCCTGGTGGAGAGAAAACTCAGGGTGTTCGATCCCCGCATCGACCTCGGCGAGCTGGAGATGAAACCCTACGGCCCCACGGAAGAGCCGGCGACACCGCTGCGTCTGGAGGCCGATGAAGAGGATGACGAACCCTCATTACGCTTCCAGGCCGCGGACGAGCCCGCCGGGAGCGGAAGGGAGCGCCGGGCAAAGACACGCAGGAGAATCCTGGGAACGGTCGTCGTCAAGGGCCGCCCCAGGGTGTTTCCATCAGGGGTCCTGCTCGATATTCACACCGACGGACTGGCCTTCCGGTACCGGGAGAAAGCGGGGCCGCTCTACGAGATTCGCGAACTCGACATCATCTGGGCCGATTTCGTGGCGACGCACCAGCTGCGGGGCCTGCCGGTCCGGAGTGTATCGGACGTGGCCATCGGAGACGGGGACGGCAGCGGCATCGTCACCCGCAGGCGATCCGTGCGATTCGAAAAGCTGCCGGCGGCCCAGCGAAACACCCTCGAGCGGCTGATCCGCGAGCACGGCACTCCCTCGGCCTGAGCGTCGGCCTACCCGGAAACTTCCAGGCCACCCTTCTTTTTGAGCGGAAACCGGTCCTGCCTGCCGGAACCCATCGGGGATGCCGCGTACAACCAGGACGGCGAGGTGGTCATCGAGGCGCTGCTGTGCGGGGGGGCGGGCGCTGGAAAGAGCGGTGCGCGAGGCCATGCTGGCCGAGGGGGATCCCACCAACCCCCGCCGGTGATCGGGGGCGGGTTCAATAGACGCTCTGGTAGTACCGCACCCCGGTGGGATAGAAAATGTCGCCGTCGACGATTTTCCGGTCGCACCACATGATTTCGGCCAGGGTGATCGAACGCAGGCCCTCGCACATGCCCGTGCAGGGGCCCGAAGGGTGGAATTTCCTGACCGCGATGTAGAGCACGGCACGCCTTTCGAGCCGGCGGGGGGAGGCGAAACACAGCCCCCCCGGGCCGTGGTTGCGGGTCCACGCATCGAAGAGAAACGCCCCGCCGAAGTAGGAGACCGAGATGGGAACGCTGTAGCGTCGGCGCGTGCAGGCTCTGCGTTCCACGGCTTCTCCCCTGGAGACGGTGCTATGCCGGGTGGAAGCCCGGGGCGGTCCGCCCGGGAACCCGCCGAAGATGTGCTCTTTGCGACCAGAGCGGTTCATAGTTCGGTTCTCCTCCCTCGGCGCCGGCGGCCGCGGATTGCGGCGCGGGCGCCGGGCCGTCAGGCGCGCACGTAGTAATTGCGCATCATGCCCATGTCTTCATGTTCCAGGTTGTGGCAGTGGTACAGGAACAGACCGGGGTAGTCGTCGAAGCGCACCAGGAAGCGGATGCGTTCGCCCGGCATCACCAGTACGGTGTCCTTCCAGCCCTCGTCGACGTAGCCCTCGTGCCCCACGCCGCTGCGTTCCAGCACCTGGAACTGCTTGCCGTGCAGGTGCATGGGGTGGGGCATGCCCATGCCGCCGCCCGCATTGACGAACTCCCACAGCTCCATGGTGCCCAGGCGCACGGTTTCGTCCGGGGCCACGCCGGTCATCTCGAAGGTGCGGCCGTTGATCGTCCAGGACATGTGACGCATCTGGAGGTGGAACGTCCGCGGCCTGTCGGCGTTGACGGCCCCGTCGGGGTGGTAGCGCCTGATCCGGCTGAGGCGCCGGGGAAGGCGGAAGGTCGCCCTTTCGCGGCGCCGCACGTGAACCCGGCAGATGGTGAAGGGCGCACCGTTGGGAAGGAAGTTTCCGCCGCCGCCCATCATCCCGCCGCGGCCCACCATGCCCCCGGTAAAGGGCAGGCTGACCAGGGCGATCCGGGAGTCCAGGGGATCCCGGCTGAAATCGGCCCACAGCTCCAGGCGTTCGCCCGGGGCCAGCATCACGTAGCGGCGGTGGACCGGTTTTTCCAGCAGTCCTCCGTCGGTGCCGATCACCACCAGCGGCCTGCCGTCCTGCCAGGCCAGTTTGTAGATGCGCGAGTTGGACCCGTTGAGCAGGCGCAGCCGGTAGGGGCGGGTGGCCACGGGCAGGGTGAAACGGGGCTGACCGTTGACCAGGATCCACCGGCCCAGGAAGCCGTTCATGCGGCCCATCATGCCGCCCATGCCCTGGAGGTAGATCAGCTGGTTGTCGGTGTCGAAGATGCGGTCCTGGAGGACCAGGGGCACATCGAATTCGCCGTCGGGCAGGCCGGCGGCGGCCTCTTCGTCATCGAAGACCAGGATGAGGCCGGCCATGCCGCCGTAAGCTTGGGGGCCGGTGCGACCGTGGGGGTGCGGGTGGTACCAGTAGGTACCGGCACGGTTGTCGACCTCGAACTCGTAGAGATAGGTCTTTCCCCGACCGATGACGTAGCGCGGGTGGCCGTCCATGACGGCGGGCACGTGCAGGCCGTGCCAGTGGACGATGCTCTCGTCGACCATCCGGTTGGTGAACCGGATGCGCACCTTCTGGCCCGTTTTGAGACGCAGGGTAGGCCCCAGGTGGCTGTCGCCCACCGGCACCAGGCTGTTGCCGTCGCCCCGGGTCACCCTGCCCCGGTAGACCCAGGAGCGGGTGGGGGGTCCCGGCATGATGGGGATGTCGGCCGGACCGGCGGTCAGGTCGATTTCCAGATCGGGTGTGAAACCGCTCTCCTGTGCGGCCAGGGCCTGCCGGGGAGCGATCGCCGGCAGCGACGTCAGTCCCTCGGTGAGGACGCCGGCGGCGCCCAGACCGGTCATGCGCAGGAAAGTGCGGCGGTCCATGGACTGGCGTCGGGTGCGCCGGTGTGTTTTTCGGCGGGTCATTTCAGAATATCCCGTTTCCTGGCTTCGAATTCATCCCGGCTGATTTCTCCCCGGGCGTAGCGGTTCTTCAGGATGGCCAGGGCGTTGGCGCCCGGTTGCCACCCGGTGGTGTTCGCGCTGCCGGTGCCCCTGGCGATCCAGCGGATCAGGGCCACGGCGCCCGCGGCGATCAGTATCCAGAATAGTATCATGACAATCATGCCGAACCATCCTCCTCCCCCGCTCCCGGTCATCCAGGAGCCGAACAGGCAGCTTCCCCCGCCGCCCCAGGGTTGGGCGAGGCCTCGTCCGACGGGGTACAGGCTGAGGACGACTGCCGTCGTGGTTGTTGTGGTGATCCATCTGAGCGGTTTCATCGAGACCTCACATTCGTTACCGGGTCCTTGAAGTCGGGGCCGCGGGCGACCGCCAGAGCCGGGGCGCCCGGCCGGGCGGCAGTGATGAGCGCGGCGACGATCCGGCGATGATCCCGGTCTGTGGCGGCATGTTTCCTCCGGCAGCCTGTCGGGATCGATTGGTGCGGCGCGCGGACCGTCCGCGTCTCCGGTCGACAAGAAAGAAAAGCAATGCGTGTGCCACATGGTATGCCTTTTGCCGGGAGTCTGCACAACAACTGGAAATCAGGAGCAAAAAAAAGATGCCGTGTTCAACGGCGGGCGTAGAAACGGCGGGAGCGAGCGGCGCCGTTGCGGTGTTTTTACCCACCCGACAGGACGCGGGCGCCAGCCTGTGCAAAAAATTTGCAGGCGTCGGGGCACGGGGGCCGTTGATTCCCGTTGTCGGCCGAAGACCCGCCAGCGTGCGCCGACCCGGTCCAGGCGGGACGTCCGCGGGGCGTGGCACGGCTCTTGCTTGTCTTTCTTATGCTGACGGACAGCGCGGCCGGGGCGGGGCACTCGCACCCGGCGGCCCCCTTTGTGACGAGGAGAGCCGTGAAAATGTGGGAATGCAGCCACCTTTCCAACGCTTGGGTCGTGGGCGTCGGCCTGGCAATCGTGTTGCCGGCCGCGGTCCTGATCGGGCTGTTTCTCAGGAGGGGCCGGGGCGATGCGGCGCGCAGAGTCCCCCGCCGTGACCGGGCCGATTCCATGGAGATCCTGCGGATTCGCTACGCCCGTGGAGAGATCGATGAGGAGGCGTTTTTCAGGATGCGGGAAGCGTTGAGACCATCCAACCGGGAAAAGTAGAGGGGGGCGTATGCCATCGGGGAAATCGTCGATCAGGGCCCTTGTGCCGGCCGGCCTGGTGCTGGCCATCACGGCCCTTCACGTGCTCACGGCCCAGGAGCAGCAGCGGATCCACATTGTCTACCGCGAACTGTACTTTCTGCCGCTGATCCTGGCCGGCTTCTGGTACGGCCTGCGCGGGGCCCTGGTCACCTCGCTGACCGTGACCGCCTTCTACCTGCCCTACACGGTCTACCACTGGCAGTCCTTTTCTCCCGACGACCTGGACAGCCTGCTGGAAATCGTCCTGTTCAATATCGTAGCCGCCGGTGTCGGCATCCTGCGGGACCGCGAGCTGACCCGGCAGCGCGAAAAGCGCAAGGCGGTGGCCGCCATGGCCGGTGCCGTGGCCCACGAGATGAACACGCCCCTGTTCGCCACCTTGGGCACGGCGCAGCTGCTGATCGAGGATTTCGAGGAGGGCAGTGCGCCGCACGCCGATCTGAAGCAGATCATCGCATCCCTGCAGCAGGTCAAGGCGCTGGTGCGCAGGATCGCCAGCATCGAAGACGTGGTGGTCAAGTCTTACGTGGGCGCGGAGCAGATCGCGGATATCCATGCATCGGCCGTCCGTACGCCGGACGCGGCCGGGGATGCTACGGGCGGCTTGCGTCACGGGAAGTGATTCGCGCGCTCTTCGGGGCCGTGCTACCGAAATCCCCCGGACGAGGAAAGCAGCCCTTCGGCCTGGCGGATGAGCAGTTCCGCCTGGTTGCGGATGTCCTCCAGGGCGGCGCTGAACGCGGGGGTCAGCTCATTGAGGTCCCTGAAGGTCTGTCCCCTTTCCCGCAGCCCCAGGTAAATGCTGCCCCCGTCGGTGATCTCCAGCTCGGATCCATTGACTTTTATGATCATCTTGACGCTCCTTTCTGAAATGGTCCCGGGGGGAATGCCGGATGCCGGCTTTCACGCTGTCGGTCTCAGACACAGCAAAGGTCGTGCCAGATGATCTGGAATTTGGTTTTATTTGTAAAAACAGTGTGATAAATTCGTGATACAGATCCGCGCGGGGACCGGAGTAACGAAATGTCTTCCCCTCGATGAGAACTTTTTTTCACAGGACGGGGCGACGCAGGACCCCCGTGCGGACTCAGTCGCCCGCGGCGCTCGTGTCCGTACCGTCGTCGCCCATGCCGATGACCGTGCGGCGACCTCTTCGAAAGCCTCCCACGGCTGGCGCGGTACCAGGGCGGGTGTCCGGGGGGGGGCGTGCCGGGGCCCCGGCCGAAAGTGCCCAGCACGACATACTCCAGGCGCGGCTTGCCGGAATCCTCGCCGTCGGCGGCGATGCGCAGCCCCCACTCGCCCATGCCGCTGTTCAGCCTGCGGATGCCGAGGGCGTTGGGCGTGAGCAGTATCACCGGCAGCGGCTTCTTGCCCGGCGTCGCCCGGGCGCTCTTGCGGTCCCGGGGCGTGACGCCGGGCGGATCCGCGCCGGCGGCCGAGGCGTCCGTTTCCGCACGCCGGCCCTAGAAGCGCGCGAGAGCCGTGGCGCCGTATGCCGTGACCCGCAGGACGGCGCAGGGCGAGTGCATGGGGCCGTTGATGTGGAACTTGCCCTCGCGAAAAACGATGGGTTCGTAGCCTTCCACCACTTCCCCGAGCAGCAGCAGGATGCGCTTGCCGCTTCTGACGACGTTGTTCTCGACCCGTACATACAGCACTGGTTGAAAAACTCGACGTACTGATGGTTGGTGACCGGTGTCTCGTCCATGTAAAAGGAACTCACGCGCATCTTGCGACCGGCCTGGGCACGCCACCCCTCCGGGATGCGCGCGGAGCCGCCGGTGACCAGGTGCAGGGCCATGCCGTCTTCGGCCCGGATGGTGGCCGGCAGGACGTCGCTGTCCGATTCGGGAAGACCGGCGGGCCGTCCGGGCAGTTCGGGGGAGTGCTTGGGCCGGACGGGTGTCCGGCGAAGCGGCCTGTTGCCCGTGTGTCGGCCCCATGTGTCCCTGCATCCGGAAGAAGAGGCCCCCGTGATGACGGCCACCGCGGCCAGCACCAGCCAGGGCCGCATTTTGCGACTCAGGCGGCCGGCGGCGGGTCCCTTCGGCCGCCGGATAGCTGTCCTCGTTGCAGCGCCGCCTGAGGCCGACGTCCGTGCCCGCACAGGGCATCAATTTGAAATCTGCATTTATCTACCCGTCCTCCCCCGACTGCGTGCAGTAGCCATTCCCCAGCGTCCATTTCCGGAAGCTGTCGTCACCCAGCTGCCGCGCCCTTTCGAAGTCGGAGCACGCCGCCGCGGTGTCGCCGGCCTTGATGCGCGTCATTCCCCGCTGTCCGTATGCGGCGGCGTAATCGGGCGCCAGCGCCAGGGCCTGTTCGAAATCCGAAACAGACTGGGAGTACTTACCGATCTTGCGGTAAGCCACGCCGCGGTGGAGGTAGAAACGCGCCACCTCCGGGTTGAGCCGGATGGCCTGGTTGTAGTCTTCGACGGCCGTGGCGTAGGCGCCCAGGTTCTTGCGTGCGGACCCGCGGTTGTCGTAGGCACGCGCATAGTACGGGTTGAGTTTTATGGCCCGGTCGTAGTCCCGGATGGCCAGCTCGTACTTTCCCAGATTCTTGTAGGCCACCCCCCGCTGGCGGTAGTAGCGGGCGTCCTCCGGATTGCGCGCGATGGCCTGGTTGTACTCTTCCACCGCCCGGCGGTAGCGTCCCAGGAGCTTGAAGGCCATGCCCCGCACGAAGTAGCTCTCCGGGTTGTCGGGATTGCGTTCGATGGCGCGGGTGTAGTCTTCCACGGCCCGCTCGTACTGCCCGAGCCGGCGGTGCACCATGCCGCGCTGTCGGTAGGCCCGGTCGTCTTCGGGGTCCAGGCGGATAACCTCTTCCCAGAACCGCAGGTCCCGCCGGGAGGCGTCCGGACAGGACTGCTCGGCCCGCGCCGCAAGCGCGCCGGACATCGCCAGCATGGCGACGACGGCGGTGAAACGAAACATGGCCCTCATGATAATTTTTTCCTCTCTGGCTGTGCGGGTGGTTCCTGCTTGAGCACCACCAAGGTGAGATCGTCCTCGCGGACACCGTCTTCGCGGAAACGGTCCACCGCCGCGGTGATGGCGGCGACGATCTTTTCGGCCGGGGCGTTGCGGTGCCTGTAGAGCACCTGTCGTAGGCGCCCCTTGCCGAAGCGTGCCCCCCGCGGGTTCTGTGTTTCCCACAGGCCGTCGGTGGTGATCAGCAGGATCTGATCGGGTCCCCACCCGTTGTGGAT
>Ga0256914_1004484_pt1 | contig 10469 bp, 7 predicted proteins | sample HulkmetaG_FD_191571 | JGI IMG/M metagenome (GOLD analysis project Ga0256914, IMG submission 191571) | Hydrothermal chimney microbial communities from Main Endeavour vent field at the Juan de Fuca Ridge, Pacific Ocean - Hulk | ecosystem: Environmental > Aquatic > Marine > Hydrothermal vents ...
CTGAGGGACGGGACGGTGGTGGAAGGCGTGGTGCCGCGGGTTTTAGAGGTTTCGCAAGGGGATCAGGTAGTGTTGTCCATCCGGCCAGAGAAGATTTACATCACCCCGTGGGGGGAACGCCCGCACGTGCGCGACGCAGAAGCGCTTTCGCAAGCTGCGGCTCGCTTGGTGAAGATGTTCTATGTGGGCTCTGAGCGTCGGTATGTGGTTCGGCTGGCGGATGAAACCGAGGTCGTCGTCCGGGTGCAAAATGTCGATCGGAGTGCGCGGCGCTGCCAGGTCGGCGATAAGGTGGCCCTGCACTGGCGGGGGCAACACGCTCGCTTGTTGAAGGAGTAGCACATGAAAAGGCTTTTGACCTTGCTGCGCAAGCGACCTTCTCTGCAAGCGTGGTTGCTCTTGCTTCCCGCTGCTTTTTGGCTGTTTGTCTTTTTCATCGCGCCTTTGGGGATTGTGCTGATCTATAGTTTTTTGGAACGCGGCACGTATGGGGGCGTGGTGTGGCATTTCACGTTAGACAACTATCGCCGCACTTTTGACCCCTTGTATTTGAACACTTTTCTGCGCTCCTTCTACATTGCCGCGGTCACTACCGTTGTGACCCTGCTCTTGGGGTATCCGTTGGCTTATTACATCGCCAGCCGTCCGCCCAAGCGGCGTGGCACGCTGGTGCTGGCTTTGATGATTCCGTTTTGGACGAATTTCCTCGTGCGCACGTATGCCTGGTTGACCATGTTGCGCACCCACACCGGGTTGATCAATGTCACTTTGATGTCGTTGGGAATCATCCACAAGCCTTTGCCTTTGTTCGGCAACGACTTTGCCATTGTGATTGGGTTGGTGTATGGGTGGTTGCCTGATATGGTGTTGCCGATCTATGCGACTTTGGAACGTCTCGACCCGAGCCTGTTGGAAGCCGCGATGGATCTGTACGCCTCGGGTCCCAAGGTCTTTCGGAAGGTAATCTGGCCGCTTTCGTTGCCGGGGGTGGTGGCTGGTTCGATGTTGGTGTTCATCCCTTCGCTGGGCGCTTTTGTGACGCCTGCAATCTTGGGCGGCGGTAAGGCTTTGATGATCGGCAACATCATCAGCAATCAGTTCTTGGCCGCTCACGATTGGCCCTTTGGCGCGGCCCTCTCGTTCGTGATGATGGCTGTGATGTTGGTGGCGACGTTGGTGTACTTCCGGATCACTTCTGGCGAAGAACGGAGGCAACTATGACGGTGCGGGCGTCTTCTCGGCGGAGCAATCTGGCGCGCTTGAAAAAGCGCCTGGCTGAGTTCTCCTTTACGACTTACGGCGTTTTGGGCTATCTCTTCCTTTATTTGCCCATCATCATCCTTGTGGTTTTCTCTTTCAACGACTCGCGCTCGACGGCCTTGTGGGCTGGTTTCAGCACCCGCTGGTATGTGGCAATGGCCCACGACCATCAAATTATCCTTTCGTTGTGGAACAGCCTCTTTGTGGCAATGGTTTCCACCACCCTTGCGGTGATCATTGGGACGCTGGCCGCTTTGGCGATGGAACGCTACCGCTTTTGGGGCAAACTGATGATGGACGCAGTGCTTTATCTCCCCATCATCATTCCCGACATCGCGATGGCGATTATGTTGTTGATTTTCTTCGATGTCAGCGGCATCGGTTTCGAGCCGTGGCGTGTGAATTTCTTCGGTGTGCATTTGGCCGTGCCTTATTCGGTCATCATCGGCCATGTCGCTTTCAATATCTCGTTTGTGGCTGTGGTGGTGCGGGCCAGGCTGGCACAAATGGATCAGGTTTTGGAGGAGGCCGCCCAAGACCTCTACGCCGACCCCTGGCGTACCTTTTGGCGGGTTACGTTCCCCATGCTGCTGCCCGGCATTTTGGGGGGCGCGCTGTTGGCCTTTACCCTCTCGATGGACGACTTTGTCATCACCTTCTTTACCAGCGGCGCTGGCTTCAACACCTTGCCCGTGCGGGTGTTTGGCATGATCAAGAAGGGCGTCACCCCCAAGATCAACGCGGTTTCTACCTTGATGTTGCTCTTCTCGCTGATGTTAGTGGCTATTTCCCTTATCCTGAGTCGAGGAGGTGAGGAGGATACTTCAACCAATATCGTCTTGTAGCCTTTGGAATTTGTAGACCAACTCGTTTTTGCCTTTTGACTTTGGAGGAGTAAATAAATGAAGCGCTATTGGAAGGCTTCCCTTGTGATGCTTGTTGCATTGGCGTTGTTGTTGGCGGCTTGTGGGCAAAAGGCGGCTTCCCCAACCGCGTCTCAGTCTCAACAACAGGCTGCAACCACAGAAGCCCCCACAGCCGCACCGCAGCAGGTGCAACCGGCCAAGCAAATCGTCTTCTACAACTGGTCCGATTATATCGACCCGCAAGTTTACGAACTCTTTGAAAAGGAAACGGGCATCAAGGTGGTGGAAGACAATTTCTCCAGCAACGAGGAATTGCTGGCCAAGTTGCAGGGCGGTGCCAAAGGGTACGCGTTGATTGTGCCCTCTGATTACACGGTCAAGATCATGATTGACCAGCACATGTTGGCCCCCCTGGATAAAGACAAAATCCCCAACTTGAAAAACATTGCCCCTAAGTTCCGCGATGTGTATTACGACCCCGGCAACCAATATTGCGTGCCGTATCAGTGGGGCACCACGGGGATTGGCTACCTGTCCGACCAGGTCCAAAAGCCCGATAGCTGGAGCATTTTCTTCGACCCCGACCCCAACGCACCGTGGTATGGCCGCATGACCATGTTGGACGATGCCCGTGAGGCCTTTGCTGCGGCCTTGACCTACTTGGGCTACGACATCAACACCACCGACGAAAAACAACTCGAGGAAGCCAAACAGGCCCTCATCCGCGCCAAAAAGGCCCTCTCGGGCTATGACAGCGACACCTACGAAGACCTGTTGGCCTCGGGCGAGAATTTGATTGCGCACGGCTGGAATGGGGATTTCCTCCAGGCCCAAGAGGACAACGAAAACATCGCTTACACCATTCCAAAGGAAGGCGGTGTCATTTGGGTGGACAACGTCTGCATCCCCGCGACGGCCACCCCTGAGCAGAAGCTGGCGGCCGAGATGTTCCTCAATTTCATCCTGCGCCCCGACATCGGCGCCATGATCTCGGAATACAACTACTACGCCACCCCCAACCAAGCCGCGGAAGCGAAGTTGGACGCCGACTTCCTCCACGACCCCGCGGTCTATCCGCCCCAAGAGGTGATGGATAAACTGCAATTCATCAAGCCGGTGGGCGACGCAGAAGGCCTGTTCCAGCGGATGTGGGACGAAGTCAAAGCTGCACCCTAACCTTTCTCCCAAGGCCCTCTGAGAGAAAGCGCGGCCGCGCGCCTCAGAGGGCCTTGGTGTGCCCCTTGAGGGCGTGGACGAGGCTGTTTCCATGAAAACCACGTCTTTTTGGTCTGACGATTTCCCTCGGCCGGACGATTTGCCGGTTGCCTCCGCGCTGCCTTCCCAGGTGGATGTGGCCGTCGTGGGCGGCGGCTACGCAGGCTTGAATGCCGCCTATACCCTGGCGAAGCAGGGCACGTCAGTCGCTGTGCTGGAACAGCATACCATTGGTTGGGGGGCAAGTTCCCGCAACGGCGGCATTACCGGTTGCGGCTTGAAGCAGGGCATGCCCACGATTTTCAAGCGCTACGGCGAGGCCCGGGCTCGCGTGTTTTGGCAAGCTTCCCTCGACGCGCTGGAGATTATCCGCGCACTGGTGCAGGAAGAAGGCGTGGCGTGCGACTTCCAGCCCCGCGGCGACCTCTCGGTGGCGTATAAGCCTTCCCACTTCGAGGGAATGCGGGCGCGCGTGGCTTGGCACCGCAAGGTGCTGGGGCACGAATTGGTGTTGCTCTCGCGCGAAGAACTGCGGGAGGAAATCGGCAGCAACGCCTACTACGGCGGGGTCGTGGACCCCCACGGCATTGGTTTACACCCAGCCAAGTTGGTGTTTGGGCTGGCGCGAGTGGCCGCCCGGCATGGCGCACAGTTGTGCGAGCACGCGGAAGTGAAGCGGGTGCAGCCCACCGCACAGGGCTATTTGCTGCATACGACGCGAGGGGTGCTGGCCGCGCGTGAGGTGGTCGTGACCACCAACGGCTACACTGGCCGCTTCATGCCCCAGGTGCGCCGCCTGATCGTCCCCGCAGGGAGTTACAGTATCGTCACCGAGCCTCTGCCGCCCGACCTCCAACGAGAGATCAGCCCCAAAGGCCGTATGTTTTGGGATTCCAAGTGGTTTCTCAACTACTTCCGCCTGACGCCTGACGGGCGGATGTTGTGGGGTGGCCGCAACGATTTGAGCACCAATCTGGATTTGTACAAAAGCGCCCGCATCCTGCGCAGACAGATGTTGCGAGCTTTCCCGCAATTGCAGGCGTATAAGGTGACCCATACTTGGACGGGGCAATTGGGCATCCCCTTTGACCTGATGCCCAAAGTAGGGCGGCTGCCCAACGGCGTGCATTACGCGGTGGGCTTTGGGGGGCACGGCCTGCACATGGCCCTTTACACCGGGCGGGAAGTCGCTCGGCTGTTGTTGGGGCAGGTGAGTCGTTCGCCTTTCGCGGAAATCCCCCAGCGGCGATATTTCTTCTACCGCCACAACCCCTGGTTTATGCCTTTGGTGGCCTATTACTACCGGGCCCGCGATTGGCTTTCCTGAAGTTCGCTTTCCTCGACCCATTCAACCCGCTTTCAATTCCCAACTTTGGAGAGTTCCTCATGGCAATCCAAGGCAAGAAGACCCACGATTTGTTCCAGAAGGCCAAGCAGTACATTCCCTATGGCGTGAACTCCAACTTCCGCTATTGGGGCGATGAAGATACCGTGGTGGTGCAGCGCGGCGAAGGCGCTTACATTTGGGATATGGATGGCAAGCGTTATATTGACTATCGCTTGGCGTTTGGCCCCATCATCTTAGGGCATGCGCACCCCAAGGTCAATCAAGCCGTAGCAGAGGCCATCCAGGATGGCACTTTGTTCGCGTGGACCACGCCTTACGAGGTGAGTTTGGCGGAGCGCATCGTGCGCCTGACGGGCGTGGACAAGGTGCGGCTGACCAATACCGGCTCGGAAGCCACCATGCACGCATTGCGCATTGCCCGCGCGTACACCAATCGTGAGAAGTTCATCAAATTCGAGGGCCAATATCACGGCCAGGTGGACTATTTCATGTTCAGCACGGCTTCTTCGCCGGCCCGGGCGTTGGGTTCCCGCCGCAGCCCGGTTTCCTCGCCCACTACGTCGGGCATTCCGCTGGATATCCACCAATATGTCATCAACTTGCCCTTCAACGATTTTGAAGCGGTGGAACGCACAGTGCGAGACAAATGGGGTGACATTGCGGCCATTTTTGTCGAGCCGATGCTGGGCAACGCGGCCGGCATTTTGCCGGAGCCCGGCTTCTTGGAACACCTCCGCAAGTTGTGTGACGAGTATGGCATTGTGTTGGTGTTTGACGAGGTCAAGACGGGCTTTCGTATAGCCAAAGGTGGCGCGCAGGAATATTTCGGCGTTCAGGCCGATTTGGTAACTTACGCCAAGGCCATGGGCAACGGCTTCCCCATTGCGGCGATTGCCGGCAAAGAAGAGGTGATGATGACTGTGCAGCCCGGCGCGATGGCCCACGGCGGCACATATTCTGGCAACGTGGTGGGAGCCGCCGCGGCCAACGCCGTCTTGGAAGCCATCGAGCACGACGGTGTGCTCGAGACCATTTGGCAGCGCGGCGAAACCCTGATGAAGGGCATTGATCAGATTTTGAGCGAAGAGGGCATTCCCCACGTGGTTACCGGCCTGCCGCCGATGTTTAGCATCATGCTGGGCAGCGATGAGGCCCCCAAAGACTTCCGCGGTTATTTGCAGACCGACGGCGAACTTTACGAGGAGATTGCCATGCATCTAATCGCGGGCGGTGTGATGCCCGATTCGGATGGCCGTGAGCCGTGGTTCTTATGCGCGGCTCTGAGCGAAGAAGACGTCGCCGAAACCCTCACCGTTTTCCGCGATGCGGTGAAAGCCGCGAAAAAATAGGTTGATGGGGCGGCGCGCGCGCCGCCCTTTCCCCCTTTTGGAGGTCGCTATGCCCTATGGTTATCATGGCAAGATCCTGCATGTGTATTTGGACGAAGGCCGCTTGGAGGTCGAAACCCCGCCTGAATCCTTCTACCGCACCTATGTGGGCGGCAGCGCGGTGGGCGCGTATTACCTGCTCAAGCACACGCCCCCTCACGCCGACCCCTTGGGGCCCGAGAACACCCTCACCGTGGCGGTCAGCGTGCTCACCGGCGCCAACCTGGCCGGGCTGAGCCGGGTTACCCTCACGGCCAAGTCGCCCCTCACCGGCGCTGTCGGCGATTCGGAATCTGGCGGCTTCTTTCCGGCCGAGATGAAGTGGGCGGGCTTCGACGCCTTTGTGTTCCACGGGCGGGCGCCCGAGCCGGTCTATCTGTGGGTGCACCACGGCCAAGCCGAACTGCGTCCGGCTTCCCACCTCTGGGGCAAGACCACCGGCGAGGTGGAGGACTTGATCAAGGCCGAACTGGAGGACCCCAAGGTGCACATCATGCAGACCGGCATCGCGGGCGAGAACCGGGTGCGCATGGCCGCGGTGATGACCATGGCCAACCGAGCCAACGGGCGCACGGGCATGGGCGCGGTGATGGCCAGCAAGAACCTCAAGGCCATTGTGGTGCGGGGCAAGGCCCGCCCCCAGGTGGCCGACAAGAAAGCCCTGGCCGAACTGGCCCGCTGGGGTGGGAAGGCTTTCCCAGAGTCCGATGTGTATGGCATGGGCCTGTTTGGTACGGCCGAGATCGTGCTTTCCCAGAGCAAGAAGGGCGGCCTGCCCACCCGCAACTGGGAAAGCGGCACCTTCGAGGGCGCCGAGGCCATCGACGGCAAGACCATGGCCCAGACCATCCTCAAAGAGCGCGACACCTGCTACGCCTGCCCCATCCGCTGCAAGCGGGTGGTGGAGATCACCGAAGGGCCCTATCGGGTGGACCCCCGCTACGGTGGGCCGGAGTACGAGACCTTGGCCACCCTGGGCGCCTATTGCGGCATCGACGACCTGCACGCGGTGGCCTACGCCAACCAACTGTGCGCCATGTATGGCCTGGATACGATCTCCACCGGCGCCACCATTGCGTGGGCCATGGACGCTTTCGAGCGCGGCCTGCTGACCCCCGACGACACCGACGGCGTGGAACTGCGCTTCGGCAACGCCCAGGCCCTGATCACCATGATCGAGAAGATCGCCCACCGCGAAGGCTTTGGCGACATTCTCGCTGAGGGGTCGGCCCGGGCCGCAGAGAAGATCGGGCGGGGCACCGAAGACCTGGTGGTGGCGGCCAAGAAGCAGGAACTCCCGGCCCACATGCCCCAGGTCAAGCGCTCCTTGGGCCTGATCTACGCGGTCAACCCCTTTGGGGCCGACCATCAGTCCAGCGAGCACGACCCTTCCTACAACTGGTACCCTGAACGCATGGCCCAGTTGGGGCTGACCAACCCCCAGCCCAACGATGTGCTCAACGAAGAAAAGGTGCGCTTCGCCCTGGTCACCGAGTGGCTGTATTCGGCCATGGACACCTTCAATGTGTGTCAGTTCGTCTTTGGCCCTTCGTGGCATCTGTACGATGTGAGCCAATTGGTGCAGGCCATCAACGCCATCACCGGGTGGGATTTGGACATCCCCGCGCTGCTCAAGATCGGCGAGCGTCGCTTGAACCTGCTGCGGGCCTTCAACGCCCGCGAGGGCTTCAGCCGGGAAGACGACAAACTGCCCAAGAAACTCTTCCAGCCCCTCAAAGGCGGCAAGACCGATGGCGTGGCCTTGACCCCCGAGGAGATCGAGCAGGCCAAGGACCTGTATTACCGCATGGCCGGGTGGGACGAGAACGGCGTGCCCCGACGGGAGACCTTAGAGCAACTCGGCCTGGGCTGGATCGAACTGTGACCTTTTGCCCCGAGGGGGAGGGGGCCTCTCGGGGCGTATTCTGAAAGTCAGCGGAGGCTTTCCCATGCGAATTGTCGTTTTGGGCGGCGCAGGCAAGATGGGCTCCATTGCCGTGAGCGCCCTCACCAAAGAAGCGCGGGTGGATGAAGTCGTGATTGCCGATTTCAACACCGCGCAGGCGCAGGAAGTCGCCGACTTCCTCGATGACCCCAAAGTGCAGGTGCAGTTTGCCGACGTCAACGACCACGCAGGGCTGGTCGAAGTGCTGCGGGGCGCGGACGCGGTGGTCAATGCCACGGTGTATTACACCAACCTGCAGGTGATGGAGGCCTGCCTGGAAGCCGGCGCACACTACACCGACCTCGGTGGCCTCTTCCACACCACGCTGAAGCAGTTGGAACTCAGCGACCGTTTTGCCGAGCGCGGGCTCAGCGCGGTCTTGGGGATGGGCTCCGCGCCCGGCATCCCCAACATCCAGGCTCGCTATGCGGCCGATCGGCTGGACACCATCGAATACATCCACATCTACGACGGCATCAAACCGCCCCCGCCCGACGACTTGCGTTTCACCTACGCGGTGCCGACCATTTTGGACGAGATGAACCTCGCGCCTATGGTGTACCGTGATGGCGAGTTCGTGGCCGTCGAGCCGCTGACCGGCTTTGAGGATTATCAATTTGCCGAGCCCTTGGGTATTTTGCCCATGCATTATTCCCTGCATTCTGAAGTGGCCACCCTGCCGCGCACGTTCCGAGACAAGGGGGTGCGGGAATGCTTCTTCAAAATCAACTACTGGGGCATGGCCAAAGAGACGGTGGAAAAAGTGCGCGTGCTGAGCGAATTTGGCTTCAACAGCACTGAGCCAGTGGACGTCAAGGGTGTCAAAGTGGTGCCGCGCGACATGCTGGTGGCGATGATGGGCAAGTTTGTGCCCTCGGTGCTGGAATTCGTCGCGCCGCCGAAGAACCGCCCGCCCAATTGGGTGAAAGAAATCGTGACCGAAGTCAAGGGCACCAAGGACGGTAAAGAGAAGATTTATCGCCTCGGCACGCTGACGGTCAAAGGCGCATTGCCCACAGGCACCGCGCCGGCGCTGGCCGCGATTTGGTTGGCCGAAGGCAAAGTGCCCGCGGGCGTGCATCCCCCGGAAGCCGCCCTCGACCCCGTGCCGTTCTTCAAGGCGCTGGAAAACCACGGCATCGTTACTCGGGTCACCGTCACTGAGCCCATTGAATAGGAAGGCGTCAGGGCGGCCGCACAGCAAACCGCGACCGCCCTGCTTTGTTTCGCAATGGTTGGTTGTGTCGCCCGTGCGGGCCCGGCGCTGCCTTGCAACCGCAGCCGTTGGCGGAAGAAGCAGTGCGCTGTTTTTACTCCATGGCCCCAGAGCGCCAAGCGCGCGGGTTCCCAAACGACCCATTTAGTCAATTTGCAGGAGGCCAAGCCATGACTTCTCCCCTCGCACATCTTTCCCCCGTGTGGACCCACTTGACGGAAATCCAACCGGTGCGTGCCGAGCGGATTTACCTGTACGACGCGGCAGGCAACCGCTACATGGATTTCACCTCGGGCATTGGCGTGACCAGCACCGGCCACTGCCACCCCAAAGTGGTGGAAGCCATCCGCGAGCAGGCCGGCAAACTGATCTTCGGCCAGATGAACATCGTCATTCCGCCGCCTGCGGTGCAATTGAGCGAAGCCCTGAATGCGGTCACGCCCGCGCCGATTGACACGTTCTTCTTCTCCAACTCGGGGGCCGAAGCAGTGGAAGCCAGCGTGAAACTGGCGCGGCAGGCCACGGGCAAGCGGAACATCATCGTGTTCCAGGGCAGTTTCCACGGCCGCACCGCCCAGACCATGGCGATGACGACTTCCAAATACATCTACCGCCACCACTACCAGCCCCTGCCCGCGGGGGTGTTCGTGGCGCCGTACCCCTACGCCTACTACTACGGCTGGGACGAAGAGGAGACCACGGCCTTTTGCCTGAAGCAGTTGGACCACCTGCTGCACGGTCAAACGCCCCCCGACGAAACCGCGGCGTTTGTGATCGAGCCGGTGCTTGGCGAAGGCGGGTATGTGCCTGCGCCGGCGGGCTTCCTGCAAGCCTTGCGCCGCTTGGCAGATGAACACGGCATCTTGCTGATTGCCGACGAAGTGCAGTCGGGCTTTGGGCGCACGGGCAAGTTCTGGGCCTTTGAGCATGCGGGCATCGTGCCCGACATCGTGGTGATGGCCAAGGGCATGGGCAGCGGGATGCCCATCTCGGGCATTGGGGCGAGCCGGGCGTTGATGGAGCGGTGGGAGCCCGGCACCCACGGCGGCACCTACGGCGGCGGTGCTGCGGTGTCGCTGGCGGCCGCGGTGGCCACGGTGCAGGTGCTGCAAGAGGAGGGGCTGGTGGAAAACGCGGCCCGCATGGGCGCGCGGCTGATCCAAGGCCTGCGGGACTTGCAGGCCCGCTATGACCTCATCGGCGATGTGCGCGGGTTGGGCTTGATGGTGGC
>Ga0256914_1004485_pt1 | contig 10466 bp, 11 predicted proteins | sample HulkmetaG_FD_191571 | JGI IMG/M metagenome (GOLD analysis project Ga0256914, IMG submission 191571) | Hydrothermal chimney microbial communities from Main Endeavour vent field at the Juan de Fuca Ridge, Pacific Ocean - Hulk | ecosystem: Environmental > Aquatic > Marine > Hydrothermal vents ...
GAACACTATCAAAACAAAAGGAGAAACAAAGCAAAACAAATCTTGAAAAAGAGAAGATCAAACATCATCTAAACTCCCTTTCTGATGCCCAAAAAGAGCTGCAAGAGGAGATAGAAGAGATAAAAAGCATGGAAAAAAGAAGATTTGACCTAATAAAAGAGAAAGATTTGAAACTTTATGAAAAAAATCTGAAATTTCAAAAAGACAAGCTTCATCATGATATCTCAAAAATTCAAGATACAATCACAGATATACAAAAAAATCTAAACTCAAAAGAGACAACATTAAAAGAGAATGAAAAGAGGATTGAAAAAGAGAAGAAAAAAAATGAAAAACTAAAAACGCTCTTTTTGGAGAAACTTCACAATAACAACATAAAAGATCAAAAAGAGTTTGAATCATTTTTGCTTGATGAAAAGAAAATTCAAACTCTTCAAGAGAGAAAAAAGAAACTAGAGGAGGAAAAGACCAAAATAGAGATCACTCTCAAAAACACGCAAGAAGAGTTAAAAAGACAAAAACGCACAACAGACAAACCAATAGAGGAGATAGAAAACTCTCTGAAAATGAATGAATACGAATACGAAAAACTGACCGAAGAGTTTGCCAAAACAAAAGCCAAAATAGAGCAGGATAAAAAAGAGAGACAAAAAGCTTTAAGATACCAAAAAGAGTATGAAGAGGCAAAAGAGGAGTTTAGAAACTATGATATTCTAAATCATCTGATAGGCTCAAAAGACGGAAACAAATTCAGAAAATTCGCTCAGGGACTGACACTCGAATATCTGATAAATACGGCAAATCTTCATCTAAAAAAACTAAATGAAAGATATCGATTGCAAAGATCAAAAAATTCAAAAGACAAACTCGATATCACCGTTATAGATACCTATCAGGCAGACACAAACCGATCTGTCGATACACTTTCGGGAGGAGAGAGTTTTATCGTCAGTCTTGCACTTGCTTTGGGATTATGCGATCTTGTAAGTCACAAGATTGAGATCAAATCTCTCTTTTTGGATGAGGGATTTGGCAGTTTGGATCAAGAGACCCTCGAAAGCGTCCTGTCGGCTCTAAACACAATCAAAAACAGCGGTAAAATGATAGGTATCATCTCTCATGTGGAAGTTTTGAAAGAGAGGATAGCAAAACAGATAAAAGTTATCAAACTATCAGGAGGAATAAGCAAGATTGAAATCATCTAAAATCCTTTTCACAACCGCTCTTTTGGCAGAAGCGATGCCTGTTATAGAGAGATATAATCTGAAAATAACGGAAAAAAAACCGTTTAAGATATACAAAAACAGTGATATTTCTCTCATCATAAGCGGTATCGGGAAGATAAATTCAGCCGTTGCCACTACATTTTTGGCAAAAGAGTTTCAAAACTCCCCTGCTTTTGTAAACATAGGCATCTGCTCTTCAAAACAAAAAGAGAAACTTTATAAACTCTATCCCGTAAAAAGCGTGACAGACTTTGCAACTTCCAAAAAATTTATGCTAAAAAACAGAGGTGAATCTCTGCTCACAGTGGATAAAGAGGTTTCAAAAGGATTTGAAAATCTCCCCTGCTCTCTTATAGACATGGAATCTTCTGGATTCTTTTTGGCTGCAAGAGTTTTCACAGATATAGAAAATATCAAAATATTCAAAGTCGTATCGGATCATTTGGACAGTACAACTCCCTCTTACGAATTTGTTTACAAACTGATAAAAGAGAATATGGAAAAAATAGAGGAGATGATATGAAAAGCGCCATCGTTACGGGAGGATCAAGCGGCATAGGACTTGAATGTGCCAAGATGCTGATAGATGAAGGCTACAAAGTCTATGCCGTTGCAAGAGATTTCAAAAAAAGCGGTTTTGATGATCCTTTTTTTATAAAAACAAAATGCGATCTGACGCAGATAAAAGAGATAAAAGAACTTGAAAAAAGAATAGACAAAAAAGATCTCAAAATTCTCATAAACAATGCCGGAGTCGGATATTTCGCACCTCATGAAGAGCTTGATTTTGAAAAAATTAACAAAATGATAGATTTAAATCTCCGCTCTCCTCTTTTGATAACAAAACTTTTCCTGCGTTCTCTCAAACAAAACAGCGGATATATTTTCAATATAAACTCCATCTCCGCTTTGAAACCAAGCTTTTTCGGAGCTGTTTACGGAGCATCAAAAGCAGCTCTCAGACACTTTGGAGTATCCCTTTTTGAAGAAGCCAGAAAAAGCGGTTTGAAAGTTGTCAATATAAATCCGGACTTTACAAAAACACCCTTTTTTGAAAATCTGAACTTCTCTTACAGCGATGATCCTCTAAGCTATATAGAGCCATCCTGCATATCCAAAGTTATACAAGACATCCTCTCTCTCAGAGAAGGAACAGTCATAACAGATATCACAATCCAGCCCCAAAAATTCAAGATTCTGAAAAAGAAAAAATCAACTTGACATATCAAATAATAAAAGAAAGTATATGATTTTTTATTATTACAATAGCATAAATTTTTATTCCAAATTAAAATAACTTAAAACAAAAAATTATTTTAAAGTTTTTTACCTTTAAGATAGTAATTATTTTTATTACCTAATCTGAATTTATTAATGATTACTATTATAATTATTTACTAAATAAAATTAACTTATTAAAATAATGATAATAATTAAAATATTTATTTATTACAAATAAACTATACGATAATATGCAGTTTATGTTTATTTTAATTTGAAAGGTAAAAGATGAAAACACTAAATCTATCGCTTATTGCTGTTGCAATTTTGCTAATAAACGGATGTAGCCAAAAATCTCCCAAATGCCCTAAATGCCCTGACATCACCCACTATTCTTTGGAAATACAAGATCTTCAGGCACAAAATAATCTTTTAAAAAAAGATGTAGAAAAATATAAAAAATTGGCAAATGAAAATTTCCCTCACAATGCAACAGTAGGAAAATGTTACGCAAGAGTTTTAATGCCATCCCCTTACAGATATGAAGAAAAAAGGATAAAAATCAGTGGAAAAACAGAAGATATTATCACCACACCTCCAAAATATGAATGGGTAACAAAAAAAATCCTGGTCAAAGAAGCGTCTGAAAAACTGGTTCCTACTCCCGCAGTTTATGATACAGTTACCGAAAAGGTTTTAGCTATCAAAGCTCATAAGGAGTGGAAAAAGTTTACAAAAGAGGAGTGTATGAAAGATCCCCTAAAATGCGGACTAAAAAGTTCTAAAAATTTAGATGCCTATACCGGAGAGATTATATGCCTGGTCAATGTACCTGATATTTATAAAACGGTAACAAAAAAAATCCTAAAAAAACCGGCAGGTGTCAAGAAAATCATCATCCCTGCGGTATATAAAACAGTAAAAGTAAAAAAACTCATAGAACCGGCAAAAAGTAAAAAAATCACTTATCCCGCACAATTTGAGACGGTAAAAACCAGAATAAAAGACGGAAAAGAAAAACTTGTATGGGAAGAAATAGTTTGTCTAAAATTTATCGATGAAGATTTTACAAGACAACTTCAAGAAGCCCTAAAAGCCAAAGGGTATTATAATGACAAAATAGACGGAATATATGGAAAGTTAACAAAACAAGCCATTATAGAATATCAAAAAGATCACTCTTTATCAACAGGAGCTTTAACCATAAAGACTTTAAACTCTTTAGGATTAAAAATAGATCATAATAAATAACGCCTAATTTCTTCATTTTAACAAGGCTGAAGCACGGCTTTGGCCTTGAGATATGCTATAATCAATCAATGGAAGAAAACAGACTCGACAATCTTATCATCTGTCACAAATGCCATACTCTGCATATAAAAAAGCCTTTAAAAGAGGGGGAGAAAGCATTTTGCAAAAAGTGCGGAGCCGTTCTTTACAGATCTCATAAAAATCTTTTATCCCAAATCATTGCTTTGAGTATAGCGGCTGTTTTGTTTTTTCTGATATTTCTGTTTTTTCCGCTTGTAACGATAGATATCTCAACAAGTCAAAACAGACTTTCGGCTTATGAGCTTGTTATAGAACTTTTTAAAAACAGATTTTTGATCGTAGGCACTTTTGTAACTTTGAGTGTGATCATCTTCCCGCTTTTTGTTCATATACTCTACCTGATAACGGCACTCTTTCTAAAAACAAACAGAAATAAAAAGACATCAAAAAATCTACTGAAAATCCTCTCCCATCTGCTTCCTTGGAGTATGAGCGATATATTTTTGATAAGTTTCTTCGTAGCTATGGTAAAATTGATAGGATATGCAACGATTCATTTTGGAGTGGCGCTTTTTGCACTGGCGGCTTTTGTTATGATAGATATCTATCTTACCAGATATATCGGTATAGGAGAACTTTGGGATATGAGGGATAAACTTGTCAAAAAATAAACATTTCATAGCATGTCCGATATGTGATGCCGTCAATGAAGCAGACAGTGAAAATGAGGTCTATTGCAGAAGGTGTGATTCAAAGATATATAACAAAAAAAGCAGGAGTTTTCAGATATCTTTGGCTTTTTTGATAACGGCTGTGATATTTTATATCCCTGCAAATATATATCCAATCCTGAAAACTTTTAGCTTTACACAGCAGGAAAACAGTACAATTATAGGAGGAGTTATAACTCTTTGGAAACACGGCTCCTATCCTGTCGCCGTTATCGTATTTTTGGCATCAATCGTTGTTCCGATTATAAAATTTTGTATGATGTTTTTTTTGCTTTTTTGGAAAAAACTGGGATTTAAACATCCTCTGGCTATAAAAAGCAAACTGTATTATATAGCCGAATTTATAGGACCGTGGTCTATGATAGATATCTTTGTGGTAGGGATTTTATCGGCGCTTATCCATTTCAATATAGCCACCATAAAACCCGCAATAGCCGCAACCTCATTTGCACTAAGCGTAGTTTTTACAATGCTGAGTGCTTTACATTATGACAAAAGACTTTTGGAGGATTGAGTTTGAAAGCACAGGAACCGAAAATCGGTAAAAAGAGAGAAATTAATCCATAAATATAATCCTAATGTTATATTTCTTATATTATAATCTATAAAAGCACAATATACAGGATTGAAAATGATCGAATATGGTATTACCACATTACAGACAAATCCCAAATTATTTAAACAAATGACTATATCTAAAATTGTGGATAAAAGAAAACATAAAGATTTGGGGTATTTTATATCTTCAAAATATGAAAATATCATTGCAAATGTTATAAAAGAGATAGAGCATCAGGAAAAAATAGCAAAACTCCAAAAATTAAAACAACACCAGGATTTGGAATTTCTGGAAGTGGGCATTGATGATGGAATTAAATAGAGGTGATATCATAGGTATAAATCTCAACCCCAAAAAAGGTGATGAAATAGGTAAAATAAGACCCTGTGTCGTCATTTCTGACAATGATGAAAACAGAATTTTAGATACAATTATTGTATTGCCATTATCAACCGTACTTATTGATGATATGTTACCATATAGATTAAGATTGACAAAAAGGGACAATTTAAAAAAAGACTCTGATATACTTATCAATCATATTAGAACCATATCCAAAAAAAGAGTAACTTCAAAAATAGCAAAAATAACTGATGATGAATATAAACTCATTATTGAAAATCTTTGTAACAACTTTTAAAGTTTAATCTGCAAACAGGAGCAAGTATTTTATGACAAAGAAAAAAACATATCATATAATATAATTTTGGAAATCCTGCTTCCAAAAAACCTTGAATTTAGGCTATATTTTAGTCGTATCCGATTTTAAATATTAAAGGATTGAGTTTGAAAGCACAGGAACCGAAAATCGGTAAAAAGAGAGATATATTTTTTTCGGTATGGATAGTTCCGTTTGTGGCGTTGATAGTTTCGGGATGGTTTTTGTATCAATACTATTCCAAAATAGGTCCGCAAATCGAGATCGAATTCAAAAACAGCGGTGCTTTGAAAGAGGGGCAGAGTCAGATCCGTTTTCGGGATGTACCTATCGGAGTTATTCAAAAAATCAAACTCAAAGAGGATAACGATCATGTCCTCATCATTGCGACAATGGATAAAACCGTAAAACCTTTTTTGAATGAAAATACAAGATTTTGGATCGTAAAACCCCGTATAGACATAAACGGCATCTCCGGTTTGGATACTCTGGTTTCGGGAAGTTATATTCAGATGTACGGCAAACTCGGCTACGAAGAGAAGAGAAAATTTATCGGTTTGGACGAACCGTATATCGATACGACAAATCAAAAAGGCACACTTTACAAACTTTTTGCTCCCGATTCAAGAAACCTGAAAACCGGCTCTCCTGTTTTTTATAAAAAGATAGAAGTCGGAGAGTTGAAAAGATCCAAACTCAACAAAGACGGAAGCGGGGTTGATTTTGAGATTTTTATAAAAGCCCCCTACGACAGATTTGTAAAACCAAACAGCAAATTCTGGGCATTGGATCTTGTTTCGATAGACTTTAGCAACTCAAAAATAAATGTCGATGTGGCTCCGGCAACCGATGTTATAAGAGGTGGAATAGCATTTGAAACAACTTTTATCTATGATCAGAACAAAACGGTCAAAAAAGATCACATCTTCACACTTTTCAAAAGCAGATCGGAGGCTTTGCAAAAATATCTTGGAACAAACCAAAACAAAAAAGAGTATTTTGAGATGACATTCAACGAATCTATCTCAAAACTGAATATCGGCTCACTGGTCGATTTTGCCGGTTTCAGTGTCGGAGAGGTGGCAGACATAAAAAGTTCTTATAACCCAAAAGAGCTGAATATCAAATCAAATATCCTAGTCAAAATAGACACAAGCGCATTCAGCGACAAAAAAGATGCCAAAGAGGGACTGAACAATCTCAAAGAAGCGGTAAAAAAAGGACTCAGAGCAAAACTATCCGTTTCCAACCCGCTTTTTGGGGATCAGTACATAGAGCTTGTTTTTACAAAAGACAAAAACTCTTCCACTCTCTCTAAAAACAGCAAATACTACACCTTTCCCACCATCATCAATAAGAAAAGCGGTATCATAAAAGATATGGAAGATATACTCGTAAAAATCAAAAGACTTCAAATAGAACCGATTTTGAGCAAAGTTGATGATATTTTGGCACAAAATAAAAAACCTATAAACTCTTTGCTTTTGAACCTAGACAAAACAACCGCCTCTTTAAAATCTCTCACAGCAAACATAGAGGATATTACATCGCAAAAAGAGTTTAAAAAACTTCCAAAAAATATCGATAAAAGCATAAAAGAACTTCAAAATTCGCTAAAATCTTTGGATACACTGCTAAAACACAGCAATAACAAACTGACAAAAGAGATCTCCGTCTCTTTGAAAAACATAAACGAAGCGGCAAAATCTCTGCAAAGAGTGCTTTTGAAAGTGGAGAAAAAACCAAATTCACTGATAATGGGGGATTAGATGAGATATTTTATACTTTTTACAATGTTTCTGTTTTGGGGATGTGGCGGAGGATATTATTATCTTTTTCAAACCTATGATCTAAAAAACACTCCCTTGACAAAGATTTCAAAACATATAGGAGTACAGGAGATAGAGATACCCGACTATCTAAAACAGGACAGACTGGTTTTTTTGGAAAACAACCACCTTACTCTCACTTCCTACCGCTGGGCGCAACCTGTCAGAACATCTCTAAAAAAAGAGCTGATCTCCTACCTCTCAAACACCCTGCCCTCCTATGCGGTTGAAGAGTATCCGTGGAGCAACTCACAAGATACCGATATCCTGCTGACAATAAAAATAAATGAATTTATCTATCAAAACGGTAAAATTACTCTAAACGGCTACTACATCATCAAAAACAAAAATGGAGAATACAAAAAGATATTCTCTTTTGAAAAAAACTCCTCAAAAGAGCCTGACGATATGGTAAAAAATATGAGAGAACTTTACAAAGAGTTGGAGGAAGAGATCAAAAAGAGAACAATCTCACAAGATTAAGCTTATCTGTAAATAGATATCCTGTTTTTTAATGCTTTTCTTTAATCTCTTTTCCTACAATAATTTTTATAACGATCATACAAACTATTACCTCCACCAAACTGGCCAAAATAAACATATAATAATGAAATTTATCGATACTGTGAGAATGATAAGCCAGAGTTGCTACGGCTATCAAAAGCGTCAAAGGCATAGAGTGGGCTAATGAGAATAAAAATATCTCTTTGACACTCAATATCTTTAAAAATACCAAAGAAGATATAAATCTCATTCCTATCATTAAAAATACCAAAAAGGAAACTTTTATAACCATCCCCCCCTCTAATATATAATTGGGATCAAAAGTCGTTCCTATATAGATAAAAAATATCGGCACTAAAAATCCAAATCCAAAAGAGGCAAGTTTATGAGGCAGTTCCGCTTTGTGATCAAAAAATGTAGCGATCAAAATACCTGCCAAAAATGCTCCAAAAGCAATCTCAAGATGAAGATATAACATTATCGCTATCATAAGGAAAAAGAGTGCCATAGAGAGTCTGATATCTTTCTCCTCTTTGTCATGTTCAAGAGGCATCAGATAATTTTTAAGTTCAGGATACCACCAAAAAAGAACCCTTAAAGAGACATAAACCAGATACATCGACAATAAAAACAGAGCCAGATATCCAAAAGCTTTATAGAGGTGAATACCGATACCGTACTCCAAAATAGCTCCTACAAAAGTAAGAGCCAAAATACTGATAAATTCTCCCAAAGTTCCTATCGTCATGGCAAGATTGAGCCATTTGTGATCTTTGCCGAACTCTTTATAAAGAGCCAGTACCAAACCTATCGAAATAAGAGGCATAATTACAATATATATCTTGGTAAATCCTATATTAAACCAAAAGATCAACGACATAAAGTAGAGTAAAACGATATATGCGATACCTCTTTTTAAAAGCTGCTTGTCTATGCTTAAAAGTCTTCTTAGATCAACTTCCGCACCTGCTAAAAACATCAGATAATAAAACCCGACTTCAGCAATAATCTCAAAAAGACTGTTATCCTGTAAAATCCCAAGATATCCTGCTATCGCCCCTAAGATTATCTCTATGGGAGTTGTAGGCATTTTTAATATCTTTGAAGCATAAGGGGATAGAAAAATTATAGCCGAAAGTGTGATAATTAAAGAAATTTCATTATTCATTACAATTTTGCGCTATTTGCAAACCCAAATCATTTATCATTTTTATATCCTCACTCACAGCCGCACCTTTTGTCGTCAGATAATTTCCGATCACAACAGCATCAGCACCATAAAGAAAGATATCTTTTTGTCTCTCTTTAAAAGTTATCTCTCTTCCTCCCGCCACCATCAGTCTGGTATCAGGAAAAATCTCTCTTGCCTTTTTTATGATCAAAAGCGCTTCTTCCACAGGTAAGATTTCATCTCCAAGAGGCAAAGAGGGATTTGGATGATAAAAATTAAGAGGAATGGATGTTGGTTTCAGCTCTTTCAAAGAGTCAAAAAACTCATCTCTCTCTTTTTCACTCTCCCCCATACCGAAAATCCCTCCGCTGCAAAGCTCTAATCCTGAACTTTTTACATTCAGACATGTTTGATACCTCTGCTGCCATGAATGGGTAGAACAGATTTTTTTATAATAATTTGAAGATGTTTCAAGATTGTGATTGTAACTTGCGATACCGTGTTTTTTCAGCTCTTTTAACTGCCAAACATCAGCCAGTCCGTTACAGGCGATAAGATTCAGACCTTCAACCTCTTTTGATACTTCATAAGCCGCTTTACAGACAAATTCAAGCTTTTTATCATCCAGCCCTTTTCCCGCTGTTACAAGACAAAAACCAACCGCTTTGTTCTCTTTTGCTCTTTTTGCCTCATTTATGATCTCTTTTGTCTCTTTTTTTCTGTATCTCTCTATATTGGCTTTATATTTTACACTTTGGGCGCAAAATGCGCAATCTTCATCACATGTTCCGCTTGAAATATTACTGATGGCACATAAAAATATCTTTTTTTTCATCCGCAAATCTTCCGCTTTTCATTCTTGTTTCTGTTTTTGAAATATAAAGGTTTCACCCTCCAAAAACCTCTTTTTTGCTCTCCCATTTTTCATCTGTTATCATACGGTAAAAATACTCAACCTCATAACCACTCTCTTTTATCTCAACTGTGGCAAATTCACTTACAGGTTTGCTTCTTGCACAAATTTCACCCGGATTTATAAAAAGTCTGCCTTTTATAAACTCCGCTTGAAATTTATGAAGATGTCCGTATATAATTATATCACTATCAGCAGTCAAATAATATGGAATATGCATCAATTTTATCTTTTTGCCATCTAGTTTAAAGTAATGCGGTTCATAAAAAAGATTATACCTCTCCTGATACTCTCTTAAGGTTGCATCATTATTTCCAAAAACCGCCGTACAGTGCGCATCAAAATCTCTCATCAGATCCAAAATCTCTCTGTTTCCTATATC